>Ga0134128_10000245_pt1 | contig 78155 bp, 63 predicted proteins | sample KB31754_FD_96462 | JGI IMG/M metagenome (GOLD analysis project Ga0134128, IMG submission 96462) | Terrestrial soil microbial communities with excess Nitrogen fertilizer from Kellogg Biological Station, Michigan, USA - KB3-175-4 | ecosystem: Environmental > Terrestrial > Soil > Unclassified ... | reverse complement strand
GGTCGCTTCGATCGTCAACGCCGCTGCCGCCTCACTCATAACGAACCCGCTACGATCGCGATCGAACGGCCGACAACCTTCTCCTGGCTTTGCCAAGACCCCGAGGCGGCGAAAGCTTTCGATGAACATCGGATGGAGCGAAGATTCGGCTCCCACGACGAGGCATCGACTGACTTGGCCGGAGCGAATGAGCATCGCGCCAAGAATCAGAGCATGCAATCCACTGGCGCAGGCTGCCGACAGCGTTCGACGAGGACCGGTGGAAAATCCAAGGTTAGCTGCAAGGCAATTCGCTGTATCTGAAATGCCGCGCGTGATTGAATTGCAGAGGCTCGCTCCGATCCAGGACTCCACTGGGCCTTTGCTCGTGCCCACCAGCAGCGCTGCGGAGGATCGCTCGTTGTTGCTCCACTTCGCCTCGTCGAGCGCTTGCTCCGCAGCGCCCAGACCAAGCAGATTTACACGTGGTTCACATGCATGAGGCGCCTGATCGACTCGCCCGCTATCCAGGATATACCGGCCCTCAAGCAAGCCGCGCCAGCTTGACTCGACCGATGCGCCCAGCGGCGTCACCAATCCAAGCCCAGTGATAAGAGGAATCGGCTCCATCAAAAATCCAGATACCAACGAACGGCCCCCGGTGAAAGAGCCGGGGGCGTTACGAAAAACAGGTTCAAACTCGAAGCATTCAGGCCAACGAAGGCACCGGCGCGGCTTCACCTGCGCGTTCCGTGCTATCCTCACATTCGACGCAAGAGGTCGTGCGATCCTTGAATGGCTCGCGCGCCTTCAATCCGAGAATATTAAATAACTCTCGATCGGCATCGTAATCCGGCGACGGAGCCAACGTCAGCATCCGTCGCGTATCGCTGGAAAAGATTGAATTCGCTCCCGCCATGAAGCACAAAGCCTGATCGCTGACCGACATCTTCGCCCGGCCAGTCGAAAGGCGGACCACCGAACGCGGCATCAGAATTCTCGCCGCCGCGATAACGCGGATGGTCTCCCACACCGGCACCGGCGGCTGGTCCTGAAGTGGAGTACCCGCTACTTGCGAAAGCGTATTGACCGGCACCGATTCCGGATGCGGATCGAGCGTTGCCAGTGTGTGCAGCAGACTGACTCGATCCTCAGCGCGCTCCCCAAGTCCAAGGATGCCGCCGCAACAAACCGTGATGCCAGTCTTGCGGACGTTCTCCAGCGTCTTGAGCCGATCGGCATACGTGCGCGTCGTGATGATTGTTTCGTAATATTCGGCCGATGTGTCGAGATTATGGTTGTATGCGTAGAGGCCGGCCGCTTCGAGTTTCTTTGCCTGCTCTTCGGTGAGCATGCCCAGCGTGCAACAGACTTCGATCCCCATCTCGTTGACCTGGCGGACCATTTCCAGCACGCGATCAAACTGCCGATTGTCGCGCACCTCGCGCCAGGCGGCACCCATGCATACGCGGCTCACGCCAGCCGCCTTGGCCTTCGTTGCAATCTCCAGAACTTCATCCACTTCCATTAAGGGAGATGCCTTAACTTCAGTTTGATATCGCGATGATTGCGAACAATAGCTGCAATCTTCCGGGCAGCCGCCGGTCTTGATCGAAATGAGCTTGCAAACCTGTACTTCAGCAGGATCGTGGTGCTGGCGGTGGACGGATGCCGCTCTAAACACCAGTTCCATAAACGGCAAATCGAAGATCTGACGAACCTCTTCGATCGTCCAGTTGTGGCGAATTTGGCCGTCCATTGAAGTCTCTTCCCTCGCAAGATCTAAAAGTCAGGACGCGGCCACCCTGGCGATGCGCAGTCGCACGAGCCCCGGTAACCGCGTCCGGCATTTCTCAGGCACAACAAGTCGGCACAGCTCTTAGCGGCGCCGATTCATCGGCCCGCCGCCACCAAACGAAGCCTGCACCGCACGGGGTTGTGCGATCAACTGCAAGCCGCGGATGTTGGGGTTGTACGAATATGCGGCCATCACGCCGGAACGATTGTCGGTGACATAGAGGGCTTCGCCACCATTGGTAATACGCCCCGTCTGAAGCTGATAATCGTTGTCTTTGATCGTGTCGGCGGCAACCGCGCCGCGCGGAGCCATGATATTGGCCACGATCAGCACCAGGGCCATCAGAGAAAGCACGCCGAGAACGAACGTTCGTTTATCGACCATCATGAGATCACCCAGAGGCAAAGTTCAATGAAATTCATCTACCGCAATCACCAGTTGGACAATCAGCGCCGGCCCATGTCTCGATTTAGATCGATAGGCTGCTGCATGACATCCACCAACTGCTTGGTGTTCGGGTCCACCGCGCGGGCGTTGAGCAGACCATTGCGTGTATCCACGATGTAGACCAGAGCTGAATTTCCGCCAACCACCTCGCCGGTGATCATGAGGTAATCAGATGGGCGAGCGCCGCCCGCCTGTGCGTGGGCCACTGGAGTCAGGCCGCGAAAAGCCAGATTTCCCAGCAGCAACGCATTGAGGACAACAAGTGCCCAAGTCGCTTTCGATTTCATGTCGCTCTCCTTGGAAGAGTTGCACGTCTTCGGAGAAAAATCCGCCGAGCAATTCCTCATGGCTTCGACCGGCGCCGGCCGGGCGGAGTCCATACCCTCTCAATCAACAAGAGAAATAAGATCATCAATCCAGGTGAGACCGTTTAGCATCCTTGAACATGCCAAGGAGGCCAATCACGCCGAGGCCCATGAATGCCAGCCAGGTCAGCGCTGTGCCGCTCTTTTCAATGACGACTGATTTTTTCTGGAAGGCATCGAGCCGGGCGTCATTGGGGGAGACATCGTCGTCGGCCCGCGCTACCGAGGCGGGGCCAGCGAATGATCCAAGGACGGTCACGAATGCAAGGAAAAAGGCGGCGCTTCGCCGCTTGAGTGAGGACTTCATGGGCGCCATCATAACCATTCTTCGATAGGGCGGGCAAGGGAGCGAAAGTCTTCCGCCGGCAGTGAAACGGTTTCCCATTTGGCACTTCGACGGCGCATATGGTTGCGATATTCAGCCAGGTCGATGCCCATCATCAGATACCACTTACCCTTGTGAGCAAATACACCAGGCTCGGCCGTCAAAGGCGGGTCGATCCAGTAGATAAAGGTGAGAACGGCCTTGTAGCCTTCGCCAAAAATCTGCTCCCATTCCCGCAGGTCATTCACATCCTGCTCGGTCGCCCAAGTCTCATATCCTCGGCGGCTCGAACGATCCCGCAGTTGCCTGCCCTTTACATCCACCAGCAGGTTCGGCCCGTTCTTGCTGTAGACGACGAAATCGAAGGATTTGAGCTTGGCGTTGGCAAAAAGCGCTTTTTTGGCTTCGTCAACGGCAACACAGGGAATCCCCCGCTCGCGAAGGAACGCCTCAAATGCGGCTTCATAATGCAGACTTCGATCAGCCATGCACGAATCACAAAACCCTTTTGCGGCCCGGTGTCATTGTAGCCCAAAGTATCTTCGGAACCTAAAACTAGCTCATGCGCATTATTGCTGGCAAGTACCGGGGCCGGAAACTGCTTCCGCCGGAGGGTGACTTGACGCGGCCGATTACCGATCGGGTCAAGCAGTCGTTGTTCGACATCCTTCAGCCGCGGATTGAAGGCTCGCGCGTCTACGACTGCTTTGCCGGCACAGGAAGTATGGGCCTGGAATGCCTCAGCCGTGATGCGACGGCGGTTACTTTTTTTGAAGCCGACCGCTCGGCGCTATCGCGGCTGCAAAGGAACATCGAGGCGATTGACGAGAAAGACAGCGCGACGATTGTGCGCGGCGATCTATTCCAATGGTTTGATCATCATTCGGCGCTAAGTGATGAGGCCAGGATCGACTTGGTCTTTCTTGACCCGCCATACCGCTTCTTGGCCGAGCGACCGCAGGACCTTAATCATCTGGCCCTGCGAATGGCCGAGCGCCACTTAGCGAAGGAAGGCCTCGTGATTTTCCGACATCAAGCCGACATGTCGTTGTCACTAGAAGGACTCGCGAAGGTAGATCAGCGGGATTACGGAAGCATGTCAATCGAGTTCCTTGCGCCGGTCCATCCCGTTGTCTCCTAAAGGGGGCGCACCAGACTTTTGTCATAGTAACCGCTATCGTTACGCTAGCGGCGTGGCAATGAGCAACGATCCAGATTCACCTCTCTCGCCAGAGCATTCCAAGGCGATTCGATCCAACCGCGACGATGCAATGTCGGTTCTGCGCCGTCTGCGCGATGCCGGTCACGTTGCTTATTTCGCGGGCGGTTGCGTTCGCGATCTGCTGCTGGGGCGCACGCCGACCGATTATGACGTCGCGACCGATGCGCCGCCGGCGCGCGTGCGAAAACTCTTTTCCAATACTCAGGCGGTAGGTGCTGCCTTCGGCGTGATTCTTGTGCGAATTCGCGGGAGCCAGATCGAAGTAGCCACTTTTCGCGCCGAGGCCGGATACGCGGATGGACGCCATCCTTCGCAAGTCCACTTCACGACGGCGCAACACGATGCGCAGCGGCGGGATTTCACCATTAATGGCCTGTTTCTCGACCCCATTTCCGACCAGGTGATCGACTACGTTGGCGGGCAAGCCGATTTGCAGGCCAAAACGGTTCGAGCGATCGGCGACGCTCGCGAGCGATTTGAAGAAGATCATTTGCGCATGCTGCGGGCGGTGCGATTTGCCGCACGGCTCGGATTCTCGATTGCGCCGGAAACGGAAGCCGCAATACGAGATCACGCGAAGCATCTGACGCGAATCAGTCCTGAGCGCATTGCCGCGGAATTGCGCATCATGCTGACGCCGACCAGTCGCGCGCATGCCTATCGACTGCTCATCGACCTGGGCCTACTGGAACTGATTTTACGATTTTTGAAGGCTCCATCGCCTGCAAGCATCGATTTTGGCAATTCGCTATTCTGTTCGACCGCAATCGATGAGCCGATTTCCTTTCCACTGGCGCTGGCGTTGGCCAGCATCGATCGCCAAATCTGGACCGACCGCTCAGCTGACATCCGAGCCGCGCTCTCGCACACGGCCGTCCATCGGCTCATCCACGCTCTTCGGCAATCGCTCCGCATCAGCAACCAGGAGTCGGACGCATTGGCCGGGATTCTGGAAGGAATTGACTTTCTTCTCCAATCGGCGCCTCCACGCGTGGCAACGATCAAACGATTTTTGGCGCGACCAACTGCCGATGATTCTCGACTGATGCTGGATTCCCTTATCTCGGCCGGCCTCCTGCCGCCTCCAGGCACCGAGATTCCCCAACTCCTGAAAGAATTTGATGGAACGGATGTGGCTCCTGTTCCGTGGGTGAATGGCGATACCTTGGTTGCCGCCGGACTTGCTCCCGGCCCGCTCTTTAAGCCTGTGCTGGACGCGGTTTATGACGCTCAGCTTGAGGGCTCCATCGACAATTCAAATGAGGGAATCCAGCTCGCCTTGAAACTGGCTGCGGATGGTGAAAAGGCCAAAAATTTGCCTTGAAATTGGTATGATGGTCTCCGTCTTAGTTGTGGCGGCAGGACCATTTGCGCATGCAATACTTGGAAAGCGATCTCGCGCTGTTGCAACGCTTCACCGAAAAGGGCGACCAAGCCGCCTTTTCGGAAATCGTTCGACGGTATGCCGGGATGGTGTTTGCCGTTGGGCGACGGGTGCTGGGCGATCGGGCGCGGGCCGAAGAGGTCTCGCAGGAAACTTTTTTCCGCTTGATGACCCGGCCGGATTCGGTCACGCAGTCATTGGGGGGGTGGCTGCATCGTGCCGCGACCCGGCTGGCGGTTGATGAGAGAAGAAGCGAAACGGCCCGTCGCCGACGTGAGCTTGAAGTTGCGCAGGAAACTGCCGATGCCGTGGCGGAGCCGCCGCCCGCGCGATGGACCGATGTGTCGCCCCACATCGACGAGGCACTCGCGGCCCTCCCCGAGCGATCGCGCCTTCTTTTGATCCGGCACTTTCTTCAGGGCCGACAACAGCAAGAGCTGGCACGCGAGGCAAACGTCTCTGCAGCCACAATCTCCCGGCGGATCAAGCTTGCCGCCGATGAGCTGCGCCGCGAGCTTCGCCGGCGCGGCCTGGATGTCATGCCCGGCGCGCTGCTGGCGATGTGGGGGCAGCATGCGATCGAACATGCCCCGCATGCGCTGCTCCATGAACTGGCAAAGATGTCGATGATCAGCGGGCCGCGCGTTGTTGCCCACAAGTCGGCCTTTGTCATCGCACAAAAGTCGGCAGTTATCGTTGAGGCTTCCAGTCAGGCGCGATGGGTGATTGGGGCATTTTTTCTTTCAGCTCTGGTCATGGCAGCCATCGAAGCACAAATGCACCTGCATTGGCTGGACAAGATCATTCCCAATCCGCATTCAGCGAATGTTTCAGTGGCCCAACTGGCTGGAGGCGACGCGGGGCCGGTGATCAATATTCCAGGTCCGGCCGATTTCGACAGCAAGCGCGCCGTGTCGTTCCAGCAAGGCGGGGCCGCGAATGTCGCCGTCACGTTTGCCGATCAACATACGACTGTGATGCCCTGGGCTGACGCCAAGCGACTGATCGAAAAACAGACGGGCAAACCAATTGAGCAACTGGCCAAGCAGATACACGCCGCAAGAGGCCCTTGAACCTTTTCGGAAGATGCGAAAGTGCGAAAGGAAACAGCCGTCAATGGGGTTCCATTGACCGAAGCTCGAACTGCATGAACTCTTCGAGGCGATTGAAGTGACCGAGGCAAATACACCTATCAACCAGGCCTTTGCTTATCAGGCGCAGACCGAGCAGGGGCATCCGATGAGCGGTATGATCGACGCCCCTGATGCGCAATCGGCCATGCAGCAGCTCCAGATGCTGCGTCTGCGTGTAACGGAGATTAAGCCAACCGCGTCGCGCCCATCCGCCAAAGCCATGCGCGGCGATGCGTTTATCGCCTTCAATCAGCAGCTTGCGCACCTGACCAAAGCCGGGCTTCCAGTCGAGCGCGGACTTCGACTCATCGCGGACGATATTCACAGCGGAAAACTGGCGCGCACGATCAGCGAGGTGGCGGCCGAGCTTGAGGCAGGCACGCCGCTGGCGCAGGCCTTCGAGAAATACCAGGACAAGTTTCCATCGCTATACGGGCGACTGATCGACGCCGGCGTTCGCAGCGGAAATCTGCCCGGCGTGCTGTTCAGTCTCGGCCGGCACATGGATACCGAGCAGCGGCTTCGGGCGACGCTGTGGCGAACGCTGGCGTATCCGATCATGGTGATCATCGGGCTGGTCCTGGTGATGCTGTTCATCTCCATCGCAGTGATCCCACAGATACGTAGCGTTTATGAAGGATTTCACCTTAAGCTGCCGGGCGTGACGGTGGTTCTGCTGGCGGTAGGGCGAGCCATGCCTTACGTGGCGGCAGTTGTAATCGGTCTGATCGTGATCATGCCGATTCTCTGGGTGCTGCTGCGTTTGGCCCGGCAGGATCGAAAGGCGATCGAGCTGCTGGTTCTGCCCATTCCGATGGTGGGGCCGGTGCTTCGATTCAGCTTAGTAGCGCGCTGGTTGGATGCGGCGCGGATCGCGACCGATGCGGGAATGGATTTACCGTCAGCAATCGCTCTCGCATCGGATGCGACCGGCTCGCCGGGCATTACCCGCGATGGCCAGGCGATGATCGATGTGATCAATTCAGGCAAGCCGCTCAGCGGCGCACCGACGCGTGTCGTTCCAACGACCGTGCCGGCGGCGATGGAGTTTGCCGCCGGCCATCATGATTTGCCAACCGCACTGGCGACGCTCAGCGACATGTATGTCCGACAATCGGATCTGCGCATGCAGATGATCCCAACGACGGTCACACCCCTGGCCGTCATTTTCATCGCATTGATGGTGGGATTCGTGGTCGCAGGTCTGTTTGCTCCGCTCCTGTCACTCATTCAGGGAATAACAGGGCACTAGAAGTATTGATGACGAGCCATGGCTGACGAGAAATCACAACTTGCTTACGCAGAAGGGCTACAACTTTCGCGGCCTGGTTCGACTGCGGCCTGGCTTGCGTTCTCGATCATGTGGGTCGCCCTGGGCTTCTTTATAGTCTCGGGCATCTGCCTGGCGGTGGGTGTGATCTTCGGCTCGGCCACTGGTTACCTAACCCCGGCAGCGGCGCTGATCTGCCTGATTGCATTGTCGCTGCTATTGCGATCGGTGCGGCGCGATCGCGACCAGGCGACGCTGAATTACCTTGAGCAGGCAGCAAGGCTCAATCTACCGTTGCCGGCGATGCTCCATGCAGCGGAAATCTGCGAAAACCCCCAGGTGCGCCGGCGACTGCGAGTGCTTCGATCGGCGATCGAGGAAGGACTGCCGATCGGCGCCGCGCTTGAATTGGCAACGCCCAGCCTCGAACCCCGCCTGACGGCAGCTATATCCGTCGCCGAACGCAATGGCCAACTTGCAGCAGCCCTGGGACGGGCAGTCGCACAGAAGCCGGCGAGCGAAACGCGCAACATGATCGGGGAGATCTATCTTCGCTGGTATCCGCTGGTCCTGTTGGTGTTCGTTGGCGGAACGCTATGCCTGATGGGGCTGGTCGTGCTGCCCAGGATTCAGTCGATCTTACAATCGTTTCACATTCCCCGGCCGCCGATGCTTACCATTCTGATGGTCGCGGCAACATCGCTCGCGCCGCTGGTGGGAATCCTGTCGGCGATTGTGCTGCTGATTTTCTGCGGAAGGATGTTCTCTAGATTCTTCACCAGCCGCTCGATCACAATCGAATCGCTCCGCTGGCCCGGCGATTTCGTAATGTGGCACCTGCCCTTTGCCGGACGAGTCGTGCGCGGCAGAGCACTCGCAGAGGTCTGCCAGGTGCTGGCCGACGCGGCGCGGCTCGGCCGGCCCCTCCCATGGGCAATCTTCGAGGCTGCGGAAATCCCCGGAAATCTCGTTCTTCAACGAAAGCTGCGACGCTGGGCGCGGCTGATGGTGAACGGTGTGCCATTGGATCAGGCGGCGCGCGTTGCGGGCATGCCGAAGTTGATGACCGGCTTGACCGCTAATTCGCCTGCTGCCGGCGACGCGCCAGAAATCTTCGAGTTTCTGGGCCGCTATTACCAGAATCAATTCAGCCGCGGTGCGATGTTGCTGCGCGGAGCACTGTTTCCGATGCTCGCGATCTTCTTTGGCGCGATCGTGGCGGCGATGGCATTCAGCATCTTTCAGCCGCTGATCAAGCTGGCTGATGCACTTATTCCCAGCTACGGAGGGTTCTGATGGCTCGCCGCGGCATCATGCTGCTGGATTCGATGATCGGGCTGGGGATCATCGCGGTGCTCATCATCGTGTTGAGCGTCGCGATGACCCGCCAACAGCGAGCCAGCCGCGCGCTGGCGGAACGTCGCGTGGCAATTCGAGCGGCGGAAGCAGCTCTTAGCCGAATGCAGACGGGTCAAAGTTTTCCTGAAGGATTGTTCGATGCACATTTGACACTTCAGACACTACCCGATCGTTCCACTCCAGCCGGATACCAATGGGTACGCATTGAGGCGAAAGTGAATCGTCAGCAATCAGATCTGATTGGGCTGGTTCCCGCGACACAACCCACCACACGCCCCGCGGCAGGAGCTTCTCAATGAAAAAGCTCCGGGCACATCGCGGGTTCATGCTCATCGAAATGATGATCGTGCTGTCGCTGCTGGCCATCTTCGCTGTTGCCGCCACCCGGCTGATGGTTCTGTGCATCCGCGTGCCAAAGCAAGTTGGCCAAAAGCGCGATCAGATTGTCCGATTCGATTTGGCGATGGGTCGCCTGCGGCAGGATATCTGGCGAGCCAGCACACTGCGCTGCATTGATGCCCATACGCTGCAAATCCAGTCGCCCGGTGATCCGGAAGTCACCTGGGAAGCCTATGACGGCCAAATCAGCCGGTCGGCGGCTCATTCCTCAACAAAAGAGCAATGGAATCTTGGAGCCGATGTTTCATTTGTATCACGCTCGGCCGGTGTTGAAGTTGATATTCAGGAGCCCACCGGCGTGCTCGATCAGATCGACATGAGCAGCCAGGCAATGCTGTTGGAAGGGCAATCGAAATGAACCACTCTCGACGTGGCTTTGCCTCCCTGCTGGCGGTTGCCTTACTTGGGCTGGTCGCTGTCACAGCCGTTGCGCTTTTTGCGCTGGCCAGCGCCGACTACCGTCGGACGCAATATAACGAGCAGACGGCCCAGCTTCGGCAGATGCTTATCGCCGGCGCAACGCAAGTCATGAGCGAATCCAAAGACTGGCCCGCGGCGCCGCAGGTTACAAGTCATTCGATCGCACTACCCGATGAACTGGCTCGACAAGGCGGCGCGATGACCTTCACGGTTTTGTCCCACAACAATGGAACAGGCGAAGCTCGCATCGTCGCCACCCTCGGTCCCCATCACGCCAGCCAGGTGCTGACGCTTCAGCGCCAAAATGAGAAATGGAAAATCTCCGGTGCCCAACTTGAAGGGTAAAGATTCTCGATGATACACATCCCCATAAGAGACTCGAAAGAGCCGCGCACGAAGTAAGCGGATTAACGCGGGACTGCGCAAATCCGCTTACTTCATGCGCGGCTCTTTTTGTCGTCTCTGATCAACTCAAGCGGGCTCGTTCTCAGTGGGCCGAAGCCTGCAATTCAGCGGGTTGCGTGGCTGGTTTATCCAAAGGCACCGGGACAAATCGCTTGATCAGCTTTCCGGTCTTGGCGTCGTACAGGTGCACGTATCCGTCGTAGCCGGCGGTGGCCAGGACGCTGCCATCGCTCTTATAAGCGATCGAGAAAACCGGGCCGCCCTGATCGGAAAGAACAAACTTCTTGTCGCCAGTCGTGGTTGAATAAACCTGCACGATGCCAACACTTCCCAGGGCGACGTTGTTTCCATCCGGGCTCCAGGCGACGGCCGAAACGGGGCCGGGCTGCTTCTCAAAAGCGCGAATCAGGTTCGTGTCGATTCGGCCCGAAGTACGTCCCTGGTTGTCTGAAATCTTGTAAATGCGAGCACCGCCAAGGTCTCCGCCGTAGAGGATCTGCTCCTGGCTGGGATGACGGGCGAGGCTGATGCAGGCTTCGACGGGATTGTTGATGTCGTCGATGAACTGGCCGTTACTGAGATCGATCAGTTTCATCGCCTTATCGCGGCTGGCGGAGACGAGCTGCTTCCCATCGATCGAAAAGGCGGTGCCCAGCACCCAGTCGGCATGCGCTTTAAAGTCAAGCAATTCTTTGCCATCGGCAATATTGATGCGATGCACGACCTTGTCGGCCCCGCCAAACGCGACGCTCTTGCTGTCGGGCGCAAAGCTGATTCCATAGAGCGAATCGCCGCCGGGCTCCCAGGCTTTTTTGAGCTTTTGTGAGGCGACGTCCCAGATCTGCACCAAGCCAAATTCCGAAGGCGCGCCGCCGCAGTCGGCCAGCATCGAGCCGTCTTTGGAGAACACAAGGCTCTCGATGCGCGGGGCCTCACCAGTCAGGCGGGCGAGGATCTTGGAGCCATCCGGTTTTTCCAGCAGCACTTCATGATAGCCAGCCACCGCCAGCAGGTTCCCGTCCGGCGAAAACGCGATGGACGAAATCATCGGCGGCAGCATGTAGTGCGGCGGGGGGATCTTCAGCTCGCCGGGCTTGGGCGTGTCATCGACCGCGCCCTGCTCGATCCACTGTGTGATCAACTTAATCTGAGCGGGCTTGAGCGGATCAGCGTCCTTGGGCATGTCCGGATCGTCGCCGCTGATCATGTCGATCAGTTTGCTCTTGGCGGGGTTCTTCGGCCGCACTGCCGGGCCGTGCTTCCCGCCTTTGAACATCATTGCAACGGTCGTCATGTCCAAGTCGCCCTTGAGCTTTTCGGGCTTGTGGCAGGCATTGCAGTTGCCCATGAAGATCGGGCGAATCTGATGGAAATAACTGATCGGCTTCTCATCGGCGCGCGCCCACGCGCCCAGCGCCATGACCGCCAGCGCAGCGCCGCCGATCATCTTTGGCACGATCCGCTTGTTCATTCTTGGAAGCATCGCAAGTTCCTTACTACTGATCCGCCATTAACGAGCGGGCGTCACGGTGATCGCAAATGCCGGGCTGTATTCGACGTAAGTTTCGCCGTCGATGGTTGCCTGGGCCCGGAGCACCGCCATTTTCGATCCGGCTTCGGCCGCGGGCTGAACAACGTATTTAAGTGCGGCCGACGTGGCATTGGCGCCGACCTGCAAAGGCTCAACGTTGAGATTCTGCGCAAGCGGCCGTTTCCTTGCGGCGCTGAAGCCTTCCAGCGTCACTTCGATCGGCCCATCAAAATGATTGCGCGCCACCAGCACGGGAATTTGCCCCGCCGAATACCGAGCATGCTGATTCTCCGAGGCAACCTGCGCCTGAAGCTCAGCCAGGCGCTCCCTCAATGGATTGAGCGATTGCGATTGCGCGCGGTAAGCCGCTTCGATCGTCTCGCGCTGAATGCGGTCGCGCTTGTCGGCTGGCACGCGAAGAGCCGCCAGGACTTCCTGCGTAATCGCCGGCGCCTGATCAGGATCGCTGTTGCCCGTCACCCAGACGCGGAACCGGCCGAGGGTGTGGCCGGGCACAGAAGTAAACTTCTGCTCCAGGTCGATCGCCAGCTTCTGGCCATTCTCGAGCAGAATGGGTGCGGTGGGATAAAACGTTGCCGTAGAGGGAATGCCGACATTCGGCAGTACCGCCCAACCCGTGTCGTCCCGTTCATCCAGCGCACCCAGGACCGAAAGGCCTTGCTGCTGGCTGCTGGCCATCGCACCGCGGAATGTGATTGGAGTGCCCATCGCGCCGCCAGCGACTTTTGCGACAAATCGCGTCAACACAAAATTGCCATTGGGCGCGCGGCCTGGGCCATTGCCCGGTAGACGCACGTCCGGGAGCGCTTCCAGACGAATGCCAGTGATCGCTTTCAGACCGGTCGTCCCGACGATGGAATATACATCCGTCGCCGGCGCGACTCCGGTGGCGAGAACTGATTCATCTGGAAGACGATTTAGAGAAGCTCCACCTGCCGAGTGCATTTCAGCGACTTGCAATGGAAGCCAGGCGCTTCCTTGTACGACACTCTGCTCCCAAGCCGCCCGGCCCGCATCGAGCGCGGGAGATTTGCCGGCCAACTGCGCCGCCAGCCGGGTCATTTCAAGCTCCGGACCGACCGAGGAGTAAATCGCCTGCAGCTGCTTTTCCTGTTGCGCGACCTGCGGATCAATCGTGCGGTAATAGGCTGCCAGCTTCGTCTTGTCTTGCGCGTTGCGAAGATTGGCCGGCTGCTGCGCGATACGAGCTACGTCCGGTGCCAACTGCGACTTGGCCTGAACATCCGGATCATCCGTCACCGAAATCCGGAATCGGCCAATTGAAAAACCGCTGTCAAACTGCTGATCGAGCGTAAAGGTCAGTACCGTTGCATCGCCCTGGCCAATGGACGCTTTTGGGAAGAAGTAGGCGGTGTTTGGCTTCCCCTGGTTGGGAAAGTTGGCCCAGCCTTTGTTTTCCTTCGGCTCAACCGCATCGATGATCGGATAACCCTGCTGTTCAAAATCAGCACGGGCCATGTGGATCGCCACCGGCGATGGCTTGGCATCATCTGCACCCGATGCCGCTGTCAAGGCGAATTTCGAAAGGACGAAATTCCCGTCGCCCATGTGCCGGCCCGGCCCTTTGCCCGGAAGGGAATCGTCCGTGAGCACTTCGAGCTTGATGGCGGTGATGCCGTGAAGATGCGTGGTCGCTGAAACGGTGTAGGCCTCCTTCGCGGGCGTCTTGCCGGTGGCTAGGAATGAGCCATCAGGCAAAAGCTTGAACTCCGTCCCCTGTGCGCCTTTTGCAGTCGCACCATCCAGCGCCTGCCAGATCAGCGGCGAAGAAACATGCTTTTCCCACTCGGCTTCCGCCTGCTTGAAGCGATCGTCTTCCTGGCTTAGCGACTTGGCCAGATTAGCTGCTTCATTTCCGAGCTGTTGAACGCGCTGCGGAGACAACCCCGTGATCGCTTCGATGGAAAACGGCGCGGCATCCAGCACCGAAATATAGGCCTGCTGCGCCGGGCGAGTGCCGAGCATCGGCTGGCTAAGCTTGCTGACAATGTGATTATCGATCGTGGCGGTCGCGCGAAGCTGGATCGGATAGGTTCCAACCGCCGCGTTACCCGAAGCCGATATCGTAAAGAGATCGCTGCTGTCCGCGGCCAGCACGACCGGCGGGGCGGTGACTCCGGGCGGCAGGCCTTCGAGAGTAATGGTGACATCCCCTTTGAATCCGCCGGTCCGCGTCACGTCGCACAGCACCACTGAATTTCCGCCCCGACTGACGCGCAGGGCATCAGGCGCGAACCGAACGGAAAAATCGCGCGTAGACATCGCCGCGCCGGGCGCGATGCGCAGGCGGTAGCTGTAACTGGGACCGCCATGGAAAGTCAGATCGCGCAGAGAAACCTGGTAGTTGCCGGCTGCAAGTTCGCGGGTGATTCGCGAATCGGCGCCGCCCGAGTCGTCGTTGGTGACGATAGGATCGCCCTTCACATTGCGCAACGTCAGGAGCGGATCGACCGGCGAACCAACGCGACGGGCAATGGCCTGAAGGACAACCAGTTCCTTATGATCCAGATGGAACCTGAAAAAGTCCTCATCGCCTTCACTGTCCAATCGCCCGCTGATTTCTACTGGGAAACCGACAGTCTCGGCATCCTTCGCATCGTGATTATGTCCGCGCTCCACGTGCGGCGGAAAATCGGTGATCTCGAAGGGCACTTCGTTGCTCAATCCAGATTCAGCCCGTGCGCGAACTGATACATCGCCGGGCTGCGCATAAGTCAAGTCCAGCGACATTCGGCCCGCGCCCTGGAGATTCACGCCGGTCGTCCGAACCTCGGCCATCTTGCCTGGCTCGGCACTCATGGGCATCACCGACTCGACATATGGAATCGCGCCGGCATCAATGCGATAGGCGAAGCTGTCGCCGCCGCGGTATTCAAGGTCGCGGATTTCGATTTCGTATTGGCCGTCGGCGGGGGGAGTGAAGATTAACGTTGGGTCGGCGCCATGGAGCGAAACGTTGGCGTGGAGCTCGTGCCCATCCGCATCATGCACGGCCAGAACAGGCTCCAGCGACGAAGCCGACCGAGCGGCATAGACATCGAACACCATCACCTGATCGCGCTTGGCGGAGAATTTGAAGCAATCGATGTCACCTGGGGCATCAATTCGGCCGGTGATAGCGGCGGGCAATTCCACTAGCTGGGCTGTGTCAAAATTGTTATTCGGCTCGCGCTCGTCGATGTGCGGATATTGGCTGATCGTCACGTGCAGCGGAGCCGAGATCCCGGTCGGCCCCACCAGGCGCACTTCGCGATCGCCGAGCACCGCGTCGGAATCGGCCGACAGCTTGATCTCGAGCTTGTCGTCGGGAAGGGTCTGCTTTGCCGGCATGGTGGTCGGCTGCGTCGTTGGCACGGGCCGCACCAGCTCGACATGCAATCCCCGCGCGCGGGCGATTGCCACGTCCACCACGCGGGCCAAATGCTGACCAGCGAGCGTGACATTCTGCGTCTGGCCGCGCTGAAGCACGAGAGCCGGGCCGCTCGAAACAGTCGGCACCGACTGCGCAAGCGCATCTCCGGGCGCAGCCCAGACTATCAGCGCAATAAGCAGCGCAATGCCACTAAAAGCGGCGAAACGTTGCTTTGATTTAACTTCCGCATCGATTGAGGCGATCGCGCGCATTTCTCCGGGTTTCCTTACGCGAACAGCCCCAGCACCGGCTTGGCCTGCACGAGTTCGCGCGGCTGGCCGAGATGGTTGTTCACCATTGTTGCCGGATCAATGCCCAGGGCGTGATAGACGGTGGCCAGAAGCTCGATCGGATGGACTGGATTCTCGGCAGGACTGGAGCCGGTCGCATCGCTCTTGCCATAGACCGCGCCGCGCCCGATGCCGCCGCCGGCCATCAAACCGGTGTAGCAATAGGGCCAGTGGTCGCGCCCCTTGGCGCTGTTGGTGTTGCCGCTGGTTGAAACGCCCAGCTTCGGACTGCGGCCAAATTCGCCGATGACCAGGACGATCGTGTCCTTCAGCAACCCACGCGAGTCCATGTCGGACAGAAGAGCAGGCACGCCGCTGTCGAGCTTCGGGCAATGCAGATTGCGCAGCGGTTCGAAGTTGGCTGCGTGCGTATCGAAGGCATCCACGAGCGGATTGCCATTTGCCACCGCCGGCCAGTTGACCTGCACGACGCGCGAACCGGCTTCGATCAGCCGGCGCGCCATCAGCAGCGATTGGCCAAAAGTATGCCGACCGTAACGGTCGCGAATCGCCGCCGGCTCTTCATTCAGGTCAAAGGCCTTACGGGCACGCCCGGAAAGAATCAGCTCCAGCGCTTTGGTGTCGTATGTATCCAGCGCATATTCCGACACCGCTTTTTCGATGTCCGGCATCGCCTCATCGACTTTGTGCAGCATCGAAGCGCGACGCTCCATGCGCGCCTGGCTCACTTCGTTGCGAAGCGAAAGGTCGGCAGTGCTGATCTTCTGATTCGGATCCTGGAACAGGTAATACGGATCGTAAGCCGCACCGAGGAAGCCGGCCGTTCCTCCCTTTCCGATCACGCCCGACTCCTGCAGTGGACGGGGGAGCATGACGAACGGCAGCATCGGATCTTTCGGCGGCTTCAGGCGCGCGACTTCGCATCCCATATGCGGATAGTCCGCACGATTCGGCGGCTCAAGCTGACCCGAGGGCGAAACCTTGTCGGGCGTATAACCGGTCATCATCTGATAGATGGCGGCGGTGTGATTGAACAGCCCGGCGGGCGTGTAGCTGACCGACCGGATCAGCGTCGTCTTGTCCACGACCTTCGCCAGGTTCGGCATGACTTCCGTCACCTTGACGCCCGGCACCTTGGTCGAAATTGTTTTGAATTCGCCACGAATGTTGTCCGGCGCATCGGGCTTGGGGTCCCAGATGTCCAGATGACTGGGTCCGCCCTGAAGGAAGACGAAGATGAAGTTCTTGGCGGTGCCGAAGCCGGTCTGCTTTTTAGCGCCGCTGTCTGCCCCGCGCGCTTCGAGCGAGAGGAGATTGGCCAGGCTGACTCCAAGCAGGCCTGCGCCGCCCACGCGCATCAGTTCGCGCCGGCTCATGCCATCGCACGTTGCGCCAGGTCGTCCGGGGATCGAAAGCATATTAGCTCCGTGAGAGAAGTCGCTCGAATCAAATTCAGATCAACTTACCGGTTGAACAAAAACGCGGGGCTGTTCAGCAAGGCCCAGCTTAAATCCTGCGCCACTTCGACGCGATGCGAACCCTTGCCCAGATCGACTGCCGCCAATTCTGCATCGGTCGGCGGCCGATTGAGCACCATGTAATAGATGCCGTCGACCACGTTCTTATTGTCCGGCTCCGCGTTGACCAGCCGAATGATCGCGCTGTTCTTGGAATCGACCGCATCGTTGATGACCGGCCCGTTCACCAGGCTCAACGCATGCGCAAGACTCACGTTGCTCGTGCGCTCGCATTCACAGGCGCTTTCGCGCTTGGGCCGGCCAAAGAGCTTTAGGAAGTCGTCATCGACCACGCCGTCGGCTGCATACACGCATCGCATGCCGGCAGGCAGACCGGTCTCGTCTTCTTTGGTGCCAGTGGCGATCGCGATCGCGTCACGAAGCTGCTCGGCTGAAAGCCGCCGGGGAATCGCATGCGAGAAGTTGATCTTGTCATCATCGTTCCAGCGGTTGGGAACGACTGAAAGCTGATACGTGCGCGAGGAAACGATCGTGCGGATCAGGTGTTCGACATCAAAGTGATGCTGAATGAAATCCTTGGTCAGGGCATCGAGCAACTCCGGATTGACCGGCGGATTGGATGCGCGAATGTCATCGACTGGATCGATAATCCCTCGTCCAAAGAAATAGCTCCAGACGCGGTTCACATAAGACTTGGCAAACAACGGGTTCTTTTCGCTGGTGAGCCATTGGGCAAACGCATCCTGCCGAACGCGGGCCTTCTTCACATTCGGCTCGGTGCCAAACGGAACGATCGGCTCCATCACAGCGCCGGTGCGCGGGTGCATTTCCTCGCCGCCGTTGTAGCTGGTGAAGACCACCTGTTCGCCGGGCTGCTGGCCGGGCTTGAATGCGACGCGAGTGAAGAACGCGCCGAATTCGTAGTACTGGTCCTGCGTCCAGCGCTCGAAGGGATGGTCGTGGCATTTATTGCAATTGAAGCGCACGCCCAGGAACGTCTGGCTTACGTCTTCGGTGATCTTGCCGGTGTCGTGCAGGGCCAGGAAGTAGTTGGTCGCCGGCTGGGAATAGGTGCTGCCCTGCGCAGTGACCAGCTCGTGGGCGAACTGGTCGTAGGGCTTGTTCTGGGCGATCGATTGACGAATCCATTCGCGGAAAACCCACACGCCGCGCTCGCCCAATGCCTTTGAATTGCACTGAAGCAGGTCGGCCCATTTGTTAGACCAGAAGGCGATGTAATCGCGGCTGCCGATGAGCTTATTGACGATCTTCGCGCGCTTTTCCTGGCTCGGCGCTGGATCATCATGGAATGCTCGCGACTGGGCCGCGGTCGGCACGATTCCCGCCAGGTCGAGATAAACGCGACGCAGGAATTCATCGTCGGTGCATTCAGCCGAGGGAAGAATCTTGGCTTTTTCCAGCTTCGCATTGATGTGATGATCGATGAAGTTGTACTCCGGCATCGGTTTGAAAACGTAGCCGGTGCGGTCGCCCATCACCGATACGTTCACGACGCCGTAATTTCCTTCGTAGCGCACGAGGATCGCGGCCTCGCCACGACGGATGGCGGTGATCTTGTTGTCCTGAAGCTTGGCCACTTCGAGGTTGTTGCTCGACAGCACTGAATCGCGCGTCACATCGCGCGTCGTGCCATCGGGATAATGAGCGATGACGATCATCTCCTGCGTTCGGCCGGGCAGATCAATGTTCGCATCGGCCGGCAACACTTCAATGCGATTGGGGCGAGCGGTCGAAGGCTGCGGATCGTATTGCGCGCCTTCCTTGATCCACTGGAAGATCGTCTTGAACTGGCGCGAGTCGGTGCTGAAGAGCGTGCGTCCTTCATGAGCGACTTGTCCGGTCGGCTTCAGCAGCATCAGGCTCTGGCCGGGATCGACGCGATTGATTCGACGGCCCTGAAGCTCTTCGGTCAGTGCGACAAAATCAAAATGGGGATCATAGCCGCGAAGCGAAAGTTTGAAGCCGTTCTTGCCTTTGGCTGCGCCATGGCAGGTGCCGGCGTTGCACCCGACGCGGGAAATCAGTGGCTCGATGTCGCGCGTGAAACGGATCTTCGGCTCATTATCGCTGAGTACATTGACTGGCAGATCAACCTTCTGGCCCGCCGCGCTGACGCTGATCATGGCCTGGCCCGCATGGGCCGCGTGGATGTAATGGTCTTCGCTGTCGATCGAGACGGATTCGGATGGGCTTGAAAACGTTGCGATATCGGTGACATCAAACTTGCGGCCATCGGCGGTCTTGCCCCAAACCAGGACCTGCCGGGCGTCGCGGCCATCCGACAGCGTCAGCGATGCAGGCTCCAGCTCCAGCGAAACGATCGGAGGAAGTTCCGGCTTGTCGGGAAGCTTTTCGGGCATGTCGGCGTGCGACTTGGCTCCAAATGCGAAGCTGCTACAGGCCACGCCGGCCACGCAACTCAACGCCACAACGATCGAACGGAATTTAAATTTCACTTCGCGCCTCTTAACTTGCGAAACTGCTCCAAATGACGTGCGCCGGAGCAATTCCATCCCTTGCGTTGTCGCCCGATCCACTTGAGGGCTGAGGGTACGCCATCCCGGCGACCCTCCAGACCCTTGTTTCATTCTACCCGAAGTGATATCGGATGTTGCATCAAATTAGATCGGCTCCGAAATCCCGTTGGCTATAGTAGATATGTCAATTCGCTATTGGGGCAGCGATGCCAATCGGCGGGCAATATATTGCCGAACAACGGGGATCTTTGAATCGACCGCAAGCTGGCCCGCGCGACCCGGGTTTTTCGGCACCAGCGGCTCAATGGCATACCAATACATTAGCGGCAGATTGAGGTCATCCGCATCTTCGCCATGAGCGACTAAGGACTCGGCAATCGCCCACCGATCCGCATCCGGCAGCCTCTGCAGTCCCGACGCCAGCGCGAGCCGAACCACCGGCGAAGGATCGGACTTGGCCATCTCAGCCAATCTCTGCAATAGCGGCGGGTTCGTTTGCCCAACTTCCAGCGTGAGCTGAACCGCCCAGCTCCGCAGATATTCCTGTTTGCTGCCCAGCAGCTCCTCGGCCAATCCCAGATCGATTCCACCAGTCGATTGTAGTGCCCACAGTGCCCGAAGCTGTCGCGTCACATCCGGATTTTCGCGGAGCATCTTCATCAGCGCGGATCGAGTCTCCGGCTTGAGTGTCCCGGCGGCAAAGCGCTCTTCCAGCAATCGTCGCGCATGGCGAACCCACCAGTCATTTTTGTGAAGCTGAAGCTGCACCAGTGCGCTGTCATCCAGCTTCGCCAGATCCGGATGCTGCGGCGTCACGCTGCCATAAACGATTTTGTACATCCGTCCATTGCTACGATCGATCGAAAGGTAATTGTGGCATTCGCCGGTGTCACACCAGTCGGAAACAAACACGCCGCCGTCGGGACCATATTCCAGATTCAGACCACGAAACCATGGATCGTTGGCCAGAAGGAAATCCTTGCCGTGATGTCCGACGTAACCCGATCCGCGGTGTTCCAGAATGTCGTTATTCACACGATTGCCATGGATGTTGCACATGAAGATCGTGTTGCGGTATTGGTCGGGCCAGTTATCTCCAAGATAGACCATCGCGCCGGCATGGGCATGGCCGCCGCCGGCTGCGCTGTTGGCGGCGCCCGTGCGCGAGGTGGTCCAGTCACCACCGGCCCAGTGAATGTGGTCGGCGATACTTTCCATCAGGCCATACAGATTCGGATCGAAATCTTCGCCGTACATCCGCTGGTAATGCGCGCCGGGGATGACGTGCCACAGATGTTTGATCACGCAGTTGGTGATGAACATCTGCCCCATGACGTCAAAATCGAGGCCCCAGGGGTTGGTCGTTCCGCGCGCGACGACTTCAAACGTGCCGCGGGTCGGGTGATAGCGCCACACGCCGCAGTTCATCAGCGTGCGCTTCTCCGGCGGATCGCCCGGCTTTCCGACATCGGATGTCGCGAGAATCCCATTGCATCCATACAGCCAGCCGTCGGGTCCCCAGACCAGTCGGTTGAAGACGTTGTGCTTGGCCTGCAGGCTCCAGCCGTCCAAAATCACTTTCGGCGGGCCGCTCGGATGATCTTCGCCTTCCTTGAACGGAATGAAGAGCAGGTTCGGCGTCGAGCAGAGCCAGACGCCGCCGAAGCCCACTTCAATTCCAGACAAATTCATCCCTTTGTCGTAGAAAACGGTTCGCTTCGTGAAATGGCCGGTGGCATCGGCATCTTCGAAAATGAGGATGCGGTCGTGCCCTTCGGTTCCGGTCGTCTGCCAGTTGGGATAAGAAAAGTTCTCGATCACCCACAATCGCCCGCGATCATCAAAACAGAACGAGATCGGCTGCACCAGGTCGGGCTCACCCGCAAACAGCAACACATGAAACCCCGCCGGCACTGTCATGTGTGAAGCGGCTTCGTTCGGTGGGATCGGATGACTCTGCGCGAGGGCAAAGGGCGCAACAATCAGCACAACGAAAAAGGGCAGAAGGATTCGCAAGCTTCCTCCTTGAAATGATCGACCAACTTTACTTCTCGCTCTTCTCGAGACGCGCGACTTGCTGCGCCGCTTCTTGCGCCGAAGGGCTCCCTTTGAATTCCGCGGCAACCTGCTTGTAAATCGTCAGCGCATCCTGCGGCTTCTTGAGCTTCTCTTCGATCTGCGCTGTTCTGAAGAGCGATTCGGCAACGTGCGGCGCATCCGGAGCCGAGCGGAAATTGGCTACGACGCGCATGTAGGCGAGTGCCGCGTCCTTCAGCTCATTTTCATTCTCCGCCGACCCGGCCCGCGCCTCGGCCAGCATATACATCGCATCCGACTGCTGCGTAAGCGAAGTAAAGCTGGAAGCATTCGTATTGAGCGTGGCGATGACGCCTTTGTAATTCTTCTTCGACAGCGCATCGCGCGCCGCCGACAGGGCGACATCCGCCCGCGCCCGCTCGACGTCGGCGGAGTTGGCCGCCGTCGGGCTGCTCTTATTCAATTCCTTCAGGACCTTTTCCGCGGACGCGGTGTCTTTCTTCGAGTTATATAGCTCGGCGAGGAAGGGGAGCAGCACCTGCTTTGCCGCATCGTTTCCAGTATCCGCAGCGCGGCGCACCTGCGTGATGGCCGATGTGATTGCATCGGGACTCGCGCCTTGCAGCGACGGACGAATCTTCGCCGCCGCCTGCGGGTCGGAAGAAGCAGTTTGAATGAACAGCGCCACCATACTTGAGAGATCGCCGCTTTGCGTGGCCGATTCAGCGAGACGCAACTGCGCCCGGCGCTTCACCCAGGCCTTGGGCGATGTGAGCAGCTTGCGATATCCATCCGCCGCGGCCTTCATGTCATTCGATGCGAAGGCCTGCTCCGCTGCCGACAGCACCGGCTCATCGTCGCTCTTGATCTGCACGATCTGCTCGAAGGGTCGCTGGGCCGATCGGCCACTTACAAAAGTGAACGTCAGCACTTCGTCCTTGTCCACCTTTTCGAGCTTGTCGATATGGACGTTCTCAAACGCAAGCGGCTTGCTGCCTGCCGTCTTGACCCAGACCGTGTCGGCCAGCAACGTCGCCGGCAGCAGCGCCGCGAGGGCGATTGCGCTCATCCAAATCCGCATGTGGCCAGCTCGTCGCTTTGCCATGAACATCATTCCTGAAAAATGCAGGAGAGGGGAGTCGAACCCCTACACCTTTCGGTACAGGATCCTAAGTCCTGCGCGTCTGCCAATTCCGCCACTCCTGCCCGAGTGAGCATCATAATGTAGCGCGAAGCGGAAGAAGGGTCAAAGGAGCTAATGTCCACCCGACGGCGCTGTCGTGACAGTCGGTCCACGCAGCGTCGGAAGGGGCGCTGCATGTTTCCCAAAAAGCTTCACCGGAAACGCCGCAAACAGAACAATCCCCAGGATCGTGCAGCCGAACAGCAGCTTGATGAGCGTGCCCATCAATCGCCCGGCCACCGCGCCGAATCCGACGCGGACCGATCCGCCCAGTTCCTTGCCGACGGTGAGTTCACCCGTTAGCGCGCCAAGGAATGTGCCGATGCAGATGCCGATGATGGTGCCGATGATCGGCCAGGGGATGGTGAGGAAGATCGCGCCGACGATGCCGCCAATCAGTGCGCCGATGACGCCCCGTCTGCTCGCGCCGGCGCGCTTGGCTGCCGCCCCGGATGCGAAGAATTCCAGGATCTCCGCGATTCCCGCGATGACCACAATCGTCGCCAGCGTTGCGAAGCCGGCATAGTTCCAATGCGTCGCCCAGGCGTATCCCACGGTCGCCGCCACCATCACCCAAAGGCCGGGTGCGCCGACGAGGTTGATGTACAACCCGACCAGGAGCACGACGACGAGAATGAGATAATAGATCCAGAACATGCCGAGCGGATATCAAATTCCGCGCGTCCAGTTTAGCGGGCGGACCTGCCCACCGCTGCGCGCGCATTATTACGTTGAAGGTTCGCCGTTCGCGAACGGAGATGGGGGCATGAAAGAGCCGCGCACGAAGTAAGCGGATTGGCGCAGTCTCGCGTTAATCCGCTTACTTCGTGCGCGGCTCTTTCGGATTCGCACACAATGCATTTCCGCTGAGGAACGTGAAACACTTGGTACTCCATATACCCTTTGACGCTCGTCCCTTGGGGAGCGCCGATTTTTCATTTCGATGGCTTCGTCGCGCTCGGCGTACCGCTGTTCTTCCAGTCGGCATACCAGCTTTCTAACTGTGCGAGATAGCGCCACGCGAGATACGCGAGGCCGCCCAGGATCGCGAGAATGACGATCCGTCGGATCAGTCGGCGGACGCGCCGCCACCACAGTGCTCGGCTCACCTGCGCTCGCACATACGGCACCACCGTCTTTTCCGATGGACTCAGCTTCGCGTAGGCGCTCGTAAGGCGCGAAGTCAGCGCGGCAAGATCTTCGCCGCTGACACCGGCCAGGGCCTCTGCAGCAGCGCGCAGATGCAAAGTCGCGGCGGTGGTGGACGAATCCATCGCGATGCCAAGCTGGCGCTCGGTGAACTGCTCGCCATGGCGAAGGATGAAGGCCTCGCGCTGCTGGAAGGGGAGCTTTCTCAGCGCGCTGATGAAGGCCAGATATTGCGGCGTGGGATCGGGATCGATGGTCACCAATACATCTTCGCGCACCGCGGGCGGATGGGCCGACAGCTGGCGGGCCGCTTGAATGGTGTGGTGATAGAACCAGTTGTGCTCGGAGAGACCCTTGCCCCAGGTGGGCATCACGCGGAGGGCGTTGCGGAAGACCTCTTCCACGACTTTTCGGCCGGCTTTGGCGCTGCCGGTCAGCCCGTGGGCCATCCGCCAGACGGCGGGATAGACATCGCTCAGCAGCTCCTCGGCTGCGCGACGATTCAGCTTCCGCGCCAACGCCAGCGTTTCTTGCGAGACGGCCATAGCGGTCGATCAATCCTCGCTGTCCTCGTAGGTCTCTTCCTTGCCGTCCAGATCGCGCGGGTCCCCGGGCGGGTAATCGGCGGTGTAGGTCATCACGGAGCGGACATAGCTAACGCCTTTGATTTTCTTGAGCTCCCCGACCTTGGCGGCATCGACGCTGCCCTCGATGGTGCCGGTGTTCTGATCCATCGTTGAAACCTGCAAACCGGCCGTCTTGAGCTGGTCGATCACTTCCTTGACGCGCTGCTCCTCCATGTCCTGGAGCACAACAACCACGTCGCTGATTTCCGCATCATGATGATTCATACCCGCTCCAAATTGGCATCTCGCGGTAAACGGTCGATTCTGCTCCCAAATATCCGGTTTTGCAATGCGGAACTTTTTTATTGCCACATCCTGTTTGCATATCCCCAATGATTCGGTTGGCAGCTAGCATGGGCCTGGTTTGAGCAAACTGCTCGACATTGCCACGCATTTTAAGGAAAGGATGGTTCTCCATGAATCGGTTCACCTCGGCTTTGGCCATCGCGTCATCATTTGGGCTCTCATTGCTACTGGTCGCTTCGCCAACTCGCGCACAGGACGATCGCGAAGTGACGACCGAAGTTGTTGTCACTTCGCCTTATGCGACCATGGAACATATTCATGGGCCGGCCCATGAGTTTGCGCGAATCTGCTGCCGGGTTGAGCAATCGCGGAACGTGCATCTGCGCGACATCGAAGCGGGGGTTCGCGATTTGTCCAATCGCGGACCGGAAATGAATGCTTATCTGATTAATCTGGTTGCCGAGATGGCGCATGGTCGGCGCGACTGGGTCTTCTGGTCGGTGGCGTGCGGCGCTTTGAACAATGCGGGGCCGGATGGACAGAACGCGTTGCGTTCGCTGGCGTCCAATCGCTCGGCCGATCCGTGGGCGCGTCTCGCGGCTCGACAAGCTTTGGACGGCCGGTTCCAGTAGGTCGAACTCCGGTGGTAGTAAAGTGAAACTCTGCTCCATATGACGAGCGGGCTTGCGCGCTTATCGCGTGACGGTTAAGGAGAAATCTGGACGTACCAGCAATTGGGCGGCCTGAAAGCCCACTGCTCTCTGGCGCTCGATGTCTCGATATTTAAAGGCCAACCCTTCAGTCTGCCCGCTCCTGAAATAGCGGACGGCGATGCACCCGTGTATCCACAGATCCAGTACTGGCGCAGATTGCGACGGACCGCGAAGATTAATGTGAACGTCGTCCTCATAAGGCCAGATTTCAAATAAAAGCCGATATCCAGCTCTTTCTGTGCCATAACGATATGACAATGCATCTTCGCTTATTTCTGGCTCGGCCTCAAAGCAGGTCAGCAGATCAACTTTATCCCATTCCATCACATCATCTCCGGCCGTTGTGATGTTACGCAGCTCAACGGCAGAATCAGGCTTGGCGATCGCGCATACTCAATCGAAGAAACATCCGACCTAAGACTTCCTGAATTCGACGTCGCTCAGGAAAAGCTCTCCTCTCGCCCAAAGTGATAGAGGAAAATTCCCGCGGCAATTGCGACATTCAGCGAATCGGTGCCGAGCTTCATCGGGATCGTGACGCGCCGATCGCACGCCTTGGCATACTCGTTCGACAAGCCATGTGCTTCGTTGCCGACGAGAATGCCAAGGCGGCTTTGTCGCATCGCGTTTTCCAGCGGCTCGGCATCGACATCCAGCACGGAGCCGACCAGTTCGACATTCCACTCGCGCTTCAGGCGATCCAAATCCGCATCGATATCGGTTGCGCGATAGAGCGGCAGACGAAACACGCTGCCCATCGAAACACGGATCGATTGCCGCCAGAATGGATCATGACATCGCTCGCCCATCAGCAGCGCGGTTGCTCCGAGCGCCGCTGAAATGCGAATCAGCGCGCCGATGTTCATCACGTTATTGGTGTCGGGGCAGATCATCAGAGTGAGACGATCGGCATTTTTGGGAACGACTTCTTCCAGTCGCGGCCAGGGCTTGCGTCGGCCGCACGCGATGACGCCGGTATGGATGCTCATCCCCATCACGCCGCGCATCACTTCATCCGACACGACATAAAGCGGCACATGGCCCGGCAGCAGGGGGGCAATCTCCGCTTCGCGGCGCTGCGAAACCAGCACCGATTCAACTGGATAATCGCTCTCCAGAAGTCGGCGAACGATGTAATCGCTCTCGGCGATAAACAGCCGGCCGGCGCGGTCCAGCTCCTTGTCTTTGAGATTGCGATAGGCCGCGACGCGCGGGTCATCCAGCGATTGGATGGCGATGCTCATGGCGTGCCATCCGTCGCGCCCAGCGCGATCGCGCGGCGGCCAATGTCTTTGCGATAGTGCATCCCTTCGAAAGAAATCTTCTCCATCGCCTGATAAGCGCGACGTTGCGCATCGGCAATCGTGTCACCCAGTGCCGTCACCGCCAGCACGCGGCCACCATCAGTAACTAATGTCTTGCCTTCCATGCGCGTGCCGGCCTGGAAGACCTTCACATCGCGCATGGCATCGGCTTCGACGATCCCATGGATGGGAATTCCGCTGCGATATTTCCCGGGATATCCGCCACTGGTGGCGACGACGCACAGGCTGGGGCGCGGATCCCATTTCAACTCGATCTGATCGAGCTTGCCTTCCACCACCGCCAGCAGCACTTCGACCAGATCATTCTGCAGCCGCATCATCAGCGGCTGAGTTTCCGGATCGCCAAATCGGCAATTGAATTCCAGCACGCGCGGCCCATGTTGCGTGAGCATCAGCCCCGCATAGAGCACGCCCTTGTAATCGATGCCTTCGCGCACCAACCCGTCCACCGCTGGCACCAGGATGTCGCGCTCGATTTCGCGCATCATCGCCTCGGTGACGATCGGCGTCGGCGAATAAGCGCCCATTCCGCCGGTCATCGGGCCGGTGTCCCCATCGTCCACCGCCTTGTGGTCCTGGCTCGATTCCATCACGTAAATGTTCTTGCGATCAACGAAGGCCAGGATGGAGCATTCGGGGCCGGTGAGAAGCTCTTCGATGACGACGCGATTCCCCGCCTCGCCATGCGCTTTTTGGCGCATGCATTGATCGATCGCCTCGATGGCGTCGCTGGTGCGATAGCAGACGCTGACGCCTTTGCCCTTGGCGAGTCCCGCCGCCTTTATCACCAGCGGCTCATCGCGCAACTTCACATATTCCTCGGCCGATCGCGCATCGGTAAAAGTCCGCGCCTCGGCTGTCGGGATCGCCTGCTGGCGCATCAATTCCTTGGCGAACCATTTATCGCCCTCGATGCGGGCTGCTTCTTTGACCGGGCCGAAAACTTTCACGCCCATTTCGATCAGATGATCGGCAAGGCCCGCCGCCAACGGATCTTCCGGGCCGATCACCACCAGTTCGATCTGGTTCTGGCGGACGAACTTGCCGACCTTGGCAAAATCCATCGGGTTGAGCGCCACGTTTTCCGCAAGCTGCGCGGTTCCCGGATTTCCCGGGGCGGCAAAGAGCTGAGTCACGCGCGATGAATCGGCCAGTTTCCAGGCCAACGCATGTTCCCGTCCGCCGCCGCCAATCAAAAGAACTTTCATGGGCCTTCAATACTTAAACGCCATCGGCTCGCCGCGACTGCACGCGCATTCGATTGCCAGCCATTGCCTTGTCATAGCCAAGGCTCCGCCTTGATATGCCTGATGAGGAAAGTTTGCAAATGCGAGCGGCAGGGCATGACATTCCCCGGTCTTTCCGTGCATCACCCTGCACCACACGCACCATTTTTTGATGCATGAATGATGCATCGTTCCACCAGCCCACCCTCAATACTCGCGTCCTATTGAGGGTCGCGCGCCCGCCATGCATCAAAATGCATCGCATCGTTTTGCATCACTTTTTGAGTTTTTCGTTCCACTTCCCCGATGCAACGCCTTTTCGCCCGTAGCACAGCCTTCCAGGCTGTGAGTCGAACACCACCTGTTGTGGGCCGCCGGGAACTGTCGCACAAGCGACGCACCAAAATGCACCATAATGCACCACTTTTTCAATTTTTCGCGCTACACCGACGGCATCGCCTCCGCGCATGCGCGTCCGTAGCTCCTGCTTTGCCTCGAGTTGGCTCGTGAGAGGCTCTTTCGATCGCGATCAAGGCAGCTTGCCTCTTTGCCAAAGACGCCTCCATTGCCAGCCGCTATCCCTTCATGCACAACACCGAGTTCCGGACAACTTTCAAACTCATATGTTAGGTAAATATTCTGACAAATTCAAGATAACTTTTTGCTGCGGGCGGTTTTGAGGCTCCGTTCTGCCGCAATCCCAGGCCGACGCGAGAGATGAGTAATTAATGCTCAATGCAGATATTTCGTCATGAACTCGGCACTCGGCCATGTCCCGGCCCTTGTTGCGCGAGTTTTACCACGCCAAGGCGCGAAGCGGCGAGCCGAAACGAGTCTCTACAAGTGGGAGCCGGGTATATTCAATGACCGACCCTTCCGGCTTCGCCGGAGCAGCAACCCCAATCCAGCCGCGGCAATCAGCGCCGCCCCCGGCTCGGGGGTGACGACGATGCCGGCTGGTTGACTGAGTCCGGAGATCAAAGAAGCGTTCACGAGATCGCCGGATGTGGTGTATTCGCTGATCGTGCCAGCGAAATTGTTGGTGAAAAACAAGTCGGGGCCAAACACGAAAATTCTCCCTTCCGCCGGTGGCAACCCCGAAATCAGCGAGGCATTCACCACCCCACCCGATGTTGTGTATTCACCGATTGTGCTCGGCCCGAATTGATTACCGTTAATGAAGCTGCTGTCGTAGACAAACAAGTTTGAGCCAGACACCGCTATGCCATCAGGGGATTGCAACCCCGAAATCAAGGCCGCATTGACCACCGCTCCTGACGTTGTGTATTCGCCAATCGTGCCGGATTTGAGATCGGAAACAAATAGGTCGGAACCCGATGGGTCAAGAGCCAACCCCACCGGGTGGGGCAGCCCCGTAATTAAATTGGCATTCACAACTTGCCCGGACGTGGTATATTCCCCAATCACACCACTAGCGGAATTGGCTACAAATAGATTCGATCCTGAAATCGCCATACAAATTGGGAAATCCAAGCCTGAGACCAAAGTTGCATTTTCTGTAACGCCGGAAGTGGTGTATTTTCCGATGGTGCCCTGAGCGTAGTTTGAGACATACAAGTCTGATCCGGACAATGCTAATCCGTTCGGAAGACTCAAGCCTGACGAGATGAGTGAAGCGTTGATGGTCGCACCACTATTCGTGTATTCGCCGATGGTGTATTGGTTGCTGGCGTTCGGCTCGTAATTGGCAACATAGATGTCGCCGCGTGCGTTTACTGCCAAAGACATCGTTACTACTGCCAGCGTGAGGAACATCACGATAAACTTGAACACATTTCGACTTTGCATTTTCTCCTCCAGTCGCCCTTTGACCCTGCTGAAATGATTTGTCGCGGGCAATTAAAATTCAAAGCGAGAAGTTATACGATCAACGGTCGGCTCCTCCGGCTCCGTCGAAGAATCAACCCCAATCCCGCAGCGGCAATCAGCGCCGCCGCCCCCGGCTCGGGCGTGATGGAGAAATTGTTTACAAAGCCACCCAGATCCCCGACCGGTGCTACGAAGGCCAAGCCGTCCACATCCGCGTAAGGCAGTTCAAGCGACGCGGTACCTCCGAGCGGTCCATATGAAATGATTGACATGGTTGCATGGTCGGAGTCAATTGGAGTGATTGAGATGTGACCCCCTCCTTCGTCGGTGAGAGAGACGCCAGTTTGAAATGAAATGCTCGGGACGCTGTGCTCGAAATAGACCGAAGATGGTTTACCCGGATTAATCTGATATGTAACAGTGCCGTCGGTGGAAAGAATGGCAATCGCCTCCACGTTGTCGAAATCAAATGAGAGTGTCTGACCTACGGCAAGCGATCCATCAGAGTGGCGCTCTACGACAAACTCACCCGGACTATCGAATGCGGGGGGAATTTCCCAAGCCGCTCCGGGCGACGTTAGCGGGTTTTGAAACAACCACGAAGAGCTGTTGGTGCTGATCACATCCAGGCGCAGAGGCAACACGGTAACGACACCCGAGTATCCATACCATTCCTCCCAAGGTCCCCAGCCATAGCCGCCATTAATTCCGGCTGGCAAAGGAATGCCCGAGGAGACGTAAGGTGCATAAGCTGGATCCGCGGCCGAATCGAACGCCGGCGCGGCGGCGCTGGCTGGGCTTGCGACAGATACTGCAATCACTATTGAAACGGCAGCCGAGAGCAGAATTGATCGCATGGCTCCTCCACCTGCGGACTGGATCAAGCCGCATACGTTACCTGTTCATCCATGAAAGGACGATGAGAACCCCCAAATGGTCTTTGCCGGTGGTCCCTGAGGTACGATTCTACGGCTCGGGCACATCCATCCACTTGGACTGATTGGCGTATTGCTGGCCGTATTGAACCGCCACAGCGTAAAGCGCCTGCATCTTCGGCTGATCGAACGTAAAAGACTCGCACGCCGGCGCATCATTGGGAATGAACGCGAGGCGAAAATCGTAGTGAAGATCGGCCGCCCAGTACTTGGTTTCGTAAAGACAGCCGATATTGTTGGAATCCATCAGGCAACTGACCGACCGCTGGGCAAGTGGGATGAGACAATCCTCGACTGCGGTCATGGCTGGGTTGAGCTGGCCGTTGACGATCACGTACACGCTGGGCTCAGGGAGTTGCGTCGCCTTTGACTCAGCTTGCATGCGAAGTTGTACCTTCTGATGGCTCTTGGCAAGCTTGGGTAACAGGTTGTTTCGGAAGAACAAATTGGCTTTGACGCCGCCATCGGCGTGGAGGGTTCCTTCAATGTTCACCGGCGGAAAGATCATCGGCGCCGAGGCCGAAGCCAGCAGGGCGGTTCGATAGAAGTCATAATCGTGTGCGGCGGCGATGCGTGTCAGGTCCCAGATGTGCAAACGCCCGGCGTCAAGATCGGTGCTGGCGACGTAGAGCCTGCGGTTCTTCGCAGCTTCGGCCGCAACGCGGTCGATCACCTGATTGGTCATGTGTTTTGCAATCAGCTTCTTCAGCGGAGTTGAGGTGTAGACAGAATCTGAGAAGGGGATCGTCAGGAAGAATCGGTTTCCTTTGACGTCACTGTCTTTGGTCGTGGTGAAGGCCTGCTGGAGCATCGCATCATCGCCGAGGAAGGAACCGGTCGCCAGCAATCCGCCGGTGCTGACGCCCGTGACCAGGTCGAATTCCGGCCGCGTCCCCTTCGATTCCCAACCCTTGAGGAACCCGGCGCCCCATGCGCCATTTGATCCGCCACCTGACAACACCAGCACCTGCAGCGGGTGTTGCGGCCCTTTCTGCGCCACCCGCATCGCGATGCTCTGGTCCAGGTCGTCCTGCTGGAATTGGTAACGAAGAGTCTTTGAGTCGCTTGCCAACATGGTTGCTCCCTGGCGCTGGGAACAGCATCCAACAAGAATGAACATCGCAGTAAATACAACCGCAAGTGAGATGGATTTCATCAGCGCCATTGCAAGATGGCATTGCAACCGACGCAAGTTTTACCCATGTTCGCCACAGCCAGCGCGCAATGCAGACGGAAATCGGGATGGGCAGAGAGCGCAGTTTTGCAAAGTCAACTTCAGCGGACACGCCAGTCGCTCGATGGTGCGGCTTCGCGTCCGCTGAAGCGGATCGTACGTGGCGGACAACTTGAATCAGATGTCATCTTCATCCGATCCACCTTGCTCATCGGGTGGCTCGTTGAAGGGCAGGTCGTCGCCTCTGGCCTCGCCGGAGCTGATTTCGCCGGCAAAGGAATCATCGCCCCGCGCGGGATTGGTGGCGGCGTCGGCGCCGCGCCCGTCGGATCCGTTTTGCATGTCGAGATCACCATTAATCGAATTGCCGCGCGAACGTGGCGCGCGAGGCTCGCGAGCGGAACCGCGGGGGCGCGAATTCGACGGGGCATCGGAGGCAAAGGCATCGGTGGCATCGGTCACATCGTCGGGGCCTGGCGCGTCATCCGGGGCGGACTGGGCAACGCCGCTGCCTCCGGTGCCGACGCCGACGATGTCGGGGTCGAGATCGCCCGCGCTGGAAGAGCCGGGGCCGCTGGCGGGTGTGCCGGCGCCGTGATCGCGCACGCCGATTTCTTCCCAGTCGGCCGGCTGACTCACGCCGGGGTCGCTTCGGCGGGTGTTCTCATTCACATAGTCGCGTTCGCGCGACGAGCCGGACCCAACCGGCACGCCGAAGTCTCCCGGAGCGGCCACATCTTTGGCTTCGCCCGATTCACTGCCGGGTTTCCAATTCGCCATGTTCTTCCGCTGATCCCGTGGTTTTGCCGCATTATCCGCCATCGCAAGCTCCTCTCTCCACCGCGCAGGGTGGCACGAATCAAATCCGGATGAGAAGGGAGCAAACCGCGGAGCAATCTAGGCAAAGCGGGCTGAATCAAGATTGAAAACCCGGCCGGCTATGCCCGGCTTGGCGAAACTCCGCAAGCTTCTGGGCGAGTCGCTTGGCGACGTCAGGATTTTCTTTGGCGACGTTGTGGGCTTCAGCCAGATCATCGGCAAGATTGAAAAGCTGGGGCCTGGCTTGAGGTCGGGCGCGGGGGCCGGGGACGACGAGCTTCAAGTTGCCTTCGCGCAGCGCGAGCTGGGCGGCGCCGTTGTGTTCGATCAGGTCGTGGCGCGCTTCGGGCGATTGCCCAAGAAGAGCATTAGATACGTCGAAACTGTCTGGACCTGCGGAGGCGGGAATCGTCTTTCCAACCAGTCCCGCGAAAGAGGCCAGGAAATCCACCTGGCAGACCATCGCATGGCTCACGCCCGGCTTGATGCGGCCGGGCCAGCGGGTGATGAAGGGCATGCGCGTGCCGCCTTCCCATATGGTGTACTTTCCGCCGCGCAGGGGGCCGGCGGGCGTGTGGCCATTGAGGTGCTCAACCGAGCCGTCCGCGTAGCCGTCATCCACCACCGGTCCATTGTCGCTCGTGAAAATCACGAGCGTATTGTCGGCCAGCTTCAGGCGGTCGAGCGTTTCCATCACCTGGCCGACCGACCAGTCGAGTTCCTGAATCGCATCGCCCCGGATGCCGCATTCGCTGGTGCTGCGGAAGCGCTGGGCCGGCACGCGCGGGACGTGAATGTCATGCGTGGCGAAGTAAAGGAAGAACGGGCGCTCCTTATTCTGTTCGATAAACGTGACGGCCTGTTTGGTGAGCGTGTCGGCGATCTGGTCGTCCTTCCAAAGTGCTGAATGTCCGCCCGACATGAAGCCGATTCGGCTGATGCCGTTGACGATCGTGTCGGCATGGCCGTGGCTCGGCTTCACCTTCAAAAGCTCTGGATGATCGCGTCCGGTGGGCTCGTTGCCGACCTTGATGCCATAGCTCACCGCGATCGGGTCGGATGGATCGAAGCCGACGACTTTGTGGTTTTCAATGAAAACGCAAGGGACGCGATCGCCGGTGGCGGGAATGATGAAACAGTAGTCAAAGCCGACTTCGATCGGGCCGGGGGCGATGGTGCCATTCCAATCGACGTTGCCTATGCCGAGCCCCAGGTGCCATTTTCCGACGCAGGCGGTGGCGTAGCCGTTCTGCTGAAGCATGCGCGGAACGGTCATCGATTTGACATCGATGGCCAGGGGCGCGTTGCCGGGGAGGATGCCGGTGCCTTTTTTGCGCCAGGCATATTGGCCGGTCATCAGCGAATACCGGCTGGGAGTACAGGTGGCCGAGGTGGCGTAACCATCGGTGAACCGCAAGCCTTGTGATGAGAGGCGATCGATGTTCGGCGTCTTTACGCGCGTTGCCCCGTAGCAGCCAACGTCGCCGTAGCCGACATCGTCGGAAATGATGATGACGATGTTAGGCGGGGTCTGCTTCGCTGCAGGCGCGGCAGGTTGCTGGCCGCGCGCGGCGGGGATGCAGAGTGGAAGAAGAAGCAGCAAGGCTGCGACAATAGATGTGGGGCGAGTCATGGGATGTGCTCCGATTGGAATCGAATTGGATAGGGCAGTGTAGCGGAGGGTGCTGTACGGCGGCAATGCCGCAAGGCTCGCCGTTGCTGGGGGATATGGCGCTTCCCTAGGGCGACTTACCTCCGGCATTTGATGTAGCACAGCCGCCCTCGGCGGTGATTTCGCAACAAAGGACTTTCGACCTTCGGTCGAACACAGTCGAGGGCGACTGTGCTACATAAAGGCTGTAGCGGAGCGGTCCGGTTTGCTCGATAATGGCCGCTGGCGATCTGAGCCGATAGGCTAGAGAGCACTCAGGAGAATGAGATTCATGAGAAAATGCGTGAAGAAGGGCCGACGGTCTGTTGAGCAGGCATCCAATGCGGTGGTCGAGCTGTTGGAGCCCCGGCAATTGCTGACCGGGTCGCCGGACTTATTGGTCGCCACTTCGGCAGTGAATAACGCGGTCGCATTTAATACGGTCGCTCAAGGATACACCGGGGCGGCCGCCAGTCGCGTTGAAACGGCCACGATCACCAACGCTGGCACAGCGCCATTGAACTTCGCTGGCGGCGCATTCAGCATCATCAACGATCCATCAGCGCCAGCCGCCGCTTCCGATTTTGCGATCACCAATTCCGCGAGTCTTCCGTCCAGCCTTGCGCCCGGCGCATCGTTCACCATTGATTTGCAATACACCGCAACTGCCGTCGGCTTGCAGTCGGCTCTGCTGCAGATCCAAAGCGATGACCCGGTCAATCCGACATTCGATGTGAATCTGCATGGAATCGGAACGCCGGGGCAGTTTGGAACGCTGGAGCCGTCGCTGGTGCAGGTTCTGCGGGCGCAGAATATTCCGACGATCGTGGGAGCCGGGCCGAACGATGCGAATATCAATACGCAGGCGTATCCGATCAACCCTGACCCTTCCAGCCAGGAAGTGCCGATGCAACGGCTGGTGGTGGCCAGCGCTGGATCACCGGTAACGATCACGCCCCTTGCCAGCTTCTCTGCTGCGACGGCTGCCGTGAGCCGGGTTGGTTACTACACGCCGGGCAATCCCGGCGCGCTCAATGAGTTGTTCTATGTCGGCCAGGGCGATGCGCAGATCGTCGATCCGACGGCGCTGGGCGCGACCAGCTTCAACCTCGGCAGCGCGCCATTCGCCTTGTACGGCACGTTCCCCGGCACCACCATCCCCAGCGGACAACTGGACATTCACTACAGCGAAGATGCCTTCAACACCGGCAGCACCGACGGCCTGCGCAAGGTCCGCTTCTTCCCGATGGAAACGGCTAACGGAACGGCCGTCCCCAACAGCTTTGTCTTTGCCATCGAAGATTACGATTCCAGTACATACAACAGCTTCATCAACTTTGTCGGAATCATCAGCAACGTCAAAGCGGCCCCGAATGCGACGAGCGGCTCCGTCCCGTCGAATACAACCGCTAACAATTCGCCGGTGATGGGAATCAACCTGAATCAAACCGCGCCGGGCTCCACGACGGTGGTATTCAACCGCATTACCTATGTGAACTCGATTGTGCCGGACGTGGTTCACAACACCCATGCGATCACCATCAACAATACCGGCGATCAGCCGCTGGTGCTCAACAGCCTGACGCTTTCGGACACGACCAATTGGACGCTCGTCAATCCGCCCGCGGCCCACACGTCGATTGCTGCGGGTTCTTCGCTGAACGTCACCATCCAGTTCATCGGCAACAGCAATCCGCCTCACACGGGCGATCAGACGAACGACACGCAAAGCACTTCCGGTATCCCCAGCAATCAGGCGGGCGGAGTCTGGACCGGCACGCTCACCATCAACTCCGACGATCCGGTCAATCCCATCCAGACCGTGAACCTTGCCGGCTATTGGCAATATGAGACGGAGCATGAAAATGAGCCGGGCTTCCACACCCTTTCGAATCTGTTGTGGGGGTACAATGTCAACGACGTCGGCTCTGCTTCAACCAGTGGCACGGAATTTCCCAACAACGGAAACACGGTTGTTAATTATGGTTCGGAAGTCGATCCATCGACCAATCAGGGACTGCTGGTCGTTGCCGATCCGACGCAGCCGGTGTCGATGACGGAGCTGGCCGCATTCCATTCGCAATATGCCACGCCCAAAGCATGGGCGACCGTCAACGGCGTGGTTCAAGAGGTCAATATCACTTCGATCAGCGAATCGGGAAGCACGGTGACCGTAGTCACGAGCAGCGCCGAATCGTTCGCAGTCGGCAAACAGGTCAATATCGAAGGCGTAAGCCCCGCCGGGTACGACGGCACGTTTACGATCACGAGCGCCGCAAACTCAAAGACTTTCACCTACACCGCGGCGTCTGGATTGGGAGCATCGACGCCACTGCTTGCCCAGGCGCGAACGGGATGGTACCTGCCGGGCGGATCGACCAAATGGCTGTATAAAGATGCGCCCAACAACGGCCAATCGGTTTATCCAAACCTGCTCCCCGTTACCTACAGCACGGTCCAGACCACATTCAGCCCCACTGGCGCCTTTGGCGTCAATCTCGACGGCCAGGCCAGCCAGGACTCGGTCAATTCATCAAATTTGCAATACAACGGAAGCGCTCATGCCGTGCGTTTCTTTCCAGTAGTCGATGCCAATGGCCATATCGTTCCCAACACCTGGCTCGTGGGGTTGGACTACCGAAACTACGTCGGTCCCAACAGCGATTACCAGGACCTTTTCATCCTGCTGCAGAATGCCACGTTCGAAGCGACGCCGCCGACTCCAATGAATCTGCAGACAACTCAAGGATCGTCTGGGGTGAATCTTCAGTGGACGCCCATGTCAGGGGCGACCAGCTACAACGTGCTTGCATCGGTCAATGGCGGTGCTTTCGCGCAAGTGAATGGAAGCCCTATCACAGGCAGCAGCTTTGTTGATACGACCGAGCCCAGTGGGGCGAACGTGCAGTATCAGGTGGTTTCGGTGAATTCCGGCGGCGCCGCTTCGGTGGCGGCCAATGCGTCGATCAATCTCGGCAGCAGTATCGCCGCGCCATCGGCTCCCGCATTCCAGCAGGCGGATGGATCGTCGGGAACGCAGGTCTCCCTTTCCTGGAGTGCGCCAGGCGGTGCAACCGCGTACAACCTGCAGCGCGAGGGGCCGGGCGAGAGCAGCTTTGTCACGATCGCTTCGGGCCTTACCAGCACAGCCTACGTAGACACAAACGTGACCGCAGGCTCGAGCTATCAATATCAGGTCCAGGCGACCAACACGGGCGGCGCTTCGCCTTTCAGCTTGCCCGCAACGGTCACTGTCGGATCGCTGCAAACTGCTCCGCCAACTCCCGCCAATTTGCAGGCGGATGGTTCTTCGGGCACGCAAGTCACGCTTACCTGGAGCGCATCCAGCGGCACGAGCAGCTATCAAATTCAGCGCGAAGGACCCGGCCAGAGCACCTTTGCCACGATCGCAACAGGTATCACGACTACGAGCTTCGCCGATACGAGCGTGACGCCCGGAAGTATTTACTCATACACTGTGATCGCAGTAAATACGACTGGTTCGTCCGCTCCAACTTCTCCCGTAACCGCGACGGTTGCTGCACCGCAATCCACGCTCAGTCTCACCATCGGAAAGGGCGCTCTGTCATTCCTCAAGTTCACAACCGCCGCCGGCGCTCATGTAACCATTAAGACGACCGGCCCAGGAACGCTGACGGTCAATCTAGGCGGCCAGAATCTGGCTTCGAGCCCCAGCGGCAAGGGGGCGAACGCAAATGGAACGAATATTGCGATTCTGGAAATGACGACCAATGCGACGACCGCCGCCAGTTCGATTCAGATCGCCGCGACCGGTGGGAATAAGACGGTCAGCATCGGTGCCTTCAACTCCGCCTCGTCGCTCAACTCCTTTGTCGCCCCAACGGCCTCACTGATCGGCACCTTCACGGTCGCCGGGGGGATCAAGACGGTTACTCTCGGCTCGGCAGTGGCAGCCACGATGACCGTCGGCGGCAGCCTCTCCAACTTCCATGCCACGACGATCAGCAATGCTTCGCTCGCGGTGACCGGGACGATTGGGACTCTGATCGCGAGCAACTGGGCGTCGGATCAGGCGGTCAGCGCGGCTTCGATCAATTCCATCAAGATCGCGGGGAATGCCCAATTCAATCTTGCCGCCGGAACGCTGCGTTCGATGCGGGTTCGCGGCAATTTGCATGACTCCACGCTTGCGCTCAGCGCCCCCGGGACTCTGGACCTGGCAACTCTCTCCGCAACCACGATCCAAAATTCCCAGATCGATACCGCCGGCAACATTGGGACGATTTCCGCGCTGGCCCTCGATGACTCGCAAATCTACGCGGGCACAGGCGCATCCGGCGTGGCTCCATTCCCGCCGGTCAGCACCGCTTTCCCGGCCAATGCGAGCATCAAGAGCGTCAACCTGAGAAACTCAAAGGGTTTTGCCGACATCGGCTCCGATATCGCCGCGAGCCAGATTCTCAATCTGAGTCTCGGAAATATTCAGTTCAACAACGGAGGGACGCCATTCGGCGTGCAGGCGCTTTCCATCAAGCAACTCGGCGGGAAAAATCCGTCGGTCCGCCCCTTCGTCTTTAAGAACCTGACCAGCGAGGCGACCGTCCTGGCCGATTTCTCCGCCAAAAATATCTTGCCGCAGGATTTCACCATTGCGTTCTTGCCGCAATATTCAGGTTCGTAGGACTGGGTAGAATGCTCGGGCAACTTAGCTGCCGAGCTTCACGCCCAGCGCCGCAAGATCCGATTTGATCGTCTGCCCGTCGGCTGTCAGTTTGTTGATGGCCGACTGGCTCTCGGCCGTGATCTGCTGAACATCCGTCTGCAGCTTCGTATCGATGGGATTGGCCGAGGCGATGTTGTTCAAATCTCCCACCAACGCGGTGTAGGCCGACGAGGCATCGGTCTGAAGTTGATTCAGCGGCGCATTCAATCCGCTTCCGATCGCGGCAAGGTCCGCGGCGAGTTTTCCGATGTATGCGAGATTGGTGGGGTGACGGAACACGAGAATCGCGTCGCTAATGGTATGACGCCCGTTGGCGTTCGCTACGTTGACAGCCGACCGAACGTCAGCGCGAATCACCGAAGTCCATTTTGCTTCATCCGTCCGCAGCGTCTTGAGAAGCGTTTGCTTCTGCGCGGAGGCCGGCGTGCTTCGCACGTCCGCCCCAACGATCCGCACGTCTTTGGACAAAGCCGACGCATATTGGATGACGTCGGCGCGGGCTGTTCTGATATCCGTCGCGAGCTGAGCGCCGTCGGCGACGAATGTCGCGATGGATGAAAACAAAACCCTCGATTCCAGCCGCTGAATCATGTCACTCATCTAAGGCCTCCGCGGCGACATTATAATGTAAGAACACGTCGGGGGAACCGAGCTTTCATCGCTTCCACGTCATCGCAATCGCGTCAAAAAGAGGGACAGGTCTCAAAATGTCACAAAAGGAAGCGCGCGGCGGAGATTGGACTGTGACACTGCTGCATCATGAGAACATAAATCAAGTGAGCATCATTGTTTATCGCCTTCACCCCCGTCACCCAGGGGTGTGACATTTGGGGACATTTGTGACATTCGGTGGTTCAGACCTTCTCACCATCTTTGGAGCGCGTACGAAGAACATCGCACTGGACTAATTCGACAGTTGTATTTCGACACTAAATGTCATAATATGCCCGCCATGCCTATGAGCGAGATGAGCATCGGAGACTTGGCGTCGGCGACGGGCGTGAGCGCCCGGGCGGTGCGGTTCTACGTTCAGCAGGGATTGTTGCATGCCCCGCTTGGCCGCGGCAGAGGGAGCTATTACGACCCCTCGCACCTGGCCCGGCTGCAGCAAATCCTGGAATTTCAGCAGGCGGGTCATTCGCTGGATGCGATCCGCAAGCTCCTTCGAAACGAGGCGGTGCCTGAACCCGAGCGCCCGATGCGGCCGGTGCGACGCGCAGAATTGTCGGCCGAATTATGGACCCGCATCGAAGTCATCGAAGGTGTCGAGCTTCATTACAACGCGACCAAGCATCAGCCGGATGTCCAACAGCTTCTGGAGCTGCGTGAGCTGATCCGAAAGGCGCTTCGACCGGACGTCGACAGTGGTTCAAAGAAAAAGGAGAGGCCATGAAAGTTAAGAAGCAGTGGGCCGAGTTGATTACCTCCAATCCATCCGACCGCATCGCGCTGCGCGGCGTACACGTTCACGCACGTCTAAGTGGAATGAGCCAGAAGACCACGGTCGAGCAGACTTTCGTCAACCTCGAGCCACGCGCCATCGAAGCGGTTTACACGTTTCCGCTACCCGATGGAGCAGCCGTTTGCGGGTTCGAGGTGTTCACAGCCGACCGCGTGCTCACCGGCATGATCGAAGAGGCAGACCGCGCGACCGAAAAATACGAAGACGCGATTTCCGAGGGGCACGGCGCGTTCACGGTGGAGCAGGATCGGCCCGACGTGTTTACGGTTCGGGTCGGGAACCTCAAGCCTCAGCAGGCAGCGACCATCCGGCTGAAATATGTATGCCCATTAGAACGCGTCGATCGCGCAATCCGAGTTACCTTCCCCACGACGATCGCTCCGCGATACGCCAGCGGCACCGCGACAGATCCGGTCGATGCGGCGATGGACGCCGATGCGCTCAATCCCCCGCACGTGTTGTTTGTACCTTACGGGCTGAGTCTGGATGTAGACATTGCACTGGGGCGAGAGTTGAAAGAAGTCACTTCGCCAAGCCACGCAATCACGGTCTCGCAAGCCAAAGGCGAGAAGGCGCGCGTGACGCTGCGAGGCGGCCTCACGGAAATGGATCGTGAGATCGTCCTGCTGCTGGGGTTGCAAAACGATCCGGAGCCGCAGGTGCAAGTCGCGCCGGGGAAAAATGGAGAATCGTATCTGGCGGTAACCTTCGTGCCGGAATTCGATGTTGATGAACTGCTCGAGCCTGCCCCGAGCGAGACTGTTTTCGTGCTCGACTGCTCCGGGTCGATGCAGGGCGCGTCGATTGAGCAGGCGATGACCGCGCTGGAGCTATGCATGCGCAGTCTCTCAACCGGCGACACGTTCAACATCTGCCGATTCGGTTCAAGTTGGGATTTGATGAGCAGCGAGCCTTTGCATTACTCGCAGGCAACTCTGGATGCGGCAGTAAGCTTCGTGCGGTCTTCGCATGACATGGGAGGGACGGAACTCTACAAGCCTTTGCAGGCGATATTGACGACGCAGCCGGCAGTCGGAAGCGTGCGGCAGGTCATTCTTCTGACCGATGGACAAGTGACCAACGAGCCGGCGGTCCTTGAGCTGGCCCGCTGCCATCGAAGCAAAAATCGAATCTTCTCGTTCGGCATCGGCCCGGCATGCAGCACGCATCTGGTTCGCGGTCTTGCCCGTGCCACCGACGGCGCTGCGGAGTTTATCACTGCCGGTGAGCGGATCGACGAGAAGGTGCTCAGAACCTTCAGCCGGATGGCGTCGCCTTCCATCACCAATGTACGACTGGAATGGGATGGATGCGATGTGCAGACACTGGCCCAGATTCCGCCGGTGTTTGATGGCGACGTGCTGAGTGTCTTTGGCAGTGCGCTGGGACGGGTCCCTGAGAAAGTGACGTTAAGCTGTCAGACCGCGAGCGGTCCCAAAACATGGACTGTTCGAGTTCCCGCGCCTGAGCCGGACGACGACGTCATCGCCACCATGTGGGCCCGACGGACGATCCAGAGTCTTGAAGAGGTGAACGGAATCAGCCGCAGCGCGCGCAAAACGTCGAGCCCGGAACGCGAGACCTTGATCCGGATCTCCAGGGAGTCCGGCCTGCTTTGCAGTTTGACGACTATCATTGCCATCGAGCACCGGTCAGAGGCCGAGCGAAACGAAGGGCGGCCTGCCCTGCGAAGGGTTCCAGTGATGTTGGCGCGGGGTTGGGGCGGAATCCTGACTGCGGGCGCGGCTGCAGGCGGCGGCGCGATGTTCCGCGCGAAACTCGCGAGGGGAACGCTCTACGATTCCGACATCGAGGAGGAAAAGTCAGGCGAAGGGTTGCTCGACTTATCCCGTGAAGCAGACCCGCAAGATGTGGGCGATGTTCCGTATGCCTCAATTGCGGCGGCGCCTGTTCCGTCTCAACCGTTCGGCTTCGCCCGATCTCGAAACAGCGTAACCGCACGCGTCGCAGCCGGCGACTCACTCATCCTTCTCCTGGCTCAGCAAGCCGCCGACGGCTCGTTTTCGCAGGGCCAGATCGTCCAGCGCCTTCTGGCAGAACTGAAGCAAAGCGGAATCGATCTTCGGCAGATCATCGAATCCAAACTGCCCAGGCAGATCCCGCCGGGCGATCATTCGACGGCGGTGGTCACCGCGATCGCGGTTCTGCTGCTGATGCTGAACTTCCCGCAAAGCGAGCGGTCTTGGCGCCGCGCCTATCGCAAAGCCTGTAGTAAATACCTTGCGCCAAGGTTCAAGATGCCTCTCGACACGTTGGAAGGCTGGATCCGAGAAGTCTGGGCGGAGGCGAAGAAGTGATAGCTCGGCCTTATCTTGCATGGCCCGGGATCAGCGCGATAGCGTAGCGATTTGGAATGCGAAGGGACCGGGTAATTCTCTGGGCTTTTGTCGTTGGCCTGGCGCTATTGATCGTCGTGCAAATCGTCGGCAGCCGGATGATGCACCAAAGGCAGCAGCAGTACGATCCCCATTCAAAGCCGAGCCCAAAGGCGTTTGATCTGTTCGCACCGTGACGGGGTGCGCAGGCGCGAAGCCGGCAAGCGGCGGAAGGGAGTTGCTAATTAGCAGCTTCTCCTCCTTCCGCCGCTTGTCGGCTTCGCGCCCGAAAGCGCTACGCGTGCATCATTGCCCCGAGCCCTGAACCGTTTTAATCTCGCTTAAGCGAGGTCCATCAAATGCTCAAATCAATTTCGATCGCATCGACATTCCTTCTGGCTTCAACATCGTTCGCCGCAACCGGCGACTCTCGTGGTTGGCACGCCGACGCTGCACTTCAGAAGGCGTTGGCGGACAAGCATACGAGTTGGATTTATCGCGAGGAGCAGGTGCCGGCGTATCGGTTGCCGGATGCGCTGCTCTGCGAGGATGGCTCGCGCGTCACGACCGTCGAGCAGTGGGAGAAGATCAGACGGCCACAGACGCTCGAGCTGTTTCGCAAATTCGTCTACGGCCGCTCGCCGATTGAGGCGCCGAAGGTGAGCTTCCAGGTCGTGCAGACGGATCCGAAGGCGCTGGATGCGCGGGCGACGCTCAAGCGGGTGCGCATCACCAGCGCCGATTCGGCCGGCAAATCGTTTGCCTTCGAAGCGGCGGTGATGATTCCCAACTCGCGCTCTTCTCCAGTTCCCGCGTTCCTGCTGATCAACAACCGCACGCTGGCCAGCGCCGATCCGAGCCGGGCGAAAAAGGACGAATTCTGGCCGGTTGAGGAGATCATCGCCCGCGGCTACGCGACGGCGGTCTTCCGTACGGTCGATGTCGATCCCGACAAGGATGGCCCAGAGGCCCGAGCTGCGGGCGTTCGTGGCGTGTGGCCGGCCGGGGGCGGAGTGGTGGGACAGGATGCATGGGGAACCACCGGAGCATGGGCGTGGGGCGCGAGCCGGGTCCTGGATTATTTGCGCACCGATCCGGCGATCGACGGCGATCGCGTTGCCGTCATCGGCCATTCCCGCGGTGGAAAGACCGCCCTCTGGGCCGGGGCACAGGACCAGCGATTCGCACTCGTGTGCGCCAATTGCTCGGGCCGCGGCGGCGCATCGCTGAGCCGGCGCCGGTTCGGCGAAACGGTGGCCGCGATCAACAAGGGCTTTCCCTACTGGTTCTGCGACAATTTCAAGCAATTCGACAATCGCGAAGACCAGCTTCCCGTGGATCAACATCAGTTGCTGGCGCTGATCGCGCCGCGCGGGCTGTGCGTCGCCGATGCCGATGCCGATTTCTGGGCGGATCAACGCGGCGAATTTCTCTCGCTCGTGGGAGCCGGGCAAGTGTACGCGCTCTATGGCTTCGAAGGATTCAAGCCCGACGAAATGCCCCCGCTGGAAACGCCGCTGATCCGCGGCCCAATGGGCTATCACATCCGCCGAGGAATTCATAATCTGACGCTCTACAACTGGGAGCGGTACATGGATTTCGCGGACCATCTTTGGAAGAAGGGCAAGGCGGAGCGGGAGCGATGAGGGAGTATGTACTCAGATTTCGAGCCGCTCAAGTCACGTCCGAGGCGTGCGACGACGAGAACATTGCATATGTGTTCTTTCGGTCTGAAGCATTTCCACACGGCCACTATCTCATGATCAGCCGAGCTTTGGGGTCTAAGACAAAGCCAGGTGTCTTCGTGGAATACAACGATCAAGCTCAAGTAACCGTTGACGGTATTTCAACATACCAGCTGCAAGAGGACAGCCTAACCTTGGAGGTTCCACCTGAGGCAGCTGAAGAGCTCGGCCTTCCCGATGTTCGTCAAATCGTCGTCGATTTTTGCCTTCAATCGGCTTCCCTTTCTGAGCTGCGCCGCGCAATGATGGCGATATTCGCGGATTCTAATTGAACGTTCCCGACGTTCCTGACTTTTGTCCTGTAATGGAACCTGCCAATGTCGGATGCCATTATCTATAACGATCGAGTTCTGTGGGTCGAAAAGTCCTACATCCAGTTTTGGCTCCATATGTTAAATGAGGAAATCGAGAAAGTAGTGAATCCACCCTCATGGCTCAAATCAGCCGAAGATATTTGGGACGAACAGGCTCATTCCTATGTAGGTGAGCTTGCACCCTTGTTCGATTACATCCTAACTACCCAAGAGCGGACTAATCTGGTCGTGAAGCTATTAAGGCAGGCAATCGATCATGTTGCGAATTCTGGTAGCATGATTCCGCTCGACAAACTGAATGGCGTTAGACTAGGGGGTGGCTCCTCTCCTATCTTCACAAAAGATGCTGCAGTGAAAGATTATGTAAATGTCGGCGAAGGATTGCTTCGGCTCTTGGATGGCAGTGATACTCCACAAACAGGCACGGAGCTACCCCTTGAGGATGCTGCAAACCCAGAAAAACGCGCGAAGCGGCGTCAGGATTTCCTTAAGACTTACGGCGGCGATGCGGATGCAGCGATGCGAGCGATTGCCGAAGAATGGCGGGAGCGACGCACGAAGGAAGGAATGTAAAACATTCGATCATGAATTAGGCGTCAACCGCTACGCGACGTGCTGTTTGGTCAACAAAGTGCGAGGACGGGTTCGGCGCGTCTAGCCATGCCGCTCACCACGCGGCGCAGGCGAGGAAGATAGGAGACCCATGAAAAATCGACGCGGCTCCGGGAAATTGACAGGCCGGATTTTTGACGCGATGTCGGCTGCCGAAAAGCAGGCGGTTTACGACGAGATCGACTCGATGTCGCGCCAAGAGCTTCTGACGAAATTAAGACCGGCGAGCCCCGACGACATCGCACGGGCTCAGCGAATCGTAAGGAGGGGCCGACCCAAAATCGGAAAGGGGACGCGGCAAATATCGATCACCGTCGAAGCGGATCTGCTCAAAGAGGCCGAAGCTTATTCGCGCAAGAATGGATTGAAGCGATCGGAATTGATCAGCCAGGCGCTCCGGCAGATGCTGGCTGGGCCGACAGCGAGGAAGCGTAAAGCTTCATAGGACTTCGTCACGACAAAATGTTGATCGGACCATCGAATATGCGATATCTTGCTATAGCTCTAATCGTCCTCTGCGCAGCCAGTTGTCCGGCCTTGGCGCAATCGACAACCCATCTCACCGTTCAGGAATTCCAGCAATTGCGGCTGCCGGATGTCGTGTTGGAGAAGGTCACGCCGGTGGCAGTTGATCCGAAAAAAAATCCCGTCGCTTATGTTCAGGTAGAGGGTGTCATCGGCGGGAACATCCGTTTCGAGCTGCTTCTCCCTGAAGGCTGGAACGGGCGATTCGTCATGGGCGGCGGCGGCGGGTTCGTCGGCTCGGTGCAGAACGGGGCGCGCGATTGCGTGAATCAACATTACGCCACCGTCGGCACCGATACGGGGCACGACTTTCCATCGGTCTATCTGGCTCCGTGGGCGCGGGATAATGTCGAAGCGCAGTTGGATTTTGGGTACCTGGCGGTGCATCGAACGGCGGAGGTCTCCAAAGCGCTGATTCGCGCCTATTACCATGCCGACCCGCCCTACAGCTACTTCATCGGCTGCTCGCGCGGGGGCGGGCAGGCGATGATGGAAACGCAACGATATCCCAACGATTTTGATGGCGTCGTCGCCGGGGCGCCGGCGTTCAACTGGACGGGCTTTGCCGCCACTTCGGTGGCCATCGCCAAGGCGCTGTATCCCGATCCGGCACATCTCGATCACACGGTGCTGGACCGAGCGGCACTGGTCAAGCTCCGGCAGTCGATTCTCGATCAGTGTGACGCGCAAGACGGCCTGAAGGACGGCATCATCGCTGATCCGCCATCGGCACATTTTGATTTATCGAAGGTGCAGGGTTTGACCGATGAGCAGCGCCGGGCGATCGAAGTCATTTACACCGGTGCTCGCGCTGGTCAGACGCGCATTTATCCCGGCTACAGTCTCGGAGCCGAGTGCGATCCGGACAATTGGCTGGCGTGGATCGTTGGGCCGATTCCTTCAATGGTATCCAAAGACCATTATCCGGATCTGATGTTTGCTTTTGGTACCCAGATCTTCAAGTACTTCGTCTTCGATCGGCCCGATTGGGATTACTCAACCTACGATATGTCCCACTATGCCACCGACACGCGGCTGGCCGCCTCGTTTCTGAACGCGACCAATCCCGACTTGGATCAATTCAAAGCGCACAAAGGAAAGCTGATCATCTGGCACGGCTGGGCCGATACGGCGCTACCCGCTCAGGCGACCGTCGATTATTACCAAAGCATGCGAGCGCACGACAAAGGCGCCGCCGACTACTGCCGGCTGTTCATGATCCCCGGATGCCTGCACTGCGGCGGGGGGCCAGGCGCATCGGAAGTAGATTGGCTTTCCGTGATCGTCGATTGGGTCGAGCACCAAAAGGCGCCGGATCCGGGTCATCGCCTCCAAACACGAAAACGGCAAACTCGCGATGACGCGGCCGCTATATCCGTATCCGCAGGTGGCGATTTACAAAGGGAGTGGGGATCCAAAGGACGCAGATAGCTTTAGGGCGCGATCGGGCGAGGAGCCAGGCCACTAGAGCCGAGCAGGCAATACTAAAGCGGGAAAAAAACGCATCCGGCGTTCCGCTTCGAGCACCACTTTTCTTGCAGATTTAGCCCTTTGGTTTGTACTTGTGTTGAACGGGTACATTGAGCATCTTCGCGATGTCCTGAATTGTTGGCACACCTTTCCGCTCGCGCAAAGCGGGTTCGAAAACGACGTTATCATCGTCATCGATAATGCGTACGCGAAAGCCAATGAATGTCTCCGATTGGCAGAGGGCCTTCAAATCCTCCAGCGATCCAGACGAGTGATTAGTGTTCAAAAACCCGTTCATTTCGGGGTAGAACGTTTGAATCCGGAATGCCATGCGCTTAAGGCTACATCGAGCGGTCGTGACAGGTCAACCAAAGGAAAATGGAATAGTTGCCGGACGCGGAGCGAAAGATTCCGCGCTGATGCCGGATCGATTGCTGCGTACACTCCGCCCGGAGAAGCAGGATTGAGATCAGAGCGGAAACGAGAGAAGACATCGACCGCCAAAGCGAAGCTCACCCCGTTGGAACAACGAGCCAGGCGGGAAGCCCGGCGGGAAAGGGAACGTGCCGCAAATCTAGGCCGCGCCAAAAAAATGCGTGCCGCACGCGTGGCCCATGAGCTGGCAACTCGATCTGAATCAACGCATGACTCGCTTAATCGGGAGAGGCCAGCGTCGCTTCACTTTCATATCGGTTGTTCAGGCTGGTTCTATTGGCATTGGCGGGATCTATTTTATCCCGCTGGGATACGCACGGCTGATTGGTTTGAGCACTATGCCTCGCGATTCAAGACGGTCGAGTTGAATGCGCCGTTCTACTCCTGGCCCACCATTGCCACAGTTCAATCGTGGCGACGAAACGCAGGCCGTCGAAGATTCGTTTACACCGTGAAGGTGTGCGAATTGATTACGCACATCAAGCGGTTTTCGGGGACCGGGAAACTGATCAAAGATTTCGGGTACATCGCCGACCTTCTCGGACCAAAGATGGGTTGCTTTTTGTTTCAACTGCCGCCCAGTTTCCATTACACGCCGGCCCGGCTCAGGCGGATCGTCACTCAACTCGATCCCAATCGCAGAAACGTCGTGGAATTCCGCCACCGAAGCTGGTGGAATGAAGAGGTTTATTCGGCGTTCCGTTCCGCAGGCATCATCTTCTGCTCCTGCAGCGGCCCGCGCTTGCCGGATGAACTTGTCAAAACCGCCGACGAGATTTACGTTCGATTCCACGGCACCAAGCAATGGTACCGCCACGACTATTCGCAAGCCGAGCTGATGATCTGGACGGAGCGGATCCGCGCTTCTTGCGCTTCACAAGTCTGGGCTTATTTCAACAACGATCGAAACGGATATTCGATCAAAAATGCGCAGGCCCTCCTTCGCCAACTGCAAAAGAAAAGCCGCTAAAGCTTCTCGCTCATGAGTGAGGAAAAGCGGGGCGGGTAAGAATCCCGCCCCGCCCTTTCTATCCCAAAGTGCGGACATATACCTTCGCGCTATATGTCCGTCAGCGTTTCATTCTTCGTCGCGTCGCTGACGATGTCGGTTGAGGTTCCTCCGGTGAGGTTCAGGAGATACCAGTCGCGACCCTCGCCGCCGCTGAGATGATCTACGCTGGTGTCATCGACAATAGTGCTGGCGTCGAGGACGTAAGCGCCATTGAGCCTACCGCCGCCATCGACGATGGCATCGATACCCTGCGTGTAGCCCGAGTGGGTCCACTGATCGAGGATGCTGCAAAGCGCCTTCCGATTGGCGGTGGAGTTGGTGTCGTAGGTGGTCTTGCCGGAGACGAGGATGTCGGAGCCATTGCCGCCGTTGATCCAGTCGGCACCCAGTCCGCCGATGAGCAGGTCGGAGGCATTGCCGCCGTTGAGCGTGTCGTTGCCGTCGTTGCCCATGAGGATGGAGCCGGCGTTACCAGTGTTAATCAGGTCATCGCCGCGCCCGCCATAGACGAAAGCGCTGCGCGAAGGCATGGAGACGTTGATCACGTCGTTGCCCGCCTGTCCGAAGACGATGATGTGCCCGCCGAAGGAGAACGGCCCGAACTGATCGCTGTTGATGAAGACCTGCATGCTGCTATTGCCGGTGACAGGAACGACACTAATGTTGTCGTTGCCGGTGGTGGCACTGATGTACAGAGCCATCTGTGTCGGATCGCACGGGTCGGGGGCGAGCGCCGCGCCGTAGCGGATCAAGGCAACATCGTTGTACTGCAGATCGCCATCGGCATCGTAGTTGTAGTCGATGGCAAACTTCTGGCCGCCGATGGTGATCATATCTCCCTGTGCAAATTTACCGGTGACGGTTCCGACCCCGGCATTATGGATGATCACGATCTCGTCGCCGGGAATCGAGCTGTATCCGACGTTTCCGGTCAGGTCAGGCGTATTGAGCGTGACGTTGCCGGTGACATTGAGCTGATCGGACTGGGTGCCCGGCGTCGTGCCATTGAGATCGACGCTGTAGGTCGAGCTGGCATTCATCACCAGGTTTCCGGAGCCGAGGATGCCCGGGCCGCTGATGCCCGGAGAAATCGTACCGCCGGCGTTGCTGGTGACCGAACCGGTGATCGCGCCATTTCCGATGAGCGTTGCGCCGTTGTTGACGACAACATCTTCGGTGACGACGCCCGGCACATTGAAGGTTCCATCGGTGAAGGCGAGAGTCTCAACGCCCGAATAGTTGACCGGCTGTTGGCCGGAAGCGGTGGCACTCGACGATGTAATGACGTAGGTGTTCGTGCTACCGTCAAGATTCAAAATATCGGCGGCTGCGCCACCGGTAATGTTGATGGTGGCATTGGGCGACGATGTGATGTTGAACGTGTCGCTGCCGTTGTCACCATTGAGATTGACCGATCCACTGCCCAGCCCAGCGCCGGTGACACTGAAGGTGTCATCGCCATCCTGACCGCCAGCGGTAATGGTGCTGCCTGCACCGCTGCCAGAGATCGTGAAAGCATCGTTCCCATTCTGACCGTTGGCAGTAATTGTACTGCCGGCGCCGCTGCCGGAGATTGAAAGGGTATCGTTTCCATCCTGGCCGTTGGCGACCAGCGTACTGCCGGCACCGGTGCCAGTGATATTGAAAATGTCGGCTCCTGCGCCGCCATTGATCGTCGTCGGGACGATCGTGTTGCTGACGTTAGATGTATCAGCCGCTGAGTCGTCGCCGGTATTGGTCGAATTCTGTCCGTCCACGACCAGGTCGGCCAATCCCGTTGGCGCGACGCTGGCACTGAGGTTGAACACATCAGAGCCCAGTTGCCCTTCGATGGTCATGTGCTGCTTGTTGGCGAAGTTCACCAGCTCGAAGGTGCCGTTGCCACTGTTGATCTGCGCCGTCTGCGCTCCGCCGATGATCGCGCCATTGACGAGGTTAATCACATCCGCGCCGGCGGTGGCGTTGAAGACTGCATTCGTGACGCTCGTGGTATCGTCGATCGGCGAGAGATTCGAATAGGTGATGTCGGAGCTGTCGAGCAAAACGGAGCCTGACCCTGGGCCGGTCGCATTGTAGGTTTCATTGCCGAACGAACCGCCATGGAGAACCAGGCGGTCGCCGGTACCGGTTCCGCCGTTGTAATTGAGCCCGCCGCTGGGGACGGGGTTCGCGGCGCTGAAATCGACGTTGAGCGTGTCGTCGCCCGCACCGGTGTTCACCGCCATGTCCAGCAAGCCGGTGGCGGGCGCTGCCTGCAATGTCACGGCATCATTCGGGGATGCAGCATCGTTGGTTCCCGTATCGACAGTAAAGTGAGAGACGTTGGTGAAAGTAAGTGGAACGAATCCGACGCCGCCGCTCGTGCCCGAGATGCGATCTACTCCAGCCGCGGGGCTGTCTTCGGTCAGCACATCGTTGGAGTTGGGGCTGACAAAGCTGAAGTTGGTGATGCCCTGCACCGACACCGCTCCGCCGAGCTGATACTCGGCCATGTTGATCGTAGTGCTGCCGGCGACAACTTTGCCAGAGTAATACGTGTTGTCATCGAGTTCTTTCACGGCGGCGGTGCCCGGCGTATAGGAGCCACTGGAAGCGCCGTCCCCCAGAACGATGAGCTGATCATTTCCCTTCATGCCATGGACGGTGACGTTGGCGTTGATGTTGGCGTTGATGGTGACCTGGTCGTCACCGAGGCCTGTTTCGATCAGGATGCCGTTGGAGTCGTCGATGGTATAGGTGTAGTCGCTGCCGATTTCCCCGACGAAACCTGAATCGCGATAGGCGCCGACGCTGACGTTGACGGTCGTTCCGCCGCCGCTGGTGAGCGTGATTTTGTCCCACGCGCCGGTGCCGGTCACATAGGCAGGGGCGCCGGGCTTGGTGCCGACGTTGGGATCGTTGGCCAGTTGCAGATAAGGGCTGTAGGTGGCGGGCGATCCGCTGTCGGTGGGAAGAGGATAACGCGTGAAGAAATCGAAGTTGGTGCGGTTGGGATTTCCTGCCGAGCCGACGATCAGATCCGACTGAGTCAGCAGCCCATCGTCGCTGCTGATCGATCCGTTGTTTGTATGCTGGAGACTGAAAGTGTGGCCCGGCTCGTGGCTGGTCGTGTAACCAAGCGCGGTATCGGCCTGTGATCCGGAGAAGCTGCCGAGAATGACATCGGCATAGGCATTGGCCGAATCGGGCCGCGAGTTGTTACTTCCGATATCAAAGCCGGATGCGATGCCGAACTCTCCGAAATCAATGGGGGTCATTGCATCGCACAGGACGTAGGCATCATTGTGACCGCTGGCTTTGAGCGTGTTGATGATGTCGGAAACACTGGAGGCCGATGCGGTTTGCACGTTGACGTCCAGCTCTGAGTAATTTCGCTTGATGATCGACAGGACGCTGTTGCGCAAATCGGTTGCATCCTGCGTGTTGACGGTTCCATCGCCGTTGTAGTCGAAGGTGACCAGCGGATTGAAAGGCTTGTAAGTCAGGGTATCAGAGTCGACGTAGTTGGCGCTGGTATCGGCGCGGGTCTCGGGCCGCAGATCGGGCCCTTGGATGCCGCCGTTGCTGAACGTGTCGCGAAGCTGCTTCACCGTCATCTGCAGACCGGCGGCAGGAAAGCTGTCGCCGAAATCGACATAGAGATTAGCGGTCAGAAGCCGGCGGGCTTCCAGGCGCTCCCATACGCTGTATGAAGCGCGCAAAATCTTCCAATTGCGCGGCCGACGCTTGGAAATCGGTGCGGACATACGACCTCCTACCTTCGATGTGTTCCCCTGAAAACCCCAAACCTCATTGCTGTCTAATGGGAGGTGGACCGGCGAACGCCGTGACCCAAAAAAAGAAATGGCAAAGCAAACCCGAGCCCTCTCCCACAGAAATTGATGGTGGTGAAAAATTGCTTGCTTGTCAAATAAATTGTGATAGCTGAATGTATCCAAGCCGATTGAACGGCGCGTCTGGCGGGAGCTCGCGAAGAACGAATGCGCGATTCCAAGTGGAAACGCAAACGTGGAGAAAGGAAGGATCGGGTTTTGAATGAAACGAGCGCGTGCTCACCTGTCGCGCAGCACCAATTGCTTTTCCGTTTTGAGGAATCGCGACTTGCGATAGGTCATTCGTGCTTACCCCAAGATGGCCCCGGATTAAAATCGCTAACCGCTTCGATACGGTTATCTTTCGCGTAAATAACTCCACTATCGCCAGGCTCTTCGCCTTGCCATCTGACTTCGCCGTTCAGTCGATAGCCCCAAGGTTTCAGATGATGTTCTACGATGTAATTCAGCCACTCACGCCAGCAATAAAACTTCTCCCCCATATCCCACTCAATCATGCTGCCATCGTCTGAAGGCCTCCACTGGCAGTAGCGACACGGACGCCCGCTTTCGGCGTCCTGCTCCGGTTTCCCATCGTCGCCAGGCGTGTGCTCCTCTTGCGACAGTTGATCAAGGATCGACTTGTGTTCCCCCGTAAGCGGCCGGTCCAGACAAAACGCCCCCTCGAAAGTTGTATCGTAGCCCATGCAACTCCTTGATCTGCAAACAGGACTGATTGAACGATCATGGCGATTCAGCCATCCCTGACGTTACACTTGGCGGGATGCTTATATCAGCCAAAAGGGCATCCATCTATCTTTTCATTTTCACTGCCTTTTATGCATCGAATGGGCTCGCGGCAGCGAGCAAGCGGCCGGATATCGTGATGTTCATCGCCGACGATATGTCGGTGAAAGACTCGTCAGCTTATGGAAACACCCAGATTCCGGGGCCAAACATGTCATCGCTGGCTAAGGAGGGGCTGACGTTCGATCTGGCGTTCGCGACTTCACCGACTTGCGCGCCGAGCCGCGCGGCGCTGCTGACCGGCTGCTACAACCTGCGCAACGGCGTCATGTTCAATCAGCAGAAGGCGAAGCCGGAGATCAAAAAATGGCCGGCTTATTCTCAGGCGCTGGGGTATGAGGTCGTCGCGATCGGGAAGGTTTCGCATTATGGCCACGTGACGACCTACGGCTTCGATTACGCGGGCTATTACAACTATCACCAGGATATTTGCGTCGAGAAGGCGGTGGAGTGGCTTGCGAATCGCAAGAGCGATAAGCCTCTATGTTTGCTGGTGGGGACGAACTTTCCGCACGTGCCATGGCCAAAGAAGGGGATGCTTTCTCCAGCGAACGTTCCACTGCCGGCTCGAAATGCGGACACGCCGGAGACGCGCGACGCGCGCACCCGTTATGTGGCGGCGGTGAGCCGGGCCGATAGCGATCTGGGGATGGTGCGCGAAGCGGCGCGGAAATATCTGCCAGCTGACACGCTTTTTGTCTTCAGCGCCGATCAAGGCGCGCAGTGGCCGTTCGCCAAATGGAATCTTTATGAGGCAGGGCTGCACGTCCCGCTGATTTTCGTATGGCCCGGCCACATTCCGGCAGGGCGGCGCACCAAGGCGATGGTGAGCTGGATCGACATTCTGCCGACGATTTTGGAAGCAGCCGGAGCCGATCCGAAATCAGCCGCGCCGGGAATCGATGGCCGTTCGTTCATGTCAGTTCTCGAAGGCAAAGCCGAAACATTCCGCGACCGCGTCTTCGGCACACACAGCGGCGACAGCAACATCAATTTCTATCCCTCGCGCTCCGTACGCCTCGGCTCCTGGAAGTACATCCGCAATCTCGATTCATCCCTGGAATTCCACACCCACATCGATCTGCGGCCGGGGGATATCGGTTACTTTCCCTCATGGCTCGCGCATGCGAAGACCGACCCTACCATTGCCGAAATTGTTCGCGAGTATTATCACCGCCCGCCGGAAGAGCTTTATGATTTATCGAACGACCCAGATGAACTGAAGAATCTGGCCGCTGCTCCCGATCACATCGCCGACCTTGCACGCCTGCGGGCAGCGCTGGACCAATGGATGAAAGCAAATCACGATCAAGGTATGGCGACTGATCGGGCGATGAAGCCGGCTGCATCAAAGTAGCCGTTGACGCTCGGAAGGTTATGATGGATTTCACAAATCCATTTCTCAACCAGGCGGTGCCCTATGCAGAATGCAAACTACTGGCGGTGGGTGGCCTTTGCGATAATCGCGATTTCGATGGCGCTTAACGGCACAGCTCGCGCCGACGTGGAATTTCAGCCGCTTTCGGCACAGGCGAAGCGCGTGGTCGAGGCGATGGATTTGCTGGGGGCGCCGTTGTCCGCTAACGATCGATCAGCCGTTCTCGCGGCGGCGCAGGGAACCGGCGGGCCAGACGCCGTCGCTCGAATCGAAAAAACGCTCGACGCTTATTGCCTGCTGGTCGTCGACATCAATCCCGAGAGCCGGGTCAAGGTGGCACGCGGGCCGGCGGCGGCGAAACTGGTCGAGCAGGGGTGGCGGACGTTTCTCATTCGCGTCAACAATGAGGCGGGTGCCACCGCGGCTCTGCACATCGACAGTGCGAACGCCAAGCCGCTCGCCGGGGCAAAGCCCGCACAAGTTCCGCAGCGATGGCTGGAGATTTTGCCATACACGGCGCAGCCCATGTCCCCGCGGCTATCGGGTCTGGGCGTCGAATATTGCATCGTTTCGCTCTTCAGCCGCGATCGCGGCCAGCGCGAGGCCCGCATCAGTTGCGATGTCGGGCAGGGCACGCAGGATCTTGGCTTCCGCGATCAGACCGATGTGCTGTTCACCGCGGAGCCGGCCTTCGATCTGACGCTGCACGTAAAAGACGAACATGGCCAGCCGACGGAAGCCGGGTTTGTCATCAAGGATGCGCAGGGGCGAGTCTATCCGCCTCAAGCGAAGCGACTTGCTCCCGATTTGGCGTTTCATCCGCAGGTGTATCGGGCGGATGGGCAGACGGTAACGCTTCCGGCCGGGCATTACACGGTGGACGTAACGCGCGGTCCGGAATATTTGCCGCAGCACGTCGCGGTTGATGTGACCGATCGCGCCGGCCAAACCGCGCAGTTTGCATTAAAACGCTGGATCGATCCCTCGCTGGATGGCTGGTGGTCGGGCGATCACCACATTCATGCCGCGGGATGCGCGCATTATTCCGATCCAACTCAGGGTGTTCTTCCATCCGTCATGATGGCCAACTGCCTGGGCGAAGACCTTAAGGTCGGCTGCAATCTCACCTGGGGCCCATGCTTCGACTATCAGAAACAGTTTTTCACTGGGTCCATTGATAAAGCGTCCCAATATCCCTACCTGCTTCGATACGACATCGAAGTCTCCGGCTTCGGATCACACCAGTCCGGCCACCTGGTTCTCCTGCGGCTCAAGAATGAACTGTATCCCGGCAACGATTCAGACAAGTATTGGCCGACGCTCTGCCTCAACACGCTCAAATGGGCCAAGGCGCAAGGCGCCATCTGTGGCCCGGCCCATTCCGGCTGGGGCTTGGCAGTAAAAACCTCCGACCTGCCCAACTACATCGTGCCGCCCTACGACGGCATCGGCGCGAACGAATACATCGTGGACGTGACGCACGAAGTGCCCGGCCCTGATGGCAAGCCAACGCCGGCCGACGATTTCATGTCGATGGTGGATACGCCTTACGTGTGGGAGCTGAACATGTGGTACCACACGCTCAACTGCGGCTACCGCACGCGCATCAGCGGCGAAACCGATTTTCCCTGCATCTACGGCGAGCGCGTCGGCATGGGACGCTCTTACGTGAAGCTCGACGGCAAACTCGATTTCGATAACTGGTGCAGCGGCATCGCTGCCGGCCGATGCTACGCCTCTGATGGCATGAGTCATCTGATGGATTTCCACGCGAATGATGTCGCCATGGGTGAAAACGGAAGTGAGCTAAGATTGGATGCGCCAAAAACGGTTCATCTCACTGCAAAAGTGGCCGCGATGTTCGATGAAAAGCCCAACTCACAAATCCACGATTTGCCTTATACGAGTCAGCCTTACTGGAACCTCGAGCGCGCCCGCATCGGGCGCACGCGCACCGTGCCGGTCGAAGTGGTAATGAACGGCTATCCCATCGCCCGGCAGGAAATCGTTGCCGACGGAACACTGCGGGATATTTCATTTGACGTGAAAATCGAGCGAAGCAGTTGGATCGCCCTGCGCATTCTTCCTTCTTCGCACACCAATCCGATCTTCGTGTTGGTAGGAGGCAAACCGATCCGTGCCAGCCGGCGCAGCGCGCAATGGTGCCTGAAAGGCGTGGATCAATGCTGGTCACAAAAGAAGCGATTCATCGCCGCGAGCGAAATGGCCGATGCGCGAGCAGCGTATGACCATGCCCGCGAAGCGTATCGGCGAATTCTCGCCGAGTGCGATGCGGATTAGTGGTCTAGCCAATTAAACCGCCCAGCTTATCAGGCTGCAAAACTTAAGCGCGTAACCCATTTTCCCCCATTGGCGTATACTGTGCAGCCATCGACAGGATGCGTCCGACTTCATGCGCACAGTGACGGTTATTTTCACGCTGATGTTGATCGCGCCGAATCTTCGCGCCGGCCCGCTCAATCCGCGCTGGGTGCCGGCGGATGCGAAATGGTTAGTTCATATCGATGTGAATGCCGGACTTCATTCGCAGGTCGGAAAAGCCGCTCTCGATTTTGCGTTGTCCAATCCTGATTTGAAACAAGCCTTAGATAAGGCGCAGGCGACGCTGGGGATGAAGCTGCCTTCGGATATTCATGATGTGACGCTCTATGGCCGATCATTTGGCCCCGATGGCGTTGTCATCGTTCATGCCGAGCTGAATCGCGACAAATTGATGTCGCTGCTGCAATCGACGAAGGACCTGAAAAGCAGCGATTTGCGCGGCCGCACCATTTACACATGGGAAGAAGAGAATCCGAACGACCAGGCTGACGCCTCGCAAAAATCCGCTGGAGCGTTGATCGACGACACTTCAGTGGTGCTTGGGCACGACAAGGAGTCGATCGTTGCTGCCTTGGATGTAATCGATGGAAAACAGCCGGCTCTGGAATCGGGCTCGCTACTTGCCCAGCCCGCGCCGCCGGGCACGGTGGGCTTTATCGCGGCGATCCATCTTGAAAGTGTTGCGAATGCACCCGATCGATCGCCCCTGTTTCAAAAGTGCCGGGAGGGTCTGCTGGCTCTTGGCGAGCATGAGGGGCAGGCTTTCATGCATGCCCAGATCACGGCGCAGTCCACTGAATACGCCCAGCAGCTCACCACGATGATGAAGGGGATGCAGGCCTTGGCTGAGCTCCAGAATCCGCAAATTGGAAAAGATCTTGATCTGGTTCGGGTGACAAACGACGATAAAGTGGTGCGCGTGGACTGGCATGCACCCGGCGCGGACGTGGCTTCGCTGATCGGCCAGCTTAGCCCCAAGCAGCCCGGTGCAACGGCCAGCACGAGACCAGCAGGTGAAGGGCGGTGACTCCATGGCGGGACGACCCGAGATGGAACTAATCGACGAGGAGCTTGCCCGCAGAGCGCAGGCCGGCTGCCGCGCTAGCTTTGAAATCCTTGCGCAGCGCTATCAGGTTCCGCTGCTTCGTTTCGTGGATCAGCGCATTCGCAGTACCGCCGATGCCGAAGACATCGTGCAGGACACGCTGGTTCGTGCGTATCGGCGGATCGATCGCTACCGCGACACGTGGCGCTTCAGCACCTGGATTTTTACCATCGCCCATCGGCTGGCCATCAGCCATATGCGATCGGCAGGGCGGCGCGAGAGCCACCGCGAAGATGCCGTTCAACATGATGCGGCTCGAAACGTGCCGCGCGAGCCCGGCCGCGAATTAATGGACCGTGAAAGCCGCCAGCGCTTTTGGGAAATGGCTCAAGGAGCATTGACCGAGGAACAGTTCGCCGCGGTCTGGCTGTTCTATGTTGAGGAGATGAACGCGAAGGATATCGCGATCGTTCTTGGGCGATCGTGGGTGAGCGTCAAGACGATGCTCTTCCGCGCTCGTGCTCGGCTGGAATCGCGGCTCAGAGAAATGTCGCCCGAAGCGCGGCTGGTGTTGATCCCGGTGCCATCGCGAGTGGGCCTCTAGTCCAAAACCAAGATCCATGGCTCAATTGATTCCCAATTCTTCTGACTCGAACGATGTGCTGGCGCAGCGAGCGCGGCGCGAAGCGGCCCGGCAGGAGCCGGCCTTTTCCGATGAGCTGCATGGCCGAATCATGCAGGCCGTGAAGCGGTCGGGGCCGCGCGATTCGAGGCCGGACAAAGTCACTCGCGCAGATGAAGAGCGCATCGTCCCCAAGCCCAAGTCGCCGTTTGGCCCGGTATGGACAGTCGCGGCCCTGGTGGTTCTGGGAATTGAGATTGCCGTGGTCGTCAGCGATCCCAATCATTCGCCGGCTCCCAATTCCCTGGCTGTGAGCGCCACGATGCATACTCATCGCCGGCCGCACCATGAATCGGTGGCAATCGATCTACCTCAGGTACAGCGGATGCCTCAGCAGGTGACGGTGGCAATGGAAACGGCGATTCGTCGCGAGCAATGGGCCGGCCTCGATCGAGATGCGAAATCGATGACCAAGTTCCTGGTGAACCAGGTTCCATTCCAATCGACGTGGAAGAATTGAAGGTGCATTTCTAAATCGCGCACGGTAACGTCAATTAAGAGAATCAAAGCGCTTCGACCCGATCTAATATTTGAAATTCATTTGACAAAAGAAGGAGACGGATGATGAGCGGTCGCAATGGAACAACATTCAAGCGGGCAATCTGGGCCGGGGTAGCAATATTGGGCCTGGGAGCGGTTTCACTGTCGGCACAGGTTCTGGATCAGGTGCCTTCCGATGCGGTCGGCGTTCTGGAAGTGAAAAACTTGCAGGACGTGAACCAGAAGACTGCCAAGATCGCCAATGCCTGGGGCCTGGACGAATGGCAGCCGGACTTCAAGGATCCGCTGGCCGCTCTGATGAAGCAATGCCACATCAGCAAAGGCGTCAATACCAACGGCGACATGGCCGTTGCGATGGTTACCAACAACGGCAATCTCGACGATCCGCAGGCGCTGGCGCTGATCCCCGTGAGCGACTATGGCGCCTTCCTCGGCAATTTCGAAAAGGTCGGCGACGCAGACGGCGGCGTGCAGGAAATCAAGAACCCGCAGTCGGGCAGCAATCTTTTCGTCGCGCAGCGCGGCAACTACGCAGCACTTTGCCCCATCAAGGCATTGCTTCAGAAACATGCTGACGGCCTGAAGCTCGAAGGGCCGGCGGCGGCCGAAGCCAAGGCTAAAGACGCCATTTTGTTCATCAACATCCCAGCCCTTCAGAAGGAAATTCTCCCGCATATGGCTCAGGGACGGCAGGAGTTTCTTGACGCCTTTTCAAAGGGCTTCGAAGCCCAACCGCAAATGCAGCAGTATGCGCCGCTGGCCAAATCGCTGGGCGGCAAGATGTTTGATGCTGCCGAGCAGTTCATCAAGGACTCGCGCGGCATCATGATCAGCGTGAATCTGGGCCAGCAGGGAATCCTCTTCAGCGGGCTGGGACAATTTGCCGGCGATTCGCGGTGGGGCAGTTCGGTTTCCAAGTTGCAGAACACCAAGGAACCCCTGCTTGCCGGATTGCCCGAACATAAATATTTTGCGTTTGGCGGAATGGCGTGGGATCCCAAATCCGTCAGCGAAATATGGAACCCGATCCTCGATTCGATTCACGATAGTCTGGCCAATTCGCAGGGACAGGCCAAGGAGATGGCAGGCATGATCGACGTGATCAAGAGTTCGATCGCGTCGACCAATCGAATGGCCGCGGGCTATGTTGTTCCTGAAGGAGGCGGGTTTCTTCAGCAAGTCCAGGTATTGACCGGTAATGCCCAGGTCATCGACCAGAACCAAAGGAAGATCATCGAAACCTACGGCAACATGATGGCGGCTCCGGGCGCAGGAATCACCATGAAGATCAAGCCGGGCGAGCCGAAGGAAGTCGAAGGCGTGAAGCTCAATACGTTCGAGATGAGTGTTGAAGCCGACCAGAACAACCCGCAGGCGATGCAGGCGCGGATGATCATGCAGATGTTCTACGGAGGTCCGACGATCACGACTGTATCCGGCCCGTTGAATCCCAATACTTATCTCATGGTCCAGGGCGGGAACGATGATTTCCTCAAGCAGGCCGTTGCAGCGGCCAAGGGCAACAAAGACGTTCTGGGCACCTCGCAACTCGTGGCCAACGTTTCCAAGGAACTTCCCCAGCAACGATTTTGCGAAGAATACGTTTCGCTGGACAACATCATTGCCCGAGGCGTGCAGATTGCGCAGAATTTCGGCCTGCCTTTCCAGGTGAAGGTGCCGGCTGATCTGCCGCCGCTTGGATTCACCATCGGCAGCGATGGGCCGTCAATCCGTGGCGATATGTATGTTCCTTCGCAGACCGTCCAGAGCCTGATCGCAGCTGGACTTCAGGCTGCCCAGCAGGCGCAGAAGGGTGGTAAGGGAGCTCTGTAGAACCTCTCGGATTTCAATGAATTAAAAAGGCCGCGCGTCTTTAAAACAGACGCGCGGCTCTTTTTGTCAATACTGGATCACGCCCAGAAATTCACGAGCTTTTCCTTCTCTGTCACGCCCAGCGGAAACTTCTTGCTAAGGGAATGTTCCGCGATGCCGGCGTATTCGCGCAGAGCTTCGTGGATATGCTCGGGCCGGATGCGGATGCCTTTGTCTTTTGAACTTTCGTTGGCGAGTGTCTGCGGATTGACGGTGACCGCGAATTGCTTTTCATCGGTTGCGCCGACGACGCGGTTGCCGCGGATTTTGGGGCCAAGGAACATCGCCGATCCGATCGACCAGTGATCCTTGCCGTTGCCCTGGTTGTAGTTGGGGGTACGACCCATTTCGCTCTGCACGATGATCACCAGCTTATCGCGGATGCCAAGCACCTCGGCCCGGCGGATGAAGTAGGCAATGCCCGCCAGCAACTCGGGGATCAGCTTCATCTGGTCCACATCGTTGTTAGCGTGGCTGTCGAACTGGCCGATCGTGAGATTGGCCGAGACGCAGACGCCGGCTTTGAATGATGCCAGCGCGATTTCCGCCTGCTGCGAAAGCCGCTCCTTTGGAATCGTTTTAGGAATATAGGGCGTGATTCGCTGCAAGGCCTTGGAATTGACCTGTGCCGCGAAAAGCATGTTGTCCGCATGCTCCTGGCGCGGCAGGCGCAACTCCGATTTCCCCGCATTCATGTCCGGCATCTCCCGCGACTGGTTTTCCGCGCGCAGTGCCTGCTCGATGCGCTTCAAAGCAAAATCGCTGTGATAGGGCGATCGAAGATTTCCATCGATATCGTCGGCATTGGCGATGCGCTGCAGCGAAGGCAGATAAGGAACGCGCGACATCGCGACGATGTTTCCGGTGGCGGAATAATTGCCGAAGGTCAGAAAGGAGAGGGGACAGGTGGGTCCGCGACATGCAGCCACGAGTGCTGCGAAAGTCGGGTAGGCCAGGCTGTCGAGCTTTCCGGTGGCCATGTAGCGCTGTCCCGGCGCGTGATTGTTGATCGAATAATCGAGGCCGTTGAGTACGAGCAATTCATCGCCGAAGGCTTTGTAGAAATCCTCGTTGCTCATTCCGCCTTTGGCACTTTTGGCCGTCGGGGCAAAGGCGTGATGGCCTTGCGTCAGAATATCGCCTTGCTGATAGAGGCGATTAATTCCATTGACTCCCTTGGGATCCATCAGGTAGGTGGTGTCCCAGCCGCCGGATGCGTTGAAGACGACGTAGTAGGGGCCGTCGTACGGAGCTTCTTCCTTGACCTCCGAGCCGAGCAGCTTCGATAAATTCTCCGGCCAGACAAAGCTCAGGCCGACCAGCGCACACAGTTTGAGGAAATCACGTCGCATGACGGCTCACTCGTAAAGGAACTCGGGCCGGCGAAGCAGATAAGTCACGACGGCCCGCCAGGCGCGCACTGTGTAATGCGGATCCGGCACCGGGTGCTTCAGCCCCTGCCGGCAACTCCAGATGTCTTCCTTCTCGATTCCCTTTCGCTGCGCGGCATCCGCAACAATCCCCGCAAACAGCTCGTACGTCCGGTTCACTTCCGGCGAATCAGGCGCATCGTATCTTCCTAAAATGCGCTGATGCAGATGGACGATGGTCTGTCGGATCTTCGCATCCGCCTGCGGCGATGAGCCGGGGAGCGTGTCCGCCTCGACGTCTGAAAACAGTTTTCTTTCGCCCGGAGGTCGGCTGAAATCTAGAGCAGTTTCCCTGCACGCCACATCGTTAGCCAGGATCCTCTCGATCGCGCCCATCGCGCCGCTGGGATCGGTGGCGCGCTCAGTGACTTCCTTGGAATCGATCCCACCATAGAGCATCGCCATCTGATCATCGAGCTTTCCCCAGGGCCTGCCGAAGACTGCGGCTACCTTGCGCTCGACCTGCTCGGGCGACAGCAGCAGAACCAGGCCCGCATCATCCAATTCCGCGCGCCGGTTCGGATTGGCCATGGCAGTCGTCAAACCATCGGCACGATAAAAATCGGACAGTATCCAGTCTTTAATCACGCCTTTGAAATCGAAATGATCCTTGGAGAAGCGATCCGCGATAATTTCGATTTCCTTGTGCTGTTCCAAGTAGGCCCGCCGCCGCGCGGAAAAGAGTGGATCATCTATGTCCTTCGGCGGCGCCAACACCTTCCGACCGGTCAGCAGGTAATAAGCATGCCCGACCATCGCCTCCGCGAAACGGGGGTCTTTGACCGTCCGCTCGCCCAGCCATTGAAGAGCGCGCCATCGTTGATCGGCCGGCAATTTTTCGCCTTCAAAGCCCGGCGGGAACATGTCGGCAAACCAGCCGCCTTTGCGCCGGCCATAGGTCCCGTTGAAATCCCAGTAATCCTGAAACAGCCCCGCGACCGGATCGACCGTCTTATGACACACCACGCACTCGGCTGCCTGCATCGTGGGAATTTTGAACTTTGCGGTGACGGCCGCGGCGTCGGAAACACGGGCCGCCAGTTCCAGCACATCGACGCCGAGAAACTGCAGATAGAACATCCGCGCCCGCAGCCGATTGCGATTGGTTTCGGTGGTCGGATAGCGGCGAAGGTATTGAAATGTCGTGAGCAACCCCGCACTGGGATAGTAGCCGCTGGCTGAATCTTCATCCGCCTGCCGGCTTCGCCCTTTGAGTGCCTTGAGCTTGACCGGGATGTACTCAAATGGATCGTCCGGATTTTTGAATTGCGATTGCACCTCATCATAGATGCCGTAGCCGCGCGCCGAGTAGGGCGACACCATGATGTAATCGGCTGTCACAATTTCGCTGAAGGGGCGATTATTGCGAACGATGTATTCGACGAGCTTCATCGGCTCGCCGAGTACGGCATCGCGGTAATTGTCGTGAAGCTTGTATCTCGCCTTTTGCTGAGCTTTGGCGTCAGCGATGCTGCTCAAGTCGAACTTCTGGGTCCAGGTCCGGCTCTTCTCGAAGTATTCATATGACAGCGCATCTTCCGGATTATCTCCGAAGCCGCGGGTGAGGAAGATGTCGTTGAATGCCTCGCGCAGCCGGGTGTAGAAGGCATCTTCGGTCATGATGGAATCGAGCAGCGGCGGAAGCGCTTTGATTCCATCTTTCTGGACGGCACTTATTTCCTGCTCGGTCGGCAATCGCCCGGCCAGCGAAAGCGTCACGCGGCGGAGCAACTGCCGATTGTCCAGCATCACCACGCCATCAAAAAAGGGCGGCTCGTTTTTGTCTGAAGAAGTGATCCGTGCTGACCGGTCGGCCGATGCATAGAGACGCGTGACAAACTTCGCCAATACCTCATAACCCTGCGAATCGGGCTTGAGCACAACTTTGCCACCGTGCTTGAGCTTTCCAACGACCTTCAGCAGGAGCCGCGATTGATCGCCTTCCTTTGTGCGCGCCATGCGGACGAACTGGTCGCGATTGTGGCGCATCGCGTGATCCCGCTGCTGATCATTTTGGCTGAGTTGTGGATCGAGAAGAATGAAGTCGCTGTCGTCGGCATCGCCGCCAGTCTTATGACATTCCAGACATGTCTTTGCACCGACCTTAGGCCAAACCTGGTTTGCAAAAAAATCATCCACCGGCGCGGCGCAGGCGGGCCCGCTATAAGCCTGATTTGAGTCGGCTCGAGCAATCGCGGAAAGCAAAACTGCCAGAACTAAAAGGAAGCACGTCGCGCAGGTCCCTCTGATCGAGGAATTGATACGGAGATTAGCAGATTTGGACCGCCCCATCACATCCATTACCTACCGGCTGGAAGGCTGTTGCGGAACGTGAAAATGCCGGAAATCATCGGCGGCGACTCCCTGACGCGCCATCGGTATCATGCCTGCCCCTATGCGTTTCATCTTTTTGGTTGCGGCAGTTCTTGTACTTGCTGATTTAGCACCTTCCACGGTCGCGCAGGAGAGGCGGCCTCAGGTAGGGCTGTGGATTTCGACCTGGTGGACGAAGGACGATCAGTTCCACCATTGGGCCAACTGCACGCGAACGCCCACCATCGGCCGATATATGGCCGGCGATCCAGCGATCATCGCCCACGATTACGCCCAGTTTCGCGACATGGGGATCGATTTCCTGATCATGGATGACACGAACGGCATCGGCAACGACGCGGGCCGAATCAATGACAACATTCGCGCCTGGTTCGATTTCATGGATCGAAAGCCTGCGGCAGCGCGCATTCCCATCTTCATTGCCGGCGGCGGAGAAATGCGCGCAGGCGGTAAAGCCAGCCAGCAGCAGGCCGCCGATTTCAACTAATTCATATCAACCGCAGATGAACGCAGATAAACGATGGACGCAGATTCAGAGAGAACTTCTGAACCGTTTTCGCCCATCAATTCCTGCGCAGGTTGCGCGGCTCACAAACGTCTTCATCTGCGTTCATCTGCTTTCATCTGCGGTTAATTCCTCTTGAATAACCTGGTCTAGAAATCGAAATAGGCGTCGATTGCTGCCGTCGTTTGATCGTGACGCGAAAAGGCGTCGAAGTAAGCGCGAGTCGAATAATCGTATCGAAGTTCGGGGCGGATGCGCAAGTTCCGTCCAATTGAATCGTGCGGGAAAGGTGTAATAGTCAGGCCGATCGTTCCTTCGAAGAGGTTCTGTGCCTGCGCGGTGGTGAAGCCTTCTTCATCGCGATACCACTCGACGCGACCGGCAAGGGCCAGGTAATCGCTGAGCTGATAGACGGCGTAGCCGGAAGCGCCGTACCACATTGCAGCCGTCTTCCCGGCCGGCTCGGCCTGATATCCATAGACGGCATCGGCCATGATCGTGAACTGATCCGTCAAGGCGTGATAAAACGTAAAGTCGAACGCCGAGCGATAATGCGAATTATCGTGGTCGAGCTCGGGGCCGACGATCGCGGCAAGCGTGATATCGGTGCGGTTGTTAATCATGTAGCGCACACGTCCAAGAGCATCGGGAGAGCCGTTATTGTCCTTGAATGTCTGGCCCCACCCGCGCGAAATGCCCGCCTCCACGTTGAGCTGATCGCTGATTGGGTAATATCCGGTGACGCCCGTCAAGGTAAATGGCAGCGCGCTTCCGAAGCTGAAGCTGTGCGAATAGAAGACGCTCGAATTGGGATCAATCTGTTTGAAAAACAGAAATTTCCCCGCGCGCACGCGCAGCCCATTGCCCACCGGCAAGCCCACGTCAACATAAAGCTGCGGGATGTCGAACTGATATTCAGGGCCGTGGAAAAAATCGTCGTCGTCGAACATGCCGCTGGAGTGAATGAAGCGGGCATCGGTGCCATAGAGCATTTCGATGCGGCCGCCGACATCAAACGTTTTACTCGTCAAATCGACTTGCCGTTCGACATTCAGATCGATCTGATTGATGAGCCCCTTGTTGTGCTCGATGTCGAACTCGCGACCGAGGTTGAGATTTTGGGCCGGGTTGTCGAAATTCCAAGTGTAGGAGCCTTCGAGGTGGCCGAAGATGTTGATCCGCGCCGCTTCGAGCGATGAGCCGAGCCCCGTGCGATCCAACATGAGCATCAACGGTTGCCGCGCGGCATTGGGAGCATTGGGAACCGTTCCGGGCGCCAACTCCGACGCATGAGGCTGTACCGCCAAAGCGTCGGTGGCTGGATCATCGGCGCGAGTCTGGAATGAAAATGCCAAAAGGGTGGCCATCGCCAACGCGGCGGTTCTATAATGCCTGATGCTCATGCAGGGCTCCTTCTCTGATTAGGGACAGGAACGACTGAAACCTTTCACCATAGCAGGGAATGGCGGGCGTGAAAAACCTGCCGGGGTTACACGACATACGGTCCGAAAATGTGTGATGCAATCAAGTAACGATTTTTTATCGAGGTCAGCAGATTGAATGTTTACCGATTTGCCCCGTCAGCTTATACTTCCAGCCGTGAACTCTGGACGCCGGGAAGGGCCGCAATGGCCCTGGTTGTGGGATCACCATCGGAATGGCGTCGGTAGCGTTGTTTTCAATAAGTTGTAATGGACTACAAAGTTGTAATTGGCCCAGCCATGCCGCTCTTATCGGTGGCAGCTTGTTGGCGGCAAATGCTTTGAGCAGTCGTGGATTGCTGCCTGCTGGTGAATTTGCGCGATCATTGGATCGCCGGGCCTAGTGCCTCATGTTGGAGGATTTCGCGTGAGCAGTCGCTCTCAAAAAGTTGTCGATTCGTTGGATGCTCGACCGAAGCACCGTAAGCAGGCCGTTCGACGCGCTGCGCATCAATTCGTCGAGCTTCTGGAATCCAGGACATTGCTGACGAGCGTCATCAGCCCGGTCGCAGACACATTCGTGCGCGATCATGATTTCGCGCTGACCAATTTTGGCGCGTCGCCCCTGTTGATTGTCAAGCAGGCGCAGACCGGCGACACCCGCGTCACCTTCTTGAAGTTCGATCTGTCGGGCATCACCACCGTTGGCAACGCAGTCCTGCAACTGACGGGAAAACTTGGGAACCAGCTCGCTTCGCCGGTCAACACTGGAGTGTTCGGCGTTTCCGATTCCTCGTGGGTCGAAGGTGATGGTTCCATCGTCAACCTCAATGGCGACGGATTCGATACCGACAACAGCCCGGGCGGCGAAATGACGTGGAACAACCAGCCGGCGGTTTCGACTGGCGCGCTCGCCACGGTCAACGTCAATCGCGACACCTATCAGACTTATCAGTGGGATGTCAGTTCTTATCTGCAAGGCCAGATCAATGCGGGTAACACGCAGGTGACGCTGGCTGTGGAAGATCTCGCGCCGGCACTTGTGATTACGCAATTCCTCTCGCGCGAGGCGACAGGCCCCGGAAGCGGGCCGGAATTGATTATTTCCGGCGACTCTTCAGCGCCGCCGTCGGCGGTGATTTCCGCTCCGGACATCACGTCGCCCAGTTCGGGCGAATCGATCAGCGTCACGTACACCAGTGCCGCAGGAATCGATACGTCGACGATCGATGCCGGCGATCTTCAGGTAAATGGTCCAAACGGCGCGCTTCCCGTCACCGGCGTGCAGGTGAGCGGAAGCGGTAACAGCGTCACGGCTACCTATTCCGTTTCGGCCCCATCCGGCACGTGGGGGCCAAATGACAACGGCGCGTGTACGGTACAACTCGGCCCCAGTGCCGTGCAGGATTTGAGCGGCGCATCGATTTTGCCGACGCTTGGCTCCTTCCGCGTCACCGTCGGCGACACAACGCCGCCTACAGCCGTGATTTCCGCTCCCGATGTGACCAGTGGCGGAGCAGGCAGCTACAGCTTCAGCATCACCTATACCGACAACGTCGCGGTCGATCCTCTGTCGATCAACACCGACAATGTCAGCGTCAGTGGCCCCAATGGTCCGCTGTCGATCACGGCTGTCAGCGTGAGTTCAGGAACTCCTTCCGGGACAATCGTTGCCACGTACACCGTCCAAGCACCCGGCGGCAGTTTCGATGCCTCGGACAATGGCACCTACACGGTCGCTTTGCATTCCGATCAGGTGCTCGACACCGCCGGCAATCCCGCGCCGGCAACCAATGGCAGCTTTACCGTCGCCATCAGCGTTCCAGATACGATCGCTCCGACCGCGCAAATTTCCGCGCCCAATGTTTCTTCGCCGGGCGGGACTTCCGAAGCGGTTACCGTTGTGTACAGCGACAACGTCGCTGTGCAGGCGGCCTCCATCGATCCGAGCGACATCAGCGTTGTCGGGCCGGGCGGCGTAACGCTCAATGTTTCCGGTGTCAGCATCAATCCGGGGAGCGACTCGGGAACCATTACCGCAACGTATATCGTCGCTGCGCCGGGCGGTTCCTGGAGCGCAGCGAACAATGGCACATATGTCATTACGCTCATCGCCGGCGCCATCAACGACACTTCGGGGAATGGCGTTGGATCGATCAGCGGATCGTTCAACGTTGCAGCGTCGGTTGCGGACAATTCACCGCCGACCGCAAGGATTTCTGCGCCGACGATTTCCACTTCAGGCGCGACGACTCAAACCGTGACGGTCGTTTACAGCGACAATCTCGCTGTTAACGCTTCAACTATCACCGCCGACGACATTTCCGTCAGCGGCCCGTCAGGTCCGTTAACCGTCACTGGCGTGAGCTTCAATCCCAAGTCCAGCGCGGGCACCATCACCGCCACGTACACGGTGACGGCGCCCAATGGCTCCTGGGATGCAACTGATGATGGCGCCTATACGATCGCGCTTAACGCCAATCAGGTGCTGGATACATCGGGCAATGCCGCCGCGATTACCTTTGGTTCATTTGCGGTCAACATCCCGCTTCCCAATCCGACCGACGCGACCTTCGCCGGCGGCAATGCGGTTTCCGCGCCATTCAATGTGGAAGCGGTCGCCACGCAGACCAGCGATGGGCGGATTATCGTCGTGGGATATCAAGGGAGTGCGAATAACCAGACGCAGGCCGTTATCGAGCGGCTCAATCCGGATGGCTCGTTGGATACAACTTTTGGAAATAAGGGCCAGGTGGTAACGCCCGCCAGCACGAACGACGCCTGGTATGGCGTCGCCATGCAGGGCACCAATCATTTTGTGGTCGTTGGAACGCACAACGGCGATTTCTCACTCGCACGATTCGACCTGAACGGCAATCTCGATCCGACCTTTGGCGACCGCGGCGTCACCTTTACCGACTTTGGAGCATCGACTGATGTCGCTTATGCCGTTGCGGTCACGACTAGCTCGATCGTGGCCGTTGGCTCTTCCAATAACAGCTTTGCCTTTGCTCGTTACACCGCCAACGGAATTCTCGACACGACGTTCGGCGAAGGTGGCCGGCAGGTCTTCGATACCGGCGCCACGACTCAGGCGCTTGGCGCGGTTGTGGTGCAGAGCAATGGCGCGGTGGTCGCGGCAGGTTCAAGCGGCACACAGCTCGCGGTCGTACGGCTCACTGCAAATGGTGATCCCGACACGACCTTTGGCGGCGATGGCCTTGTGAGCGTCAGCGGTCTTGCGGCACGCACCGACACGGGTATTCCTGATTTCACTGAAGCACTCGCGCTTCAGACGGATGGCAAGCTCGTAGTGGCCAATCGTACGACCGATGGCCATTTTGGCGTTGCGCGGCTGAATACCGATGGCTCGCTCGATAAATCCTTTGGAAACAGCGGCATTGCCACCGCGAACTTCGGCGGTGACGACGACGTCGATAGCATTGTCCTGCAGGATACCGGCGACATTCTCGTCGTCGGAACCTCTTCGCAGGGCGGAAGCGCATTGACGGCGGTTGCGGCCTTCAACTCCAAGGGACAGCTGAATTCCAGCTTCGGAAACGGCGGCAAAATCACCTTCGCTTCCGGAGTCAGTACAACATCACGTGAGCTGCATATTGGCGATCTTGTGCTGCGTGCGTTCGGCGGCTCGACTTCAGGCGGAAAATTGCTCGTGGGCGCCAGCTCGCAGAGCGTGGTCACGACCACTTCCTCGATTCGGCGATTGATCGTTCCTGGCTCTAAGGGAACGCCTTCGATCCAGCAGGTCCTCCTGGGCGTTTTCGGTATCGTCAACGGCAAGAAGAATCGCCTGGTCATCCACGACAGCGACGGAACCGCCATTACCCTCACCATGACCGGTGGCACCGGTCAGGCGATGCAGCAAGGCACCGCTATCGTTCTGAACATCACCGCAAGTGGCACAGGTGCCGTCCTGACCATCACCTCCGACAAAGGCGGCGATGGTCGCGCGACGTTCGGCGATATTGTTGTCAGCGGGAACCTCAAGCATATCGTTGCCAAAACCTCCGACATCACCGGAACGCTCAGCGTCACGGGCAGCCTTGGTTCGGCCGTGCTGGGGAACATCCCGGGTAACGTTTCGGTCAGCGGGGCGATTGGAAATCTTTCTGCGGGTGACCTCGGCGGCACACTCTATAGTGGAGCGTCCATCGGGAACTTGAAGCTCGGCAATGTCACTGGAGTGATCGCTGCTGCCGGCAGCATTAAAAACATCCGAGCGACGACGCTGAACAAGAGCAAGGTGCTCGCCGGGGCCAACCTCGGCAGCGACGGATTGCTGGGTGGCAGCGGGTCAGCCCAGGACACGTTCGCCGCAGCCTCGATTGGAAACATAGTCGTTTCAGGTGCCATCACTGGCGCGTTCATCGGAGCTGGAGTCGATCCGGTCGATGCCATCTACGGCAACGCCGACGATAAGAGTGCCGGCGCGAGCCTGATCAAATCGGTTCATGCCAAGAGTGCCGACAACAGCACTTTGATTGAGTCCAGCTCGATCAAAGTGGTGTCATTGCCTAAGAAAGTTCTGGCGACCGATCCGAGGATCAAGATTCTTTCGTCAACCTAAAGAACCTGCGAACAGCTTAGATCCGTTCGACGCGCACCTTGTTCAGAAGGCCTTCGATTTCTGAAGTTTCGATATGTCCGGCAAGCGCGGTCATGGCATTGGCCGCGCCGCAGGCGGCTGCCATGGGCAGCGCTTCGAACAGCGTGCGGCCGCGCGCCAGCTCAAATGCCAGCCCGGCGGCAAAGGCGTCGCCGGAGCCGACGGCGCTGATGGCTTTTACCTCCGGCGGCGTCACCTTCCAGAATTGACTCCCATCGCAAGCCAACGCCCCGTGAGATCCCATTGTGATAATGGCGCCGGCGCAGCGGCCCGCTAATTCACCCACCGCGTCGCGAAATGCGCGCTCCGAAGCAAAAGACTGATCGAGCGTCATTGCCAATTCCTGGCGATTGAGTTTGGCGATGCAATTGGGATTTGTGATTGCAAGCCGAAGCGGCTCGCCGCGCGCATCGAGGATCACGCGAATTCCCTTTCGTTCTGCCTCCTGCACCCATCGCGCATAAAAATCCTGCGGCCCTTTGGGTGGAAGCGAGCCGGAAAAGACGCAGATTTGGGCATTGGGCAGGTGCGATTCGATTTTTCGATCGAGCTCCCGCCAAGCGGCTTCTTCAATCGGCGAAGATTCCTCCACCAGTTCAGTCGCCGTGCCCGTGGCCTGATCGATTACGGTCGTGCAGAGGCGCGTCGGAGCCGCAACGGTGACGAAATCGCAATCGATGCCGGCTCGCTCCAGATCAGCAACAAGCAACCTTCCTCGCTCGCCACCGGCAAAACCCATTTCGACGGGACTGGCGCCCAGGCTTTTGAGAACGCGCGCGACGTTTGGCGATTTGCCTGAAGCATAATCGCGCACCTCCGCGGCGCGATTGACCTCATTGATCTCCAGCTTCCTGAAGATCATCGATCGCTGAACGGTAGGGGTGGTTCCGACGCAGAGGATCATTGTTCGATCAGCCATTCAATGTTGGTGGGGCGGAACCCGCAGGATTTGAACAGGCCTTGTGCCGCCTGGTTTGAATACGCGGTGTCGAGGCGGACCTGATCTACACCCATTTCATAAAACCGCTCGACCGCCAGCATGACCATCTGGCGGGCGTAACCTTCATTCCGAAAGGCCTCTTCGACCCACAGATCGTGAATGAATCCATATTCGGCGGTTTTGTAGATTGGAATCTCGCGCATCACAGTGGCGACGAGAAAACTGGCCAATTGCGGCGCCGTACCGGCCGATGCAGCATCTGCCACGAGAAACACGCTTCGAGGATCCGCGGAGCGCTCCACGAGCCAATCGTGATACTTTGCGGAAGGATTGCCGCGAGAGGCAAAGCGTGAAGGATCGAGTGCCTCATGAAACGCCACGATCTTCTCAACCATCGGAAGAACCATCGGCACATCCTGCGGTATAGCGGAACGTATCTGCATCGTCGCGAGATTCTAGACGCTTATCATCACCGAGGCACATAAGCGTCATCTTCGTTCAACAGAAGGATCTTCTTCATGGCTTGGTTTCTGCTAGTAATTGCCGGCATCCTGGAGGCGGCGTGGGCGATCGGATTGAAGTATTCGAACGGTTTTACGAAGCCGGTGCCCAGCGCTCTGACGATCGCGGGGATTGTCGCCAGCATGTATTTGCTGGCGGTGGCGGCGCGGACGCTGCCGATTGGCACCGCCTACGGCGTGTGGGTGGGCATCGGAACATTCGGAACTGTGGTCCTCGGCATGGCGCTGCTGGGTGAGCGGGCGACGCTGTCGCGGATTTTCTTTCTCGCGTTGCTGCTGGTGGCGATTGTGGGGCTGAAGGTCACGACACACTAATTGCGGCCGTCATCCCGCAGTTTGTTCGAGGATCCACTCGTTCAGCCGCTGCGCGTATTCCTCCTTCAGCTCGCGTGCCCACCGATAGGCAACATCGATTGCAACGCTGCCAGTCGCTGAAATAGTCGTCGGAGAGCGCATCACCTTGAATTCATTTACCGAAATCTGCATTTGGAATTCTTTCTTAACTCGACGAATCGTCAGAGCGAGCTCGCGACCCGGCGGCGACAGGACAGCTTCTTCGCCAACTCCATCGAGCACGTCTTTCAGCTGATCGGCGAATTCAATGAACCAGCGTGGGAAGAAGTGTAAGTCATCCGCTTCGTAAGTAATTCGGCCATTCATGCTGTGGGGAATCATGCATTCAACATTGAATCGCACCATTTCCGGATTCGGACCACCTTCAAGTTCGGCGGGCTGATAGCTCAACTCAATGTCCGCGTGATCGAATCGCCAGATTGGAGATATCCGCTCGTCCAGCCAATGCATTATGTTGGCTCTTCCTGGGGCAGCGCCCCGCGATACTTGTTTCAGCCTGGAAATCACCGGGTGAAAACGCTGTTGAACGCCCGTTCGGTCATTTCCAGGACTCGGTCCGATGGCAGTTGCTCGTCCATGAGTGGCATGGATGCCAGAGGAGTCTGCATCAGCGGATGGGAGATCTGTGGATTTGTGTGGCCCATCTTCTTTCGAACATTGAGAATCGCGAGGACTTCTACTGGAATCAGGTCAAACGGAGATAAATCAAATTCCGGATCCCAATCGCCGTCGTCGTCTTCCATGCTCTGGCAATGGTAATCACAAACGTTAAATAATGCCGGCTCGAGTTGAACAGCGTCGTCCCAGTTCTCCAGGACCGCCGCATAGGGGCCCAGTTTTGATTGGTCGATCGCGGGCAGGGTTACGCCTGTCTGCTTACGAAACAGTTCCAAAACGAATGGCCGCTCTTGAGGCCAAAGAAATGAAGTGTTAAAGGCAGCATGCGCTTCAATTTTTATGCTCCAGAAATAGTAAGCGATTGAAAGACGTATGCTGTCCCACCCGGATTGGTCCCCCTCAACAATCTTAGTTGTTCCAGTGCGTGCGTAATAGTGCCCTATCCTGCTTACGACAGTCGTCGAACCTCGCAAACTCTGCAGCGAAACATCGTTTGATAAAGATTCATCCAGCGAGGCCAAATCCTGCTGCAAAATAATTTCGCGCCCTCCGATCCAACGTTTATGTTCTGCAATCAGGGCTCGAAGAAGTCTGGCTGCGCTCTTTGGCATATCACCCGATTTTATCATCAAGCATTCCTGACACCTTCTGGCTTACCCGCCACATTGTTCGGCGGGTGCGGATTTGGCCGGCGTGGTAGAGGTCGTGCATGATCATGATCCAGAAAAAATGGGCGGCGGTTTTGCCATGATGGGTGGGAATGGGCTGATCGAGCGCATTTTCGGGAATCGTTTCCAGGCGTTTGGTCAGGATCGCGTGCGACTGGGCCAGAAGCTTGATCGCTTCATGGATGCCCGGCGCGGTGGAAGATCCCCAAGCGGAGCCGCAGGGGAATTCAAAGGGCAGAAGAGCGGAGTCACCTTCTCCATTGACCGAATCATCGACGATCGGCATCTCGGTTCCGAATGCCTGCTGGCAATAGCGGGCTTTCGCCCAGGCGACATGGCGGACGATTTGCTCGGCAGTCGGTGAATCCTTATCCGGAGACCATGATGCTTCCGCGTGGGTGATGTCAGCGAGGGAAGCCATGAGCGGCATGTCGCTTCGGCCGCTAAAGGCTTCGGCAGTCTGCTTGAGCAAAAGCTCTTTGGCGGTCATCACGCCTTCCGTTTCGAAATCGCTCCACATTCCGGGCATGCACCACTGACGTTTCCAGTGAGATCGTATCCGCATGCGACGCAGCAACCGGCCTTGAGCCTCGTTTGCGTTCGCGCGCGCCTGAGCGAGATTCGGAAAAGCAATATCAGGAGGTGCAAGAGCAGGGCGGATGCAATCCACCAGTCGGGGATAATCACATATCGGGTTCCGGTGGTTCGTTCGATTCGGGCCCGAGCGATAAAAGCGCCTCGATCATCCAGGACCACCCTGGTCGGATCAATGCTGAAGGCAGACATTCCCGGATGGGGTGCAAAAGATCCCGCTTCTGCGGGCAGCCTGAAGGTGAACTTTGTAATCGAAAGATAAATCAGGCCTTTCCCGCTGTAGGCGCGGTAATCCGTAATTTGTCGATCATCCCGTCCTCTTCTCACGAGCGTGAGCACATCGCCATGGCGGTAGCTGCGCATCCACAGCACAAAAGTCGCTGCACTCAAGAGCAGCGATAGCGTGCATAAAGAAATGACCGACCAGCGGCGCATCGCAAGATCTTAAAAGGACCGAACGGGCGGTCAAACGATCGTCGCGGTAAGATCGGACATCGGCAGTCGCGTTTGCGACCGCACAAAGCTTGATGAGCCTTGAAACCGATCCATCTTTCCGTGCCGCGATGTCGCTTCAGAATTCGCGGTATTTTTCCGAGGCGATTTTGGCGTGGCGCAAGGTGCTGGCGGAGCATCCGGGATCGATTCCGGTTTATCTCAATTTGGCATTGTGCTATCGCGCAAAGGAGCAGCCGGCCGAGGCGCTGGCGGTGCTTCAGGAGGCGGCGGCGATTGAGCCGAACAACCTCAGTCTGATGATTCCGCTGGCGGGCTGCCTGCGTGCCCTGGGGCGATTGGAAGAGGCGGCGGCGCAGTGTCGTCGCGCCATCGAGCTATCGCCGCGCTGGGTTGAACCTTACAACCGGTTGGCGGAGATTCTCACGACGCTGGGGCGCTTCAGTGAAGTGGAAGCCGTCTATCGCGGGGCAATTGCGCTGGAGGAATCGCATCCTGGCGCGCATTTCAATCTGGGGACGAACCTGCAGGGGCAGGGTCGGCCAGATGAAGCGGCAGCCGAGCTTCGAAGAGCTGTCGAGCTGGCGCCGAATTGGCCGGCGGCACACAGCCGGTTGCTGCTGGTGATGCTGCATCAGGCCAACGTCGATCCGCAGACTTTGTTCGAAGCGCACCAGCAATGGGCCAGCCGGCACGGATTTGCGGGGCTGCCGCAGAACACCCAGTATTCAAACAATCGCGATCCGCGTCGCAAGTTGCGCATCGGATATCTCTCTTCAGATTTCCGCGAGCATTCAGTCATGTATTTCCTGGAGCCGGTGCTGGCAAACTATGATCGCCTGGCATTTGAGGTCTACTGCTATAGCGATGTGCCGGGATATGAGTGGGACTCAACGACGGAGCGGATGTACGGCTACGTCGATTTCTTGCGCAACATTACAACGCATGGCTTGGCAGAGATCGTGAAAATGATTCGAACTGATGGCATTGACATTTTAGTAGATTTATCAGGCCACACCGCGCCCCGGCTGCTGCAGGTCATGTCGGCCCGCCCCGCGCCGGTGCAGGTGACGGGACTCGGATATCCAGCGACGACTGGCCTTTCAGCGATTGACTATCGCCTGACCGATTCGATTGCCGATCCACCGGGTGAGTCTGATCGCTGGCATACCGAGCGGCTCGTGCGTCTCGATCCGTGCGGCTGGTGCTATGGGCCGCCAGAAGATGCGCCACCGGTCGCGCCGCCGCCTTCGGTTGTCAATGGATTTATCACGTTTGGGTCGTTCAACTTGCTGGCCAAGATGGGGCCACGGGTCATTGAGCTATGGTCGCAGATTCTCAAAGAAATTCCCGGATCGCGATTGCTGCTCAAGGCGCAAAGCTTCTCGGATGAGCCGACGCGACAGCGCATCCTTCAGGCATTTGGTCAGGCTGGCATCGATGCGAATCGAATCGAATTGCTGCCACGAACGGAAGGGACTGCAAATCACCTGAGCCTTTACGATCGGCTCGACATCGCGCTCGATCCGTTTCCTTACAACGGCACGACGACAACTTGCGAAGCGCTGTGGATGGGCGTGCCGGTCATCACGTTGGAAGGCACATCGCACGCATCGCGCGTGGGGGCGAGTTTGCTACATGCCGCGGAATTGAGCGATTTGATCAGCCATTCGCCAGAGGAGTATGTGCGGATTGCTGTGAAACTGGCGGCGGATCGCGATCGGCTGACATCGCTCCGCGCTTCAATGCGAGCGCGATTGGAAGCCTCGCCATTACGCGATGAAATTGATTACACGCAACGACTCGAAACGGCCTATCGGAAAATGTGGGAGAGCTGGTGCGTTGAAAAAAAGGGATGAGTACATTTTTCGAAAAAATGTATGGACTTCCCCACGAACGGTGGACGCGCGACAGGGTTAATTGAGACTGGCCTCGAACGCTTCGGGGCTCTTGTAGCCTAGCGAGCTGTGGAGCCGCTGGCGATTGTAAAACACCTCGATGT
>Ga0134128_10000244_pt1 | contig 78161 bp, 70 predicted proteins | sample KB31754_FD_96462 | JGI IMG/M metagenome (GOLD analysis project Ga0134128, IMG submission 96462) | Terrestrial soil microbial communities with excess Nitrogen fertilizer from Kellogg Biological Station, Michigan, USA - KB3-175-4 | ecosystem: Environmental > Terrestrial > Soil > Unclassified ... | reverse complement strand
TTCACGAACCTCGACAACAACAAGACGTTCACGGCTCCCGTGAAGGTCGAAACCACCCAGAAGCACGACTCCACCGCCGTCGAAACCAAGAAAGACGCCAGCGGCCAACGCATGGAAAGCATCGATCTCGGCGGCTCCAACCAGACGCTCGGCTTCGAGTTCTAAATTCCCCCGGGTTCCTCCATTGCGGAGAGGCGGACCACTCCTCGCGGACGCCTCTCCGGCACTGTCCTTTTCCACCCACCTTAAAATTTGCCCGGGCGCTATGATCGGACCGATGGTTATCGCTCCGAAAACCGTGATCATGGTTCTCAAGGGCATCGAACAACATGCCCGCGCCGGCAACTACGATCAGGTTGAGATTCAGGCGCGCTCGCTGTTACAGGATTTGAGCGCCATCGACGAAGCCGGCGAAGACCGCGACCGCTACAGGGCCGCGATCCCCGTCATCGAATCCCTGCCCGGCGATGCCGAGCAGGAGGACGCCGCGGCGGTCATTGCCCACGTCCATACGGCTCAGGAGTTGTTGGGGTTTGCCCCTGAGTAGCGACTCGCCAGGGGAAAGAGGGAGGAGAACGTTATGGCTTCCGATAACAAATGCGCTCACCCGGCCTGCAATTGCCAGGCGAAGCCCGATAGCAAGTATTGCAGCGAATACTGCCACGACGCCAAAGGCACTACCGAGCTGTCCTGCAACTGCGGCCACCCCGGGTGCGGAGACGCTTTGGCGTCACGCGGATAGCTGCAGGGTACGGGCGCAGGGTTGAAAGCGGCAGCCCATACGGAAGACGCGCTCCAGGTACAGGTCGCCGTAGGGCGAGAGGCTCTTGCGCAGACGGCTGAGGTGCACGTCGAGCGTGCGTGTGCGCGCCTCCGGGCTATAGCCCCACACATTCGATAGCAGTGCCGACGGCGTAACCACCATCCCGGCGTGGCGCACGAGGAAGGCGAGCAAATCGAACTCTTTGTCCGTCATCGAGATCGGCTTGGAATCCAGAATCGCGGAGCGGCGTTCGAAGTCCACGGTAAGATGCTCATCGGTATAAATTGAGTTCACGACGGTTCTCCTCTACTTTGCAATGTTACGGTGACCGGAAAACCCTCTGGTGGGCAACATGTAAACGTCTTGTAAAACGTGCCCGCCTGCGCTAGCTACCACGACCAAAGGATGCTAGTGAACCCCGTATGCGCGTTGTAGTTCTGGTTGTAGCCCAACAGATGGAACTCCTCGGCGTAGCCGTAGAACTGATAACCGGCGTTCCAGCGCAGTTTCGGTGTGATTCGCACGGAGAGGCGCGCCACGGGCGATTGGTAGGTCATGGGGAACGTCTCGACGCTGCTGAGCAAGGTCTGGACGGGGTCGTTGTTGGCCGGGATGCGGCCGCCGCCCGCGTCCTTCGTGATGCTGTAGCCGGCATAGAGGTCCGCCCGCCGGGAGATGGAGAAGTGCATGCCCAGATTGCCCGCATGCAGGTTGCTCAGGTAGTAAGAGACGTAGCCGGTCTGTAGCTGCGGCGCCAACACTCCGGCGAAGAAGTTGATTGTCCCGAGAGAATCCAGGTGCAGCTTGTTGTAACTGGCGTCTATGGAGAACCATGACTTAGCGCTCCATGAGGCCGAACCGCTATAAGTGCGGGAGTGAGAGCTGAAAGAGGCCAGCGAGAGCGGCGCGTTCAGGTTGTAATACTGGCGGTATTCGGTGGCGAGTTGTAACTGGCGGGTCCGATACTGCACGCGGCCGTTCAGGGCGTGATAGTTAGCGTCGCTGATGGGCGCGAGAGGACGGCTGGTGCGGCCGATCTCGCCATCCACAGTGATGGTCAGCGGCTGCAAGGGGCGCAGCCGGAAGCCCAGCCGGCCGTCGTTCAGATGGCTTTTCTGCAGATTATCGGCATGAAATGTCGAGCCCGGAATGGCTGGCAAAGCGAAGCCCTCCACTTCATTAATCTGCCGCTCCGAGTAGTTATAATCCGCGAAAATTCCGAACCATTTCTTCAGCCGGTAATCGATATCGGTGTCGGTGGCGATGGTTCTGACGTCCAACTCCTGGAACGTGAAGGTCTGCGCCAGACCGGTTCCGTTATCCACCTCGTTGTAGTAATTCTGGCCGGAGATACGACGGTTATAGACAGCGGTGGAACTGACGATCGACAACTTATCCGTGGGGAAGAAACTTACGTTGAAGTTACCCGCGAGGTTAGGCCGTGCGCCGTTGCCGACCACGGAAATCTGGCGGTTGGCGACAGCGCCGAAGCGGCTGGCGCCGACGGCGGCTTCGTTGAGCGCGAAATCGCCGTGGCCGCTGACGTACGTCATGCGGGCATCCACCGCCCATCGCTTGCGACGCGTGAAGAGATTGCCGAGCCAGCCGGGATTCCGCCCGCGGAACGGCTGTGTGCGGTATAAACCCGTGAACGAGCCGGAATCGTTGATGGTAGTGGCATTCTCGACACCGGTGAAGTGGTCTGTGGGCTCGTCGCGATAGAAATCCCAGGTGTGGCGCGCGATAAAGGTAAAGCCGGCAAAGTTCGCGCGCGCGCCGAGACGGTATTCGTTCCACTGCCGCCGCACGTCTTCAAAGACGGGAAATGCGGTGCTGCGCGTATCGAATTCCTGGGCGGTGCTGAGCGCCGGGCCGTCCTGCGTATTGCGGCTGTAGCCGAGGTCCAGTTCGAGCTTCCCGTGCGGGAAGAGCGTGAAATCGTGGTCTTGCAGGCGGCGGGTAGTGTCCATGAAATGCGCGCCGCCGGAGATCGTGAGGGCGGGGTTGAAGTAGTCGTTCTGGCGCCAGGTGAGGTCGTATTCGTAGAGCGCGTTCTTGCGGATGCGCAGAACGGCGGATTGGTACGGATCGTTGCCCAAGCCAATGGTGGTGAGCAGGATTTCGTCAAAGAATCGCCCGTGGCCATCCTTCGAATTCACGGTCAGGCTGCTGCCGAGCAGGCGCAGTCCGTTGCCGTAGTTCACGTCGCTGCGGTACATTCCGCGATCGCCGTTGGTCAACGCCCAGCGGTAACCTGTCTCGAACGAGTTGGTGATGTTATAGTCCCCGACGTCTTGTCCGCGGACCGGTCCCACCGGCTCTGTCGTGGGCGTCACCACCTGCTGCGCTTGCAGCAGTCCGGCGGCGGCAATGAGGTATAGAATTGGCGCTCTCATGGGTTACCTCAAGAACGTGGCGTCGGCGTTGGAGCCGTGTATGCGCACGTGACACGTAGTGCAGCGCTGATATTTGGGATCCAGCAGGTTGTGGGTTGCGGATTGGATGTCCACGCCCTGATTGCGAACGCCGGCGCCGGAGCCGTTGTGGCACTCCAGGCAAATGGTGAATACCACCGGGCGGCGCAGCAACCGCCCGTTCGGCGAGCCGTGCGGATTGTGACAGGTCGCGCAGCCTTCCACGCGAACCGAAGGATGTTCAAAGACGAACGGACCACGTTTATCGATGTGGCATTTCAGGCAGGGCTCCTCATTATTCAGCGCCTGCGCCACCATGCGGGGCCGGTCGCCCATGCGCGTCGTGGGGGCGAACGTGCCGTGCGGGTTATGGCAATCCGAGCAGTTCATGAAACCCTCATTGACGCGATGGTGCGAGGGCAGCTCGAACTGGGCACGAACATCCGCGTGACAGCCGTAGCAGAGATCCTTCTGCGCCTTGGCCAAAAGATACTTGGGGGTGGCGGAGTGGTGTATGGAGTGACAGGAATTGCAGGCGACGTCCGCGAGCGTGTGCTCACTGCGGCGGATGTTGGCTTTATCGAAGCTGCTCGCGTGACAGGTGAGGCAATCTTCGGCAACCTGCTTGGGCGTCATCAGCGAAAAAGCGTGAGGGATGGTGTTCTTCGCGCCGCCCGCTTCGACGTGCGCCTTCGCCGGACCGTGACAGCCTTCGCAGCCTGTCCGCTCCGGCGGCTCCTTGCCGGAGGCGATGCTCCGGTAGTGCGCATTCTTATAGAAATTGGCCCATATGTTGGCGTGGCAAGTCTTACAGACGTTGCTGCCGACATAGCCCGTCTGGGCGTGCGCCATACCCGCGAAGAGCATCGCCACGGGGAGGACGTAACGGATGATAGCGTGCATTCTCACTGTGCACATGATACAGAACGGTGAACCCCGGGCGGTAAACAGCGTCGCGGTTTTTACGGGCTTTTTACCGGACGTGTACGAGTGAGCAGGATTTTCCGATGTAACTTTCCTCTTGCGGCTTTACGGGCGGATGCGCAATATTGAAAGTGGCGTCGGAAATCCGTGTAGAGCGCATCGGCAGGGCAAAAAGCGAAGGCTGTCCATTCACGCGCTCGAAGTTTCGGCGCGCGGGGACGTTTTCGTGGCCGACTACCTGTTCTTCACAGAATTGATGTCGATGCCGGTCCTGGACAGCCGGGGGCGGCGCATCGGGCGCGTAAAAGACGCCGCACTAGTGCCGCTCGCCCATTCCGCACGAATCGACCGATTCCTGGTAGGCGGCGGAGACACCTGGCTGACGGTCCGCTACGATCAGGTGCGCACGATTTCGCTCGGGAGAGGCATCGCGCTCAACGATGAGCAGTTGATGCCCTACCACGAAGACGAGTACATGCTGCGCATTGCGCGCGATCTTCTGGACCAGCAGATTATCGACGTTACCGGCCGCAAGGTAGTGCGGGTCAATGACGTCACGATGACAATCCACTATGACGGCAGCCGCGACGTCCTCACCGTTTCCGAAGTCGATATAGGGGTCCGCAGCATCGTGCGCCGGTTGCTGCAAGGGGTTCTGCCTCCCGGTTTCATCCGGAAACTGGCGCAGCCGATTGCTCCCAATTCGATTCCCTGGGACTTTTGCAACGTGGTGGAACCGGACCCTCTCCGGCGGCTGCGGTTGAACATTTCGTATCGCAGCCTGGAAGAGATGCATCCGGCGGACCTGGCGGACATTGTCGAGGAGCTCAGCCCGGCGGAGCGCGGCGCGATCTTCGAAACGATCGACAGCGAAGTGGCGGCCGATGCGTTGACGGAGGTGGACCCGAAGATGCAGGCCAGCATTCTGGAGTCGATGGAGCCCGAAAAAGCGGCCGACATCGTCGAAGAGATGGCGCCGGACGAAGCCGCGGACATTCTCTCCGAGCTGGAAGAGGAGACCAGCGAAGAGATTCTGGACGAGATGGACGCGGCGCCCAAAACCGAGGTCCGCGAACTATTGGAGTTCGAGGAAGACACCGCGGGCGGCATGATGAACACGGAGTTCGTTTCGCTGCACGAGAATGCGAGCGTGATGGACGCGTTGGCCGCGCTGCGCGGCAATGAGGATCTGCTGGAGAGCCTCACTTCGATGTTCCTGGTGGATGCGGACGAGCGGCTTACGGCGTCGATTCCGCTGGCGCGTCTGTTCATCGCAGCGGGCGGCGCGAAACTGAAGGACATGGCTTCGGAGACGCTGATTCAGGTGGGGGTCGACGAAAAACAGAATCGCGTCACCGAGTTATTCGATAAGTACAACTTACTGACTCTGCCGGTTACCGACGAGGACGGCAAACTGGCGGGGGTCATCACAGCCGACGATATTATCAGTGTATTGAGGCACCGGTAGACGGATGAGGGCGTTTCTGAGCCGGTTCCGATACCAGATCATTCTGTTTCTGGGCGTGCTGGGTCCGGGGTTCATCACTGCCATGGTGGACAACGACGCCGGCGGCATTCTTACTTACTCGGCGGCCGGGGCGAAATACGGCTATTTACCCCTGTGGACGCTGATTCCGATCACGCTGGTGCTGATCGTGACGCAGGAAATGTGCTCCCGCATGGGCGCGGTAACAGGCAAGGGACTCAGCGATTTGATTCGCGAAGAGTTCGGCCTGCGGATCACGTTTCTTACCATGGCGCTGCTGGTGTTGGTGAATCTGACTAACGTGATGTCCGAGTTCGCCGGCGTCGCCAGTTCGCTCGAAGTATTCAGAATCAGTAAGTACATCACCGTGCCGCTCTCCGCGATCGCGGTCTGGGTGATGGTTGTGAAGGGGACTTATCGCAGCGTCGAAAAGGTGTTCCTGTTCGCCAGCCTGTTATACCTGACTTACATTGTGTCCGGCATTCTGGTGAGACCGGACTGGAAACAAGCGGCCATTTACAGCGTCAAGCCGAGCCTGATTTTGGACAGCGGATACATCTACATGCTCATCGGCATGGTGGGTACGACCATCGCGCCGTGGATGCAGTTTTACCTGCAGTCCGCAATCGTGGAGAAGGGCGTATCGGCGAAAGAGTACGCTGCGTCGCGGCTGGAGGTGATTGTCGGCTGCATCGGCACGGACGTGATCGCGTTCTTCATCATTGTGGCGTGCGCGGGGGCGATCTACAGCATTCACCCGCAGGACATCGACGATGCGGCGCAAGCGGCGGTGGCGCTGAAGCCGTTTGGACAGTACGCATTCCTGCTGTTCAGCGCGGGCCTTTTCAACGCGTCCATTTTCGCGGCCAGCATCCTGCCGCTATCGACGGCGTATTCGGTTTGCGAAGGCTTGGGGTTTGAGTCGGGGGTCAATCGCAGTTTTCGCGAAGCTCCGATTTTTTATGGTCTTTATACGCTGCTGATCGTGGTGGGCGCGGGCGTCATTCTGATTCCCCATTTCCCGCTGGTGAAGATGATTCTGCTCTCGCAGGTGCTCAACGGTGTGCTGCTGCCGTTGATTCTGATTTTCATGGTGCTGCTCATTAACAAGAAGGACTTGATGGGTGAGTGGACCAATTCTACATGGCTGAACCTGGCGAGCTGGGTGACTGTGGTCATCATGATTGGGCTGACGCTGGCATACGCGGGAATCTCGATTCGCGGAGTGAAGTAACGGACGCACTTCGCGCGGCTGATACAATTTTTAGCCGTGGGTGCTTCTTTTTCCGCGGACCGCGTGCTTGGCCGTTCTCCGGAGCGGCTCAGCGTTCCGGAGCGGATTGCGCTTGCCGGCAAGTTCATCGCTTTAGAGATCTACACACCGCAGAATCTCGCCGAGCGGCGCATCGAAGCCATCGGCGATACTCTGGAAGAGTGCGTGCGCACCCTCATTGCGCGCGGGCTTAAGCCGGCCGGCTTCGAGTTCACGCGCCTGCCGCCGCCGTTCTAAGGGCCAATGAAACACATCGTCGCCGGGACGGCGGGGCATATCGATCATGGCAAGACGGCGCTGGTCCGCGCGCTGACCGGAATCGATGCCGATCGTTTGGCGGAGGAGAAGCGCCGCGGAATCACCATCGACCTTGGGTTCGCTCATCTGGATCTCACGCCGTCGATCCGCCTGGCGTTTGTCGACGTGCCGGGCCACGAACGCTTCGTCAAGAACATGCTCGCGGGGGTCGGCGGCATCGACCTGGTGCTGTTCGTTGTGGCCGCCGACGAATCCATTAAGCCGCAGACGCGGGAACATTTCGATATTTGCCGCCTGCTGGGCATTCCACGCGGAGTGGTCGCGCTCACGAAGTGCGATCTGGTGGACGAGGACATTCTCACGCTGGTCCGCCTGGAGCTGGAGGAGTTGATCGCGGGGTCGTTTCTGGAAGGCGCGGCGATGGTGCCTGTAAGTTCCGTAACCGGCGCGGGTCTTGACGACCTGCGGCGCGAACTCTCACGGGCGGCCGGCGCGGCGGCCGAGAAGAACGCCGCCGGCCATTTCCGCTTGCCGATCGATCGCGCGTTCACGATGCGCGGCTTTGGCACGGTGGTGACGGGCACTCTCATATCAGGCGCGGTGGCTCGCGATCAAGAGGTGGAGCTGTATCCCACCGGGCGGCGGCTTCGCGTCCGCGGGACGCAGGTGCACGGCGAACAATCCGCGCGCGCGGTTGCGGGGCAGCGCACGGCGGTCAACCTCGCCGATATAGATCCGGCGGAAATTCAGCGCGGCTATGTGCTGAGCGAGCCCGAAGTATTTCGTGCCGTGACGCTGCTGGACGTGCGATTGGATCTTCTGCCCTCGGCGAAGCCACTGAAGCATCGCGCGCCGGTCCATTTTCATTCCGGGACGGCGGAGATCGAGGCCGAGGTGCGGCTACTGAATCGCGCGGCAGCGCTGGAGCCCGGCGGCTCCGCCTACGCCCGCATCGTGCTGCGCGAACCGGCGCTGCTGCTGCCCGGGGATCGCTTCATCGTGCGCATGTTTTCTCCGGTGGTGACGATCGGCGGCGGTGTCGTCGTGGATACCGGCGGCATTCGCTATCGCAAGTCGGACGACGCGGCGGCGCGGCTCGGCTTGCTTGAGTCGGGTGATGTGCCGGCGCGCGTCGGGCTGCTGGTGCGGGAAGCCGCGTACGGCGCGTCCGTGGCGGAACTGGTGGCGCGCACGGGCCTGCTTGCGCGCGAGATCGAAGCGGCGGCGGCAAAGGCGCAGGTTTTGAGCATTCCGCAGCACAATTGGCTCGCCGATCGCGCGTGGGTCCAATCGGCGTCGGCACGGCTGGTGAAGGCGGTCCGCCAGTTTCATCAGGCTCACCCGCTGCAGCCCGGAATGCCGCGGCAGGATCTCCGTGCGAAGGAGTTGCCGGAGGCTCCGGCCTTTTTACTCGATGCGCTGCTCGCCGGCGCCAAGGAGCTGGCGGCGGACGGAGAGACGGTCCGCATTCGCGGACATGCGGTGGTACTGAAGCAGGAAGAGGAGCAGGCTCGCAGCGCGATTGAGGCGGCGTTTCAGAGGGCCGGGCTGGCCGTGCCCGCCGTCGCCGAGGTGCTGGCCAAATCGGGCGTGGAGCCGGCGCGCGCGCGCACCCTGATGCAGATTCTGATTCGCGAGAAGCGGCTGGTGCGGGTGAGTGAAGACCTGGTATTTCATGCAACTGCGATCGCAGGCCTGCGCGAGATGCTCGCATCGCACCGCGGGCAGCGGTTCGCTGTGGGAGCGTTCAAGGAATGGACCGGCGTCTCGCGGAAGTACGCAATTCCGCTCCTGGAATTCCTGGATCGCGAGCACGCCACCCGGCGCGACGGCGAAGAGCGCCTCGTTTTGTAATAGACTTTTGAACAGGCACCATGATTCGCTTTTTTAAATCGCGCGATGCCGAGTTGGGCCACCTGGAGACCGGCGTCCTGGAAATTCTCTGGAAACTGGGCGAGGGGAATGTTCATCAGGTGATGCCGCTGCTTACGCGGCCGCTGGCGTACACCACTGTGATGACCACGCTGGACCGCCTCTATAAGAAAGGTCTGCTGGATCGCCGCAAAGAGGACCGCGCGTTCGTCTACACGCCGCGTTATTCCCGGGTGGAATGGGAGCGTAAGCGCGCAGGCGATTTTCTCAGCGGCTTTCTGGGGCAGCCGCAAGCCTCGGGCGAGTTGCTGATTTCGTGCCTGGTGGACGCCGTGGGCCGCCACGACGAAGCGCTGCTGGACGAACTGGAGCGCAGGATTCGCGAGCGGCGCAAAGAGATCGGCAAAAGGAGGAAGGCATGATCGCTCCGTACGCCCTGCGTCTGTTTTGCCTCTGCCTGGCCGTGTTCTTTCTGGTGCACACCGCGGCCGCGGTGACGGTAAGACTGCTCACTCCCGCGATTCTGCGATTTGCCGCGCGATTCCGCGCGCACCGGGCGGCGGCAGTGCTGCTCGGCGCTCGACTGCTGCCTCCCGCTTTGGCGCTTTTCGCCGTTGCCGGACTCTGTGCTCCGAGTTATTTGTGGCTCGAACCCGCCGGCACCAGCGAGGAAGTCGGCGCGCTTTGTCTGATTGCCGCACTGCTGGGTGTCCTGCTGCTGAGCGAATCGCTGGCGCGCTCGATTGGTGCGGCGTGGCGGAGCACGCAATATCTGCGGGCCTGCCGCCAGACGGCACTAGCGCAAGCGCCGGCAGGAGCGCCACGCAACGTGCTCGTGCTGCCCGCGCGAAAACCTGTACTGGCTCTGGCCGGCGTGTGGCGCGCGCGCATGGTGCTCTCGCAGGGGATTGTCGATGCGCTCACGGAGCCGCAACTGGCCGCGGCCATGCGGCATGAGGATGCGCACCGCCAGTCGCGCGACAACTTGAAACGACTGCTCGTGTTGCTGGCGCCGGCGATGTTGCCGGGCGTCCAAGGCTTCGGCGCGCTGGAAGCGGGCTGGGCGCGAGCCGCCGAATGGGCGGCGGACGATCGCGCGGCGGCGGGCGATCCGCAATCCGCTCTGGCGCTGGCCGATGCTCTTGTGCGTGTCGCGCGGATGGGCACGGGCCCGTCAACCGCTGCGCTCGCCACATCGCTGCTGGCCGACGGACGAGATCTGGCGGAACGAGTCGAACGGCTGCTTCGTCCCACGCCGGTGGCGAGCGACAGCGGGCTTTCGTCCGCGGTGGCCGCGGCGTCGCTGGCGGCGGTTGCGTTGATGATGCTGAATCCCACCGTTCTGAACGCGGTCCACAGTGCGCTCGAACGGTTGAACCACTAAGTAGCGGCGGACGTGCTCCGCACGTCTTCGACCGGTCGGGAGACCGGTCGTTACTGAATCCCACCGTGCTGTGTGTGGTCCACGGTGCACTGGAACGGTGGATCGAATTCAGGCACGACGCCAAGGCCGATCATCAACGCTGTCGTTCATTTCAAGGGAAATTCCAGCCATCATTGATTTGATGGTGGCGAGACGGCCAATTTCAACCCTGTGACGCTGGTCTGGGCCGCTAACGACAGCCGGATTTCGGGGTCTTTCGGCGCATTACCCGGCAGGGCGAAGTTCACCTGATACAGACCAGGCCAACCGGGAGTTACGCCGGCATACTTGATGAGGCTTGCGTCGATGGCCGCTCCGTTCAACAGTACGCTCAGGCCCGCCGGATTCACGATCGTTGCGGCTGTCTGGGGAGCATCTCCGGTCGTCATGGCCGGATACGTCGCGCCGAGTCCCGTGGCGTACAGCACGAGCGTGTCGCCGGGCTTTGCCGGAGCGTCGGGGGTTACTACTGCTCCCGCGGCATTCCAGTCCGCCGCGAGGGCGTACTGGCCGGCTCCGGCGAAGAGACACGGCGCGGCCGCGTACAGCGTAATGGTCACCGTGGGCCCGGTCAGTCCCTGGCGCACGACGCGCAGGGGAACGGGACCGGGGACTTCCTCTGCCGGGATCAGAAAGTTAACCTGGGCCGCCGAAACATAGAGCAGGGGGACGGCCACATTGTCCACATAAACAGAGACTTGGCCGAGCTGGAGCGGCAGGTGGGTGCTTCCGGCCGGGGGTGTCACAGGGTCCGTTGCAAACGTCAGATTGGAGCCAAAGAGGGAGACGACGGAATTGGGTGCGAAGGGTCCGGGCGAAAAATCGGTCGCGTTGACGATTCCGGCGGCGGAGTAGGCAGGCGCCTGTCCCCTGGCCAGCCCGCAGAGCAGCAGGGCCAGAGCCGGGAGGGCTCGAAGCACTGCCGCCATTGTAGCCCATGGCGGAGACCTGGATATGCCCGGCGGCAAGGCCTGCTAGACTGGAATTTACACCGCGTCCGTCTTTTTCCAGCCGTATTGCGTCTACTTGCAAGGAGCCAAACAATTGATTTTCCGGGCGGTAGAAGATGCCGACCTGATTCCGCAGGCAGCCCGGGGAAACGTCGAGGCCTATAACCTCCTCGTGTCCCGCTGGGAGAAGCGTGTCTACAATTACCTGCTGCGGATCACGGCCAACCGGGAAGATGCTTTGGACTTGACGCAGGACGTGTTTCTCAAGGCTTACCAGAACCTACGGAAGCTGGACGATACCAGCCGGTTCGCGCCGTGGCTGTACCGCATTGCGCACAATGAAGCCTATTCGATGTTCCGCAAGCGCCGTCCGGAAACGGACGTCGACGAACTGGAACCGGAGAGCACGGAAACCGGCATTACCGTGGGGGGCAGCAGCGTGTTCCCCATGGAATTGACCCTGGCCGTCGCCAGCGCGCTGGAACGTCTCAGCAAAGAGCAACGCGAAGCCGTGGTCCTCAAGATTTACCAGGGGTTTAAGTTCGAGGAAATGTCCGAAATTCTCGAATGCCCTGTTTCGACTGTCAAGTCCCGCCTCTACACCGCCCTGGAATTACTAAAAAAAGAACTGGCTCCCATTCAGGCACGAGGTGTGTGATGAGTTGTTCGCCATTCGATCTTAAGGATTACCTGTTTCAGGAATTACCGGCCAACCAGCGCCGCGAGGTGGAAAAGCACGTGGCCGCCTGCGAGCCTTGCCGCGAAGAGCTCGCCGGGCTGCGCCTTACGCAAACCGCGCTGCTGGCGCTGCAGGACGAAGAGATTCCGCAGCGCATCGGCTTCGTCTCCGACCCGATCTTCGAGCCTTCGCCGTGGCGCCGCGCCTGGGCGGCATTCTGGGGTTCCGGCCCGCGACTCGGCTTCGCTGCCGCAGCCATGCTCTCGGCCGCTCTCGTCTTCGCCACTGTGAATCGCCCGGCTCCCGCACCGGCGCCCCATTCGCAGACGGCGACTCTCACGGCGGCCGAAATCGACGCGCGCATCGACGCCCGCGTTCGCCAGGCGGCGCTCGAAATAGAAGCCTCGCAAACGAAAAAGGCAGAGCAACTGGTCGCCAGCGTCAAGCAGCGCGACGCCGCCAAGCTGAATGAACTGGTGAGAATGGCGAGCGCTCAGACGGAGTACTTCCTGCAGCAGAATGCCGAACTGCGGAGCCAGGTGCACTCCTCCAATGTGCTTGGGGAGGCCACCCGATGAAGTTCGCCGCTGCCCTTCTCCTTGTCTGCGCGGCCCTCGCGTCGCAAACTGCAAGCTCTAACCGTACCAGCACGCTACGCGCGTTTGAATCGAAGGTGGATCAGCAGATCGCCCTGGCGAATCGCGCCAAGCCGATCGACCTGGTGGGCACGACACGCTGCTTCTACCTGCCCGGCATTGGCGCGGTGCTCAGCGCCAAGGTGGAACTGATGCGAACCCCCACCATCAACCCGTTCCAAAGCCGCATCTCGCCGCAGGAAGCCGTCGAGGTGTATCGCACGAAGATGGAAAACCTGCCTCTGCTGCGCACGGCGATGAAGAACACGGTGATGGCGGCGGCCAAGGAAATGGATTTCCTGCAGCCTGCCGATCAGATTGTTTTCGCGGTCGGGCTGATCTACCAGCCCTGGGAAGACACCAAAGGGCTGCCCAGCCAGATCGTCATGCGTGCCGGCCGCCAGAACGCGATGAGCGGCGATATCAAAACGGAAGAACAATAATGGCGGCAGACCCCAAGTCCGTGGCGGCGGGCGGCTACCCCGCCCCGCTCGGAATGCGCCTCGGCGAGATCCTCATCGAGCAGAATAAGATCGATTCCGAGGATCTGGAAAAGGCGCTGGAACTCCAGAAGGAGCGCGGCGATAAGCTGGGCAAGATCCTGGTCGATATGGGCCTGATCGCGCAGCGCGACGTGCTGGCGGCGTTGAGCGGGCAGCTCGGCGTTCCGCTGGTGACAATCGACGGGCCGCCACCGCCGGCTCCTGAAATCGAAGGCCTGTCGAGCCGGTTTCTGCGCCAGTGCCGCGTCTTTCCGCTGGAGCTCAAGGATTCGGTGCTCACCATCGCGATGGGCGACCCGCTGGACTTCGAAACAGTCGCGGCCGTGCGCGCGTACTCGGGTCTGGAGATTCGCACTGCGCTGGCGCCCGAGCAGGAAGTCCTGGACGCGATCGAGAAATACTACGGCGAAACCGAGCGCCAGACGCTGACCACCGGCGGCGACGATGAGCAGGCGGTCGCCGATCTGGAACATCTGCGCGACATGGCCAGCGAAGCGCCGGTCATTCGCCTGGTGAACGCGATGATTGCCGACGCCCTGGAAAAGCGCGCCAGCGACATTCACATCGAGCCGTTTGAGAAGGAATTTCGCGTGAGGTTCCGCGTGGACGGTGTTCTCGCAAATCAGGACACGCCACCGCGCGAATTGAAAGCGGCCATCATCTCCCGATTGAAGCTGATGGCGAAGCTGAACATCGCCGAGCGCCGCCTGCCGCAGGACGGGCGCATCAAATTGAAGGTGCTGGGGCGCGAAGTGGACCTACGCGTCTCCACACTGCCCACGCTGTACGGCGAAAGCGTCGTCATGCGCCTGTTGGATCGCTCGGCGGGCGACTTCTTCGACTTGCAGCGCCTCGGTTTCGACGAGCGCATGTTCGCGCGCATGGAGCACTTCACCAGCCTGCCCCATGGCATGTTTCTGGTGACAGGACCGACGGGCAGCGGCAAATCCACGACGCTGTATTCGGCGCTGAAGCGCATCAACCTGCCGGACAAGAAGATCATCACCATCGAAGATCCCGTGGAGTATCAGATGGACGGCATCAACCAACTGCACGTGAATCCGCAGATTGGGCTGACCTTCGCGTCGGGCTTGCGGCACATCGTGCGTCAGGATCCGGATGTCATCATGGTCGGTGAAATCCGCGATCGCGAGACTGCGGATATCGCCATTCGCGCCGCGCTGACCGGCCATCTGGTTTTTTCGACGCTGCACACCAACGACGCGCCGAGCGCAATCACCCGGTTGACGGATATGGGGATTGAGAATTACCTGCTGACGTCGTCACTGGTAGGCGTGCTGGCACAGCGGCTCGTGCGCGTGATCTGCACGCATTGCAAAGTGCCCGCCGGCATGGCTCTCGCTCCGGATGGCGAAGCGGTAGACACTTTCAAGGGCGCGGGCTGCCCGGAATGCAACGGTCGCGGCTACAGTTCGCGCGTCGGCATCTTCGAAATGATGCCGCTTACGGACGAAATTCGAAAGCTCATCATGAACAACGCCGATGCCGGCGTGCTCACGCAGGCTGCGCGCCGAGACGGGATGCGCAATTTGCGCGAAGACGGCTGGAAGAAAATCAGAGAAGGCGTGACCACCGTCGAGGAAGTCATGCGCGTGACGCAGGAGCTGTAGTGGCCAGCACCTTCTTCTTTCGCGCGGTCGCGGCGGATGGCAAAATCCGCACCGGCTCTCTTTCGGGCGACAACGAAAGGCTGGTGGCGGGCGAACTGCGCAAACAGGGATTGACGCCGGTCTATGTGGGTGTGGCTCCGAAGGGCGCCAGCGGCATTCAATGGAAGCTGCCGGTGCTCGGCGGCGGACGCCGTCGCGACATCCTGTTCTTTACCCAGGAGCTCTCGACGCTGCTCAATTCCGGAGTGCCGCTCGATCGGGCACTCTCCATCACGGCGGAACTCACGGAAAAAGCGGACTTCCGGCTGGTCGTCTTGGAAGTCCTGCGCACGCTGAAAGGCGGCAAGTCCTTCGCTGAGAGTATTGCGACCAAGCCCGACTATTTCTCGGACCTTTACGTCAACATGGTCCGCGCCGGAGAAGCATCGGGCTCGCTGGCGGTCATCTTCGAGCGACTGGCGGATTTCGAACGCACGCGCGACGACCTTCGCAACTACATCATTTCGTCGATGATCTATCCGGCGTTGCTGGCGTGCGTAGGTTTAGCATCCATCCTGATCCTGTTGGACTTTGTAGTCCCGCGCTTCGCGACGATTTTCGATGGATCTACGATGAAGATCCCCGCGCCGACGCAGATCATGCTCACGGCGAGCTACCTTGTGCGCACGTACTGGTGGATGGCGGCGTCCGCGCTGGCGGCGATCGTCATCATCTGGCGCGGGTACACGCGCACAGCCGCCGGCCGCATATGGTGGGACGGTTTCCGCCTGAAAACGCCGCTTCTCGGCGATGCGTTGTTGAAGGCCGAGACGGCGCGGTTCGCACGCGCCATGGCCACGCTGGTTCAGAACTCGGTGCCGCTCGTGCAGAGCCTGAATATCGCGGCGGCCACACTGAATAACAAGACGATCGCGGGCGCGCTGGCGGGCGTCGCGATGGGCGTGAAGCGCGGAGAGGGCATCGCGGTGCCGATGCGCAAGGCGGCTGTGTTTCCGCCGCTCGCCGCGCACCTGCTGACGGTGGGCGAAGAGACGGGCCGCCTGGACCAGATGTTCGCGCGCATGGCCGACATTTACGAAAACGATACGCGAGCGGCCATCAGGCGATTCACGGCGTTCTTCGAGCCCGCCGTGATTCTCGTGATGGGAGTTCTGGTGGGCGCGCTGATTTTGAGTATGCTCCTGGCAATCACAAGCATCAACGACGTGGCGGTATAAACAGATGAACAAACGCAAAAACAGAAGAAGCGCCGAAGCCGGTGTCACCCTGATCGAAATGCTGGTGGTGGTGACCATCATCGGACTGTTCGTAGCCCTGGTGGGTCCCGGGCTGTGGAGGAAAGTCGACTCGTCAAAGGTGACGGCGGCGCGAACGCAGATCTCCAACTTCATGACCGCGCTGGGAACGTACAAGCTGGATACCGGCACGTTCCCAACTACGGAACAGGGTCTGCGAGCGCTTCGCGAGAAGCCGAATGACGTGGAACAGTGGGCCGGTCCGTACATGCCGCAAGACATCCCGAAAGATCCGTGGGGACATGACTACGTGTACAAATTTCCCGGCGACCACGGGGAAGAACCCGAAATCGTGTGCCTGGGAGGGGACGGCCAACCCGGCGGGGAAGGGCTGAACGCAGACCTGGTGAGTTGGAAAAACAAGTAATGCGAATTCACCGCAGAGACACAGAGGACACAGAGGTTTCGCAGAGAAAAAAGTTGGGGTTCTCTGCGCTTTCTCTGCGCTCTCTGCGTCTCCGCGGTGAAAACGGTGTCACTCTCATCGAAATGATGGTCGTTGTCGCCATCGTCGGTCTCATCGCTGGCGTCTCTTTCCCCGCTGTTTCTTCGGGGATGGACAGTGTTCGGCTGGTCTCCTCTTCGCAGAGCGTCGCTGGATTCCTCAATGGCGCGGCGGTTCGCAGCGAGCGGCTTCAGCAGCCTGTGGAGCTGATCGTTTCTCCGAAAGAAAACCGCCTTGTGGTCTACTCGACCCAGCCCGGATTTGAGCGCGAACTGAAAATGCCTGATGGCGTCCACATCGAAGGCTCCGATGACGAGAGCGGCGGAGTGCAGCGGTTGCTGCTACTGCCTGGCGGCGCCGTCCCTGCCGTCGCGATCACGCTCGTGAACGGTCACGGCGCCCGGCGGCGGGTGCGGCTCGACCCGATGACCGGGTTTCCGCACGTCGAGACGGTGGAGAAAAAGTGAAGCAGGCGCGCGGATTCACATTGCTGGAGGTGATGGTGGCCACCGTCATCATGGCGATCGCGGTGGTGGGCCTGCTCAACGGGATTTCCGGCGCTACTCGCAATGCCGCGCGTGTTCGGGACGCCGACCGCATCGCGCAACTGGCGCAGGTGAAGATGAATGACCTGCTGGTCACCGAAAAGCTGCCGCGCAACACCACGCTGGAGGGTCCGTTCGACCCGGCGCTGGCAGGCGGTTTGACGGCCGGCTGGCGGGCGCGCGACACGGAGTTTGAGAAGCCGAAATGGGCCGCTCCCGGCCAATACGTGCTCGATCGCGTTCAGTTGGAGGTGTGGTGGATGAGCGGCCAGACTCGCCGAACGTTCAACCTGGAGGGCTACCGCAAGTACTTACTCCAGCCAGGCGATATGCCGCCGCCGGGGACCCAATGAAGAAGCTACGCCGGGACGCCGGCCTCACTCTCATCGAAGTGCTGATCGCCGTAACCCTGCTCAGCATGCTGACCGTGGGGATGGCGATCGCGATGCGTGTGGGGCTCAGCGCTTTCGCCAAGACCGATGAGAAGCTCATGGACAACCGGCGCGTTGCCGGCGCACAGCGCGCCTTGCAAAACGAGTTGGAAGGCCTGATGCCGGTGGCTGTGCGCTGTACAGGCGGGGGGCCGGCGGCCGGATTTCAATTTCCGATGCTGCAGGCGGATGAGGATCGCCTGCGCCTTGTTTCGACTTTCTCGCTGCAGCAGGGTTGGCGCGGGCAGCCGCAGATTCTCGAGATGTTCGTGATGCCGGGCGACGAAGGCAAGGGCGTGCGGCTGGTGGTCAATGAAATTCCGTACAGCGCGTTTACAGCCGGCATGGCGTGCGTGGGAGTGACTACCGACCCGGTATTTCACATCGGCGTTCCGCAGTTCGCGCCTTTCGTGGTGAACGAGCATTCGTTCGTGCTCGCCGATAAGCTGGCGTACTGCCGGTTCGGCTATTTAGGAGTGGGGCCGGACGGGCCGTCGCCGCCGGCGCCCATCTGGCGCAAGCATGCGACGGGTCTCGGTTGGCCACAGGCCATTCGCATCGAGATGGCGCCGTTCACGGCCGACCCGAGTAAGCTGCAGCCCATCACAGCGATCGCGCCGCTGCGGATCCACCGCTCACCGGATGTGCAATATGGCGATTTTTAGGTTCTCGTCGCGCTGCATTCGGTTTTCGATGCACCTTTTACCGCTCCCTTACGGGAGTGTGCAGAAATCCGGCTGCTGTTCTCGTGGCGATCCATTCCCCTTTCGACGCACCGTTTACCGCTCCCTTACACGGGATTGTAAAAAAATGCGAAAAACCGTTTTCCGACCATCCTGTTTTCAATTACTTGCGTTGTTGAAAACTCGCGCACGTCACATTTTTTCACAATCCCTTACGGTCGCGGCTCCGTTCTCGTCGCGATCCACTCGTCTTTCGATGCACCTTTTACCGGTCCCTCACCACTTACGGAGCCGTGACCGTAAGGGAGCGGTAAAAGGTGCCGGGGATGCGAGTGCGTTTTCAACACGGCACAAAAGCGATTTCGATTTTTCCACAGACCCTCACGGTCGCGGCTTCGTTAGCGTCAGGCGGGATGCGAGCGGGTTTCGGCGGCGCGATCGCGGAAGCGCGCTTCTTGCCGTGCTTTGGCTTTCGGCCGCCCTCGCCGCTATCGCATTTTCGCTCTCGACCACGGTGCGCAGCGAGACCGACCGCGCTTCCACCGCCATCGACGGGGTCCGCTGCTATTACCTCGCGGTGGGAGCCGTGGAGCGCGCGCAACTGGAGATGTTCTGGGGCATGGACCGGCCGGATCCGCCGATTCCGCACGATGCCACCAGCGTCGATTATCAGTTTCCGCTGGGCACGGCGCACGTGGAGATTCTGCCCGAAGCCGGCAAACTCAACGTGAATCAGGCGCCCGTGGAGATGCTCTATAAGTTATTGGCGGCATTGGGAGCCGATCCGGAGCGTGCGCAAGAACTCGCGCTGGCCATCGACGATTGGCGGAAGCCGAGCGCCGCGGCGACGTCCCTGGATTCGTATTATCTGTCCCAGATTCCGTCTTTTCGACAGCCCCACGCGTCTGTACAAGAGTTAGAGGAATTGCTGCGCGTGAAAGGCATGACGCCCGAACTGTTTTACGGCACATACGTCCCCTCGCCTGAGGGCTCGCAGGGTCCGCGATTGCTGCCGCAACCCGGTCTCGCGGACTGCCTGACCGTGTATGGACCGGACAACCGCATCGACGTCAACACCGCGCCGCTGCCGGTGCTGATCGCCGTTGGCGTTCCGCCGGACGTGGCCCGTGCGCTGGTGGCCCGCCGCCGCGTGACTCCCTTCGATTACAGCGGTCTGGCGAAGTTTCTGGAGGGTGCCGGCGCGAATATGGGTTTACTGCGGGTTGGCGGAAACTCCATCGTGACGCTCCGGGCCACTGCCCGGCTGCGGCTGCCCAACGGCCAGCTTGGCGATCTCAAGCGCACCGTGGCGGAGCAGGTGAAGTTCATGCCTTACGGTTACGACTCGCCGCTGCACATTCTCCGCTGGTATGACGCGGCCTGGAGCAACTGACTCGATGACCTCGGCTAGCGGCGTAACCAAAGACCTGCGCAAACTGCTCGCGTTCGGCTCCGGCGTGGGCATCGAACTCGGCGCGACGGACCTGGAGATTGCGGTCACGCGCGTGCGGCCTACCGGCATCCGCGTCACGGGACGCCACACCATCAAAGATTACACGACGCGTCCCGCTGCCGAATGGGGCAGCGAGTACTCGCGATTCCTGCGCGGGCTCGGCGCCCGGCACCTGAGCGCTACCGTGCTGCTGCCGCGCCGCGATGTGATCGTGCGGCAGGTGTCGCTGCCCGGCGTCGCGTCGAAGGACGTGGAGGGCGCGATCCGGTTCCAGCTCGATACGCTGCACCCTTACGGCGACGAAGAAGTTTGCTGGGGATGGTCGCCGCTCGCCTACGGCGCCGTGCTGGTGGGCATCGCGCGGCTGAACACCGTGGAAAAATATGCGGCGCTGTTTACCGGGGCGGGGGTCGGGGTTTCCAGCTTCACCTTTTCGGCTGCCGCGGTGCATGCCGCCATACGGCTGAACGGGCATGCGGAAAACGCCGGCTTCGTCGCGCTCAGCCGCAGCGCATCGGGCTCTGTTGAGGTGTACGGGGAGAGCGCATCGCGCCCTGTATTCTCCGCCGAATTCCAGATTTCCGAACAGCGCGCCGCGCTGCTGGCGCTTAGCGAATTGCGCCTGCCGCCGGACACCGCCCCCATGGCACTGGAGCAGGTGCTTCCCAAACCCACCGTCAACCCGGTGGAGAACGATCTTTCCCGCAACGCACTGCCGTACGCTACGGCGCTCGCCGGGGCGTGCCCGCGGCTTGCGCCGTCGGCGAACGTGCTGCCGGTGGAGAAGCGCAAATCGAGCTCGCGGCTGGTGTTCGTGCCTACTGTGGTGCTCGCTGCCATCGCGCTGCTGCTGGCGGTTGGCACAGTCGCCTATTCCAAATACGCGCAGCAGCAGTATCTCAAGACGCTGGATGGCGAGATCGCCCGCCTCCGGCCGCGCGCGGAACGGGCCGATGCGCTGTCGCGGCAAACGGATGCTTTGCGCAATCGTACACGGCTTTTGGACCAATATCGCTCGCAAACGCGCTACGACCTGGATTCCATCAACGAGCTCACGCGGTTACTCGAGGCGCCCACCTGGGTCAGTTCTCTGGAGCTCACGCGCGACGCGGTCCGGATCACCGGAGAGACTCCGCAGGCCGCTCCGTTGATCAAGATTTTGGATAGCTCGAAATTCTTCAAAGGGTCCACGCCGGATGTTGTGGTCAAGGCTGCGAACGGTGGAGATGGCTTCACGATTCACGCGACCCGGAGCGGACGGCCATGAAGCTGAACGATAAGCGCACGCTGGCCGTGACGTTCTTCCTGCTGGTGGTGACTGTCGTGGTGCGGTTCGGCATGAGCGGAGATTCCGCGCCGGCCACCGTCGCGCCCTCGCAAAACGCGGCCCAGGCCGAGGCGCGGCTGGATCTTCTGCGTCAGAAGGCGGGCACGGTGCCGGGCCGCGAGATCGTGTTCAAGCAGGCTGCCGCGGAGCTCGAAGGCCGTGAAAAAGGCATGCTGAAGGCAGACACGAAGGAACAGGCGCAGGCGCAGCTTCTGCAGCTCACGCAGACGGTCGCCTCGGCGAACGGAATCGAGATTCACGGCATGGAAGACCGCCGGGACAAGCCATTGACGGCGGATTATGGCGAGATTTCCGTGACGGTCGCGTTCACCTGCGCCATCGAGCAACTGGTCAACTTCATGGCGGCGCTCGGCGATCAGCCGCAGATTCTGGCTACCAACGAAGTGCGCGTCTCCGCCACGGCCGATAAGAAGAAGACGATCCAGGTACGGATGAGCATCGCCGCGATTGTGCCGCGCAAACTGCTGCCCGCAGAAAAGAAAGGAGTGCCGTCGTTTTGAATCGCAAGCTGATTCTTCTGAACGTGGCGCTCGCGGGGCTGGCGGTATACGCCGGTCTGCAACTGCACGATATGTGGATGGCCTCCAAAGCGCGCCAGGCCGCACAGGTAAAGAAACCGATCAAGGTATCGCCTGCACCGCCCATTTCTCCGCTGCAACCGCCGCCGCCCGTGATGGCCTCAGGGTATGCCGATATCGCCCAGAAGATGCTGCTGAACCCTTCGCGCAATCCCAATGTGCCGCTGGATCCGCCACCTGCGCCTCCACCGCCCAAGCCCATGCCTGCGCTGCCCGTCTATCACGGCATGATGAATATCGGCGATGGACCCACGGCGATATTGAGCATGGCCGCGAATACACCGAATCTTCCCATCCATCCGGGGGAGAAAATCGGCGAATTCAAGCTTTTGAGCGTCTCTAGAGATGGAATCGATCTCGAATGGGACGGCAAGACAGTGCACAGATCGCTGGATGAAATTACGATCAAGAGCGCTCCGCCCCCGGAGGCTCCGCCGGCAAACGTAGCGGCCACAGCGCCTCCGGCGCCGCCGATGATCATGCAGCCCACCGGTCCGGGAGCGGATACGGGACGCGGCGAACGGCTGTGCAATCCGAACGACAGCATGGAGGCCGGGACCGTGCAGGACGGGTATCGCAAGGTGGTCAAGCCGGGGCCATTCGGAAAGATCTGCTACTGGGAGCCGCTCGGTAGCGGCCGCTAGCACGCCAAAACTGAACTGAAAGCTGAGTAAAGCTATGAAAAAGATTCTGCTGATCCTCTGCGCCGCCGGGTGCATTGCCGCCGCGCAAACCACCGTTCCCAAGGGAGCCACGCAGGTGACGCCCGGAACGTATCGCTACACCGATGCGCACGGGGCAAAGTGGATTTATCGCGTGACGCCGTTCGGCGTCGCTCGTATGCGCGACGAAGTCAAACCGGCGGCGGAAACCAAGCCGACGCCGTTCGGAACGGTCTCTGCCGCCGCGCAGCAGAACGCCGACGCCGCCCGGCCGGAGGCCCCGCCTCCCGCTCCGTTGAAAGCAACCGACGCCGGCAACAGCGTGAGCTTCGAGCGGGTAACGCCCTTTGGCGTGGAGAAGTGGCAGACGTTGAAAACCGATCTGGATTCCACCGAGCAGGCCGCCTGGGATCGCCAGCGCGCACGGGACGCGAAGTAGCATGACGAAGCGCCGTTTTGTTCCGATCGCGCTCCTGCTGGCAGGCGCGGCCGCGTTTGCCCTCGCCGCGCAACAGCAGCAAACAGAGCCGCCGCGGCCCGTGACGGGAAGCCCGGTCGCGCCGCCGATCATTCATGGACCCCAAAATACCGAAACGCAAGTGCCACAGCAAGTGCCGCCTCCAACACCTGCTACACCCGCCGCCCCCGCGGCACAGGCGCCGCGCACCGAGCCCGCACACGTCAGCGATACCGGAGGCCTGATTCTCGATCTTCCGAACAACAACCTGGTCGACCTGATAGACCTTCTGGCGAAGCGGCTCAAGATCAATTACATTCTGGATCCGCATGTAGTGGGCACGGTTTCCATCCACACCTACGGCGAAGTGAAGCCGTTCGACGTGATGAACCTGCTGATGACCGTGCTGCGCGTCAACAACGCCACGATGGTCAAGGTCGGCGATCTGTACCGCATCGTGCCCATCGCCGCGGTCTCCAATTTGCCGATGAAACCGGTGACGAATGCCGACCCGAAGACGCTGCCGGACGACGAGCAGATGGTGCTCAACTTCGTGTTTCTGAAGTACGCGACAGCGACGGAGTTGGATAAGGTGCTCGCGCCGTTCATGGGCCAGGGCGCGACTCACATCCCCTATGAACCTGCGAACCTGCTGATCATGGAGGACAACGCGCGCAGCATGAAGCGGACCATGGAGTTGATCGCGATGTTCGATAGCGACAGCTTCGCCGGGCAGCGCGTGCAACTTTTCGAGGTCACGAACAGCCGCCCCACGGACCTGGTGAAGGATCTGGAGGGCGTCTTCAAAGCGTACGCGCTGAGCGAAAAAGCCTCGGCCGTGAAGTTCATTCCGGTGGATCGGATCAATACGGTCATCGCGGTGGCGCCGAACCCCGGCATCTTCGCGCAGGTGAAAACGTGGATTGGAAGGCTCGACGTTCCGGTGAAGGTCACCGCCGGCGCAGTCAACAATTACGTGTATCGCCTGAAGTACGCACGTCCGGAAATGGTCGCCATGGCGATTATGGCGCTCTACAGCGGCAATCCGTACGCGCTGATGAACCTGGCGGCGAGCGCCAATAGCGGCATGATCGGCGCGGGCATGGGGTATAACGGCACGGGGTACGGCGGCAACTTCGGCGGCGGTTTTGGTGGAGGAATGGGCGGCGGAATGGGCATGGGCGCTTACGGGATGGGTGGCATGGGCGCTTACGGGATGGGTGGCGTGGGAATGGGGATGGGCGCATATGGCGGCGGGTATGGCGCCGGAGGAGGCATGTACAATCCCGTCACCCCGACATATACCAGCGCTCTGCCGATGGGCGCCCAACCGACGCCCCCCACCGGGGCCGCGGGCCGCGACCAGACGGGCCAGTATCTCAGCGGGCAGGGCGCGGCAGGCGGCGAACAGCAGCACATGCCGCACGTGATTCCGAATCCGATGGACAATACTGTGCTGATCCAGGGCACGCCACAGGAGTACGAATCGATCAAGAATCTGCTGCAGCAGCTCGACGTGCCTCCGCGCCAGGTGCTCATCGACGCGAAAATCTACGAAGTGGATCTTACCAGCGCTTACGGCGCCGGCGTTTCCGCGTTCCTGCAGAATCGCGGCGCCGATCTGCCTGGCGGTACGACGAGAAGCGTAGCGGCATCGGTCAGCGCCGCCGGAGCTGCGCTCACCACCGGCGAAATGGTGCTCCGCAGCAAGGAACTGCTGCTCTCGCTGACGGCCAATGACAACACGACGTACAGCAAGGTTGTCTCGGCGCCGACAATCATCGCAACCGACGGCATCCCAGCCGTCATGAACGTCGGTGTACAGGTGCCGGTTCTGACCTCTACTGTTGCGACCGGCGTACAAACCGGCGGCAATACGCAGTTCGCCAACACGATCGCCAGCCAAAGCACCGGCATCACGCTGAACATTCTGGCGCACGTGAACCCGAGCGGAGTCGTGACTCTCATGCTGGAACAGCAATACAGCGCGCCGCAAACCGCGCCGCAGGGGGTGAGCACGGTATCGCCATCCTTTTCCAACCGCTCGATCGCTACGCAGCTCACGATTCAGGACGGCGATACGGTGGCGCTCGGCGGAGCCATTCTGGAACAGAATGCCAGTGCATCGGGAGGTCTTCCGTTCCTGAATCGGATTCCGGTGCTGGGATTCATCTTCGGTTCCAAGAGCATTCAGAAGTCGCGCACGGAAATGATCGTGTTTTTGACTCCGCGGGTGATTTATGACACGACGCAGCTTGTAGATGCGACTGACGAACTGAAGAGCTCGCTCAAACGGGTGACTCGGGATATTAAAGATAACGATCGGTAAACTCAGCTTTCGATGCACCATTTACCGCTCGCTGGCGGGGCTGTGAAAAAAACAGGATTGTTTTTTTGACGCATTCAAACGCACTCCGATCCCCTGCACCTTTTACCGCTCCCTTACGGTCACGGCTCCGTATGTAGTTGATTCTGCTAACAGAGCCGCGACCGTCAGGGGAGTGGTAAAAGGTGTATCGAAGGGCGAATGAAGCGCCACGAGAACAGCAGCCGTTTTTCACAGTCCCGTAAGGGAGCGGTAAAAGGTGCCGGCGATTTGAGTGCGTATTGAACGCGGCGTACGCCTTACTCCACTTTAATCAGGTCCAGAAGCTGATCCTCATTCACAATCGGGACCCCCAGCTCCTGGGCCTTCGTCAATTTGGAACCTGCTTCTTCCCCCGCCACCACGTAACTCGTCTTCTTGCTGACGGTGCCGGCGACCTTGCCGCCTGCCGTTTCGATCAGCTTCTTGGCATCCTCGCGGGTGAGGTTCGGCAGGCTGCCGGTAAGCACAAACGTGAGTCCCTTGAGTGGGCCGCCTTTGGGTCGAGCATCGCGGTAGACGAAATTCAGCCCCGCGGCGCGAAGCCGGTCCACCAGTTCCTGGTTGCGCGGCTCGCGGAAGAACTGATACACGGCCTGTGCGACCTTCGGACCTACTTCCTCGGCCTGCTGCAATTCATCGATTCCCGCGGCGGCGATGGCGTCGAGCGTGCCGAACTGGTCCGCCAGAAAGACGGCGGTTCGCTCGCCGACGAAGCGCATGCCGAGCGCCGTCAAAACGCGAGGCAGCGGATTACGCTTGGAATTCTCGATGTTGCGCGCCAGGTTCGACGCTGACTTTTTGCCCATGCGTTCTAACGTCATGAGCTTTTCGATCGTCAGGTCGTAAAGATCGGCCACGCTCTGCACCATGCCGCGGTCCACCAGTTGATCCACCAGCGCATCGCCGAGCCCATCGATGTTCATCACGCCGCGCGCGGAGAAGTGCAGAACGGATTCCTTCAGGCGCGCCGAGCAGTTGGTATTGATGCAGCGGCTGGCAGCCTCGCCCGGCTCGCGCGCAACCTGTCCGCCGCACACCGGGCACTTCGAAGGCATGCGGAATTTCTTGCGGTAGGAGCCCTGCGAATGCACGCGAACGACTTTCGGAATCACGTCGCCGGAGCGTTCGATGACCACTTCGTCGCCCGTCTCCAGACCGAGCCGGCCGATTTCATCTTCGTTGTGCAGCGTGGCGCGCGAGACCGTCACGCCGCCGACTTCCACCGGCCGCAACAGCGCCACCGGCGTGAGTGCGCCCGTCCGGCCCACTTGAACCTCGATGCCTTCCACTACGGTCACGGCCTGGCGCGCGGGGTATTTGTAAGCGATGGCCCAGCGCGGCGCTTTCGCGGTAAAGCCGAGGTCGCGCTGCTGCTGGACGGAGTCGACCTTCACCACCACGCCATCGATTTCATAGGGGAGTTCTTCGCGCCGGTCCTCCCACTCCGCGCAGAACGCCAGCACCTCGGAAATATCGCGGCACAGACGCCGGTTGGGGTTGACCTTGAAGCCCAGCTTCACCAGCTCTTCGAGCGATTGCCAGTGGCTGTCCATTGCCGGACGGCCGTCCACCAGCAGGAAATACGTAAAGTAGTCGAGCCGTCGCGACGCGGTGACCTGCGGCTCCAACACGCGGAGAGATCCGGCGGCGGCATTGCGCGGATTGGCGAATCGCGAAAGGCCGCGGTCTTCACGCTCGCTATTCAGCCGCTCGAAAGCCCGGCGATTCATTACGGTTTCGCCGCGTGTCTCAAAGCTCTCCAGCCTGGTCTTGACGTGTAGCGGCAGCGAGCGGATAGTGCGCGCGTTTTCGGTAACGTCTTCGCCGACGGATCCATCGCCGCGGGTGACGGCTTGCACAAACTTGCCGCCCTGGTAATGCGCCGCCATAGAAAGCCCGTCCATCTTGAGTTCTGTTACGTACTGAAAAGGAGTGCCGCCAAGCAGGTCGCGCACGCGGCGATCGAAATCCCGCAGTTCCCCATCGTTCAGCGCATTGTCCAGGCTGAGCATGGCCGAAGAATGCCGCACCTTGGTAAATCCCTCGCGCGGTTTACCGCCTACTCGCTGCGAAGGCGAATCCGGGCTGACCAGTTCGGGGTGATCGGCCTCCAGTTGCTGCAGCTTCCGCATGAGTCCGTCGTACTCGGCGTCCGTGATTTCAGGCTTGTCCAGGACGTAATACAGGTGCTCATGGCGGCGCAATTCGTCGCGAAGCTTTTCGATCTCACGCGCGGGCTCTTTCATCGGCTCTCAACTATAATTTAACGAGGAAACGGGAGAATACCATAACCAGTTACCGGAATACCGCTCTGATTTATAATCCGAAGGCGGGTAAAATCAGACGGCACGGGGGCGCGCTCATCGAGCGCACCATCAAAATCCTGGAACAGAACGGCCATAGGGTAACCAAGGTTCCCACCACGGGGCCGCGTATGGCGGGTACTCTCGCGCGCCAACAAATCGAACGCGGCGCCGATCTGATTTTAGCCGCCGGCGGCGACGGCACCATCAACGAAATTGCCGAAGGCATGGTGCATTCCGATGTTCCGCTGGGACTGCTTCCCGCTGGAACGGCGAATGTCCTGGCCATGGAAATGAAAATGGGCAAGAGTATGGAGCGCGTGGCCGAACGGCTGAATACTTATATCGCGCGGCGCATTTCCATAGGGCATTTGACGGCGGATGACGGCCGCGTCTCCCGCCATTTTCTACTCATGGCCGGTATCGGTTTGGACGCGCACATTGTGTACAACGTGAGTGCCGCGCTGAAGGCGCGTACGGGCAAGTTCGCGTACTGGGTTGCCGGCTGGAGCCTGCTCGGCCGGAAGCTTTCGCAGATGCATACGGAGATCGACGGTCAAAGCCGGGAGTGCTCGTTCGCACTGCTCAGCAAGGTACGCAACTACGGCGGCGATTTCGAGATCGCCAAACAGGTGACGCTCTTCGACGATCGCTTCGAGGTGGTGCTGTTCGAAGGCCGCTCCACGTTGCCTTATGTAAAATATTTCGCGGCACTCGCTCTCGGCCGCCTTTCCGGCGTCAAGGGAGTGGAGGTGCTGCGCGCCACCGATATCAAGCTGGCGTGCCCCGGCGACAGGCGCGTGTATGTGCAGATTGATGGCGAGTACGCCGGACACCTGCCTGCACAAGTGCGCATTGTGCCGGATGCCCTGACGGTGCTCGCACCGCCGGAATACGCCAGCCGCGGTCCCGCAGTATAATTCGAATCGAATGTACCGGGAGCATCAGCCGCCCGCACGATTGAGCCCTTGGGTGGAGTGCGCCTGGACGCTGGAACCGGCCGAGGATGTGATCGCGCACCGGGTGCCGCCCGATGGGTGCCTCGATATCATCTATTCCGAAGTTGGCGGACTGGTCGCGGTCGGCGCGATGACCAGACAACGGGGGTTCGCCCTTGCGGCGGGCGCGCGGAGCATAGGGCTGCGATTTCGCCCCGGGATGGCGGGCGCATTTCTGCGAGCCGCGCCTGGCGAGTTGACGGATCGCACCGTGCCTATGGAAGACCTGTGGGGAGCGCGCGCACGCGAAATCGGCGAACGCGTGTGCGCGGGCTCCTCGCGGGCCGCGGTGGAGGTGCTGTTCGCCGCGCTGCAGCCACCGGATTCTCCCGGCCCCGTACAGCGCGCCATCTCGGCCATGACGGCAATGCGGGGCATGACGGGCATTGCGCGACTGGCCGATCAGGCGAATCTCAGTGAGCGGCAGTTCCGCAGGCGGTGTGAAGAAGAAAGCGGCATGCCTCCGAAATTGCTCGCTCGCATTCTGCGCTTCCGCGCGGCATGCGCGCTGGCGGCGCAGGCGGGCGAACGCGTCGATTGGGCAGCGGTCGCAGCGGAGGCCGGGTATTTCGACCAGGCGCACTTCATCCGGGATTTTCGTGAATTCACAGGGGAGACCCCGATGTCCGTTTTTTCCAATACCCGGACCGGCGGCCGCGGCTAATATCGCTTCATGAAACTTACACCTGTTCTGATTGTGGAAGCGATCGAAACGTCGCTCCCGTTCTGGCTCGACCGCATGGGTTTTCAAAAGACCGTTGAAGTGCCCGAAGGCGACGTGCTCGGCTTCGTGATTCTGGAGCGCAGCGGAGCCGAGTTGATGCTGCAATCGATCGCGAGCGTGCAAAAGGATGTGCCGGAGTTCGCGCCGAAAGGAAAGGGCAACAATTCCGCGCTTTTTATCGAAGTAGACGATTTTGCGGATGCGGTAAAACGTCTCGAAGGCTATCCAATCGCGTTGCCGGAGCGCACCACGTTTTACGGAATGCGAGAGATCGGAGTGCTGGACCCCGCGGGCAATACGGTAATCTTCGCGGCACGCGTGTAATCGGGGTCGTCGCAGTATCCTGGAAGTTCCCATGCCCGAGGGTTCCTACCGATACTGCGACGTGAGTCTGCCGGTTCCGCTCGATCAGCCGTTTACGTACTCCCTTCCGGAGACGCTGCGGCATCGTGTGCGTGTGGGCAGCCGTCTGGTGGTGCCGTTCGGGTCGCGCAAACTGACGGGCGTCATCCTGCGGTGCCACGATGAGAAACCAGCGGTGGCGACGCGAGACGCCTTGCGGCTGATCGATTCCGAACCCGTGCTCAGTGCGGAGTTGCTGGCGCTGGGCCGGTGGATTGGGGCGTATTACTGTGCGCCGCTGGGCGACGTGCTGCGCAGTATGCTGCCGCTGGCCAGCGAAATCCGCCGGGGGAAAGTATGGTCGCTGACCGATGCGGGCCGTGATGCGGCTCGGCAACTGCTGCTGGATTCGGCGCCGGACGATCCCGTCGCGAGTGTCCTTCGAATGCTGGAGAAGCGCCCGCTGTCCGCGGCGTATCTCGCAAAAGCGCTGCCGCTCGCCGATAAGACCATCAAGAGCCTGGAGCGCCGCGGCTTCATCGTCAGCGAGGATGTGCAGACCGAGCGCGATCCCCTGCGCTCGCCCGCGGAGCGGCTGCGTGTAGAGTGGAACGGCGCGGCGGACGAACACAAGCTCAACAAACCGGAGCGGGAGCTGCGGGCGTTTCTGGAGCTGCATCCGGGGTCGCACAATTTGAAGGAAGTCGAGCAGATGGTGAAGAACGCGAGTCCGGCGGCGCGAGCGCTGGCGCGCAAGGGGCTGGTGACTCTGAAACCGGAGCCCTCTCCCATCACCGGCGGCGTGATTCGCGCGCGCCACCAATTGAATCCGGAACAGCAGGCCGCCTACGAACAGCTTCGCGACGCGATTCAAAAGCACGCGTTCCACACCTTTTTACTGCATGGCGTGACGGGGTCCGGAAAAACGGAAATCTATCTCAATGCTATTGAAGTTGCGGTACAGCAGGGCCGCGGCGCGCTGCTCCTGGTGCCGGAGATCGCCCTGACTCCGCAGATGGCCGGGCAGTTCTTCTCGCGATTCGGCGATAAAGTAGCGATCCTTCATAGCGCGTTCACCGACGTGGAGCGCAGCGAACAATGGCGGCGCATTCGCAGCGGCGCCGCATCGGTGGTGGTCGGCACGCGGTCGGGCGTCTTCGCTCCGGTGCGCGACCTGGGCCTCATCGTGGTGGATGAAGAGCACGACGGCAGCTACAAGCAGGAGGAATCGCCGCGCTACAACGGGCGGGACGTGGCAATCGTGCGGGCTCAAGCGGCAGGCGCGTGCGTGGTGCTCGGCAGCGCGACGCCCAGCCTGGAGAGCCGCTACAACGCCGAGCGCGGGAAATACACCTTGCTGGAGCTTCCCGGGCGCATTGAGGCGAGGCCCATGCCAACGGTCGAGCTCATTGACATGCGGCAGGAGTTTTTGGAAACGCGCAAGCAGGCGACGTTCTCGCGAAAGTTGATTGAGGCTCTCGGCGCGCGTCTGGAGAATGGCGAGCAAACCATCGTGCTCCTGAACCGGCGCGGGTTTTCGAGTTTCGTCGCGTGCCGCGCGTGCGGCGAGCGCATACAGTGTATTAACTGCTCGCTGACCCTGACGTATCACAAGCGCGACCGGCGGCTGCTTTGCCACTACTGCGGGTACGCCGAGAAGGTGCCGGGCGGCTGCCCCAAGTGCCAGAGCGAGCATATCTATTTCCTCGGGCTGGGCAGCGAGCGCGTCGAAGAAGAATTGCACCAGGCCTTTCCGAGGGCGCGAATCGCGCGGCTGGATCGCGATACGGTGACTGGAAAGCGCCAGTACGAAACCATTCTCAATGACTTCCGCGAGGGCAGCTATGACGTGCTAGTGGGCACGCAGATGATTGCCAAAGGGCATGACATTCCGAACGTGACGCTGGTGGGTGTCGTGTCCGCCGATATCGGCTTGGGTATGCCGGACTTTCGCGCGGCAGAGCGGACATTTCAATTGCTGACCCAGGTGGCGGGGCGAGCGGGTCGCGGCAGCGTTCCCGGCATCGTGCTCGTGCAGACGATCAATCCGGATCACTACGCGGTGCGCCTCGCGGCGGCGCAGGACTACCAGGGCTTTTACGAAAAGGAACTGCACTTCCGCCGGATGATGCTGTATCCGCCGTTCAGCGCGATGGCGAACGTTCTGGTGCGGGCGGAGAAGAAAGAAATGGCCATGCGCATGAGCGCCGATCTCGGGCTGCTGCTGAATCCGCCTCCGGAAAAACTGCGCGTGATCGGGCCGGCCGAGGCGCCAGTGCCGCGATTGAAAAACGAGTACCGGTATCAATTCCTGATTAAGTCGGCGAGCCGGAAGGCGCTCAACGAGATCCTGCAGAAGATCCGCGGGTTTGCGCTGGAGCGCAAGTGGGGCGCTACATCGCTGGTGATCGATGTGGACCCGTTGACGTTGTTGTAGCCTTGAGCGTGTAGGGCGCGGGTGTCGGCTATCATGATACACAGCATTCATGTCCGATACCCCGGTCCCACAGCCGCACGTGAATCCCTGGATCATCGCGGTTGCGGTGATGTTCGCGACGTTCATGGAGGTTTTGGACACCACCGTCGTGAACGTTTCTCTGCCGCATATCGCCGGGAACCTTTCGGCGAGCGTTGACGAGGCGGCGTGGGCGCTGACTTCGTACCTGGTGGCCAACGCGGTGGTTCTTCCCATCACTGGCTGGCTTGCGAATTACTTCGGCAGAAAGCGAGTGTTGACCACCGCGGTATTCGGGTTCACGGCGGCAAGCGTGCTTTGCGGCCTGGCGCCCACGCTGCCCGCGCTGATCTTTTTTCGCATCATACAGGGGGCCACGGGCGGAGCGCTTCAGCCGCTGTCCCAGGCCGTCATGCTGGAAGCGTTTCCACCGCGTGATCGGGGCAAGGCGATGGCGTTTTGGGGGCTCGGGATTGTGGTGGCTCCGATGCTCGGGCCGGTGATCGGCGGGTGGCTGACGGAGAACTACAGTTGGCGCTGGGTCTTCTACATCAATCTTCCGGTCGGCCTGGCGAGCATCATCATGACGCGGCTCTTCATTTTCGACCCGCCGTATATCCGGCGCACGGGCCGCGGCGTGGATTACTGGGGCATAGGCCTGCTGGCGGTCGGCGTGGGAGCGCTGCAGGTAGTCCTCGATAAAGGTCAGGAAGAGGATTGGTTTGCATCGCATTGGATGGCGGCGCTGGCCGTTGTGGCGCTGCTCGCGCTTGCATTCTTTATCGTGCGCGAATTGTGGACTCGCGATCCCGTCGTGCATCTGAGGGTGTTCAAGAACCGTACGTACTCGGCGGGCGTTTTTCTGATGACGGTGCTCGGGTTCGTGCTCTACGGCAGCATGCTGCTGGTGCCGATTTTTCTGCAGACTCTGCTCGGGTATCCGGCACTCGAGGCGGGAATCGCGATGGCGCCGCGCGGACTTGGGTCTTTCCTCATGATGCCGCTGGTTGGAACCGTGCTCGGCAGGTTCGATCCGCGGAAGGTGCTCGCGGTGGGACTGTGCGGGGCGTCCTGGACTCTGTATGCGCTGAGCCGCCTGAATCTGCAAGCGGGATACTGGGATATTTTCTGGCCGCAGTTTATTCAGGGCGCTGCGCTGGCTTTGCTGTTCGTGCCGCTGACCACGGCGACGATGGATCCCATTCCGAAAGAAGAGATGGGTAACGCGACCAGCATGTTCAACCTGATGCGAAATTTGGGCGGCAGCATCGGGATCGCCAGCGCGACCACCTATTTGTTCCGGCGGCAGCAACTGCATACGAGCCTGCTCGGGGAGCATGTGCATGCGATGAGTTCGAGCACGTACGCGCTATCGAAGAGCCTGCAGGGCGCGATGATGGCGCACGGGGCGGACCCGGCGACGGCGGCCCAACAAGCGAATGGGGCAATCTGGGGAATCGTGCTGCGGCAGGCTTCGATGCAGTCTTTCGTCGATACGTTCCTGGCGCTGGCTGTGGTGTTTTTGTTGGTTCTGCCGTTGTTGTTCGTGATGCGGCGGCCGTCGCATCATGCGGGCAAGGGCGCCCCGATGCATTAAGTGCGCCGGTACCAGGCGCGCCCGTTGCCGTAAACTATCTTCGTGCCTACATCCGAAGTTCAGGCTCCCTCTATCGATGTCATTAATCCGGCGACCGGGGAGTTGATCGGGACCGTTCCGGACACTCCGCCCGAGGGCGTCGATCAGGCTGTCGCCGCGGCGCGCGAGTGTTTCGAGAAGCGCACCTGGCGCGGCATGGACGGCAGCAAGCGCGAGCGCGTTCTTTGGAATATTGGCGAGCTGTTAACGAAATATCGTGATGAGTTGGCCCGCACCATCTCGCTGGAGAACGGCAAAACCCTGAAGGAAGCCGTGGGCGCGGATGTCAATCCGGCGGCCGATTGCTTCCGGTATTACGCGGGTTGGGTTCGCAAGATCTACGGCAGCACGATTCCGGTGGATGGCGGATTTTTGAACTATACGCTACGCGAGCCTGCCGGCGTGGTGGGCGCGATCGTTCCCTGGAACTTTCCGTTGCAGATTGCGGCGTGGAAGGTGGCGCCGGCTCTGGCGGCGGGATGTTCCGTGGTGCTCAAGCCCAGCGAAAATACGCCCATGAACGCCGTGCGGCTGGGCGAAATCTGCGCCGAGGCTGGCCTGCCCGAAGGCGCGCTCACCGTGATGACGGGATACGGCGAAACGGCGGGCGAAGCGCTCGCGCTGCACGAGGACGTCGATAAGATCAGCTTTACGGGGAGCATCGATACGGCTCGCAAGCTGATGCAGTGCGCGGGTGTATCGAACCTGAAACGGCTGAGTCTGGAGTTGGGCGGAAAATCGCCGCTGATTCTATTTCCGGACGGCGACATCGAGGGTGCGATAAAAGCCTCGTTGTGGGGCGCATTCTGGGGCAAGGGTGAGGTATGCTGCGCATCGTCGCGACTCCTGGTGCATGCCGGCGTGTACGATCGTTTCGTGGAGGAACTGGCGGCGAAAGCGCGGTCCATGCGCGTGGGCGATCCGCTGGACGCGAAAACGCAGGTGGGGTCGCTCATTTCCGGGCGGCAATTGGACCGGGTGCTGGACTACATCGAAAGCGGCAAGAGCGAAGGGGCGCGTGCAGTCTGCGGAGGCGAGCGCGACGAGGAAGGCTCCAAGGCGCATGGATTTTTCGTCAAGCCGACCGTATTCGCGGACGTGAAACCGGAGATGCGAATCGCCCGTGAGGAAATTTTTGGGCCCGTGGTGTGCTGCATTCGCTTTACCGATGCGGAAGAGGCCGTGAGGATCGCGAACGGCACCATTTACGGGCTGGCGGCGGGGGTGTGGACGAAGGACGGCGCGCTGGCTCACCGGGTCGCGGCGGACCTCAAAGCGGGAACGGTTTGGGTGAATTCGTATGGCGCATTCGATTCGGGGTCGCCATTCGGGGGGTATAAATTGAGCGGGTTTGGGAGGGATCTGGGGGCGGAGGCTCTGGAGCAGTACACGCAGGTGAAGAGCGTGTGGGTGAAGATATAAAAAAAGGCGCCGGCGAACTGCCCGGCGCCCTGACTACCTGAAAAAAGCAGGAACTAGGTGGTGGCCTTTTTCGCCGTCACTTTGTTGGTCATCGGCTCGCCGCCGCGGCCCGGACGGGTCACTTCGAAGTCGATGGTGTCACCCTTAACCGTACCCTTGTAGGTGGTGGTCATAGTGTTTCCATTGAACTCGCGGCTGATATCGAAGCTGATCTTATCGCCATCGATCTTGCCGTTGGTGACCTGAGTGTCCGTGGTGCCGTTGCCGCCGCGGCCCGGACGGGATTCCGTACCGGTAACCGTACCGCCGTCAGCCTTCAAGGTCAGCGTCACGGTCGTCGGATTGCCTCCGCGACCCTGTTGTTCATAAGTCCACTTGCCGGTGACATCAGCCGCGAAGGCGGCGAGCGCTAGGACAAGCAGAAGGGATACTACAAAAAGCAGCTTTTTGGTCATAGTGTCCGTTAAGGCGTATGTCAACGCCCGGATGTTACCATCCTCTCCTTTATGAGCAAAGTTTAACACCCGAAGCGCTGAATTCCAGCCAGGTAAACGCCCTCGATCCGCAATTCGTCAGGTTGGGCGCGGAACACGGTAATGTCCGCAGCTTCACCAGCGCGGAGCATGCCCGCTAAGCCCAAGAACACGGCGGGGTTGCGCGTCGCCGCATGGAGAGCGGCTTCGAGAGGGCTCTCGGTGGCCTGCTGAAACCGCGCGATGGCCCGGTTCATCCGGAGGGTGGACCCGGCAAGCGCCCCGGGGTTGGCAGCGGAGCTGACCCTGCCATCCGCCTCCAGTTGTACGGGAAGGCCTCCGAGTTCGTAGGTTCCCGGTGGAAGCCCGGTGACGTGGATGTCGTCGGTGACCAGGATGCACTTGCCGGGGCCTTTCAGGCGCGCGGCTACGGCCAGGAACTCGCGAGAGAGGTGGAAGCCGTCGCAGATCAAGCTGGCGGACAACCGGTGGTCGGCGAGTTGAGACCAAATGGGCGACCGATGGCGGTGGATGTACTCCGGGCAGCCGTTTCCCAGGTGCGTGCTCAGCCTCGCGCCGGCTTCGACCGCACGATCGATATCGCCGGGCGCGGCATCGGTATGCCCGATCGCTACGACGACGCCGGATTCCGTGGCGCGAGCGATAAAGCCGGGAGCGCCCGGGAGCTCCGGCGCCATGGTGACGATTCCGATGCGGCCGCCGGCGGCCTCCTGCAAGGCGGCGAACTCGTCCCAATCGGGGGGATGCATCAGGTCGGGATTGTGCGCTCCGTGCGACGGGCCGGACGAAAGATACGGCCCTTCAAGGTGATAACAGGGGACGGAGGCCGCAAAGTCGGGCGAGATCCGGCGCGCTGTTTCGAGCGTCCGGAAAGAGCGCTTCAACGTATCGACCGGTGCGGTAATCAGGGTGGGGCAGAGGGCGGTGACGCCCGTCGCCCGGATGGGCGGCAGCACCGAGAGAACGGCTTCCGGAGTAAGGGCAGTGGACGTGAAATCCACGCCGGCGTAGCCGTTGACCTGAAGATCTATGAAGCCCGGACTGCAATACGGCGCCGAAGCATCTTCGGCGGAGAGCTTGGCGACGCGGGTGATGATGCCATCACGCCACTCCACTTCACAGAAGCCCTGACCGGCGATGTTGGCGCGAATCATGCAATCCCGGCGGAGGCTGGGTCGAGGTAGAGCACGGCATCGGGATGCCGGCGCAGCGCGGATGCGGGACAGCGCTCTTCGATGGGCCCGGCGAGCGCGGCTGCAACGGCGGCGCGCTTCGCCGGTCCGGGTACGGAGACGACGGCGTGCGGCGTGCGCAGGAAGAAGGGAATGGTCAGTGACAACGCGCGTTCCGGCACCTCGTCGATGCCAGCGAAGGCGCCATCGTGGACCTGCTGCATGCGGCAGACCTGGTCGAGATCGACGATTCGGACGGTGGCGGGGTCGGCAAAATCGCACTCGCCGGGGTCGATGAAGGCCAAGTGACCGTTTTCGCCGATTCCCAAAGCGACGAGGACCGGCCTATTTTCGTAAAGCAGACCCGTGTAGCGCTCGGCCTCGGCCGGGAGGTCAGGAGCATCGCCCGCGAGTTCATGGAAGGCGGCAAGCGGGACGCGGTCCATGAGGCGCTCTTTCAGGAATCGGCGGAAGGAAGCGGGGTGAGTGCTCGGGATTCCGGTGTACTCGTCGAGGTGGAAGGCAGTGATACGCGGCCAGTCGATGGTGTCATCGGCGCGCAGGGCGGCGAGAAATTCGTTTTGCGAAGCAGCGGCAGCGAACACAGCGGCGGCGCGGCCATCGCGCGTGACGGCATCGCGCAATATGGAGGCGGCGCGGGCGGCGGCGGCCCGGCCCAGGGCTTCGCGATCGGCGTGAACTTCGACGGTCAGCCGATCGGCCTGAAAGGCTTTGAGTGGCACCGGGAACATCATAGCTCACGGGTCACGGTAAAATGGAAGACTTGCCGGAAATTCAGGTTACGGTGGTGATCCCCACGATTGCGGCGGATGGCAAGCTACAGGAATGCGTGGACGCGCTGGGACGGCAGACCCGGCAGGATTTCGAAGTGATTGTAGTAGACAACAGCGGGAAAAAGCTGGCGGCGAAACGGAAGTTCGGCGTGCCCGTGCGGGTGCTGGAATGCACGCGCAATCTGGGGTTCGGGGCGGCAGTGAATCTGGGGATCGCGGAATCGCGAACGCCGTACGTGGCGTGCCTGAATGACGATGCGGCGGCGCATCCCGGCTGGCTGGATGCGCTGGTCGGCGCGCTGGAACGGCGGCCGGACGCCGGGATGTGCGCCTCGCAGGTGCGGCTGTTCGGCGAAGAGCGGCTGGATTCCGCCGGCATGCTGGTGGCGGGCGATGGCAGCAGCAAGCAGCGGGGTCATGGCCGAACGCCGGACGATTTTCCGGTCCTCGAAGAGACGCTGTTTCCGAGCGGGTCGGCATGCCTGTACCGGCGGGCGATGCTCGACGAGATCGGCGGCTTCGACGACAGCTTTTTCCTCTATTGCGAGGATACGGATCTGGGGCTGCGAGCGCGGTGGGCCGGTTGGAAGTGCCTGTATGTGCCGGATGCCGTGGTGGAGCATCATTATTCCCATTCGGCGGGGCGCGCGTCGGCCGTGAAGGCGTATTACGTAGAGCGCAACCGCCTCTTCGTGCTGGTGAAGAATTTTCCCGCGCGCATGTTGCTGCGGGCGCCGTTCATCACGGCTGCTCGATATTTTTGGCACCTCTGGTACATTCTGGGCGGACGAGGCAGCGCGGCGCGGTTCCGCGCGGAGGGCAACGCCGGGCCTCGAATGGCCTGGTTCGTCGTGCGGGCACATGCGGCGCTGCTGCGTCACGCCGCGCGGTTGCTGCGGCAGCGGCGCGAAATCAGGGCGCGCGCTCGCATCACGCCGGCAGTTTTCGAACGGTTGTTGCGCAGCCACTCGATTGGAGCAAAAAAGGTGGCGGCGCTCTGATGGAACAGGTGCTGGTGATTATCCCGGCGTTCAACGAGGAAGGCGCGATCGCCGGAGTAGTGACGAGTGTGCACCGGGAGATGCCGGACGTGCCGGTGCTGGTGATCGACGACTCTTCCAGGGATCAGACGATTGCGATGGCGCGCGAGGCCGGGGCGCGCGTGCTCTGCCTGCCGCATCACCTGGGGCTCGGCGGCGCCGTGCAGGCAGGCTACAAACTTGCCTTCGAGCTCGGCTACGACTACGTGATTCGCGTGGATGGCGACGGGCAGCACGACGCTCGCGACATTCCGCGAATCCTGCAGCGCCTGCGGGAAACCGGCTGCGACATGGTGATCGGGTCGCGGTTTGTGGCGCCGGTAGGGACCAAAACAACGCCGGTGCGGAGCCTCGGCATTCGATTCTTTCGCACCGTGCTGCGGCCGATTTTAGGAAAACCGGTTCATGACCCCACCAGCGGGTTCGTGGGCGTGAATCGCCGCGCGCTGGAGGTATTCGGCCGCAGTTTTCCACTGGAATATCCCGAGATCGAGGCGTTAGTGGTGCTGCAGCGGCGGCGCTTCCGGTTCGAGGAAGTGCCGGTGAAGATGAAACCGCGGACCACGGGGAGAAGCAGCATCACGGCCCTGAAGTCGCTGTATTACATCGTGCATGTGCTGCTCGGAGTGTTTGTGAATGTTTTGAAATTCGAGCGGCGGCGGCATCGTTCGGGCGGGGCAAGGTGAAGGAGGCGGCATGGACCGGCTATTGAACGTGACCGCGGTGTTGAGCGCGATCATGCTGATCATGGTTCTCATCTCAGTGCGTCGCGCGCACATACGGGTGGAATACTCGGTGACGTGGCTGTTGGGCGCGGCGGCGATGCTGGTGCTTTCGCGGTGCCGCGGGGTGTTGGACCATTTGCGCGTTTGGACGGGCCTGCCGGATACTCCGCTGACGCTGTTTTTGCTGGGGGCGGGCGTGCTGCTGGTTCTCTTCTTCCGCTTCAGCGTTATCATCTCGCATTTGCGCGACGACAATATCGCGCTCGCGCAGCGGCTTGCGATCCTGGAATATCACATGGAAACCATTCAGAAGCATGAGCAGTAAGGCAACCAAGAAGTTGGACACGGGTCGCCGCCGGCCGGAGCGGAATCGGGTCCGGTGGCCGTATTACGCAGCGGCGGCGGCCGCGGCGATCCTGGTTTTTTACGCATATGGACCTTCCCTCAACGGCGGATTCCTCTTCGACGATGTAGCTCTCCCGTTCGCACTGCCCTCGGCTCGCGAGCCGCTGCTGAACTGGATTCGCGGAGTACGGCCGCTGCTCTACTTCACGTATTGGATCAACGCGCAGCTTTCGGGCGATAACCCATATTCCTATCACGTGTTGAACGTGCTGATTCACTGCGGCGCGGGCGCGCTGGTATACGCGGCGGTGCGCCGATTGATCGGCTGGGCCGGGATTCCGGACCCCCGGCGAACGCTGCTGGCCGGGTTCGCCGCATTTCTCTTCCTGCTGCATCCGGTTCAGACCGAAGCCGTCGCGTACCTTGCGGGACGCAGCGAATCGTTGAGCACCATGGTCGCGCTGGCAGCGTTCGTGGTTTTCTTGTACCGCAAGGATCGCGCGATCGGTTGGGGAACCACGGTTGCGGTCGCAGGATTGAGTGCGGCGGCTCTGCTTTGCAAGGAGCAGACTGTGGCGATCGCCGGGCTGCTGCTAGTTACGGATTACTGGTGGAATCCCGGCTTTTCCTTCGAGGGTATCCGCGGCAACTGGCGGCTCTATGCCCTCATGGCTGTGGGCGGAGCCGCCGGCCTGTTCGCGCTGCGAGGCCTGATTTTCCACGCCACCACGGCGGGCTTCGGATTGAAAGACTTCACCTGGTATCAATACTTTTTCACGCAGTGGCGCGCGCTCTGGGTGTACCTGCGCGAGTTCGTTGCGCCCGTCGGGTTGCGCGCGGACTGGGACTTTCCGATCTCGAAGACGCCGTTCGATCAAGGCGCGATCTTCGGACTCATTGGATTGGTGCTGCTCGGGGGGGCGGCATGGTATTTCCGCCGCAGGTTTCGCCTGGCTTCGTACGGCTTTTTCGCCTGGTTGATCCTGATGGCGCCGACGTCGTCGATTCTCCCGATTCAGGACCCGATTGCGGAACGCCGGCTTTATTTCGGAATGATCGGGCTGTTGCTGATCGCGGTGGATCTGCTCAGCCGCGTGACCGTGCGTAATTTGCGGTTCGCCGCGGCGTGCCTGGGGGTGGTGCTGATCGGCGAAGCGGCACTGACCAGCGGCCGGGCGGCTATCTGGGCGGACGATCTGGCGCTCTGGAAAGATACGGTTCAGAAGTCGCCGAACAAAGCTCGCGACCGGTTCCACCTGGCATTCGCTTATTACGAAGCCGGCGATAACCGCAAGGCTGTGGAGGAGTTCGAAAATGCGGAACGGCTAGGTCCGGGCAGCGCCAAGGCCGACCTGCTGGTGGATTGGGGTCTCGCGTACGTGAACCTCAACCGCACGGCCGACGCAATCGCCAAGTTCCGCGAAGCGGCGGCGCTAGATCCCACGGCTCACGTGTACTCGCAGATCGGGATGGCCTATGGACAGGCCGATCAGTGGGACGCTGCGCTGGAGGCACTCGACCGGGCCGAGAAGATCGACCCTAACTGGAAATTCACTTACTTTTATCGCGGCCTCGTGTATTTCAAGACTGGCCGTTTCGAGCAGTCGGTGAGCGAGTACAAGCGCGCGCTGGCGATCGACCCCAGTTTCCAGCAAGCATTCGACGGTCTGCGTGAGGCGCAGGCGGCGCTGCGAGCCAAGCACTAAGATGCGGCCGCTGCGGATCGGCGTAAACGCGCTGTACCTCATTCCGGGCGGCGTCGGAGGGACGGAGATTTATCTGCGGTCTCTGCTGGCGGCTATGGCGGACATCGATCGCGACAACCGGTATTTCGTTTTCACGAATCGCGAGACCGGCGCCGGGCTCGCGCCGAAGCAAGCGAACTTTGAGACGGTGGCGCAGGAGGTACGGGCCGTATCGAGACCCGCGAGGATTCTGTGGGAACAGACGCGGCTTCCGCTTGCGGCAGCGCGGTTCAAGCTCGACGTCCTGTTCAACCCGGGGTTTACGGCTCCTTTGTTGTGCGGCTGCCCGCAGGTCACGGTGTTCCACGACCTGCAGCACAAACGGCATCCGGAGTACTTCCGCTGGTTCGATAAGCCGTTCTGGAATTTTTTCCTGTACTGGGCGGAACGGGTATCGGCGCGCGTGATCGCCGTTTCCAACGCTACAGGGGCCGACCTTCGCAAGTTTTATGGCACGCCGGAGACGAAGCTTCGTGTGGTGGAGGAAGGCGTGGCTCCGGTCTATTTCGAAATAGGCAGGCGCCGCTCGCCCGAGCCGTTTTTGCTTACGGTATCCACGCTGCATCCGCATAAGAATCTGGATCGCCTGCTGCGATGTTTCGCCGAACTCAGGCGCGAACGGCCCGAACTGAAACTGGTGGTGTGCGGACTGCACGGATTCTTCACCGGCCAATTGCACGAGTTGCGGAAGCGGCTCGGACTGGAAGAAGCGGTGGAGTTTCCCGGCTGGATTCCGGAGGGGGAACTGCACGATCTGTACGCGCGCGCGATGGCGTTCGTGTACCCGTCGCTGTTTGAGGGCTTCGGGCTGCCGGTGTTGGAAGCGATGGCGGCCGCGGTTCCGCTGGCGTGTTCGGCGATCGAGCCGATGGCGGAGATCGCGGGTGATGCGGCGCTGCAATTCGATCCGTTTGACGATAGCGCGGTGCTCGCGGCGCTGCGGCGGATGGTGAGCGACGACGCGTTGCGGCGGCGCTTGGCGCAGGCGGGACCCGCGCGGGCGGCGCAGTTCACCTGGAAACGCGCCGCGGAGGGCACGCTGGAGGCTATTCGATCCGCGGCAGTTAAGCGATAATAGGACGAAAGAATACTCAAATGGCTTTTAAGGGCGTGGATTACTTCTGCGTCGACTCGCTCTTTTCGGAAGAGGAGTTGATGGTGCGGCAGACGGCGCGGCGGTTTGCCACCGAGCGGATTCTCCCCGTGATTCGCGATTGTTTTCGCGATGCGCGGTTTCCTTCCGAACTGATCCCCGAAATGGCGGAACTCGGCTTTTTTGGAGCAAATCTGGAGGGCTACGGGTGCGCGGGCATGAACAACGTGGAGTACGGGTTGATCATGCAGGAGCTGGAGCGGATCGATTCCGGCGTGCGCAGCTTTGTTTCGGTGCAGGGCGCGCTGGTGATGTACCCCATCTATACGTACGGGAGCGAAGAGCAGAAGAACACGTGGCTGCCGCGGTTGCAGAGCGGCAAGGCGATCGGGTGTTTTGGCTTGACGGAGCCCGATTTCGGGTCCAACCCGAGCGGCATGCGGACCACCGCGCGGCGCGACGGCGGCGATTGGATTTTGAACGGGGAGAAGACCTGGATCACCAACGGCGGAGTGGCGGATGTGGCGGTGGTATGGGCGCGAACCGATGACGGCTTTGCAGGATTCCTGGTGGAGCGCGGCACCAAGGGATATTCCACGAGCGATATTCACGGCAAATGGAGCATGCGCGCGAGCGTGACCAGCAGCCTGGCGTTCAGCGATTGCCGCGTGCCGGATTCGGCGCGGCTACCGGGCGCGCGCGGCATGAAGGGTCCGCTTTCGTGCCTGACGCAAGCGCGCTATGGAATCGGCTGGGGAGTAATCGGAGCGGCGATGGATTGCTACGAAACCGCGCGCGAGTACACCATCCAGCGGAAGCAGTTCGACGACCGGCCGATCGCCTCGCATCAGCTTGTGCAGGAGAAGCTGGCGTGGATGATCACGGAAATCACCAAGGCTCAATTGCTCGCCGTGCAGGCCGGACGGCTCAAGGACAAAAAGCGGCTGGAGCCGGCGCACGTCTCCATGCTCAAGCGAAATAATGTCGCGATTGCGCTCGATTGCGCGCGTCTCAGCCGCGATCTGCTGGGCGCCAACGGAATCACGGACGAATACCCCATCATGCGTCACCTCTGCAATCTGGAGACGGTAAAAACGTACGAAGGGACCGATCACATTCACGCACTCGTCATCGGCGAGAAGGTCACCGGCGTAGCCGCGTATAAGTAAACCTCAGGAAACAGAAACAACATGCTTCTTTATGCCCTCACGATATTAGTCAGCGCTTTTCTGCTCTTTCAGGTGCAGCCGGTGATTGCGAAAATTATCCTGCCCTGGTTCGGCGGGTCGGCGGCCGTGTGGACCGTGTGCCTGTTGTTCTTCCAGATGGTGCTGCTGCTGGGCTATCTCTACGCGCATGCGCTGGTGCGTTACCTCAAGCCGCGCGTGCAGATGGTGCTGCATGGGGCGCTGCTGCTGGGAAGCGCGCTGGCGCTGCCGATCTATCCCAGCGCGGCGCTGAAACCCTCGGGCACGGCCGATCCGGCGATGGGAATTATCCTGCTGCTGGCAGCGACGGTGGGGCTACCGTATTTTCTACTTTCCACCACGGGTCCTCTGATCCAGGCGTGGTACGCGCGCCGTTACAAGGGGGCGATGCCGTACCGTCTCTACGCGCTCAGCAATGCAGGCTCGATGTTCGCACTGGTGAGCTATCCGTTTCTCTTTGAGCCGGTATATACGACCCATCAACAGGCCGGCATGTGGAGCATCGGATACATCGTGTTCATTCTGCTCTGCGGCTTCACGGCCTTCAAGAGCGGCAACGCGCCCGTGCTAATGCAGGAGATCGACGACAGCGCCGCGCAGAAGCCGGGCGCGCGGCAGTACGCCTTGTGGATCGCGCTTCCGGCGTGCGCTTCGGTGTTGCTGCTGGCGGTGACGAATCATCTTTCGCAGAACGTGGCCGCGATCCCGCTGCTGTGGGTGCTGCCGCTGAGTTTGTATCTGCTCAGCTTTATCCTGTGCTTCGAGGGTAGCGGCTGGTACTGGCGGAGCGTCTACATTCCGCTGCTGGGGATCGCGCTGTACGCGATGTCGAGCGGTTTGGCCGGCTGGGACAAAGCGCCGATTACCATTCTGGTGGCGCTGTATTCGCTCGGCCTTTTCACGTGTTGCATGGTGTGTCACGGGGAGCTGGTCCGCCTCAAACCGCATCCGAAATACCTGACGCATTTCTACCTGATGATTTCAGCGGGTGGCGCACTCGGCGGTTTATTGGTCGGATTATTGGCTCCGCGTGTGTTCCATGCCTTTTACGAGCTTCAGCTCGGGCTTGTGGCCTGCGCGGCGCTCACATGGGTCGTGCTGTGGATGGACAAAGAACTCCAGTGGTTCCGGCAATGGGGATACGCGGTGGCGATGGTCACGCTGGCCGGCAGTCTCGCCCTGGGGGTATACCTCGGCAAGCAGACGCGCGATTCCGAGCAGGGCGCGCGGCTGCTGGTTCGCAATTTCTATGGCGCTTTGAAGGTGAAGGATTCGGGTCCGCCAACGGACCTGGAGGCGACGCGCAGCCTTACGCATGGCACCATCAATCACGGCGAGCAGTTCCTGAACGTCGTGCGACGCGATCTTCCGACCACGTATTACGGTCCGAAAACCGGAATCGGAGTGGCCATACGAGCGAAGCAGAAGACCGGGAAGGCGCTGCGCATCGGAGTGATCGGGCTCGGCACGGGCACGGTCGCGGCGTATGGGCGGCTTGGCGATTATGTACGCTATTACGAGATCAACCCACTCGTGCTCGGAATCGCGCACAAGCAGTTCACGTTTCTGGACGATTGCAAGTGCAAGGTGGAGGTCGCGATGGGAGACGCGCGGCTTTCCCTCGAGCGCGAGCTCCAACAGGGGCATCCGGAAAACTTCGATGTTCTGGCGGTGGACGCGTTTTCGAGCGACTCCATTCCCGTCCACCTGCTGACGCGCGAAGCGATGCAACTCTACTTTAAACATCTCCAGCCGGACGGCATTCTGGCGGTGCATATCTCGAACCGGTATCTGGATTTAGCGCCGGTCGTGCAGGGCGAGGCGGCGGCGACGAATCATCTGGCGCGGATTGTGGATACCGACGACGACGATACGCAGGATGTTTTCGGCGCAACCTGGGTGCTGGTGGTAAATCCTCAGCCGGGCTTTCCGATCGAAGTCTGGAACAATTCCGACAAGCTCGCTTCTACGAGAAAAATCAGGTTATGGACAGACGACTACAGTAACTTGTTCCAGATCTTAAAATAGTCGTATTATAAAAGTCAGCCGCGTCCGTCACTTTTGTTTCTATTTGGTGAAACAGAGGTGAGTGTCTGTTATTCCACTAGGTGATGTTGTATCATCAATCTGGGAATTACTGGCCGAGGAAGATCATGGACGCTGCTCACACTTCAAAAACATTCTCAATCCTTTCCGCTCTCGCGATGGCCGTGCTTACGGCAGGCGCCGCGCAGGGCCAAACTCTACAGGTAGACAACGCCAACGTAACGGTATGCGGAACGCAATCGTCGGTGGTGCAAGTTAGCGCCAGCGATTCAAGCGCGGTCCCGTTCACTATTACGGTCACTGCCGGAAATCCTTACTGGCTGAAGATTTCAAACGCCAACGGCGTCCCGACTACGAGCGGCACGACACCGGCTCCGATTTATTTCTCCTATGCGAACAGCGCGGGCGCGCCGGCTGCGGTGACGGTGAAGTTCGCTTCGGCGAGCAGCAGTACTTCAGTGACCGTGACGCCTTCTTCCAGTTGCGGTCCCGGAGGCGGGACCCAATCGGGCCCAATCACGACGAGTCAAACGAGCCTTGCGTTCACCACGGCAAACGGCAATCCCACGTCCACGACTTTAACTCTCACCAATACCACCGCGTCGCAAATCACCTATGCCATCCAGCCTTCCTCGGCGGCAAGCTGGCTGACCGTCACCCCGAATTTTGGCCAAATCAATCCGAACAACGGCCAGCAGGTAGTCAACATTCAGGCGAATGCCAACGGATTGGTGCAAAACCAATACAGCACGAATCTGGTGATTACCAACAGCGCCAATTCGCAAACAGCGACGATTCCCGTGACGTTCAGCGTGGGCAGCGGGTTCGGCAGTGGGTCGGGCAGCCTCACGCTGAATCCGGCGAGCATCACCTGGAATTATTCTTCGGGCCAGACGAGTCCCTCGCAGTCCGTAACAATCACCGGCAGCACAGCTTCCACGTTCTCCGCGAGCGCCACCCCGGGCACGCAGCTTACGACGTACCTGCTGCTCGGCCAGGGCTCCTGTACGCAAGCCCAACTTTTCGATGTGCCGATCAGCAGCGGGCTGACGGTTTGTCCCGTTTTTGCTAACAATCTCAACCCGGGCACGTACGTCGGCAGCGTGACGGTGACGGACGCAAACGGCGCGACCACTACCTTGCCGATCACGCTGACGGTCGGGGGCACCGGCACGAATAACGGCTTAAGCGTTTCATCTAGCTCTGTGGCGTTGACCGGCACCGCCGGGACGTCCACAGTCGCGCAGCAGTCGGTGTCGGTCACCAGCAATACGGGCGGCACTGTCACGGTCACGCCGGACGCGAATTGTTCCAGCGCTGGAATTTCGGCGGCGCTCTCGGGAAATACTCTGGTCGCAGGCGTCAACGGCGGTGTCTCCCTGACGCTCTTCGGCAATCCCTCCGGACTTGCGCAGAACACGTATTTCTGCTCGGTCACGGTGAACGAACCAAACGTCGGATCGGTGGTAGTGAATGTATCCTTCAACCTCTCGGCGAATGGCGGGGGCGGGAACGTCAACAGCACCATAGTGGCCCCAGGCCAGTTGACATTCAACTTCCAGGCCGGGGTATCCTCGGCGCAATCGGCGCAGGTTTCGCTGTTGGCCGCCGGCGCTTACACTGCCGCGGTCAGCTACACGTCCGGGCAAAGCAATAACACCTGGTTGACGGTTGCTTCCGGGACGAGCGGCACGGGACCGGGCTTCCCCTTCATTCAGGCGAATCCGGCCGGGTTGCCGACAGGCACCTACACCGGCACGGTCACGTTCACGACTGCAAGCGGCAATGGCGTCGTGAATGTCACGATGAACATTCTGAGCACGACGGCTCTCTACGCCTTCCCGGCGGCGATCAATCTCAGCTATTCGGCAGGCAGCGCCAATCCGACAACCTCCTTCGGCATCGCCACGAGCGATGGAACGGCTGTCAGCGGGATCAATGTCTCAACCGGCGGCGCGAGTTGGCTGACAGCGATCCCGATCTCGCAAAGTGCAGTGCAGCTGAACTTCACTCCGGCGAATCTCGGAAATGGCACCTACACAACGTACGTGCAAGTGACTTCGCTGAATTCGGCGACGCCCCTGGTTGTCCCGGTGGTGTTGACAGTCACCGGCAGCGCGGTGAACGGCGGGAATTTGACCTTCAGCTCGGCGCAGCTGAGCGGTACGCAGATCACGCTGAACGGAAACACGCCGTCTACTACGCTGACCGTAACGGCTCCGTCGGGCACAACGTTTACGGCTGGAGCGAGCGTCAACAGCGGCAGTGTGAACTGGCTGACCATCTCTCCGAGCGGCGGGATTTACTCGGGAACGCAGAGCTTCACCGTTTCGGCGAACTCAGCCGGGCTGACGGCCGGAACCACGTATAACGGAACGCTGAGCTTCACAAACGGCGGCACGACGCAAACGCTGAATGTCACATTCACACCTTCGGCGGCCAGCGGCGCAACCGTCACGGCGACTCCGTCGTCACTCACTTTCTCTTACAACGTTGGCAGTGCGGCTCCCGCGGCACAACTGATTCACGTGACGAATGCAACCGCGATCGTTGGCTTTAACGTGACCACGACAACCCAAAATAACGGGACCTGGCTCTCCGTGAATCCGACGTTCAGCGGAACGCCGGGCGACGTCGCCGTCACGGTAAACCCGGTCAATCTTCAGCCGGGAACGTACACCGGCAGTGTCATTCTCACGCCTACGACCGGCGGCGCAGCGACTACCGTTCCAGTAACTCTGACGGTGCAAGGCCTGCCGACCGTATCGGCCGTGAACACCGCCCTAAACCTGAACTATATCCTGGGAGGCACCATCCCGACCGGCACGATTCAGGTGACCGGCTCGGCGCCATCTCTGAATTTCACGGCGACTGCGACCACCAGCACCGGTCCGGCGAACTGCCTCACCGTATCGCCGGCTAGCGGCAACACGGGAAGCAGCGGGTCGACAGTTACGGTATCGGTGAACCCGGCCGGGCTGACGACCGGCACTTGCAGCGGAACCGTCACCATCGCAGGAACCAACGGATCCACGGGTTCGACCACGGTGAATGTGTCGGTGAACGTCACTGCTCCGTTGCCGACGATCACGGCGGTAGTGAACGCCGCGAGTTTCACCAGCGGTCCGGTTGCTCCGGGCGAGATCGTCACCATCGGCGGTACGGCGATGGGTCCAACGCCTGGTGTCGGGCTGCAGCTCGATGCATCGCTGGCTAACGTGCTCACGACCATCGGAGGGGTCCAGGTGCTGTTCAACGGCATTCCGGCTCCGCTGATCTTCGTCAGCGCTACGCAGATCAATGCCGTGGTGCCATACGGCATCGCCGGACTTCTGAATCCGTTCGTGCAGGTGAAGTACCTCGGCCAAACCTCCAACGCGTTCCCGCTGACGAGTGCGACAACGGCGCCCGGAATCTTCACGGCGAATGCGCAGGGTAGCGGTCCGGGAGCAATTCTGAACGGCTCGGGCAGCCTGAACGGCCCCGGAAATCCGGCGCCGAAGGGTAGCACGGTGGTGCTGTACATGACCGGCGAAGGCCAGACGACGCCGACCGGCAAGTCAGGGTCGGTGACCTGCCCGGCGAATACGGTCTGCAACATCTCGCAGATTCCGGTTCCGCTGCTGCCCATCGCGATTTCGGTGGGTGGCGTGCCGGCGAGCTACAGTTTCGCCGGTGAGGCGCCGGGACTGATCGCGGGCGTGCTGCAGATCAACGTGCAGATTCCGGCGAACGCTCCCAGCGGTAACGTCCAGTTGGTGGTTTCGATCGGACCAAACAGCAGTCAGCAGAACGTAACCGTTTCGGTTCAGTAACTTAGCAGCACCTTTCAAAATGGGGCAGGCGAAACCGCCTGCCCCACCTTCCTTTACACGTTTCTCCTCTCCTTTACGTCAAACAACTTGTGAGCCCGTTTCGGCTGATTGTAGGATTGCTGGCTGTGTGCGCGTTTGCCGCCGATACGCCGCTCGATTCCCTTTTGAAGGCGGTGGAGGCTCGGTACAATCATGCCAAAACCCTACAAGTTCTTTTTAAAGAGCAATATACGCCGGCGGGTCGGCCCGGGCGAACGGAATCGGGCTTGCTGATGCTCAGCAAACCGCTGAAAATGCGGTGGGATTATTCGCAGCCTCAGGGGAAGCTCTTTATTTCCGACGGCAGCAACTTGTGGCTGTACAATGCGGCCGAAAAGCGGGCCGAAAAGATGCCGCTAAAGGAAAGCGATGACATGCGGGCTCCGCTCGCCTTCCTGCTTGGGCGCCTGCACTTCGACAAAGAATTCAAGAATATTCATGCAACCCCGGAAGGGCCGAACACGCGCATCGCGGCAGAGCCCAAGAGCGACAACCTGCCGTATTCGAAGGTGGATTTTCTGGTCGCGCCCGACGATCATATCCTGGAATTGAAGGTCACGTATTTCGACAATTCCACGCTCCTATACCGCTTCGATCAGGAACGCATGGACCCGAAACTCGACGCAAAGTTGTTCCACTTTGAATTGCCTCCCGGCGCGACGCTGGAGACCGGACAGTAGTTATGGCCGATTATGCGGTGAAGTACGCCGATGGACGCGGCCAGATCCATCAGCAGGTGGCAACTGGTGGATCGGAAAAAGAAGTTCGCGAGCGTTATTCGCAGCAGGGCTTCCTCATCTACTCCATCAAGCTGCGCGGCTCCGCCGTTTCGGCCGGCGTGCTGGGCGGCAGGAAAAAGCTCAATCTAGAGAAATTCCTGATCTTTAACCAGCAGTTCGTGACGCTGATCCGCGCCGGACTGCCGATTCTGAAGAGCCTGGACCTTCTCTCCGAGCGCCTCACGGACCCAAAGCTGAGTCCTTACGTGAAGGCGGTGCGCGATGAAGTGCGCAGCGGAACGCTGCTCTCCGAAGCCTTCCGGCAGCAGGGCATTTTCCCGAAGATCTACGTCACCAGTGTGATGGCCGGGGAAAAGAGCGGCAGCCTCACGGAAGTTTTGGACCGCTACATTGCCTATCAGCGCATTTCTCTCGCGGTGAAAAAGAAGGTGCTGGTTTCGTTGATGTACCCCAGCGTCCTGATTGTGCTGGTGCTGCTGCTGATGGTCTTCCTGGTGACCTATGTGGTTCCGACCTTCGCCTCGCTGTACAACAGCATGCAGGCGAAACTGCCGACGATGACCGTGTACCTGATCGCCATCGGAACTACGGCGCGAAGCTACATCCTGGCGATCGCCGGAGGACTGATCGGTCTGATTGTGGCGTTTCGCTGGTGGGCGCGCCGCGATTCGGCACGCGAATCGATTGACCGGGTGAAGATGAAGCTGCCGATTGCCGGCGAGATCTGGCTGAAGTATCAGGTTGCGCAGCTCGGCCGTATTCTGAGCACGCTGCTCACAGGCGGTATTCCGCTGGTGCAGGCCATGGAAACGGCGGCGGATTCGCTGGGCACTCCGGTGCTGAAGCGCGCGGTGGAAGGCGCGGGCAAGGCGGTGCGTGAAGGCCAGCCGCTCTCCGGCTCGCTGAAACAATCCAAGATGTTCCCGCCGCTCGCCATCGATATGATCGAAGTCGGCGAGAGCACCGGCGCTCTGCCGGCAATGCTGAACAGCGTGGCCGAGTTCTTCGAGGAGGACGTGAATACGCGCATGCAGGCGACGCTTTCCCTCATCGAGCCGGCGATCATGATTGTGATGGGCGCGTTTGTCGCCTTCGTTTTGATTTCGTTGTATCTCCCGATCTTCTCGCTCGCGGACACGATTCACTAGCCATGGCAACCATCGATAAGCCTCGTATCAGTCCAGCCGGAGAAGCAGAGCAGGCGCGCGCCATCGCGGCGCGGTATCGATGCGAGTACGTTGACCTCAAGGACGCCGCGATCGATCACGACCTGTTCCGCAAAATCCCGGTGGACCTCATGTTCCGGTACAACTTTGTGCCGATGCAGCAGAACAACGGGACGCTGGAGATCGCGCTCAGCGATCCGCGGAACCTTAACCTGATCGACGAGCTCACCCTGCTGCTGAATCAAAAGCTGCGGGTGAAAGTGGCAACGCTCTCGCAGATTTCCGAGCTGCTCAAAAAGACGGAGCAGAGCCAGCGTGTGTTGGAAGAGGTGACGGAAGGCTTCGCGCTGGACGTTGTCATGGAAGAGGGAGAGGGCGACGAAACCCTCTCGATCGACAGGCTCACGTCGACCGATAGCGACATCGCGCCGGTGATCAAGCTGGTCGACACCACCATCTTCAATGCCCTGGAGCGGCGCGCGAGCGATATACACATTGAGTCGCGCGACCAGGAAGTCGCGATCAAGTATCGCATTGACGGCGTGCTGCATTACGCCATGCCGCCGATCGCCAAGGACTGGCAGAGCACCATCATCTCGCGCATCAAGGTGATGAGCGAGTTGGATATCGCCGAAAAGCGCGTTCCTCAGGACGGCCGCTTCCGAGTGCGTTACAAGGGCCGCCTGATCGATTTCCGCGTTTCCATCATGCCGACGATTCACGGCGAGGACGCCGTGCTCCGCGTGCTCGATAAGGAATCCATGAGCGAGAAGTTCGCCAAGCTGTCGCTGGATGTGGTCGGGTTCAGCGAGAACGACCTGGTGAAGTTCCGCCGCTACATTCTGGAACCCTACGGCATGGTGCTCGTTACAGGGCCGACCGGGTCGGGCAAGACCACGACTCTCTACGCGGCCTTGAGCGAGATCAAGAACGACGAAGACAAGATCATTACTATTGAAGACCCTGTCGAATACCAGGTCAAAGGCATCACCCAGATCCCTGTGAACGAGAAGAAGGGGCTGACCTTCGCGCGCGGCCTGCGCTCAATTCTACGCCACGATCCGGACAAGATCATGGTGGGCGAAATCCGCGATCAGGAGACGGCGCAGATCGCGATCAATAGCGCGTTGACCGGCCACCTGGTGTTCACGACGGTGCACGCCAACAACGTCCTGGACGTGCTCGGGCGCTTCCTGAACATGGGCGTGGAGCCGTACAACTTCGTTTCCAGCTTGAACTGTATTCTGGCGCAGCGTCTGGTGCGCGTGATCTGCGAACATTGCAAGAAGCAGGTGAGGTATCCCGATTCGATGCTGCTGGATGCGGGCTTCAACCCCGCCGAGTGGCGCGATGTGCCCTTTTACGAAGGCGCCGGGTGCTTCGAATGTGGCGGCACCGGCTTCCGCGGCCGCTCCGCGATTCACGAACTGCTGGACCTGACCGACCGGATCCGCGAAATGATTCTGGATCGCCGGCCGACCAGCGAAATCAAGAGCGCCGCCCGCGAAGACGGCATGACGTTTCTACGCGATTCGGCCGTAATGAAGATGCGCGAGGGAATCACTACGCTGCGCGAGATCAATAAGGTGACGTTCATCGAGGGATAGGCGTGTTATTGGATAAATTGAAAGCATTGGTGGCGGAACCGCCTCCCGCGATGGCGTTCGAGATTAGCGAAGCCGGAATTGCGGCATCGCGAACGGCCGCGCGCTCTGAAATCGAGTTTCGGCCGTTGAAGCCGGGCACTCTGACGATATCGCCGCTAAGAGAAAACATCGCGGACGAGGCGGATTTCGAAGCGGCCGTGCGTGCCTTGACCGCGCTGCAGCCTGCGCGAAAGCGCAAGGACGCGGCACTGATTTTGCCGGACTTTTGCTCCCGGGTCGCGGTTCTGGATTTCGATCACTTTCCTTCGGATGCAAAGGAACAGACTTCGCTGGTGCGCTTCCGGTTGAAGCGCGCAGTGCCCTTCGACGTGGAATCGGCCGCGCTAAGCTACTTCGTGCAAACCGCCGGAAAGAGCACGGAAGTTGTTGTTGTGGTGGCGCCGCTGGAGATTGTGTCGCGGTATGAAGCGCCGTTTCGCGCGGCCGGTATCAATCCGGGGCTGGTCACCACCAGCAGCCTGGCCACACTCGAACTGCTGCCGGACGGGCCGCTGACTGTGCTTGCGAAACTCTCCGGACACGTGTTGACGGTGGTGGTGCGGCAGAAGACCGCGCTCAAACTGGTGCGCTGCATCGAGCTGCCCGCACCCACAAGGGAAGAGATTCTCGCCGTGCTGGTTCCGACGCTGGTCTATGTCGAGGACAATTTGGGACGCGCGGCGGAATCGCTGCTGTTGTGCGGATTCGGTGCGCAGGCCGCGGATGCAGCGCAGTATTTTGAGCGGGAGCTTGGCGTGGAGACGGGGCTTGTAGAATCGCCGTTCGGCGCGCCGGGCGAGCACAATGCGGGACTCCTGGGATACTTGCGATCCGTTGGGGGGGCTAACTGATGAGAGTTCCGATCAATCTGGCAAGTCAGCCGTTCCGCAAAGATCGCGCGATGGTGGTTGCGTCAATGGCCGTGAGCGCCCTGCTCGCGGCGACGCTGGTTTTGCTGCTGTATTTGGGAATGCAGGATCGTACGCAGCTGGCCGGGGTGCGGTACGACGTCACCCGGCTGAAGCGGCAAATCGCATCGCTCACCACCGAACAGTCGCGGTTTGACGGCGTGCTGCGGAAGCCCGAGAATGCTTCGGTGCTGGAGCGCAGCGTCTTCCTCAACTACCTCATCTACCACAAGGCGATCAGTTGGAGCCATATCTTCGCCGATTTGGAGAAGATTGTACCCTACAACGTGAAGATCATTTCCCTGCGGCCCAGCGTCAATGCGCAGAATCAGGTGGTATTGGATCTGAATGCAGGCGCCGCATCCACCGCCGCCCTCATAGACATGCTGAAGAGCATGGAAACCAACCCGGCGTTCAGCCTGGTTTACTCCAAGACTATTCAACCTCCGACGCAAGCCGACCCCTTGTATCGCTGCCACGTAACGGTGAATTATGCCCAAAAACTTTAGTGTGGCGGCATTGAAAGAGCCCCGCGTGTTCATGCGCGCGCTCATAGGCGCGCTGCTGGTGGCGAACCTTGCCGCGGCGGTGATTGCGTTCAAGCCATTCGGCGGATCGGCTGCCGATATGCAGCAGCAGGCTGTGACGCTGCAGGGGCAGCTTGCGCAATTGCAGTCGCGTCTGGCAACCAGCCGGAAGCTCGTGGAGAAGGTGCAGGTGGCTCGCGAGCAGGGCGATGCATTCCTTGCCAAGTACTTCATGGACCGCAAGACTACCAGCTCGCTGGCCGCCAGCGAGTTAGTGCGCACTGCAACCGCGGCCGGAGTGAAGATGGGGCCCGGGACCTTCAATTACACCGCGATCGAAGGCAGCAACGATCTGCAGATGTACACGATCAATGCCGGCTTCGAAGGCACCTATGCGAACCTGATCAAGTTCATCGACCTGCTGGATAAGTCGCCGTTGTTTCTGATCATCGAAGACATGCAGACCGCGGGCGTGCAGAACGGGGAGATGATCACGGTCCAGCTCAAGATCGACACATTCGTGAAAGATGTGCCGGGGGCCGAACTATGAAGATGAAGCTCGGCGCGGAGAACAAGAAGGCCGTGTACTTGCTGGCCTTTCTGGGCGTGATCCTGGCATACGGGTTATACAGTAACTTCGCGCCTGATTCCAGCAGCACGCCGGCGACTGCCGGAAAGACCGCGGCCACTCCCGCTCCTCCCATCATCGGCACGCCGGACACGGACGATAATGTCCCGGCACGAGTCCCGGGCCGCGCGAATGCCAATACGGAGTTCCATCCCGTATTGCGCTCGAAGCACAAGGAAGAGCAGATCGACCCGATGAAGGTGGACCCCAGCTTACGCCTGGACCTGCTCGCAAAACTTCAGGACGAGAGCGCGCCATCGGCGTCACGGAATCTTTTTCAGATCGGGCAGGCGCCAGTGAAAGCCGACGATAAGCCCAAGGGTCCGGAGCCGAAGATCCTGGTGGCAAAGAACACGATGTTCAACTTCCCGCCGCCGCTTCCCGAACCGGCGCCGCCACCGCCACCGCCGCCGCCTCCACAGCCACCGCCCATCACGGTGAAGTATTACGGGTTCGCGACGCCCAGCGTGAGCGGACACAAGCGTGGCTTTTTCATGGACGGCGAGAACATTCTGATCAAAGCCGAGGGCGATACGTTGACCGGCCACTATAGAGTGGTGCGGCTCAACCCAACCAGCGTCGTGGTAGAAGACACCGACTCCAAGCGGCAGCAGACGCTGCAGATGACGGAGGACGCACAGGGATGAGAGCGAAACGACGAAATAACGGCGAATCCGGCTTTGCGCTGCTTCTCGTGTTCCTGATGGCCGCCGTCATTGCGATCACGATGTACATGGAGATTCCGCGAGTTGCTTTTGCCAGCCAGCGGCAAAAAGAGCAGCTTTTGATGGAGCGCGGCGAGCAGTACAAGATGGCCATCCAACGCTTCTGCCAGGCGAACAACAATCGATGGCCGGCGAAGATCGAAGATCTGGAGAACTTCAACAATCGCCGCTTCCTGCGGCATCGTTATATCGATCCGATGACCGGCAAGGACGAGTGGCGCCTGATTCATATTCAAAATGGCGTGCTCACGGATTCGGTGAACACGAAGCCGCAGAACAAGGACGATAAGGATAAGAAGGGCGCGAGCGAAGGCTACCTCGCGGAGGTTGCCGGTTTAGGAACTGCTCCTCTTCCCGGACAGGGAGCAACGGGTGCGAATGCGGCTCTGCGGCGGCGGCCGAGCGACGGCGGAACTCCCGGCACGGATCCTGCTACAGGTCTACCCGTTATTCCGGGGCAGAATCAATTGCTGCCGCCCGGTTCCACTGGGGGTCCGGCAACGACGGTGCCTCCCACTCCGACGGGAGCGCCGGGCATTAATGCGGGCACGCTTCCTCCCGGATTGCCGGTGCCTCCCACGCTCAACAATAACAACGGAACGCCACCAAATCCCACCGGAGGTTTGGTGGGCACCAACGGTCTCGGCGGTCAGCCGAGTAATCCGACCGGCCAGGCCGGTGTTTACGCAGGCCAGACGCAGTTGCCCGGAATGCCGGGAAACCCTGCGAATTCGCAGACAGGCGGCGTCTCGCCCTACCAGACCACGGCCGGCGCCAACGGCGTGCCTCCGGGATTTCCGCAGCCAGGCACGAATATCAATTCGGGCGCGCAACCGGGGCAATCCAATCAGGCAATCGGGATGATCAACCAGATTCTGACTTCGCCGCGGCCCGGTGGACTGGCGGGAATTCAGGCGGCAAACGGCGCGCAGCCTACGACCATCGGGGGCGGCATCGCTGGATTCGCGAGCACGCTCGACGCGGATTCGATCATGGTCTACAACGACCACACGAACTACTCGCAGTGGGAGTTTGTCTTCGACCCGACGAAATTCCGTAAGCCGCCTCCACCAAACGGAGGGCTGGTAGGCACGGCGATTAGCTCGATCGGTTCGATGCCGACCGGTGGACCCGGTGGCACGCCAGTGACATCCATGGCCCCCGGCGGCAATATGAACGGCGGGTCTATGCCGGGACCGGGTGGCGCGTTCGGGCAATCCACCCAGACGGGTCAACAGCCGGGCCAGCAACAGGGACAGCAGTCGGGCTTGAGTAGTGCATTCGGCGGCGGCCAACCCGACATCCGGCCGGGCCGGCGATAACCGGCGAACTCGATGAGACCCGCGCCAGCAGCCGGCTTGCTCGAACGCGCAGCAGCGTTCGCCATGCCGGAAGGCGCGGTGGCCTGTCGCGGAACCTGGCTGCGAGAAGAGGGCGAAATGCGGTTTGCGCCGGATCGTCCGTGGCTTCCGTTCACCGCCGAACAGTGGTTTCGCGGCGAGGGCATCGACTTCCGGTGGCAGGCGCGCGTGCGTATGGGTCCGTGGCTCGTGGCCCGTGTGACGGATCGCTTCGAACTTGGGTCTGGCAGCCTGGCCGCTCATGTATTTGGAGTGATTCCGGTGTCGCGAGCGAGCGGCGAGGAAACGGATCAGGGCGAGGCGCTCCGTGGTTTGGCCGAATTGCCGTGGCGGCCGTTCGCGCTACACGAATCCGCATCCATTCACTGGACTCCGTTTGGCGATGACGGTCTTCACGCCGCATACGACAACGGGAAGACAGAGGCCGCGATCGATTTTCGCCTCGACTCTGACGGCCGCATTCTCCGCGCGTCGGCCGGCGCCCGTCCGCGGCTTGACGGCAAGAGATTCGTCGATACGCCGTGGACCGGCGAATTCAGCGATTACCGCCAGTTCGGACCCTTCTGCGTGCCCGCGGCCGCTGAGGTCGCATGGCTGCTGCCCGAGGGCCCGTTCCCCTACTGGCGCGGCCGCCTCCTCGATTTTCGCGCTATTTTGTAATCCCGGCTTGGCTCAACATCCACGCGTAGATGAACGCGTTATCGTGCAAGCGGTCATAGCGTCCGCTCGCCCCGCCGTGGCCCGCGGGATCCATTTTGATTTTGAGCAGCAGCGGGTTGGAATCGGTTTTCAGGCTTCTGAGGCGCGCAACATACTTCGCCGGTTCCCAATACATCACCTGGCTATCGTTGAAGCTGGTAGTCACAAGCATCGCGGGGTACGCGCGCTTTTCCAGGTTGTCGTAGGGGCTATACGTCTTCATGTAGTCGTACGCGGCCTTCTCGTTGGGGTTGCCCCATTCGAGATACTCGCCGACGGTCAGCGGCAGAGTCGCGTCCATCATCGTGTTCATGACATCCACGAAGGGCACCGCCGCATGCACCGCTTTGAACAAGTCGGGACGCTGATTGACGACGGCCCCCATCAGCAATCCACCGGCGCTGCCGCCTTCGATGACGAGACGATCCCGATTCGTCCACTTCTGCTGGATGAGGAATTCGGCGCAATCGACAAAATCGTTGAACGTGTTCTTCTTCTTCATCAGCATGCCGTCTTCGCGCCACTGCTCACCCATTTCGTCGCCTCCGCGAATGTGGGCGATGGCATAGGCCATGGCGCGGTCCAGCAGGCTGACGCGATCGCTCGAAAAAGTGGGCGGCGTGCCCATGCCGTAGCTGCCGTACGCGTACAGGAACAGCGCTCCGTGCCCATCACGCTGGAAACCTTTGCGATACACGATAGAGACCGGCACCTTCACGCCATCGCGCGCAGTGGCCCACAGCCGTTCGGCTGCATAGTTCGCCGGATCGTAGCCGCCCAGCACTTCCTGCCGTTTCAGTAGCGTGGATTTGCCGCTTGCGACCTCGTAATCGTACACGCTGGCGGGAGTGAGGAAGCTCTGGTAGGTGTAGCGATACGTCTTCGACTCATAATCCGCTGTGCCTCCGGGGAAAACGGAATACACCGATTCGGGATACCCGATTTCGCTCCACCTGCCGATGTGGAAATCATAGATGCGCAGGTGATCCAAAGCATTGCCGCGCTCTACGGACACGGCGAAATCGCGAAAAAGATCGAGATGCTGAATACGCGTATCGGCGCGATGGGCCACGAACGTCTTCCAGTTCTTCGGCGCGGGGTCGCTCTCGGGCGCGGTGACAATCGCGAAATTGTGGCCGGGCTTATTGGTGCGGATGTAGAACAGTCCCTCCCTATGGTCCACGTAGTATCGATGGCCCTTTTCGCGTGCCAGGAAAACAGTGAACTGGCCGGACGGACGATCCGCGCGCAAGTAGCGGGTCTCGCTGGTGTCTTTCGATTCCGATTCCAGCAGCAGATACTTCTCGTCGCGCGTTTTGGAGATGCCGATGTCGTACAGTTCGTCCTTCTCGTTGAAGAGCTGTTCGAATTTCTCCGTGGCTATGGTATGGCGGAACAGCCGGTCAGGCCGCTTGGTGACCGCATCTTCGGTCGTCAGGAAGATGGTCTTGTTGTCGGCGGCCCAAGCCAGCGAAGTGACGCGCTCGAACGTATCGGGCAGCGTCTTTCCGTTGCGCAAGTCTTTGACGCGCAGAGTGTACTGCCGGAAGCCGCTGAAATCCAGCGTGTACGCGAGCATGTTCTGGTCTTCGCTGACCATGAACCTGCCGAGGCCGACGAACTTGTGGCCTTCGCCGAGCTCGTTCAGGTCAAGCAGCACTTCTTCGGGCGCGATCATCGTGCCTTTGCGGCGGCACTGGATCGGGTACTGCTTGCCCTCTTCCGTACGCGAATAGTAAAGATAGCCGTGGCGCATTGCCGGAACCGAAAGGTCTGTCTGCTTGATGCGGCCGAGCATCTCTTCATACAGAGCGCCGCTGAACGGCTCGAGACTCTTCGTCATCGCGGCCGTGTACGCGTTCTCCGACTCCAGATACTCGCGCACCTGCGGATTGGATTTTTCGCGCAGCCAGAAGTATTCGTCGACGACGGTAGCTCCGTGGCGCACCTCGCGATGGTCGACGCGCGGCGCGACTGGCGGCGTTTGCGCCGATACTGTCATAGCGAGGAAGAAAGCGAGTGCGATGCAGGGGCAAACAGCGGACATGCACTCAAGGTACTACACTTGTTGCACGCCGCTGTTCAGCAGTGTTAACGGCCCGGAACGCCGACCCAGCCGCGCGTCCAGATATCGGCCAGCGTGAAGGTGAGCAGGATGCCGAGCCACAGCAAGCCGCCGACCACGACCAGCTTCGTCAGGCCGGTAGAGTGGCGGATGTGCATAAAGAACAGCGCAACCAGCAGCATCTTCGCGACGGCGATAGCGAGCGCCACGACAACGCTGAAGGCGCCCAGGTCGACATGCGCTACGACTGTGGTAAGTCCGGTCGCGAAGAGAAGGACGATCCAGACGATCGCGTAAGTTTTAACGGCGTCTACGTGATGATTCATGGCTGACTCACTTCAAGTGGCGATCGATCAGGTACAACAGCGGAAACAGGAAAATCCAAATGATATCGACAAAGTGCCAGTACAGCCCCACCATGTCGACGGGCGTCATGTACTCCGCCGTGTACAAGCCCTTGTAGGACTTCCAAATCAGAAATGTAAGCAGACCTACCCCTACAACCATATGCAGGGCGTGCAGCCCGGTCATACAGAAGTACAGCGAGAAGAAGAGTTGCGCCTGCCCCTGTAGCGGTGTGCCGTCCAGATGGAAGGAAGCTCCGGGAACGTGGTGTTCTTCGAATTTCTGATTCCATTCATACGCCTTCACTCCAAGGAACACCATGCCCAGAAGGAGGGTGAGAATGAGAAAGATGATCAGAGCTTTTCGCTGGCCCAACTGCGCCGAGCGGACGGCAAGCACCATCGTGAAACTACTGCACAACAGGACGGCGGTATTGACTGCGCCGATGATCTCATTGAGCGAACTTGAAGCTACCGCAAACGCATTGGGATAAGCGTTGCGATAAATGGTGTACGCCAGGAACATGCCTCCGAAGAACATGATTTCGGTGATGAGGAAGATCCACATCCCGAGCGTAGAGGCGTCTTTCTGCTGCGCGGAATCGTCAAACTGCTCTCGCAAGGCGAGAGTTTCGGCATGAAGTTCGTTAGCCAACTTCGATCACCTCTCCCGAAATGGCGCTGTAGTCGTAGGCATCGTGAGTAACAATCGGGGTCACATCAAAATTGTGCAGGGGCGGCGGTGAAGCCGTTTGCCATTCGAGTCCGGTGGCTCCCCAGGGATTGGCTCCGGCCATCTTGCCGTAGCGCAGCGACCAGATGAAGTAGACCATCGGCATGAGATAGCCGACGGCGAGAACGCTGGCGCCGGCGGTAGACAGCACGTGTAGCACCTGGAACTCCGGAGGATAAACGTGATAGCGGCGCGGCATTCCCATGTAGCCGAGAATGAACTGCGGGAAGAATGTCAGGTTAAAGCCGAGGAAGATCACCAGCGCCGAAAGCTTCGCCCAGCCTTCCGGATACATGCGTCCGGTCATCTTCGGCCACCAGTAGTGCAAGCCGCCGAGATACGCCATGATGGTGCCGCCCACCATGATGTAGTGGAAGTGCGCGATTACGAAATACGTATCGGTGACATGCACATCCATGCCGAGCGATGCGACAAAGAGGCCGGTCAAGCCGCCGATGGTGAACAGGCCGATAAAGCCGAAGGCATAGAGCATCGGGGTGGCGAAGGAAATGGAGCCCTTATATAAGGTGGCGGTCCAGTTGAAGACCTTGATGGCCGACGGAATCGCGACGAAGTAGCTCAGGAACGAAAACACCATTCCGGCATACACGGATTGCGTGCTGACAAAAAGATGATGACCCCAGACCAGGAATCCGAGCACGGCGATGGCGACGCTGGAGAACGCGACGAAGCCGTATCCGAAAACCGGCTTGCGAGAGTAGACGCTGACCAGCTCGCTGATGACGCCCATTCCGGGGAGCACCATAATGTATACCGCGGGGTGCGAATAGAACCAGAAGAGGTGCTGGAAGAGCACCGGATCGCCGCCCAGCGCGGGATCGAAAATTCCGATGTGGAACACGCGCTCGCAGAACACGAGCACCAGCGTAACGGCCAGGACGGGCGTCCCTAGCACCTGAATCAGGGCAGTGGCATAATTCGACCACACAAACAGCGGCAGGCGGAACCACGTCATACCGGGAGCACGCATGCGGTGCACGGTCACGATGAAATTCAATCCGGTGAGAATGCTGGAGAAGCCCGCGATGAAGATGCCGAGCGCGGTCGCGATGACCCACGTATTCGAATACGAGGTGCTGTACGGAGTGTAGAACGTCCAGCCCGTATCGACGCCGCCCGCCAGCATCGCGAAGAGCGCCAGCGCGCCGCCGGCCACCAGCAGGTACCAGCTCAGCAGGTTGATACGCGGGAACGCAAGATCGCGCGCGCCAATCATCATCGGAAGGAAGAAATTCCCGAGCGTCGCCGGTATGGATGGGAGGAGGAAGAAGAACACCATCGCCACGCCGTGCATCGTGAACAGCTTGTTATAGGTTTCGCTGCTGACCAGGTCGCCCTGCGGCGTCAGCAACTCCACCCGGATCAGGGTAGCGAAAGCGCCGCCGATGAAAAAGAAAAAGGTTATGGTGAACAGGTACAACAGACCGATGCGCTTGTGGTCTTTGGTAAGCAGCCAACTCTTCAGGCCGTAGCTGGCGTTTAAGTAATTCTCTCTTTCTTGTACTGCCGCGGTAATCATAAGTTCAACGTTTCGGTGTTGGAGTCGCACTCGGGGTTAGCGGTGCGTTGGTATTCACGGCCGGCGTCGCTGCCGGCGTTTGCGACAAAGACTTCACGTATTCAATCAGTTGCAGTACGCCCTCTTCGGTGACCAGCCCCTGGAAAGTAGGCATTACCGGCTGGAATCCGGCCACGACCTTCGCGTTCGGCTGCAGAATCGATTCCCGGATGTACGCCTCATCGGCATGAATGTCATTTCCGCTGGAAAGCCGGACGTTGCTGTTATATAAGCCGACCAGGCTCGGGCAGCGGCCCGACCCGTCCGGATGGTGACAATTGCCGCAAGCCAGCGACATGAACAGCTTTTCTCCGTTTTCGGCAAGAGAACCCATGGCACGTCCGCCGCTCAGCCAATCCTGGTAATCCTTGCGTTCCATGACATAGACCCAGCCGATCATGCCGGAGTGTTTCGTGCCGCAGTACTCGGCGCAGAACAGGTGATATTTGCCGGGCTTGGTGGGAGTGAACCACGTAGTGGAATAGCGGCCGGGGACTACGTCCTGCTTGGTCCGGAAGGCCGGGACGAAGAAGCTGTGGATCACATCCTCGCTGGTCATGGTCAGCTTGACGGGAACGCCGACCGGAATGTGCAGCTCGTTGATTTCGCGCTGGCCTTCCTGGTGCTGGAGCTTCCACATCCACTGCTTCCCGACGACGTAGATGTTCATCGCGTTGTTAGGCGGGCGGCTTTCGCGGAAGAAGATGCTGGCGCCCCACGTGAACATGATCATCGTGAGGCCGAAAGGAATTACAGTCCAGAGAATCTCAAGCGCCATACCGCCGTGCACCACGGCCGGCAACTCCTGTTCGGAGCGGCGGCGATAGCGAATGGCGAAATAGAATAGCGCACCAAAAATCAGTACCGTAAAGAAGACGCTGACGCCGAGCAGGAAGTAGAGAAGGTGGTCCACTTCCGGCGCGAAGGTGGATGCTTGTTCAGGAAACATAAGGTAGATTACCCATTGTGAAAATTATCCAGCCCGCCTCTCGCCGCCAGGGTGCGGTTTGCGCTCGCGTCGAAACGCGACAACCAAAAACGCGCCGCAGATCAGCACAAAGCCGGCGCCGCTCAGCCGCAGAGTATTCATGGCGAGAGCGCCGTATTTTCCGGTAGCGGGGTCGTAATGATAACAGAACAGCAGTATGGCGTCGACCGGCGTGCCGATCTTATTGTTTGACGCTTCCACCAAACCGAGTCGCAAATCGCGCGGCGAATACTCCACCCCGTAGAAGTAGCGGCTGAGGCGCCCATCGGGTGTCAGCACCATTACTCCACTGGCGTGCGCGAACTGCTCGGTCTTGGGGTCGTACTTATAATGAAAGCCCACAGCATCGGTGAGCGCTTTGATGTTGGCTTCGTCGCCGGTCAGGAAGTGCCACCCGTTGGCGGTGTTCGGGCGATTGTAGCGCTTGAGATACGTTTCCTTTTTCGCCGCGGCTATTTCCGGCGTGTCCTTAGGGTCAAAGCTGACGGACACTACTTCGAAATCCTGACCCGCGTTGAAACTCACCACCTTGAGCGCACTCTCCAGACCGGTGAGGATTTGCGTGCACAGCATGGGGCAGCGATAGTAGACCAGTGCGAGGATAACGGGCTTTTTGGAATGAAAAAATGTAGAGAGCGGAACAGAGCGGCCGGCTTCATCCTTGAACGTCAGGTTGAGCGGGACCTGCTCATCGAGTTTCTGGTCAATTCCGACGCCCTGCAAAGCGCCGGGGAGCGCAGGCCTCAAATTCGTATCCTGCAGACTGTACGACTGTTGCGCGGGTGCGGGTTGCCCCGGCTGCGCGCCGGCGGCAAACGCCGCCGCAAGGCCCATGAAAGCGAATTTCCCAATTACTGAATAACGAAACATTACTTGCCTGATTTGCTCTTGCTCGTATTTGAAGTACCGCCGCTGTACGGCGGCACGCCGTTTCGATTCGCTGGGTACGTTCCCGGCACGCCTTCGCGATGCGGACCTCCCGGAGCGGGAGGAGCGGAAGGTTGATTTCCGGTTCCCGCACCCGGCTGTTGAGTCGGGTTTGCCGGCGGCTGTGTGGAACCGGCGGCGGCTTGACTGCCGCTGAGTTCACCGGCCAGAGGACCGCCGATCTGATTCATCACGGGACCCAATCCCGATTCGCTGGGCACTGTCACATTGGCCGCCGCGCTCTGCGGACCGTTGTCCGGGCGCGCAGGCAATCCGCGCTGCGCCAGAATTTCCATGGCGCGATCGATCGGGATGCGGACCGTGCCGGATCCCTGATCCACCCAGCCGTAGCTATTCAGGATCTGGTTTTCGGCGGCACGCATCTGCTCCATATCGAGAATGTCGGAGGGCTGCAGCCGCGGTTGAGGCGGCTCGCTGCGCGCATCCATTTCAACTCCCTGCTCCACGCGCGAAGGTAGCGGACCACCAGATTGCTGCAGGAAAAAATGAAAGATGCCGAACAGAAGGGCGAGCACCGCGATGCAGATGAGCACCAGGGCTATGCCGAACTTGCCGACTGCCCACTCGTCGACATCGACGACTTCATGGCCGACGTTGGGGTTGTTCAGATCCGGCAGATGCACGTCGTGCTCTTCGCGCGACGGATGTCTATTCTCTGCCATGCAGGAGAGCCTCCTCGATTTCCGGTTCGTTGACGGGCAGCAGTGGCCGCTTCTCCAACTGCGTCAAGAAGTATGCCAGCCAGATGCCACCGATACCGATTGGGGCGGTAATATCCATCCAACTCACGCCCAGGGACCCTTTCAGGAAGTCCGGCGCCACGAGCCAATAAACATCGACATAGCGCATGAACAGGATGAAGAGGGAGATGGCGGCGAGCAATTTGAAATTGCGTTTCAGGTCGCGCGAGAGCAGCAGCGCGAAAGGCAGTGCAAAGTGGCCCACCACCAACAAGAGGGCAACGTACTGCCAGCCGCCCCGGAGACGTTCCAGGTACCACGGGATTTCGTCAGGCAGATTGCCCGCCCAGATGATGAGGAACTGCGAAAAGGAGAAGTACGCCCAAGTCATCACGAGCGCTAGCATGAGCTTTCCCAAATCGTGCAGGTGGCGCGGCGTCAGAACGCGAGACATCGGCTCGCGATAGGAGAGCAGCACCATCACCGTGATCAGAAACGCCATCGACGAGAGGCCCTGGCCGGCGACGAACAGCAGCCCGAACATGGTTGAGAACCAGTGCGGATCCAGCGACAGCACCCAATCCGTTGCCATGAAGGTGATGCTGAAGACCCAGAAAATCAGCCCGGGGCCGGCGAGAGCTGCCATTTTGCTCTGCGCGCGCGGGTTGGCATCGCGGTCCTGAATGAGCGACCATCGATTGAAAAACCATCCCAGGAACGACCACCCGAGCAGGTAAACGACTGCGCGTCCAATAAAGAACGGCACGTTGAGATAGGCCTGCTTGTGCTTGAGCGCTTCATCGGCCGCCACGATGTTGGGATGCGCCCACTGATACAGATAAGGGATGCCGATTGCGATCGGGATGAACAGCAGCGCGATGAGTGGAAGGGTACGGGCTGCCGCTTCCGCGGGCCGGCGAATCACGATACCCCAGGCGCCGCCCGTAAGGTATTGCAGCATGAGCCACGCCAGGCAGCCGAGCGAGACCCCAACATAGAAGACGTAAGACCAGAGATAGGAACGGTAGAACTGTTCGGGCGAGACAAGGAAGAATCCGGCGATGGTCAATACCGCGCCGATCAAGCCCACGATGAGCGCGCGGCCACGCCACGAACGAAGTTCGGATTGAAGCGTCGCGGAAACGGCGAAATCCGGGATCGATGCTGTCATTTGGCACCTCCCGGCGGCACGGCGTTGGTCGACCCCGGTTGCATCTCGCCGGGATTTTGAACCGTGACCGGCTGGTCTAGTTGAGAACGGTTTTCAGGCGGCACGTCGTTGATATTGGCGTTATGAGAAAGTTGCAGGGCGCGCACGTAGGCCACGATGGCCCAACGGTCGCGCGGGTTGATCTGCTCGGCGTAATCCGGCATGGCTCCGAAGCCGTTGGTGATCACGTCAAAGATGTACCCGTCCGGCGCATTGCGCAGGCGGGCGATGTGATATGAGGGCGGGTGGCGATACCCACGGCGCACGATCATGCCTGCGCCGTCGCCTAAGCGATCGTGACAGGGCGCGCAGTAGATGTTGAAACGCTGCTGGCCGCGGTCGAGCACCTCGCGTGTAACCGGAAACGGCATTTGCGCAACGGGTTTACCGTCCGGGCCCATGCCCTGGTAATAGGCGGTATCGTCATCGAGATGGCCGCGCGGAATTGTGCCGGGAATCAACGGGCGCTCGGAGCGGCCGTCGGCAAAAAAATCGCTCGGGCGCAAAGGAATGTACTTCGGCTGGTCGTGCATGTCCTGCCGGCAACCGGCGGCAACAAATGCGAGCGCCAGGCCGAGCGAGGCAATCGGGAGATTAATGCGCAACGTCGGATACCTCCGTGGGTTCGAAAGTTCCGAGGAACGCACTCACTTTTTCGTGGTCGTACAACGGGTCGCTGGCTTCGATGCAGAGGAAAAACCGGTCGCGCGATGCGGAGGAAAATCGCGACACGTTGAACGTTGGATGGTACGGCATCGGGAAGCCGCAAAGCGCCATCAAGCCGAGCACCGAAGTGATCGAGGCGAACAGAATCGTGAGCTCGAACGTGATGATGATATAGGCAGGCCAGCTATTGAGCGGCCGGCCGGCAATGTTGATCGGGAAATTAAAGACGGTGATGTAATACTGCAGCAGAAAGCCGGTGAGACCGCCGCAAATCCCTCCGCACAGCACCAGGAACGGCAATATATTCTTGTGCAGGTGCAGCGCGTCGCTCAGTTCTTCGATGGGGAACGGCGTGTAGGCGTCCAGCTTCCGGTACCCTTGCTCCCTCGCCGTGCGTGCGGCAGTGACGAGCGAGGTCGGGTTATCGAATTCGGCCATGACGCCGTAGATGGGCTTATTGACGCTCATCCGCGGACCTCCTCCTCCTCGATTTTGGCTTGCGGCAGAAGTGTGCGAACTTCAAAAATCGAAATCATGGGCAGTAGGCGGATGAACAGGAAGAACAGGAACATGAACATGCCGATGGTGCCGATGAACGTGGCCCAATCCCAACGCGTGGCGTGAAACTCGCCCCATGACGACGTCAGGAAATCCTGAGCCAGGCTGCTGACGATGATCACGTAGCGTTCGAGCCACATGCCGATCAGCACCACGATGGAAGAGATGAAGAGCAGCACCGGACTGGAGCGGACGCGTTTGAACCAGAGGAACTGCGGAGCAACGATGTTGCACGTCAACAGCGACCAGTACGAGACGGCGTAGGGTCCGGCCATGCGATGCCAGATGGCCGCCGATTCGTAAACGTTCGAGCTGTACCACGCCGTGAACGTTTCCATGATGTACGCGTACGCGACAATCAATCCCGTGGCAAGCATTACCTTGCCGCAATTATCGAGGTGCCTGGCGGTGATGAGGCCTTGCATCCCGTAGACGGCGCGCAGCGGAATGGCCAGCGCGAGCACCATGGCGAAACCGGAGTAGATGGCGCCGGCCACGAAGTAAGGTGGAAAGAACGTGCTGTGCCAGCCGGGAAGGATAGCGATTGTGAAGTCGAAGCTCACGACGGTGTGAACGGAGAGCACCAGGGGCGTCGCCAGCCCGGCGAGCAGCAGGGTAGCCGTCTCGTAAATCGACCAGTGCCGGGCGGACCCGCGCCAACCCATCGACAGAATGCCGTATATATATTTGCCGAAGCGGTTGCCCGCGCGATCGCGCAGGGTAGCCAGATCGGGCATCAGGCCGACATACCAGAACAGCAGCGACACCGTCCCGTACGTCGACACCGCAAAAACGTCCCAGACCAGCGGGCTACGGAACTGCGGCTGTACGCCCATCGTATTGGGATACGGAAACAGCCAGTAAGCCAGCCATGGACGGCCGAGGTGGAGAATCGGGAACATGCCCGCGCACGCTACGGCGAACAGCGTCATGGCTTCGGCGAACCGGTTGATGGAGTTGCGCCAGCGCTGATTGAGCAGCAGCAGAATGGCAGAGATCAGCGTGCCCGCGTGACCGATTCCGATCCACCACACGAAGTTCGTGATGGCGAAGCCCCACATGACCGGGGTCCGAATCCCCCACAGGCCCACGCCCTTGGCAAAAAGAAGGACCATTGCCAGGAGCAACAGCATTAACAAGGTGAAGCCGACTCCAAAGCACGCCAGCCAGAAAACCGGCGGCCGCTTTTGTGTCAGCACTACGCTGGCGATCTTATCTGTGACCGTCTCGAACGTGTATCCGGGAGAAATGATGGCCGATCGCGGCGTTTCGATTACGTGTCGTTCATCTGGCATAACGTTACGCCTCCTCGATCTCCGGATTGGGGTTGCGGAAGGTGGCCAGATACGTGGTGCGCGGACGAGTGTTGAGGTCGGCTAGCAACCCGTAGTTAGATTTCTCGGCTTTCATTTTGCTGACGCGGCTGTTGGGATCGTTGATGTCGCCGAAGATGATGGCTTCGGTCGGACAAGTGGCCTGGCAGGCGGTTTGGATTTCACCGTCGCGAATGGGACGATTCTCCCGTTCCGAATCGATCTTGGCGGAGTTGATGCGCTGCACGCAGTACGTGCATTTCTCCATCACACCGCGGCTGCGCACGGTCACGTCCGGATTGCGCAGCAGTTTCAGGCTGGGAGTTTCGTAATCGCTGAACAGGTAGAAGTTGAACCGCCGGACTTTGTACGGGCAGTTGTTGGAACAATAGCGCGTGCCCACGCAGCGGTTGTAGACCATATCGTTCAGGCCTTCCGCGCTGTGGCTGGTGGCTTGCACGGGACAAACCAGCTCGCAGGGAGCGTTCTCGCATTGCATGCAAGGGACCGGCTGATTGTACATGGCCGGCCGGTTGATGTCGCCGCTGTAGTAAGTGTCCACTCGCAGCCATTGCATGATGCGGCCGCGGCGGACCTGATCTTTCCCCACCACAGGAATATTGTTTTCCGCCTGGCAGGCGATGATGCACGCGCTGCAACCGGTGCAGGCATTCAAATCGATGGCCATGCCCCATGCGTGACCCTTGCTGTAATCCCACTCGGGATACATGGTCAGAGTGCGCGGCGGAACTTCGGCTCCTTCGTGCACACTCTCGGGGTCTTTCACATACTCGGTGATGTCGCCTTTGTGAATAATATGGCGGCGCGTATCGAGCATGTGCTGGTTTTGCTGAGTAGCGAAGACATACTTGCCGGAGACCTTGTGCGCTTCCATGCCGACGTCCTGCCACATCGCTTGCGAGGTGCGGAAACCGTAGGCGTTGAAGCCGAAGCCCGTGCCGGAGCGGCCGGCCTTCGTGCGGCCATAACCCAGGTGCAGCGTGACGCTGCCGTCAGCGTGGCCCGGTTGAATCCAAACGGGGGCTTTGATCGTGCGGCCCTGATACGTGAGTTCCACCATCGGGGCGCCCTCGTCCATTCCGACGTCGAGCGTTTCGTAGTAGACGCCGAGCGGACCGGCGGTTGCCGGACTCATGATCGCCGCGTTGTCCCACGTGAGCTTTGTGACCGGCTTGGGCAGTTCCTGAAGCCACCCGGCATTAGCGAAGCGCCCGTCGTAAATTGTCGGGTCGGGGCGGAACACGACTTCGAGCTTCCCGTTTAACTTCGGCCGCTGCGAAGGAGTGAGTGCGCCGCCGTTGACCTTCGGCGTCTTCAGCGGCAGCGCGGAGTTGGCCATCACGCCATCGTGCACGGTGCGGCGCCACCAGGCTTCGAAATCGCCGCCTGTATGCTGCTTCTGCCAGTAGCCGCGAACAATCTCGTACCCGGCAAGCTGCGGCTGATCCGTCATCATCTGCAGCACTTCGTAAGAGGATCTGCCGTTGTACAGCGGCAGGATCAGCGGCTGCTGAATCGAAACGGTTCCATCGAAGGCGCGAGCGTCACCCCACGCTTCCAGGAAGTGCGCCTCCGGCAGGCGCCACTGGCAAACGTCGCTGGTTTCATCCTGCGATTGCGCGAGATGAATGCGCATGGCGGCCTTCTTGAGCCGCTCTCCCATTCCCAGTTCGACCGGCGCGTTGTACACGGGATTGCCGCCCAAAATCAGCAGCACGTCGACCGCCCCGGAATCCAAATCGTGCACCAGATCCTGCAGCGATGCCACCTGATCCACGGGATTGGCTTCGATCGGGTCCGTGTAGAACACCGTCTTTCCGGTGTTGCCGAGCGACTCGTTCATCAAGTGGGCGAGTGCGTGAACAACGGGAGGCTGCTGCTCGCCGGCGATCACCACAGAGGCGCCCTTATTCCGCTGCAGATCGCGCGCGATTGGGCCGATCCATTTATAGATGTCGTGATTATCGCCGTTGGTTGGGCCGTTGGCGATTCCGATGCCCCTACTCAGCGCCCAGGCGAATTCTTCGATATCGGTCGCACGCAGCGCCAGGCGATGGTCGGCTTTGCAGCCGGTGGCCGTTGGCATCGGCTCCACAACGTACAGCCGGTTCATGGCGGTGTTGCCACCCTGCACGCGGCGTCGAGCGGAGAACTGCCGTGCGTAGCGCAGCGAGCCGGGGCCCGAGGCGAGGAAATCGGAATCGAGCGAAACCACGACGTTGGCTTTCGAAAAGTCGTAGTAAGTGTTCGTCGGTGTGCCGAATGCCTGCTGGGCGGCCGCGCGCGCGCTGTGAGCGCCTGCCGGCTCCCACTGATGCCATTTCATCGCCGGATACAGTTGCTTGATACGCGACAACTGGTCCGCCATGGTCGGAGAGGAGATGGTCTCGGTCAGAATTCGCAGGCCGGCGCCGTTCTTCGCTTTCTGAGCCTCCATCAACTGCCCGAACTCGCCCATGAACTCGCCCCAGGAACGGATGTCGTCGTTGTACGTCAGCGAGTTGGAGCGATCGGGATCGTAAAGCTGGAGCACCGACGCCTGCGAGAATTGATCGCATGCGCCGAGCGTCGCCGGGTGCTCCGGATTGCCTTCCACCTTCGTGGGACGGCCTTCATGACTTTCCGCAAGCAGGCCGTTGGCAACGCCGCTGAGACTCATCGCGGTGGCGTAAAACAGGGGACGCCCCGGAATCAACTCCTCGGGTTGCCGGATGTACGGCATGATGTGCTCGGTAGGCTGGCGGGTGCAGGCGGTCAGACCGGCAAGAGCCAAGGAGGCGCCCATGACCTTCAAAAAATTGCGGCGGCCTTCATCGGGCGATTCATCTTCAGCCCAGCCGATTGCCTGCTGGGGAAATTCCCGCTCGATCAGGTCCTTGAATTCCGGGGTCGCCGCGAGTTGATCCAGACTCCGCCAATAATCGCGACCGGCGGCAGCGCTTTCCAGCCGCGCGCGGACGGCGGCCAAATCTAGTTTCTTCGGTGAATCGCTCATCGGTGGCACGTAGAACAGCTAGTCAGCAAGCGCACGCTTTGAATCTTGTTCTCCTTCATCAGTCGCTGCCCGATCACCTCTTGCGGCTCCGCCGGTACGTAGCCCATCGTGGTGATGAACTCTTTCGGACGAAGCACTTTTGCGGGATCGCGGTGACAGTCCAGGCACCACTGCATCTGGAGGGAGTTTTCCTGCCAGGTGAGGGGCATGCGATCCACACGACCATGGCAGCTTTCGCATCCCACGCCTTTCGCGACGTGGATGCTGTGGTTGAAGTACACGAAATCCGGCAGATCGTGAACGCGCGTCCAACGTATGGATTGCCCGGTGCGGAAACTCGCGCGCACCGGCTCCAGCATCGGGCTGGTGCTCCAGATTTCGGAGTGGCAGTTCATGCACGTCTTGGTCGGCGGAATATTGGCAAAGCTGGAGCTCTCAACGCTGGTATGACAATACCGGCAGTCCAGCCCCAGGCCGCCTACGTGATGTGCATGACTGAATGGAATGGGTTGCTCGCGCGGCGCTGTCGCGCGTGTCTCGTAAGTTCCGCGATCAATTTCCTCGAACGCCCACCCTAGAAAGGCCAGGGTGAAAACCGCGCCGACGATCGTGATCCGTGCGAAGGTATTCGCGCTGTGATGAAAGATCTGGGACACAGATTCACCTCTGTCCCATAGTGAGGTTCAGAATTTTGTAGTGTCGCATCAGGAAGACAACAGCCCCTAAACCAACTTCCCTCTTTTCTTCTGTAACTCTCTCAGTTTGCCGGATTCGGCAAGTACTTTCGAAATGCTGTACCCGAGAATTTGTTTCATTGTAAACGAATGATTCACTAAAGGCACTATTCTTCGTACTGTCGTGAACGGCATAGGAGTGAATCGTCGAATTCCGCATCAAACCTTTCGCTCCAAAAGGTACGCACTGCTCTCCAGGTGACTGGCCGCGCCGGCGTGACACACGGCGAATTTCGCCCCCTCCCGGTCTCGCGGCGTGCGCTTATCCCATAATGAGGCTGCGCCGTATTCACCGTCTTTGCGCAGCGCATAAAAATTCAAGTCGATTTGATCAAGCCGCTTTCGATCGTTGTCGAAGTTGCGGGCCACTCGCTTGAGGGCTTCGAGACAAGCCTCTTTCGGCGACGCGCCGTTGCGCATAGCTTCGACAACCGTGTGCGCGCCACATACGCGCAGATTCTCTTCCCCGCGGCCGGTCGAACCCGCTCCGCCGATATCGTTGTCCAACCAGAGTCCGCCGCCGATGATGGGAGAATCGCCCACGCGGCCCGGAATCTTGAAGGCCATGCCGCTGGTGGTGGTGACCGCGGACATTTCGCCCTTTTCATTCAGTGCGATGCAATTGATGGTGCCGTGGGGCGGATTCATCGCCACTTCATACGCCCACGCAAGCAAGCCGTCATCGACTCCCGGAAACGCGCGGCGCAGCTCGGCCTTCTTCTGCGCAGGCGGACCATCCACGCCCGATTCCCAAAACGTATGACCGCTGCGATCCCGCAACTCACGCTTCCACACCCGCCAGGCGAGCCGCGAGCGATCCGTCAACAAATCCTCTTCCGGAAAATCCCACTCTTTGGCGAACCTCAGAGCGCCGTCGCCGGCGAGCATCATGTGATCCGTCTCGGCGAGCACCAGCTTGGCAACTTTGGATGGGGTTTTGATATTCCGGATTGCCGCTACCGCTCCGCCGCGCCGCGTGGGACCGTGCATACAACTGGCATCGAGCTCCACCACGCATTCCTCATTCGGAAGGCCGCCGTAGCCGACGCTATTGTCATTCGGATCCAGTTCCTGAATGTTCACTCCCGCGATCACGGCGTCAAGAGTGTCGCCGCCGGACTTGAGAACGTCCATCGCCTTGGCGCACGCCGGCACGCCGTTGCCGCTCGAAATCGCGATGTTGCGTGTCCTCGCCTGGCCTTGCAACACCCGGATCATCGGGAACGTAGCCGTTCCCAGAATCGCCGCGCGTCTGCTCAGTGAGAGGTCGCTCATCACGAATTTACGAAGGAAACACATTATGTCATAACAAAACAGGGACGTTGTACTCCGCTTCGGGCTCTTGGGCACGAATCGTCCATCTCCTGATACACTTGGGGCCATGAAGGGTCTCGCTGTACTGGCGGTTGGGCTGTGTCTCTGCGCAAACGGCGCGGAGCCGCAACGGGCGAAAGCCAAAGGGGATATCCGCGTTTCAGAGGCAAAAGGGCACCGCAGCGACGATCGCGTCTCCGTCGATGGCCGCGTGCTTACCACCAGCGAGAAACCCACCAAGGGGCTGATTCTGGCTTTCGATTTCCTTTCCGATGAGGGAGAAGTGCTGACTACGCAGAAGGTTCAGCTCTCCGACGACACGGTTGCATCGGGCGAAGACCTTCCCTTTCACGTCGAGACCAACAACCCGCCCGGCTCCATACGCTTCAGGATCAGGGCATTCGACACCGGGGACAAAGAGTTAAAGGTGATCGGCGGCGGACCTTATATTATCGATTAAGCTGGAAACCCGCCTGGCTCGCGTCTTCCCCCGCACAATTTTTTTACATTTCTTTTACAACTAATACATCACGAAACACTCGCTACTGCGTAGGATTACTGATAAGCCTTTCGGGAAGGAGGGTACATGGGACCCCAGACGACCGGAAATTCCCAGATTCCGCCCTACCACGATGAACACCTTGTGCTGGACTTCGATGCGCAGCTCGCCATGCTCGACGGGGGGCGGCTCGCGTTAACTCGGAAAGAATATGACCTGCTGGCGCTGCTCGTGCAGCACGCCGGGGAAATTATTCCGCGCCAGGCGCTGTTGCTTCGTGTATGGGGCTACGGGGACGATATTCATACCCGCACGCTCGACGTTCATGTGCGGCGGCTACGGAAAAAACTCGGCGCTTATGCCGACCAATACATCGAGACGATCTTCGGTATCGGTTACCGGTTTCAGCCGTTTCACGCGCCGCGCTACTATCAGCCGGAACCGGTTGCAAAAGCTATCGTGGCATAGCGCTTCCGAGTCCGTTTCGTAGTAAAACTGAGAGCATGAAACGTCTGATGCTGTTCCTTGCTCTGGGTGCGTCCGCGCTTTGTGCGCAGGACTGGGCACGCCAGAGGCTTGACAAATCGACACGCCACGGCGAATGGGTGACTGTCAAACACGACGGCCGGAGCGTCGAAACATTCGTCGCCTATCCGGAATCGCCGCGCAAAACGCCGGTTGTGGTCGTGATTCACGAGATCTTCGGGATGTCGGATTGGGTGCAGTTGCTCTCCGACGAGTTGGCCGAAGCCGGCTACATCGCGGTGGCTCCCGATTTGTTGAGCGGCATGGGGCCGAATGGCGGCGGAACCAAAAGCTTCGGCTCCGGGGAAGTGGGACAGGCGATCGGCAAACTTTCTCCCGACCAGATCACTGCCGACCTGAATGCGGTAGCCGATTACGGGAAGAAATTGCCGGCATCCAACGGCAAAATCTATGTCGTCGGCTTCTGCTGGGGCGGGGGACAGAGTTTCCGGTTCGCGACGAACCGTTCGGACTTGAGCGCAGCGTTTGTGTTTTACGGGCCGCCGCCGGCGAAGGACGCTATCGCAAAGATCACCGCCCCGGTGTACGGCTTCTACGCCGGAAACGACGCGCGCATCGACGCGACTATTCCCGATGCCAAAGAAGCGATGGCTGCCGCGGGAAAGAAATACGATCCCGTGGTCTATGACGGCGCAGGGCACGGCTTCATGCGCGGAGGCGACCAACCGGACGGCCGACCAGGCGATAAAAAAGCGCGCGACGAAGCGTGGATCAGGCTGAAAAAGCTGCTGCAACAGTAACGACCGGTCTCCTGACCGGTCGCACAAAAGTTGCTTTGGGACAAGGCGCCCGAAGCGCGTCGCGACAGGAAGGATTCCTGTCGGCACGTGCCACTCTTGCAACCGGTCTGGAGACCGGTCTCCCGACCGGTCGCACAAAAGTTGTTTTGGGACCGGGCAGGAGCCCGGTCCTTACTGCCACCGGAACGTGCAGCCGGGGATTCCAGTCAGCCACCCGTCCATTCCGGTGTCGCCGATCGGCGCACCCGGAGGCGCATCGGGAGCTACAATCACCCGCATCGTTTCGCCCGGCCGATCCAGGAAGCGCTTGATATCCGCCGCGAGTAGCGTGTGCGCCGCCCTCTCTGCTTCGGGTGCGTTGGCGGCCGCGAGCATGGCCGCAGTCAGGCGCGTCAGCTTCAGGGACGCGATTGCCCGCACCTGCTGATTGCCCGCCGACGCGGTCAGGTACATCAAACGGTCGACAAGCACACGCTCCTCGCTACGACGCACTTCCGCTTCGTACGCATTCGCCGCCGGCGCATCGAAGGTCGCCTTCGTGAGACGGTCGATCACTTCTTCCAACCCGGGAAGCGCCGGTTCCACTGCATGCTGCGCGACCATGCGCCCCGCGCGCACCGGCTCAAGAGCGAAACCGATCGTCACATCCGCCGCGACCGTCGCCGGGCTGAGCGGATCGAAGGCATCCCCGGTAGTGCGCGGGAAAAGCTCGCGGTGGCGTCCATACCCCGGCGGGCGCGGCGGAATCGCATCGAGCACCTGCTTCGGCACAGTCAGTTCACTCGGCTTTAACGTCGCTGCGAGCGCCTCCAGCGCCTTCCGCTGATTCGCTGCGCTCTCCCATTGGAATGGCGTACGGCCGTCGCCGCGCATCGCATAAATATAATCCTGGCCGCCGAGCATCGATGCCGTCGATTCCACCGCATAGCGGTGATACATGAAAATCGGCACCAGCGGCTCTTCGATGGTCGCCATCGGCGCGCCGTTGCGGATCGTGTGTTCGCCGAGGCGATTCAGCGCCGCGCGCCGGACCTTCATCAGCCGGTTCAATTCGTCCGCCTGATTGACGCCGTTCGACCACTGATCCACGCGCGGATGCGTGTCCAGATCCTGATTCGTGAGGTAGCGCAGATCCTTCGCCCAAGCGTCGTTCAGAATCTGGTCCAGCGCCGCCTTTTCGTCGCCGGCGGGAAGTTGGCGGTACCCGTAGTTGATCGCGACCTTGTCCCAATCGCCGATGCGAGCCGGATACGCGTGCGAAATATCGATGGTCCCATCGGCGCGCAATTCCTCCTGCGGGTGCGGGTAATCCATCACCGAAATCCAACCCTGCGTGCTGTCGTAGTAATTGTGCCCCAGCCCGAGCGTGTGGCCGACTTCATGCGCGGCCAACTGGCGAATGCGCGCCAGCGCGGTCTGGTAAAGGATGTCCGGTTTCTCGGCTCCAGTCGTATACGGGGAGAGCAGCCCTTCGAAGATGAGATAGTCCTGGCGATCCCGCAATGACCCGAGAGTCACGGTCGCCTTGATGATCTCGCCGGTGCGCGGATCGGTAACCGCGCCGCCGGTGCTCCAGCCGCGCGTGGAGCGATGAACCCAATTGATCATGTTGTAGCGGATATCCATCGGGTCCGCGCCCTCGGGCAGCACCGCGACGTGAAAGGCATTCCGGTATCCCGCGGCTTCGAACGCCTGATTCCACCAACTCGCCCCTTCAATCAGCGCCTGCCGGACGTCGGCCGGAGCGCCTGGATCCACCCAATATTCGATCGGCTTCACCGGATCGCTGATCGCCGCCGTGGGATCCTTTTTCTCAAGCCGGTGGCGAATCACGAAATGCTGCACCATGGGTTCGCCGATCGGCACACTGTAATCTACATACGAATTCGAGATGTACCCGGCGCGCGGATCGTCATGCCGCGGCTTGTAATTTCCATCCGGCAATTCCACCAGCGAGTAGTGTTCGCGCAACGTGACGGCCTCCGCTGTCGGCGTGACGCTCGCGACGGTGCCGGAGAACATGCCGCCGCCGCGGCCGCCGCGACCTCCCGCCGCCCCGGTCACGATCACCGCGGGTGCAGTCGGAAAGTTGATCGCCGGCGGACCCTGTGCCGGACCCGCGCCGAAGCCGCCGCGCCCGCCAGTCGCTTCGTTGGCGAAGGTCAGCGTCACTTCCACCTCGGTGTTCTTCGGAAACGCCTTGGTGCGCGGCAGATACACAGCGCTGCGCGATCGATCCACACGATAGCCGGCCAGAGAGTTGCCCGCGCCGTGGCCGTCGCGCAGAAAGAAGTCGGTGGCATCTACCAGCACGTGACCGTTGGTCTCGGCGAAGACCGTGAATCCCCACAGAACC
>Ga0134128_10000243_pt1 | contig 78472 bp, 57 predicted proteins | sample KB31754_FD_96462 | JGI IMG/M metagenome (GOLD analysis project Ga0134128, IMG submission 96462) | Terrestrial soil microbial communities with excess Nitrogen fertilizer from Kellogg Biological Station, Michigan, USA - KB3-175-4 | ecosystem: Environmental > Terrestrial > Soil > Unclassified ... | reverse complement strand
TTTAGATCATCGTGCACGATCTCGACCGCGCGCCGGCCGGTTTCATAGGCGATCTGGCCACGCTCGCGATAAGGCGCCGGAATCGCGGCGCAGCCCGGCAGCGACAGGCCCAAAGCCTCGGCCACCGCGTTCATGGTGGAGGCTGTGCCCATGGTGTTGCAATGACCGATGGACGGTGCGGAGGCCGCAGCCGCGGCGAAGAATTCCTCTTCCGTGATGTCGCCGGCCGCCAGGCGCCGGCGGCTCCGCCAGATGGTGGTACCCGATCCCGCCAATTCCCCGTCATGCCAGCCGTCCAGCATGGGGCCGCCCGACAGGACTATGGCGGGAATATCCACGGCGGAAGCCGCCATGATCGCGGATGGCGTGGTCTTGTCGCAGCCCGTGGTCAGAACCACCGCGTCCAGCGGATAGCCGTAAAGGATTTCCGTCAAGGTCATGGCCGCCAGATTGCGATCAAGGGCCGCGGTCGGGCGGCGGCAATTCTCGAAAATGGGATGGGTGGGAAATTCCACCGCGATGCCACCGGCCTCGCGAATGCCTTCGCGCACGCGCTTCGCCAGCTCCAGATGATGGCGATTGCAGGGGTTAAGATCGCTGCCGGACTGCGCGATGCCGACAATGGGGCGGCCGGCGCGCAGCTCATCCGCCGTCAAGCCGTAATTTGCGAACCGCTCAAGATAGAGCGCGGCTTGATCGATGCGCCCCGGCGCGTCGAACCACTCCTGGGAGCGGAACCGGTGCTTTTCAACCATGATCTGCTTCTCTTTGTACTCTTCGCGACACGGCCGTCATCGCCAGCCCGCATCGATCCAGAAATTGTGCCCGGTGCACATGCGGCTGTCGTCGGAAGCCAGGAACAGCGTCAAGGCCGCGACATCTTCCGGCAGGATGCGCGACTTGAGGCATTGCTGATCGATGATCCACTTTTCATCTTCAGGCGTGTACCAGCGCGATTGACGGGGCGTTTTCACATTGCCTGGGAGAATACAAGTGACGCGAATATTGTCGGGGCCAAGCTCGCGCGCCAGCGCTTTCGTCATGCCTTCGATGCCGGCCTTGCAAATTTCATAGAGCGTCAAATCGCGCAATCCGAGATGCCAGGAAATCGAGCCGAAATTGATGATCGCGCCGCCGCCTCTTTCCTTCATGCCCGGCGCAACCGCCTTCGCCGCAAACAACATGTGACGCAGATTGACGGCAACGCGATCCTCCCAATAGTCGGGAGTTATGCTGTCCAGGCTGTGGCGATCGTCGCTGGCGGCATTGTTCACCAGAATGTCGATCGGTCCCGTTGCTTGGAAAAATTCCGCGAGCGCACTCAGGTCGCGCAGATCGACGCGATGGCATTTCGGCGCGATTTTGGCATCCGCCAGCGTGGCGCTGAGGTCTTTTGCTTCCTGTTCGAGAATATCGACGAAGATCACTTCGGCGCCCTGGCGCGCAAAGGCAGCAACCAGGGCGGCGCCGATACCGGACGCGCCGCCGGTCACCACTACGCGTTTGCCTTCAAGACTGGGATAAAGTGCTGACGGCATCGCCCCTTCGCCTCGCGCCGGACAGGTCCGTTCTTACCAGAACAAGAGCGAACGACCAATGTCTAGCTGTCATCCCAATGAACGTCGCCGTCTTCCGTGGTGCGGCTGCCGACCAGCATGGTCGCGCCGCGCTTGAGCGCTTCGGGGCTGGAGGCTTCGAGCCAACGCAAATAACCAAAGCCAGCAAGCATTGCGCCCAGGTAGAGATACGGCGCCATATTGTAGGGCCAGCTAGGCACCGGATAGACGGTGACAAACAGGACGGGCACAAAAGTTAGGGTTCCGATCCAGGGAAATATCGCGTGCCGCCAGAGCGAAAAACGCTCCGGCTGCACGCGCCGCATGTAGGACGTGAGGGCCAGATTGGCCATGGAGTAAAGCACGATGACGGCCAGCGCCGCGACCGTCTCGAGAAAGCCGAAAATATAATCCGGCCGCAACAGGAAGCCCACCAGAAGCACCGACGCGAGTCCGAACAGCTGCTGAAACCCGATGGCGAAGGCGGGCGTCTGATAGACGGGATGTATAGCCCCGAACTGGGCGGGCAACGTGCCGGCCCGCCCCATCGTGTACATCACCCGTGAGGCGGAATTGGTGCAGGCCAGTCCGACGGCAATGGAGCTGTTGATCAAAGCCAGCACGATCAGCCACCAGCCGGCGCCCCACAAGGCACGGCCGATGTCGTAAAAGGGATTGGGATTGTTGGCGAAAGCGGCCATGTTGCCCGTGCCCCAGCCGATCGCGCTCGCATAAGACGTAAAAATATAGAAGAGGCCGATGGCGATCAGCGAGAACAGCACGGCCTGGCCGACATGCTTGGCGGCGCGCCGCGACTCCTGAGCCAGCGGCACCGGGCTTTCAAACCCGCTGAGCGAAAGGACGGCAAGAACCGTTCCGGCGATGATCCCTTGGAATTGATGCGGCGACAGCGAGGGCTGCAGGGGCGCAAGATAGTTAGAACCGGGACCGGGATGGATCAGAAACGTGATCGCCAGCGCCAGCATGATGAGAAGTTCCAGGCCTCCAAGCAGCATGGTCGTCTGCATCGAGAGGCGGATGCCCCGGCGCGTGACGACCCAAACCAGTACAAATATCGCGCTGGCCAAAAGCCACCAGGGAACGCTGAGGCCGAGTTGGGTCTTCAGCATGTCCGACATCAGATAGCCCAGAAAACCGAGCGTGCCCGCCGGACCGAGAAAATCGTAGATCAAGTAACTCCAGGTCGCGACAAAGCCCACATGGCTGCCCAGTCCGCGGGAGGTGAAGGAGTAATAACCGCCGCTTGAGGGCATGAACCGGGAAAACTGGGCCACGGTATTGCCAGTGAAATAGCAGGCGATAGTCGCGAGCAGAAAGGAAAGCGGCATCGTCGGCCCGGCCTGCAATGCGACGATGGGAAAGGCGAACAGGATATTCGAAGCCGGCGCGATATGGGTGATGCCCTGGAGGACCAGCTCTGGCAGCCCCAGCGCGTTGCGGCGAAGCTCGGCGGGAAGATCGCTTGGTTCGGCGGTCATGGCGATCTCCTGGCCGTGCTTTCTGCGTTACCGCATCGCGAAAATCTGATTGGGCTTGAGGAAGAATGGCGCGACAATGGCCGGCATGTTGGAAAGCGGCAACACCTCTTCCGGCAGATCGATGCCCAGAATTTCTATCATGAAATCCCGGCGCTTCTGACAACGGGCGAAGCAATCCGGATAAAGCGCCCGCAAATCGGCGCGCAAGGCCGCGTCGGCGAGGACAATGCCATCCTCCATCCGGGTTGAGAAATAGGTCGGAGATGACGGTATGACATCCACCTGAATGGCCATGCCGGAATGAAGTGGAATATCCGAGGCGGGGTAAATCGGAGAACTCAACCATTCATCCAGGTGAATGAGATGTCCCGGATTGAGGAAAATCCCGAATTGATCGAACGGCAGCTTGTCCGCGATCAGCTTCGAAAGCTTGCCGCCCGGCGCGCCGATCTTCAGAAGGCCGAACCATTCGGCCATCGCTGCAAAATAAGGACCGGCGAAAGCTTCCACATAATCGCGCGCCGCTGGCGTCAAATCTTTCGCCGATTCGGCGACCCAACCCGCGCGGCAGATATTGCTGCCCCAATAGGCGATATTCGACGCCAGCGGCGATCCCATTTCGATGCGCGCGCCGACGGGGCCCGAAAGACCAAGCCCGCGATTGGCTTCCGTCACCAGGGTCATATGACAAGATAAGGGTTCGCCATTGTAGCCGATATGCTGGCACAGCTCCGTGTCGGTCATACCGGGGCGAAGCGCAAACAACATGCGCTTCATGCCTTCGGACGCCAGGATATTGGTGTACTCGAAATAGGCAATTTCGGAGGACGAGCAATGGGCCCGCAACCCGATTCCGGGATGCATCATCAAGGACGTGGCGTTCACACCCGCGTCACGGCCAGCAAGATCGCGAAGCGTATCCACAAGGTAGGAAGGAAGGTCGATGGCATGCGTGCCATCCGGGTGCTCGGAATCGGCGAAATATTTCCAGCCGATGCATCCAACCCTAGAGCCCGCACCGATGCCCTCGTCCGCGAAAATATCCCGGATTTTGCGGCTGGAGCCGCGCGGCTGATTGAGCAGCGAGAAGGGCTGAAACCGTTCCGCCCGCATTTTTCCGGCGGCATAAAGCGGACTGACGCCAAGATATCCCTCGCACTCATTGCCGACGATAAGCAATGGCGCGCCAGCGCTTCTCACGATCAGCACCGCTTCCTCGAAACGAGGATCGAAATTCGTAAGATAGGCCATGTTGGCGAAATGCTCGCGGTCGGCATAGACGATCGCGTGGGTCAGCCGGCTTTCCGCCATGTGCGCGCGCAAGGCATCGAACCGTCGCTCCAGCTCGGCCACCGCGACGGGAGGCGGCCGGTCCGCCAATCCGAATTCCGGCCAGTCGGCTTCAATCAGTTGAAACGCCTTGGCCGCACGACTCATGGAAACCACCTGAATCTCTTGTACCAGAGCAGATCCGGTACCGCTAATTGGAGAAATGTGCCAAGGTTGACGGCTCTCGAATCTAGCCCTGAATTGGGCGCAACCGCAATTTGACCGAAGACGCCATGCGTTCAAACAAGTCTGTCGCCCCGGTGCCCCTGCGGAGTGTGCGATGATAACCATCGCTGCCGATCTTGGTGGCACGAAGGTCAAACTCGGCATTGTGATAGATGGCAAGGTCGCGCAGCAGACCTCGATCCCGGCCCTGTCCCATGAGGGACTTTCTTCTCGGCTGCCAGCCATCGCCGAGGAAATTGACCAGCTGCTGGCGTCGCTCGGTTTGAATTGCCGGCAATGTGACGTGCTCGGCTTGACGTTTCCCGGCCTTGTCGATGCCGGCGCGAACCGGGTCCGCGCCACTTACGGCAAATGGGACGATTCGCCCGGGCTAGACCTCGAAGCTTGGGCCAAAACGCGCTTCTCGTTGCCGCTGGTGATGGAAAATGACACCCGCCTCGCGCTTTTCGGCGAATGGCGCGCCGGCGCCGGTGTCGGTTGCGACAATCTTGTCCTGGTCACCCTGGGCACCGGTCTCGGCACCTCGGCGGTGATTGAAGGTAAGCTTCTTACCGGCATCCACGGCCAGGCGGGTGTGCTGGGCGGCCACTTCTCCACCAACCGGCAGGGCGCGCGATGCACCTGCGGCAATATCGGCTGTGCCGAAGCGGAAGCTTCGACATGGGCGCTGGTGCGGATTGCCGCGAAACATCCTGACTTCGAGGCGAGCGCGCTTCGGTCGCGCGGCCATATCGATTTCGACGCGATATTCGAACTCGCGCGGCAGGGCGACTCCTGCGCGGTGCAATTGAAGGCGCATGCCATTGCCGTATGGGCCCAAATGATCGTGAATCTGATCCACGCCTATGACCCGGAGCGGATCATCCTCGGCGGCGGCATCGCAGCCGGCGCCGAAGATTTCTTCGATGATCTCAAGGCGGCTATTCTCTCGCACGCCCATACGCCCTGGGGCCAGGTCGATATCGTGATCGGGCGCCTGGGCGCATCCGCCGCCTTGTTGGGGCTTGACGCCTTGGCGCGCCAACGCCATCCGGAGCTGGCATGACAAAGTCCAATTACGACAAATTTCCTGTGATCGCCGTTCCGGACGGCGATGGCGCGGGGTGGCGCGGCTGGGACGACATCGTGGCGCGCTGGCGTGCGGCGTGCGAACAAGACCGGCGCCCAGTGGTGGCAATAGAGTGCTATCCGGGGGTGTTTCACGGCGAAATTGCCGATGCTTTGAAGACGCGCTGGCCTCAGGCCCAGCTGATCAACATGCATCAGGCGCTTCAGCCGGAAGAAAAGATTGCGGAACTGGTCGCGCCGTTCACCGGCGGCAATGACCCGATCTTCGGTTATATGTGCAATCTGACTCTAGATCGCTTCTTCCAGCCGGATGCGCTTGACGCGATCGGCACGCGCGCTTCTGGAGCGACCGCGCCCTTGATCTTGTTGGGAACCGGCGCGTTCCTGGCGGCGCCACGCAACGCTCTTTTTGTTTTTGCCGATATGCCGCGCTGGGAAATACAGCAGCGGCAACGCCGGGGCGAAATCGCCAATCTGGGATCCCAAAACAAGACCCTAAAAGCTTCCCTGCAATATAAGCGGGCCTTTTTCGTGGACTGGCGTGTGTGCGACCGGGTCAAGCGCGCGACGATGGTGCGCTGGGATTATCTTCTCGATACCACCGTCGCCGGCGACCCCAAGCTTGTCGAAGGCTCCGCTCTCCGCGCGGCGTTGACTCATGCGGTCACGCGGCCCTTTCGCGTCGTTCCCTTTTTCGATCCCGGTCCCTGGGGCGGCCAGTGGATGAAGGAGGTATGCGATCTCGATCCCACCCAGACGAATTTTGCCTGGTGCTTCGATTGCGTCCCGGAGGAGAACAGCCTTCGTTTGCGTTTCGGCTCTGTTGAAATCGAAGTGCCAGCCATCGATCTTGTGTTCGCAGAGCCCCGCGCCCTGCTCGGTCAACCGGTCTATGGCCGTTTCGGCGCGGAATTCCCCATCCGCTTCGATTTTCTCGACACCATGGCGGGCGGCAACCTGTCGCTTCAGGTGCATCCGCTTACCCATTATATGCAGGAACATTTTGGGCTGCACTACACCCAGGATGAAAGTTACTATCTGCTGGATGCCAAGCCGGGCGCGCATGTCTATTTGGGTTGCAAGACCGGCATTGGCCGCCCGCAGATGGAAGCCGCGCTTCAATCCGCACAGCGTGGCGAGGGCCGCTTCCGAGACGAAGACTTTGTCGGCCGCTTCGGCGCCAAGGCGCACGACCATTTCCTGATCCCGGCCGGGACACTGCATTGTTCCGGCGCCGACGCCATGGTTCTGGAGATCAGCGCCACACCCTATATTTTCACATTCAAATTGTGGGACTGGGAACGGCTGGGTCTTGATGGTAAGCCCCGGCCCATCAACATCGCGCGCGGCATGGAAAATGTCTGCTGGGACCGCGACGAGCATTATGCCGCGAAACATCTGATCAATCAGGTCACGCCCCTGGACAAAGGGGAGGGTTGGCGGGAAGAGCGCACCGGGCTGCATGAAGCGGAATTCATTGAAACCCGCCGTCATTGGTTTACGGGCCTGGTACATCACGACACGGGAGGGTGCGAGGCTGGTGGGGTGCAGGTGCTGAACCTTGTGGCCGGCGCCGAGGCGATCGTCGAAAGTCCCACGGGTGCTTTCGAGCCGTTGGTGACCCACTATGCCGAAACCATCATCGTGCCCGCCGGCGTGGGCCGCTACACGATCCGCCCCTATGGTCGCGGCATCGGCCAAGAATGTGCGACTATCAAGGCCCTTGTGAGGACCAAGTCATGAGCGCCGCAACGCTGCAATCCCTTGACTTGAGCGTGCTGCTGGCGCGGTTCGATGCCAAGAAAGGCACCATCGCAGGCGCGCATCGCACAGAGAGGCGGCTTTCCGATCTTGCCGGGATTTTCCAAGATCAGCAGGCCTATGCTGCCGCGTGCGCGGCAGACAATCCACTGGTCTATTCGGTGGAAGCCGTCGAACCTGGCGCGGGCGATGGCGACCTGCATTATGGTCTTGGCGTCATCCATCCCGGCCGAATCGGCCGGGAATATTTCATGACCAAAGGCCACCTGCATGCCTGGCGCGAGGCCGCCGAGCTTTACATCGGCCTTTCCGGGAGCGGCGTGATGCTTCTGGAGGATGAGGCGACCGGAGAGAGCCGGATGCTACCGCTGGAGCCCGGCTGCGCCGTCTATGTGCCTGGCCATACCGGCCATCGCACCGCCAATGTCGGTGACACGCCGCTGAGCTATATTGGGATTTACCCGGCGCGTGCCGGTCATGATTATGGCGTCTATGCTGCGCGCAATTTTCGTTACGCGATCGTGGATGAAGCCGGCGCGCCCAGGATGATCAGGAGAGACTCGGCTTCTTAATAGAGTGTGGGGGGACAGGCGTTGACGACGGAAAACAAAGGCCTTGTTCGTGTTGCGCTGATCGGAAGCGTCGGGGGCCTGCTCTTCGGCTATGACACCGCCGTCATAAACGGGGCCACGCAATATCTCGCCCTGCATTTCGCCCTCAGCCCGGCCAAGGAAGGGTTGGCCGTCGCCAGCGCCCTGCTGGGTTGCATTCCCGGCGCGCTGATCGCGGGTCAATTGGCGGACCGGTTCGGGCGCCGGCCCACGCTTTTTGCCTGCGCCTGGCTGTTTCTGGTTTCCGGGATCGCGTCGGCCGTCGTCGCCAATTTTCCCCAATTCGTCATCGCCCGCTTCGCGGCCGGTTTCAGCATCGGGCTTTGCTCGATGATTTGTCCGGTCTTCATCAGCGAATTTGCCCCCCCGGAGTCGCGCGGGCGCCTTGGCACGCTTTTTCAACTGGGCATCGTCACCGGCATTTTCCTGACATTGTTCATCAACGCCCTGATCCAGTCGTTCGGCGATGCCGCATGGAATACCGCCAGCGGCTGGCGCTGGATGCTGGGTTCGGAAGCCATTCCAGCCATAATTCTGGTGGGATTGCTGTTTGGCGCGACAGAAAGCCCGCGCTGGCGGCCCAGCAATCACCTGGGGAGCGCGAGCAACGGCGAACCGCTATTTGCCGCCAGGCATCGCCGGGCCCTTATGGTAGCCATCGTCATAGCGATCGTATCGCAATTGAGCGGCATCAACGCGATCATGTATTATTCCACCAGAATCTTTGCCAGCGCGGGGATCGGGATCTCCAACGCCTTCTGGGCGACGATGCTGGTCGGCTTCGTCAATCTGGTTTTCACGCTTGTCGCCACGGCCTTCATCGATCGGGCGGGCCGCCGCCAGTTGCTGCTGATCGGCTTGGGCATCCAAACCGTCTCGCTGGGGATCGTGGGCTTCCTGTTCCTGCATCCGGGCGGAAACCTGCTTCTGCTGGTCTCGATCCTGGCTTTCATCGCCGCCTTCGCCATGGCGTTGGGGCCGATCTCCTGGCTCTTGCCGTCGGAAATCTTCGCGGATGCCGTGCGGGGACGGGCGATGGCGCTTGTCGCATTCACGGTGTGGGCCGGCGCCTATGTCGTCGCCCAGACTTTCCCGATCCTGAACGACAGTCCTGCCGTCGGTCCGGCCTTCACATTCTTCCTCTATGCGATTGTCAGTCTTGCCGGACTGCTTTTTACGCTCTTCAACCTGCCGGAAACACGCCGTCTCTCGCTTGAAGCGGCAAGCGAAGCGGTGCGCAATTTCAACCGTTGAAAGCGCGCCGGAATTTCGAGGTCATGATGAAACGCAGGGATCTGCTCAAGGGATTGACGGTGACGGCGGGCAGCGCGCTTTGCGTCACACCCCCATGGAACATCGCTTATGGCCAGGCCGAAAATCCGGGCCGCCCCAGACTTGCGACACCCATTCGCGCTTTGATGCGAACCGAGAACGGCTTTGCCCAGCCTCTGCAGATTTCGGTCTCCAACAGTGGCGGTGCGGCTATCGCGATCACAAAGCTGGATGGCGCCGAGATCGACCGGCGCACGATCCAAAGCGGCCAAAATATTTTCGACATTCACCTTAAGCCTGCGTCGGCCGCACGTCATGCGACCGTCTCCGTCGAAATGAATGATGCACAGCAATCGGAGTCCGTGACGATAAAGCCGGTCCGCAAGATGCTGATCTACGTTCTGCCGCACTCGCATCACGATCTTGGCTATACCGACCTGCAAGCGGATGTCGAAGAAAAGCAGATGCAAAATATCAATCGGGGGATCGAGTTGGCGCGCAAGACAGCCGATTATCCCGAAGGCGCCAGGTTCGTGTGGAACCTCGAAGTGCTATGGGGCGCGGATCTGTTCCTGCAACGCCGCTCGCAAGAGGAGAAGACCGCGTTTTTCGAAGCCGTCCGCAAAGGATGGGTTTCTCTCAACGGCGCCTATGCCAATGAGCTGACGGGGTTGTGCCGGCCGGAAGAGCTGTTGCAGCTGTTCCGCTTTTCCACCGCGCTTGGCAAGCAATGCGGCGTGCGTGTCAACTCAGCCATGATGAGCGATGTGCCCGGTTTCACCTGGGGCACGGTCGCCGCCTTTGCGCAAGCCGGCATCCGGTATTTCTCGGCGGCGCCAAACTATTTCGACCGCATCGGCACTTTCATGGTGACTTGGCAGGACCGGCCATTCTGGTGGATCGGACCCTCCGGCAAGGACAAAGTGCTGTTCTGGGTACCATGGACAGGCTATGCCCTGTCCCACATCAACAAGCTGGGGCCTGATTTCGTCGCGGATTATCAGAACCGCATGGACGATGTCCGCTATCCCTATGACATTTCCTCCATGCGCTGGTCCGGTCATGGCGACAATGCCGAACCCGATCCGGAGCTCAGCGAATTTGTGCGCGCCTGGAACGAGAAATATGAATGGCCGCGGTTTTTCATTTCATCCGTATCGACGGCGTTTTCCGCTTTCGAGAAGCGCTATGGCAAAAAGCTCCCACGATATCGCGGCGACCTGACGCCATATTGGGAAGACGGCGCGGGGTCTTCGGCGCTGGAGACAGGGTTGAACCGGGGCGCCGCCGATCGCCTCAGCGCAGCCTGGGCGCTCTCTGCGATCAAGTCTTCTGCCTATGCTCCCGCCGCCTATGACGCGGCCTGGCGCGATGTCCTGCTCTATTCAGAACATACTTGGGGGGCGTGGTGCAGCGTATCGGATTCGGAAAATGACTTCACCAAGAAGCAGTGGGCGGTAAAACAGGCCTTCGCCGTCGACGCGGACAAGGCGTCCCGAGATTTGCTAAAGAGCGCGGCTGACTCTGGCGTACCCACCGCAAAGTCTTCAGCAATTCAGATATACAATCCTACTTCCTGGGACAGAACCGAAATCGTCACTCTGACGCCGGAGCTCTCCGCTGCCAGCGACCGTGTGACCGATCACGCCGGCAGGCCAGTGCCGTCTCAGCGCCTTTCGACCGGAGAGTTGGCGGTGCTGGTGACGAACGTACCAGCCTTCGGTTCGGCGGCCTACACACTCGCCGCGGAAGAAGCCCACCGCCAGGGCCAAGCCGTCACCGTAGAGGATGGCGTGCTCGACAATGGCTTGGTGCGCGCGAAGATCGATTCCGCCAGCGGAAACATTGTCGAATTGAATCTGCGGGGTAACGCGCAAAATCTGGTGGACCGCGCGAAGGGAAACGGCTTGAACGAATATTTGTTTCTCGCCGGGAGTGATGTGAGCCAGGTCCAGCGAAGCGGACCGGCCACGATCATTGTCGAAGAGCGGGGGCCCCTCGTCACCGCGATCAGGATCGAATCCTCCGCGCCAGGCTGCAAGCGATTGGTCAAGCGCTTGCGCCTAGATGCCGGCGCCGATCACCTGGAGATCACCAACATCGTCGACAAGGAGCGCGCGCCGCTCAATCCCCATCCCGGCGTCGGCGGGCCGGCGGACGCATTCGCGCAAAGGGGGTCGAAGGAAAGCGTTCAGTTCGCTTTTCCGCTTTCCGTTCCGGGTGGTGAAATGACGATGGACGTGCCACTCGGGAATATGCGCCCGGAGGCCGACCAGCTTCCAGGCTCTTGCAAGAACTGGCTGCCCGTCGGGCGTTGGATCGACGTGTCCAACAAGGATTATGGCGTGACCTGGGCCAGCTTGGATGCGCCGCTGGTCGAGATCGGCGGCATCAGCGCCACGATGCTCGGCTCCCAACGCGATCCCAGCGTTTGGCGCAAGCGCATCGAGCCGACGCAAAGTTTCTATTCCTGGGTGATGAACAATCATTGGGGCACGAATTACCGCGCCTATCAGGAAGGGCCTGTCGAATTCCGCTACGCCCTTCGCCTGCATAAGGGCCACAATGCGGGCGCAGCGAACCGGTTTGCCATCGGCCTTTCCCAACCCTTGCAGCCGGCATCTGGCAGCGACGCACAATCCGCTTCCCTCCTGCGCCTTCAACCCAATGACGTCCTGGCGCTCACGCTCAAGCCCAGCGACGATGGCAAGGCGTGGATCGTGCGGCTTTTCAACGCTTCGGCAGACGCGCAGAAAGCGACCTTGACCTGGCCCGGACGAGCTGTCGGGCGGACATGGCGAAGCAATCTAGCCGAAGAACAGCTTGCCGCATTACCGGGCGAAATCGCGCTTGGCGCATGGGAATTGGCGACATTGCGGATTGATCGGACATAATCGACGGCCTTCATCGCCGGAAAGAAAGCTCGCTCATGCTCTCCCATCGCTGGCTCATTCCCTTATCGGTCGCAATACTGATCGCCGCCGCGCCACCGCCCGACTATCTCGACACCAAATTGCCGCCCGGGCAGCGCGCCCATGATCTTGTCGGCCGCATGACGCTTGAGGAAAAGGCCAACCAGCTTGAGGACTGGGCCACTGCCGTGCCGCGCCTCGGCGTGCCCGATTATCAGACCTGGGGCGAAGCTCTCCATGGTGTCGCGCGCGCCGGCTATGCGACCGTCTTTCCGCAGGCCATCGGCATGGCGGCCACCTGGGATCCCGCAATCGTGCACACGATGGGCGACATCATCTCCGACGAAGCCCGCGCCAAATACAATCAGGCGCAGCGCGAGGGTAATCACCGCATCTTCTACGGTCTCACCTTCTGGTCGCCGAACATCAACATCTTCCGCGATCCCCGTTGGGGCCGCGGCCAGGAGACGTATGGCGAAGACCCTTTCCTGACCGCGCGGATGGGCGTCGCCTTCGTGACCGGCGTGCAAGGCCCCGATCCCGCGCACCCCCACGCCATCGCCACAGCCAAGCACTTCGCCGTGCATTCCGGGCCCGAGTTGCTGCGTCACGGCTTTAACGTTGAACCGTCGGCGCGCGATCTTGAGGAGACCTATCTGCCCGCCTTTCGCGCCACCGTGACCGAAGGACACGCCGGGTCCGTGATGTGCGCCTATAACGCCATCGGCGGCTGGCCGGCCTGTGCCAACAAATTGCTGCTTAAGGATCATTTGCGCGACGCGTGGGGTTTCGACGGCTTTGTCGTCTCGGATTGCGGCGCCATCGCCGATGTCTTCCAAGGTCACAAGAAGGTGGCCGACATCGAGCATGCTTCCGCGCTTTCACTCCAGGCCGGCACCGATCTCTCTTGCAGCATCTGGGCGCCGGGCTTCAATTCGCTCGCCAATGCCGTCAAGCAGGGTCTGGTTTCGGAAGACCTCGTCACCCAAGCGGCCGAGCGGCTTTACACCGCCCGCATGAAGCTTGGTCTTTTCGACCCGCCGGGTTCCAGCCCGCTGGACGCGATTGCGTTCTCCGACGCGGCAACTCCGGCGCACCGCCAAGCGGCGCTCAAAGCCGCCGAAGAGTCCATCGTCCTGCTCAAGAATTCGGGCGTGCTGCCGCTGAAGCCCGGCACGGGCAAGATCGCCGTCATAGGACCAACGGCCGACCTGCTGCCGTCGATTCTCGGCAATTATGAGGGTACGCCACAGGAGCCCGTGCTGCCTCTCGACGGCATGATGGAGCAGTTCAAGAGCGAGTCCATATTGTACGCGCAGGGCGCTACGCTGGCGGAAGGCGTTGCCGTTCCGGTTCCGCGCACGGTGTTCGGCCTGGCCCAGGGTCTCAAGACCGAATTCTTTGCTAGCTCAAACTGGGCCGGACGACCTGTCGCCGTCACCACCGAACCGTTGATACAAGCCGATTGGGAAAACGCCAGGCCCAACCCCCAGATCGAAACCCAGGACTATTCGGTGCGCTGGTCGGGCACGCTGACCGTTCCGGCTGCCGGCCACTATGTCTTCAGCATCGAATCCAGCGACAGTTTTCCTTATTCCCCCGCCGAGAATTACCATCTCCTGATCGACGGAAAGATGGTTTCCGAAGGCAGCTTGCGCGCAAAGAACACTGCGGCCGCGACCGGCGGTTCGTCCACTACGCCTCCCCCGATGGCTCGTACCATCGTCCCCGAATTGGCCGTCGATTTCACCGATACCAAGCCGCATGCTTTCGTCTTCGAATATTCGCATATGGGCGACCGTGCCGGTGGTGGGGTCACGCTCAAATGGGTTGCACCTGCCAAGGCACAGATCAACGAAGCCGTGGAGCGCGCCAAGAGCGCGGATGTCGTGGTGGCGTTTGTGGGCCTCTCGCCCACCCTTGAAGGCGAGGAGATGAGCATAAAAATCCCTGGCTTCAATGGTGGCGACCGCACCTCGCTGGACCTGCCGCGACCCCAGGACGATCTGTTGAAAGCGTTGGCAGTCACCGGCAAGCCGCTGGTGGTCGTGCTTCAGTCCGGCTCGGCCGTGGCGCTGAATTGGGCCAAGGAACATGCCGGCGCGATTCTGGAAGCCTGGTATCCAGGCGTCGATGGCGGCACGGCGATCGCGCGCACGCTGGCGGGACTGAACAATCCGGCCGGCCGTTTGCCGGTCACTTTCTACGCTTCTCTCAACGGCGTTCCGGCATTCACCGATTATGCGATGAAAGGCAGAACCTATCGTTATTTTGGCGGAAAGCCGCTTTGGGGCTTCGGTTATGGGCTGAGCTATACAAAATTCCGCTATGGCCCGTTAAAACTATCTTCCGGGACTTTGACGGCCGGAGAGCCACTCGCCGCGACAGTCACCGTCAGCAATATGGGCAAGATGGATGGCGACGAAGTGGTGGAAGCCTATGTTAAAACACCCCAGACCGGCGGCCCGATCCATTCGCTTGTGGCGTTCCAGCGCGTATCGCTGGCACCGGGCGCCAGCAAGGAGGTCGCGTTGAAGATCGATCCACGCGCGCTTTCGAGCGTGGATGAGCAAGGCAATCGCGCCATTCTCGCCGGAACTTACATACTGAGCGTTGGTGGCGCACAGCCGCAGGAGGCTTCGGCCAAATCGGAAACATCCTTCGCGATCAGCGGCGTCAAGGCGCTACCGAAATAGGCCGCTCAAGCTATCGTGGGAAAGGCCGTGATCCTGAGCTTCGCGCTGGCGTATGGCACCAGTTGAAGAGACGTCGCCCCGCCGGATGCCACAGGATGTTGGGGAATGGGTCCGGCGCTTTGCTCTGCGATCTTCCAGTCCGCAATCTGGATTCCCGGCGCTTTCACCGCCAGTCCGCGATTGGCATGCGAAAAGGGCGGCATGGTGATGGGTCCTTCGATCCGCTCGAAGGCCGCATCCCGCTTCAAGGCGAAATTCCATCCACTTTCCGGATGCACCGCCCAGTCCGCTGCGCCTTGCCCGCGGTCAAGAAGCTTCTCCCAGCGCTCTTTTATCGGGAGTGCGAACAGAAGAGGTCCCTGCTGGACCGTCACGGAGCCATAAGCGCCATCCATGGCGGTCAATGGGTTCTTGAAAGTGAGTTCGATTTGGTCACCATTTTTCCATTCCCGCTCCACTCTTGTGAAGGTGCCTGGAGGGGACGCCTCGATGTCGGATCCGTTGACCCTTATCGCTACGCCCTCGGACCATTGCGGAATGCGAAGATGGAGGGGAAACTGCGCCGGCGCCGCAAGCTTCACCGTCAATTTCGTGCTGTTTCTAAAAGGATAATCCGTGGTTTGATGGATGGTGGCTTGCGCGCCGCCCAATTCCGCCACAAGCGTGCTGGGCGCATAGATCGCCGCAGCCACGCCGCCATCCGCCGACGCCAGCCAAAGGCTCGATGTTAGCTTCGGCCATCCTTGATGAAAATTGGCCGTGCAGCAGCCGAAATTCGGATCCAAGCCGAAGAGGTTCGACTCTGGGCCATTCGAGGTCCAGCGTCTTTGATGAAGGCTGCATTCGATCTGATTCGGTTGCTGGTCATATTGATGCGACCACATGTCCTCGCTCAACGTCGCCGGAAGCGCATTGAAGGCGATCTTTTCCAGCCGATCGGCGAATTTGACATCCCCGGTGACGGCAAGCGTTACTTCCAGAGAGAACATTTCCTCCACGACGGTGCAAAGCTCGGTGCCCGCGGACGGATCGCGCCCACCGAGATGTTCGTCCGCCGAAAACAGCCCCGTGGGCATGCCATGGTACTGATCGAGGGTGCGCAGATGTGACCCGACGGCGTCTCTGTCCGCTTGATCGCCGGAAACCAGATACCAGAGCGCCGGCTGCTTAAGCGATTGGGCGATGTTCACCCCATGGGCCGACAGCGCCAAATCTCCGATCGGCGCATGGTCGATATCCAAAGCCGCTTTGCTCGTCTTGTCTTTGAACGGAAAGGCCGCAAAGTGGCGCTGCCAGTCAAAGCCTTGCGCCTTGAGTAGCTTCATCAGATCCAGTAACGCGCCGTCGCCGGTCCGGTTGTAAAGCCAGATGACCGTCAGAAGCTGATCCTGCCAGCGGAATTTCCCCCAATCGCGCAGCGGGCGCTTGGGCAGCTCTTCAAGCTGATACTTGAAGTAAGCGGTCATCAGCGGAACGACCCTTGGATCGTCCGTGAGTTCGCAATATTGGGTCAGCACCTTGAGCATGACGATCCGGGGCCACCAATCGTCATTGCTTTTCGGCCCGAACATGCCATTGGGCTGCTGGCTGCTCAGCGTCCAATCTATGAAACGCTGCGCTTTCGCCTTCAACACCGCATCATCCAGTTGCCATGCCAATGACAACAGGCCGTCCAGGAAATAAGGGCCCCGCTCCCAGCTCTCGCCCGCGCCGCCCAACCAGCCGCTGTTCGGTCCGACATCTGGCCAAATCTCGTCGAGCTTTCCGCCAAGACCCGCTGCCTGAATCTGCAATTGAGACTTGAGCCAGCCCTTCGGTGTGATCGCGCCGGATGGAAATTGATGAAATTGGGGAGAAGCCAGCGGGGCGCGGGTTGTCACTACCGGCTTTGCGGGCGAATTTTCCAGGGCCATCGCCGGCTGGATGAAGGCTCCGATCGCCGCGCCAGATGCGGTTGCAAGGAATTCTCTCTTGGAGAGCATGGCAAATTCTTTCATGGCAGCTTCGCTCAACTGCTCCGCGGAGTGGAAAATACCATGCGGTAGAGAGACATCAAATGTGGGATTTGTCTTGCCGCTGCCGGTCACGCGTCTTTCCTGAGCTCCGGATAGCGCGCAAAAATGCGGGCTTGCGCGTCTTCGCCGAGCTGGCTGAGCCGTACGGGCTGATCCTGAGGCCGCGTGCCTTTCTGGTTCAGCACATTCATCAGGCTCCATTCCCGCTGTAGCCCCTGGGGCTCCCGCGCCTGCACATCATAACGGGTGAAGTCGATCACCATCCACGGACTTTCCGACTGCCAATTTCGCAGCAGGCCCAGCCGGAAAGCCGGGTTCATGAACCATTTGATCTGCAGCTCCTGCTCCGATCCCGGAGCGCCCGTGCCTTTTTCGTCGAATCGGTAATCCAGCCGGTCGTTGTTGGGTGTGAGCCGCCGCCATTCCAGACCAAACGCACCTTCCGTCATCACGCGCGTGTCCGGCCAGCGTTCCTTCACAGCCTGGAGCCACCATGTCAAGTCCTCGTCGTGTCCAATTGAAATTTCCCAGATGCCGGTCACAAAGCCGAATCCATTCAAGGCTTGGCCGGTGTCGAAATGCAGGGCGGTGGTGGCCATCATCTCCTTGTGACCCGCCGCGGCGCCCAGATTCCCCACCGTCTCGATCGGACCCACGCCCAGCCTGCTGTTGAAGCCGCCCTGGAATCCGTCGCGCCTGGCGGTCAGAAAATCGCACGTCCAGCCATCCAGGCACACGCAATCGATGAAGTCCGCCGGGCCTTGGGCGGGTTTGAGATAATGCTCGCGGCTGGGATAGTAGGGATAGCAGATGCCGCCATCGCCGTCGCCATTGTCGATGCCGTGCTGGCTCCAGATCTGGCCCTGGCACACGTGAATGCCTTCATCGCCGGCAAGCACGCGCTGATTTTCGGCATCCAGGAATCCCGCCACCAGCGATTGCGGGCGATAGCCGCCGCCCACCATCTGCGAGACCGCTCGCAGCCCGTCATGAATAGTCCGTCTGTTGGCTTCGCGCGTGTCGTACATGGGCGCGAAATAACCCCCGGGAATGAACGTGACTTCGTCGCCATATTTGTCGTGATATCCGGCCAGCAGCCTGCGCGCCTCTTTATACTCTTCCCGGTCATCGTGCAGCGCACGCCAGCTGACTGCCCAGGTCATGCTGCCATCCGGGCAGCCACGCCCAAAGGCTTCGCGTCGCGCGCGAATACGCTCAGGGCGATTATCTGCCGCCTCGTCCTGGCCGATGGATCGGACGGGCGTGGCTTCGATCTGATTCACGCGCACGACCGATATGTGAGTCAGAAAACGTCCGCTGAGCGGCGGAGGGTTTGAGGCAGCCGCCCGCCCCCGCAAGGGAAATGCAAGCGACGCCGCATAGCCCGCGCCACCCAGGACCGCCCGCCTCGTCCATGAAGTGTCCATTGCATCCCCTTCCAACGTTCAATTTCTTGAGCGCCGCGCTTGCGAATTCTCAGCCCTCGCGTCCATGCTTTGTCAATGATATTGAAGAACAGCGGCGTGGGCGGAGGAGTATGTGGACAGAAGGGATTTCATCAAGACCACGGGCGGCTTGATCGCCGGCGCGGCGATGGCTTCTCCGGCCTTCGGAGAAGAAGAAGCCGCCGCCGCCGGGACAGGCCGGATCACCTTTCCCATCAACCGCAACTGGCGATTTAGCCGCGCACCCAGCGAAGCGGCACATGACCCGCATTTCGACGATTCGGGCTTCGAGCGTGCCGTTATCCCTCACACGAATATCAAACTCCCCTGGCACAGTTTCGACGAGAAAAGCTTTGCTTTCGCCTCCGTCTATCGCCGCCGCTTCAAATTGCCCGCATCGCTGCGCGGGCGCCATGTCTTTGTCGATTTCGAAGGCGTGATGACGGCATCCACCGTCTGGATCAACGGTGTGAGGCTGGGCGAGTACAAGGGTGGCTTCACGCCATTTTCCTTCGACCTAACGCGGCATATCAATTGGGACGGCGAGAATAATCTAGTCGTCGATGTCGATTCCACCGAACGCGCGGATATTCCGCCCTTCGGCGATCGCATCGACTACCTCACCTTCGGCGGCATCTATCGCGAAGTATCGCTGCGCGTCGTGTCGTCCAGTTTCCTGGAAAATATCTTCGCCAATCCAAAGGATGTCCTTACCGATCATCCCTCGGTGGACGTCAGCTGCTTCGTCCAGCATCTAGAAGCAGCCCCAGAGCCACTGACGCTCGAGGTTGCGTTGCATAAAGGGAATACGGTCGTGGCGCGCGCGACCAAGCGCCTGGATGCGTCCCCTGCGCGGGCCGAACCCGTCACGCAGATCGTAACATTGGCGGGCTTTGGCGCGGCTGAACTCTGGGACCTGTCCCGTCCAAGCCTCTATACCGTTCAAGTCAAATTGCTGCAGCGGGATCAGGTCATCGACGAAGACAACCGCAAGATTGGTTTTCGCCAGGCGCTCTTCACCGATCATGGCTTCGAGCTGAATGGAAAGATCGTCAAACTTCGCGGGCTCGATCGCCACCAAACCTTCCCCTTTGTCGGCCAGGCCATGCCGGCGCGGGTGCAGCGGCGCGACGCGCAGCTGCTCCGGGATAAGCTGAAATGCAACATTGTGCGAACCTCGCACTATGCCCAGTCGCGCCATTTCCTGGACGCCTGCGATGAGATCGGGCTGCTTGTGCTGGAGGAAATTCCCGGCTGGCAGCATATCGGCGACACAGCATGGCAGGACATCTCGCTCGACAATGTGCGCCGCATGATCCGCCGCGACTGGAACCACCCATCCATCATCCTTTGGGGCGTTCGCATCAACGAGTCGCGCGATAATCACGACTTCTATGTCCGCACCAATGCCCAGGCGCATGCGCTCGATCCGTCACGCCAGACCGGCGGCATACGCTATTTCCAAGAATCGGAATTCCTGGAAGACGTCTTCACCATGAACGATTTCGGTTTTCCCTTGAAGCCGCCGAACCATCCGTTCTATCTGAATACCGAATTTGTCGGTCACACCTTCCCCACCAAGACCATCGACAATGTCGAGAGGCTGGTGGAACACACGCTCCGGCACGCGCGCATCCATGATCAACTGGCCTCGAACCCGCAATATGCGGGCGGCATCGGCTGGTGCGCCTTCGATTACAACACCCATGGCAATTTCGGCTCTGGGGACCGCATCTGTTATCACGGCGTCACCGATATTTTCCGCGAGCCCAAACCGGCGGCCGGCTTCTACAAGTCGCAATGCGATCCCGCCGAAGAAATCGTTCTGGAGCCTGCCTTTCATTGGGCCATCGGAGATCAGTCGATCGGATTCTCGAAAGCCGTCGTCTGCTCCAATTGCGACCATCTCAAATTCTATGTGGGCGAGAAGCTGGTCGCGGAAGCCGATCCCGACCGGGTTCAGTTTCCCCATCTGCGCTATGCGCCTTTTGTGTTGGAAATGGAGCAGGACATCAATCATTGGGGCGATCTGCGCATCGAAGGCTATATCAGCGGCAAGAAGGTGATCACCAGGAACTATAGCGGCAGCGGCGTGGACCGAAAATTTGCGCTCGTTCCGGACGATTTGGTCCTGGCCGCTGACGGCGCGGACACGACGCGGGTGGTCTTTCGGGTCACCGACGAATTCGACGCCATCCGTCCCTTCGCCGATGGGGTCATCCGCTTCGAGATCGAAGGTCCCGCCGAGATCATTGGAGACAATCCCTTTGCTCTTGTCGGCGGCACTGGCGCCATCTGGATTCGCGCCAGGGAACAGACAGGCGCGGTTCGCCTGACCGCGCATCATCCGGTGCTTGGGAGCCGGCAAATCGAAATCAAAATCTCCGAGGCCAAACCCGAGATCGTCTGAGTCATGGCAGCGGCCGGACCCAGATATTGCGGAAGCTGATCGGCTTGCTGGGATCGGAATGGCCCTGCAGCTTGATCGGCGCATCGTCAAAGGCCTTGTAGAAAGGCTGGCCGATATAAAGCGTCTCGCCCTTCAGCACGAAGTCGTTCTGCACCAACACGCCATTGTGAAAGGCCGTGACCCGGGCCGGGCTGTTCAGGGATCCGTCGGGTTTGAAGGTCGGCGCGGTCCAGACAACATCATAGGACTGCCACTGGCCCGGCTTGCGAGCGGCGTTCACCAGCGGCGGCGATTGTTTGTAGATGCTGGCGGCCTGGCCGTTGACATAAGTGGTGTTCTGATAGCTGTCGAGAATCTGCAGCTCATAACCAGCGTCGTCCGGGCCGGTTGACGCCAGGAAAAGCCCGCTGTTGCCCCGCGCCTGCCCCGAACCGGAAATATCGGCGGGCACTTTCCATTCCAGATGCAGCTGATAATTCTTGAATTTTTGTTTGGTTTCTATGTTTCCGGTAGCCTTGTTCACCGTTATCGCGCCACCTTCCACCGTCCAGCTGGCCGGCGCCTTGTCGCGGGTGTTCACCCATTGGTCGAGATTACGGCCGTCGAAGAGAATAATGGCGTCTGAGGGCGCAGAGGCGGTGGCGGCATCACCTGGCGTCACCACGACCGGCACGGGAGAATAGATCTCCGTGTCCTCAGGGCGCGGCGATTGCGCGACGGCAAGCGCGGGTACCAGGCTAAGACCAAGGATCAGTGCGAAATACTTCATGGCGCTGCACCCTCTGCTGTTCTTGGAAACGATCCCGATTACCGGCTGACGATCAGCAAGGCGGCGCCATGCTTGGGTAGCGTGTCGGTAACGATGCCCGCGCGATGGCCCAGATCCTTATACTTCCACACATCATGCACATTGGCGCCGTCGCGGAAACCGATTTCGGCCAGATCGACGGAAACATCGCGCACCGACCAGCTACGATTGAACAGGCCGACCGCGACGCGGCCGTCGCTGAGAGGCTTAGTCCAGACATCGAGATCGCCCGACTGATAAAGCCGCTCGCCCTGTTTGCCCAGCCGGTCCTGATCGACGGCGATGGCTTCCTTGTTCATCAAGATCTTCTTGTCGGACTCACGCATCTTGCTCAGATCGTTGCCGGCCAGGAGCGGCGCTGACAACAACACCCAAAGACTCATATGGGTCTTGTATTCGTCCTCGGTCATTTTGCCGTTGCCGACTTCCAACATGTCCGGGTCGTTCCAGTGACCGCCACCGGCATATTTCGACAGGCCCGATTGGCTGAAACCGATGGCGATCATGCGCCCATAGGAATCGTCGATATCGTCCGTTGTGCGCCACATCTGCGCGCCCACCTCGGGTCCCCATTTCCAAGGCTGATCCAAGCCATATTCGCAAAGACTGTAGAAAATTGGCCGGCCCGTGGCTTTGAGCGCGTCGCCCATCTTGCGATAAGCGGCGATCATCATGTCTTTCTTGATGTTCGGGTTCTCCGGATGCTCTTTAGCGGCCTTGAGCATGCCATCCTGGAAGGAGCAGAGATCGTATTTCAGAAAATCGACGCCCCAGCTGGCGTATAGTTTGGCGTCCTCGACTTCATGACCGAGGCTGCCCTCATAACCGGCGCAAGTCTTGGGGCCGGGCGAAGAATAGATGCCGAATTTCAAACCCTTGGAATGAATATAATCGCCCAGCGCTTTCATGTCGGGAAAACGCTCATTGGGATGAAGAACGCCGTTGGCGTCGCGCTTGCCCTGCCAGGTGTCGTCGATATTGACATAGACATAACCGGCATCGCGCATCCCGGTCGAAACCAGCATATCGGCGGTGGCGCGGACATCGGCGTCGGTGACATGGCCGGCAAAATGATTCCAACTGTTCCAGCCCATGGGCGGCGCCATGGGAACGGCCTGTCCTTGGCCAAATGCAGCCGCAGACGAAACGCAAAGACTCAGGGATAAGACAGCCAGAAAACGCATCGCGCCCACTCCGGTGTGAATTGGCCAAGGCCACGATATAGCATCGCGCCCGCTTTGTGGTCCATTCAGCTACCAGCCGCCATCCACGCCGACATTCTGGCCGGTGATCATGTCGGAGGCCGGTGAAGCCAGAAACAGCACCAGATCCGATACGGCCTCGGGCAGGATGCGCTCTTTGAGGCACTGATTCTCGATGACCCAGTCATTATAAGCCTGTAGCCGATCGCCGAAGACCCGCGCCTCCGCGTCCGAAACGACCGCGCCGGGCGAAACCGCGTTCACTCTGATCCCGTGCGGGCCCAATTCCCGCGCCAGCGATTTGGTGAGACCCAGCATGGCGCCTTTCGACGCGACATAGGGAACATAGCCATCCCAACGCCCGTTGAGCGTGATCGAACAGAAATTGATGATCTTGCCATAGCCCTTCGCTTTCATCTCAGGTGCTACGGCTCTCGCCAGCACAAACGCCGCCGATGAATTCACGCGAATCTGATCCTCATACTCGCTGATGGAGAATTCCTCGAAAGGCTTGTTGATGATCAAGGCGGCATTGTTGATCAAGATGTCGAACCCATGTTCAGCGGCAAGCGACCGCACAGATGTTTCGACAGACGGCAGGTCATTGAGATCAAGCCCAAGATAACGCGCGTCTTTCAGGCCCGCTGCAACCTGCCGGCCCCTCTCCGCATGCTCCGGCCGATCGAGCAGCACCAACGCGGCTCCCGCCTCCGCAAAGGCGCTCGCTTGCGCCATTCCCAAGGTGCCCAATGCGCCGGTCAATAACACTCGCCGACCCGAAAGCTGAGACATGAATCGCTCGCTAGCTGACTTCGCTCACTTGCCGGGTGATCGAGAAACGCGTGTCGAGGTCGGTCCGCAATTCCAGGCCTAATCCCGGCCCTGGCGGTACCGAAATCATACCGTCCTTGACTGGCGGAAGACCGGTGACAAGCTCGCCATACCAGGTCCGGTAGAAAGCGCGCACGCTTTCCTGGATCAGCGCATTGGGTGCATTCAACGACAGGTGCGTCGAGGCGGCGAGCACAACGGGGCCCGTGCAGTCATGCGGCGCGATGGGCAGATGCCAGGCCTCCGCCATCGCCGCGATCTTTCTGGCTTCCGACAGTCCGCCGCACCAGGACAGATCCAGCATCACCACGCCAGCGGCGCCCGTCTCCAGCAGATCGCGGAAGCGCCAACGCGTCGCCAGGGTTTCGGAGGCGCACAAAGGCGCGACTGAGCTTTCGCTGTAGCGTTTGAGATCGCCCAGCGAATCCATCTTGATCGGATCTTCGTGCCAGAATGTGTTGTATGGCGCCAAGGCGCGGGCGATCTCGATCGCCGGCAGGAGCTGCCACATCGAGTGGAATTCCACCATGACGTCCATCTTGTCGCCGACACGCTTGCGGATCTTCTCGAACGGCGACAGCGCCGCCTTGAGATCGCTCGCGCTGATATAAAGCCCGCCGCTCTTTTCCGCGGCTGCATCGAAGGGCCAGATTTTCATGGCAGTGATGCCTTCGGCCAACAACTCTTCCGCCAGATCGTCCGCGCGATGAAGGAACGCGTCCAGATCGGCATATTGCTTGCGGGGCTGCTGCAAACCATAATTGGCCATGGTCTGGCCGCCTTCGCGCATATAGCCGGTGCCCGCGCAAGTGTTGTAAGTGCGGATCGACGGCCGGCTGAACCCACCCAGCAATTGTGCGATCGGCTGCCCCGTGACCTTGCCGAACAAATCCCACAGCGCAATATCGATCGCCGAATTCCCCCGCATCTCGACCCCGGTCGAGGCGAAGCCCACATAAACGGTCAGCGCCTTGGAGAGCTTGTCGATGGCGAGCGGATCCTGGCCCAGCAACAATGGCGCGGCGGTCTCGTGCACATAACTCTCGACGGCCCGAGCGCCGAAGAAAGTCTCGCCCAATCCGACAGGACCCGCATCTGTGTGCACCCGCACCCAACAGATATTGGCGAACTCGCCGATCCGGATGGTTTCAATCTTGGTGATCTTCATGGGCTCGTCCCGCCACGATTGGGCTTTTCATTTCAACCCATCTTCCAGGCGATTATCAATGCCGACGCATCAGCCAATTTTGCACCACAGGCAAAGTGGGATAGAAACAGCTGTTCTTACGGAATTGGACTTCCCGGCATGACCCAGCACAAAGCTTCGCCGCGCTTCGAGCCAGATGTTGTGGTCGTGGGGTCGGGCGCGGGCGGCGGCATGGCGGCCTATGCCCTGACCAGGGCCGGAATCAAGACGCTGGTGCTGGAAGCCGGGCGCACCTACGACCCGGTGGCAGAATCGGCGATGCTCAAATGGAATCACCAGGCGCCCTTGCGCGCCAGCGCCACGCCGGACAAGAGCTTCGGCTATTATGACGCGACCGCGGGCGGCGGCTGGGACATGCCCGGCGAGCCTTATATTAACGCACCGGGCACAATTTTTCGCTGGTGGCGGTCGCGCATGCTGGGCGGCCGCACCAACCATTGGGGCCGGCATGTGCCCCGCTTCGGCCCGTATGACTTCAAAGGCAAGAGCCGCGACGGGTTGGGGGCGGACTGGCCGATTTCCTATGAAGATATCGCGCCCTATTACGACCGCACGGAAAAACTGATCGGCGTCTCCGGCGCCAATAGCGGGCTGGAGAACCATCCCGATTCCTCGCCCGGCGTGCTGCAGCCGCCATCCAAGCCCCGCGTGCCGGAGTTGATGATTCAAGCGGCCGCCGCGGACCTCGGTGTTCCCTGCGTGCCTTCGCGTTACGCCATCCTGACGCGCCCCATCGAGGACGCCCACGCGCCGCGCCAGGCCTGTTTCTATGCGACGCCCTGCGGACGCGGCTGTGCGATCGGCGCCGCCTTCCAGACGACCACCTCGTTGCTACCCATGGCGATGGGCACAGGCAAGCTGCGCATCATCACCGACGCGATGGTGGCGCGGGTGCTGACGGATGCGCGCGGCCACGCAAAAGGGGTGGAATATATCGACCGAAAGAGCGGCGCGACTCATTTCGTGGCGGCGCGTGTGGTGGTGCTGGCGGCCAGCGCCTGCGAAAGCGCACGAATTCTTTTCAACTCCCACACCGCGCAGTCCCCGCACGGCCTGGCCAATTCCAGCGGGCAGATTGGTCGAAGCCTCATGGACTCCACCGGCACCGACATCTTCGGGCACATCCCGGCGCTGGAAGGCCGTCCGCGCTACAATGAAGACGGCAAGGACAACGCCCATCTCTACATCCCATTCTGGCTCTACAAGGAACAGGCGGCAGGCAAGCTCGATTTCCCGCGCGCCTATCATTACGAGATCGGTGGCCGCTTCGAGATGCCGGGTGCGCGCTTCGGTCTGGCCGGTGCCGAAGACGGCTATGGCTTGTCGCTGAAAGAAGACGCGCGGCGCTATTACGGGGCGCAGGTTTCGTTCAGCGTGCGTGGCGAGATGGTGCCCAACGCGGATTCCTATTGCGAGCTCGATCCCGACGCCAAGGACAAATACGGCCTTCCCGTGTTGCGCTTCCACTGGAAATGGTCGGATCACGAATATCGCCAGATCGCGCATGGCGTGAAAACGGCAAGACAGATCATCGAGCGCATGGGCGGCAGGGTTTTGACGCCCGACGTTCCGCCCGAGCAGGCGATCCAAAGCGGCGGCGAGATCATCCATGAAGTGGGCACGACGCGAATGGGGACGAACGCAGGCGACTCCGTCACCGATGGTTTCGGCAAATCGTGGGACATTCCCAATCTCGTCATCGCCGATGGCGGCGTGTTCCCCTCCAACGCCCATAAGAACCCCACCCTGACGATCCTGGCGCTGTCCTGGCGCAGCATGGATCATCTGGCGGCGCGCATGCGCAAGGGGGAGATATGACCGAGATTTCGCGGCGCGAGACCCTGGCCTGGATCGCTGCCGCCTCCGCAAGCGCGTTTGCGCCACAGGCAAGCCTGGCGGCGGAGAGCGGACCCGCGGCCTGGAGCGATGCGGCCGTCCCGCCCGCGACAGGGCCTGGCTATGGCCATGACCCTGATCTGAAAGCCGCCGATGTTCCATGGCCGCTGACCTTCAATCCGCATCAGCGCGCAATCCTGCATCTATCCGCGGGACTGATACTGCCGGCCGATGCCGGGTCGCCGTCAGGCGAGACGCTGCCGCTGGATGCATTCGTCGACGAATGGATCAGCGCGCCCTATCCGGCGCAGCAGCAGGACCGAGCCTTGATCCTGCCGGGCCTGGCCTGGCTGGACGAGGAAGGCGAACGGCGTTTTGGCCAAGATTTCGTTGCGGCCAGCGACGCGCAACGCCGCGCAATATTCGACGCCATCGCGTTTCGCGACAGGGTAGCGCTGGGCTATGAGCGGCCAGCGCAATTTTTCGCGCGGCTGCGCGGGCTCATGCTGGCCGGCTTCTATACCCTGCCCCAAGGCATGGCCGATATCGGCTATTTGGGCAATGTGCCGCTGGTCACCGACTATCCTGGTCCCACGCCGGAAGCGATGGCGCATTTGAACGCCAGTCTTACCAAGCTGGGCCTCAAGCCGTTTAACCAGGGTTGAGACGCCGCACCCAGACATTGCGGAACGACACATGGCTGTCGGGATTGCCGTGATCCTGCAGCGCCAGGGGCAGTTCCGCCGCATGCGGCGCGTAATGCGCCACCTCGCCATGCACCGTAGCCCCGATCAGCGCGGTGTTGTCCTGCACCAGCACGCCATTGTGGATCAAGGTTATGCGCGCAGGCTGGGTGACACTGTTGCCCGAAAAATGGGGGGCACGAAACACGATGTCATAGCATTGCCAAACGCCTTCCGGGCGTGACGCGTTCACCAAGGGCGGCGTTTGGCTATAGATGGCGCCGGCTTGCCCATCCGGATAGGTCTCGTTCTTGTAGGAATCCAGGATCTGGATCTCATACAAGCCCATCAGGAACACGCCGCTATTGCCCCAATATTGCGGGTTCAAGGGCGGCTTGGGTTGTAGCGGCGTCTTCCACTCCACATGCACCTGCACATCGCCATAAGACTGCTTGGTCTTGATGAAATTGTAGACTCGCGCGCCGGTGGTCAGCACGCCGTCCTTCACGGTCCATTCGCTGAAATGGTCCCCGGTCCATTTGTCCAAATTCTTGCCGTCGAACAAGACCTCCGCATCGCTCGGGGGCGGCGCAGGGCAGGTGGTGCCGGTTGCGACATGGACCGGCTGGGGCCGGCGGATATCGTCGGCCCGCCACTGGGAATTCGGCATTTTCGGACTTGCGAGGGTGAGTTTGGCGAGCTCCGGATCGGCCAACCACTTCGCCCAATTGGGATGCTGCGCGATGATCCGCTGCAGCTCGGCCGGATCGACCGTTTCCTGGGCCAGCAAGGGCGCCGCCAGCGAACACAAAGCGGCGAGCCCGACACTCGCGGCCAGAAATCCTCGTCTCATCGTGTCAAACTCCCTGTTCTGGAAATCAAGACCGGTCCGATGACCGGCCCGAACCTTTGCGCAGACGGTCCGCGATCGCGATGCCGGCGAAGATGAAGATCAGCACCAGCGGAATCAGCGCCACGGCGCGAAACGATGCCGCCGCCGCCGCGGTCAGAATCTTGGTCAACTCCGCCCCTTGCGCATGCGCCGCCAGGGTGGCGTCCCCACCCGCTGCCGCAAGTTTGGCGCGGTCATAAACGCCACCCAGAATGGGCAGCACCACATAGGTCGAGGCGGCGCCGGCAGCCCCCATCAGGCCGAACACCATGGTGCCGCTGCGGGGATAGCGCTCGGCCACCGTCGCCAGCATGGTGGGCCAGAAATAACAGACCCCGAAGCCCCAGCCGGTCGCCGCGATCAGGGCGCTTGCCGGATCATGCGCGCCGCCCAACGCGAACAGACCGGCCGTAGAGAACATTGCCGAGAAGACCAGGAGCCCCACATTGGACAGCCGCTTGACCAGCGGCCCGGCAAAATGGCGCATCACGAACATCAGCCCACTGACGTAAGCCAACAGCAGAATGCCGCGCATGCCGACAATCTGGCTGAGCGCCACATCGACCCATTGTCCCGGCGCGAATTCGGTGGTGGCGGTGAACATCATCAGCCCGACCCACAGGAAGATGGTGGGCTGACGGATGGTGGCGCGCAGCATCTCGCCGGTGGTCACGGGCGCGTCGGTGGAGCGGCTCACATCGGGCAACCGCTCACCTGCCGTCAGCGCCGCGAACAAAGCCGACAGCAGCGCCAGCACCAGCAGCTCCCAGCGCCACGGCCACCCCGCCCCGTCGGCCGCAAGGCCCAGCAGCGATCCCCCGACCACGCCCGCCGGATACCAGGCATGCAGGATGCTGAGGCGGTGGACCCGATCCTCGGGATAGAGCGCGCTGGTGAGCGGGTTGATGACGGTCTCCACCAGTCCCCAGCCGACCCCTTGCACAAGCATGCCGATCAGAAGTCCGTAATAGGGCGAGATGCCCAACAATCCCGCACCGCCCACCAACACCAACCCCAGGATGAGGAAGGCGGCAGCGGCGATGAGAGCATTGCGGAAGCCGATCATCGCCAGGACCGAGCTCACCAGCAGCAAGGTGACGGCAAAGCCGGCGAAAGCGGCGCCCAGGACCGTGCCCAGCATTTCGCCGGCATGCACAGGATCGAGGGGGGTGAGATATTCCGCCTGCATATGCACGGCGGTGACAGCGCGGACCGAGACCGCTGCGCCGGCGGTGAAAAGCGCCGTCAGCGCCAACACGAATATGCGCCCGCGGCGCAGCCCGTCCGCTCCGGTTGCCGACATCAGCCTTCCCCTCTGCTGCGCTGCACAACGCAGTAACGCGCAATGCCCGCCCGACCGTTAATCAGCGACGGTAGCAGACCGCCAGAGCAGACCGCCAGAGCAGCCTGTCAGTCACTCCACCACATCGACCCAAGCGTGGCGCTGGTTGCTTTCCTGCTCCGCCGCCAGGATGTTCATCTGACGCAGTCCATCGGCCATTTGCGGATAATCCATCGGCGCATCCGGATCGGCGATCGAAGCGTAGAATCGCCGGAACAATTGCTTGAACGTATCTTGATACCCTTCAGCATGACCGCCCGGCACATCCGCGAAACCGCGCGCCGTCTCATGCATCAGCGCGGGGTCCTTGAGAAGCGTTTGGCTGGGGGCATCGCGATGGCCGATCCACAATTCCTCCGGCTTCTCCTGGCACCATGTCACTCCGGTCTTGGTGCCATAGATCTCCATCACCAATCCGTTCTTGCGTCCGGCGGATGCCTGGCTGGCGGTCATCGCGCCGCGCGCGCGTGAGCCCATGCGGAACAGGGTGGCGCCGAAATCCTCAGTCTCGACTTTTACGTCTATGCTCTCGGATGGAGCCGCCATCTTGCCGCTGAAAGTCTCGCCGCCATTTTTGGGTCGCTTGCGCGTGGGATAAAAAATCTGCCAGTCGCTGCAAAGCGAGCGCACTCTGAGGCCGCTCAGATGTTCGGCCATGTCGAAGAAGTGAGAGCCGATATCCGCCATCACCCGCGAGACGCCGCTGAGGGCGGGCTCGACGCGCCAATTCCAGTCGGTTTCGTAAAGCATCCAGTCCTGGGAATAAGTGCCCTGCACCACCAATATATCACCCAGTTCGCCGGCTTCGCGCATGGCGCGGATCTGCTGCACCATCGGGTAATAGCGCAGATTGTGACACAGCGCGCCGCGCAGCTTCTTTGCTTTCTGCATCTCCGTCAGCGTCCGCGCTTCCGCCACCGTGAGCGCCAGCGGCTTTTCGCACAGCACATGCTTGCCCGCCTCGAACGCCGCTTTGGCCATGGGAAAATGCGAGTCGTTGGGCGTTGTGATATGCACGGCATCGATGCTGGGATCGGCCATGATATCACGCCAATCGCCAGTGGCATTGACGATGCCATAGCCCGCGCCCAGCGCCTTGGCCTTTTCCAGCGACGTGCCGGCGATCTCCACCACATCGACATGGGGCACGCGTCGGAGCGCTTCCAGATGCACCCGGCCCATGAAGCCGGTGCCGATCACCGCGGTTCTTATGCGTGTGGGATTGCGCATCACGTCAGACCCACCAGGCCGCTTGGGGCTTTTCCTTCACGATGGTCTGGGCAAGGAACGACGCGGCCTTAGTCAACCCCTCCTCCGGCGACATCAAACTGTCCTCATGCTCGATGGAGAGGACATTGTCATAGCCGTACATCCGCAAGGTGGAGATGAACTCGTTCCACCATTCCTGGCCATGACCATATCCCACGGTGCGGAAGATCCATGAGCGGTCGCGCTCCCGCGTATAAGGCTTGATGTCCAGCACGCCGATCTTGGGCATGTTGGCGGGATACATCTGGGTATCCTTGGCATGGACGTAGAAAATCGCATCCCCCAGCACCCGGACGGCGCCGATGGGATCGATGCCCTGCCAGAACAGATGGCTGGGATCGAGATTGGCGCCCACGGACGGTCCCGCGATGGCGCGCAGCTTGAGCATGCTTTCGGGATTGTAGACGACAAAGCCCGGATGCATTTCGATGGCGATCTTCACGCCATGATCGGCGGCGAATTTGCCATGACCCTGCCAATAAGGCGTGACCACCTTGTCCCATTGCCAGTTGAGCACATCCAGATATTCGCTGGGCCAGGGACAGGTGACCCAGTTGGGCGCCTTCGCATCCGGACCGTCGCCGGGGCATCCGGAAAAATCCACCACCGTCTTCACGCCCAGCTCTTCGGCCAAGAGGACCGTCTTGCGGCTGATCTCGCGATAATTTCCGGCCTGCTTCTGGTCAGGATGTAAAGGGTTGCCATGGCAGGACAGCGCGCTGATGGTCATGCCCGCGTCGGCGATCTTGGCTTTGAAGGTGGCGAGCTCGCCCGGATCGTCCAGCATGGACAATTTGCAATGCGCGTCCCCGGGATAATTGCCGGTGCCGAATTCGACCGTGTCGATGTTTAGCGATTTGAGCTTTTTGAGCACATCGTCCAGCGGCAGCGACGACAGCAACGGCGTAAACACCCCGACTTTCATGATGAATCCTCCAACGATGTTCAGGCCTGCGCGGACCGCTTGAGTACAGATCATGATCGCGCCTGGCGCAATGGGGTGTCATCCCAGCCTGTCGCGGCCCAAAGCGCGAAACACACCTTGCCAGTCGCATCGGACTGCCCATAGCCTGCCGCATGACTCAAAAAGACATCACCGCAGAAGGCCTGCGCGTCGGGATCGGCTTTCCCAGCGCGGTCATGCTGGTGATCGGCGGCATCATCGGTGTGGGAATCTTCGTTAATCCTGCCGTTGTCGCTCATGGCTTGACCTCGCCATTCCAGGTGCTGGCGGCCTGGACATTGGGGGGCGTGATCGCGCTCCTGGGCGCCTTTGTCTATGCCGAGCTTGCGGCGCGCCTGCCCAACACCGGCGGCGAGTATGTTTATCTGCGGGAAACTTACGGCCCCTTGGCAGGATTCCTGTTCGGCTGGACCACGCTTCTGGTGGTGCAGGCGGGCGGCATGGCGGTCGTGACCATCGTCTTCGCCCGCAACCTCAATGTGCTGGCCGGCGGTGCCTTTCCCGAGCGCGCTGTGGTGGTGGCGACCCTGGCCGGTCTTGCCGCCGTCAATTGCCTTGGCGTGAAATCAGGTAATGGCGTGCAGGGCCTTTTGGGCGTGCTCAAGGTCGCGGCGATCGCCGCGCTGGTCGTCGCCGGGCTGTTCATCGCACCGCAAGTTGGTTTCAAACCGCTAGAGGCGCGGGCGGCCGCCTCGGCAGAACCGCTGAAAGCCTTCGGCGCGGCGATGATCCCGGTGGTCTTCAGCTATGGCGGCTGGCAGACCGCCAATTACGTGGCGGGCGAGATTCACAATTCCTCGCGCAACCTCGCCAGAGCGATCCTGGTCGGGGTGATTGCGGTCATCACGATCTATTTGCTGGTCAACATCGCCTGCCTTCGGGCTTTGGGCGTGCAGCAGCTGGGAGCGACGCTGACGCCGGCGTCGGACGTGCTGCAGCGCGCCACAGGACCGGTGGGAGCCGGCCTGGCGGCGTCGGCCATCGCGCTCTCGGCGATCGCCTATCTCAGCCAGGCGATGCTGACCGGCCCCAGGGTCTATTTTGCGATGGCGCGGGATGGCCTGTTCTTCCGCCATGTGGCGCGGGTGGCCGACAGCTCCCATGTGCCGGTGATCGCCATTGTGCTGCAGGCGGTCTGGACCGGCTTCCTCGCCCTGTCGGGGAGTTATGACCAAATTTTGAGCTATGTCACTTCAATGAATTTCCTGTTCTTCGGTCTGAGCGCCTCCTGCTTGTTCGTGCTTCGCCGCCGTAATCCCGAACATGGCGCGAGCGGATATCTCGCGCCCTTTCACCCCTGGTCGACCGGGCTGTTCGTGCTTGCTTGCGCCGTGATCGTCGGCGTCTCCTTTTGGGCCTATCCAATCAACAGTTTGGTCGGCTATGCCATCATGTTGATCGGCATTCCGCCCTATCTCTATTGGCGCAATCAAGCGCCGCCCGCCCCACCAGCGACGGAGCTCGCCTGAACCCAGATGACCGCGATCGATCGTGTTCTGAAATCCGATTACATGCATTTCGCCAAGACCCGCAGCCGCGCGCGGTTCAATCTGGCGACCAGCGGCGTGGCGGACTGCACGCTCGATGATCTTCAGCTGAGTCTCGACGACCTTGCACTGCACGGCCCCAATCCTTACGGCTATCCGCCGCTAACGGAACGGGTGGCGGAACGCTTTGGCGTCGACCCGGCCTGTGTGGTGATGGTCGGCGGCGGCTGTTCCTTCGCAAACCATCTCGCGATGGCCGCCCTGGTCGCACCCGGCGAACGGGTATTGATCGAGGATCCCACCTACGAAATCATCCAGTCCACGCTAGGCTTTCTGCAGGCCAATCTCGTTCCCGTCGTGCGCCGCCCCGAAGCGGCTTGGGCGCTGGAGGCAGACCGCTTCTTCGATGCCATGACCCCGGCCACGCGTTTGGTGGTGCTGACCAATCTTCACAATCCATCGAGCGCGCTTTCCAGTCATGCCGAGATTCATGCCATCGCCGACAGGGCCGCCGTCATTGGTGCGAATGTGCTGGTGGATGAGATCTATATGGAGCTGATGTTCCGCGATGGCGCCGCGCATTCGGCCTTCCGGCCCGACGGCAATATCGTCATCACCTCCAGCCTCACCAAAGCCTATGGCATGAGCGGCATCCGTTGTGGCTGGATCCTGGCGCCGGCGCCGCTGGCGGAGCGCATGCGCCAGCTCAACAATCTGTTCGCTTCGCTGCCGCCGCATATCTCAGAACGAATGGGCGTAGTGGCCTTCGACCGGCTGCCGGCATTGCGGCAGCGAGCCAATCAGATGATCGACGCCAATCGCGTCAACTATCGTACGCTTCTGGGAAATCACACCAAGCTGGAGCAGACGGTCTTCGATCAAGGCACCACCGTGTTTCCGCGCTTGATCGGCGCCGATGTGGACGCCTTGTTCGACCAACTAACTCGGCACGCGGAGACCAGCTTCGTGCCAGGTCGCTTCTTCGGCCGCCCACAGCATCTGCGGATCGGGCTTGGCGCCGATGTCGCGATGACCAAGACCGGTCTTGAGCGGTTGGCGGAGGCGCTGGACGCGCTGTAAAGCCGGGCCGCCGCCGAATCTATGGCTTACGAGGCGCGATGGTCGAGGTCGATCACCGTGATATGCCACCTGCCGAGATTGGCGGTGTAGAGCTCATGGCCCTTGAGCGCGACATTGGTGGGATGCGCCATGGTCGTGGCGGCCCGATCCTCGATCAAGACTTCCAGCGCTTCGCCTGTCCTGTAGCGGTAGATGCGGCTGGGTTCATAGCAGGATATATAAAGAGTCCCGTCCGGCGCCACGGCCACGCCGTCGGGCACATTTTCGACGCCGCGCACCTCGACCCGCGGCGCGCCCGCGGAGCCATCGGCCGCGATCGGCACATAGCTCAACAGCGCCCGGTTGCTCTCGACCACATAAAGTCCGTTTCGATCCAACGCCATGGCCATGCCGTTGGCGAAATCCATGGGAGCGGCGCTCCACACGCCGCCCTCGCCTGTCTTGAGGTCATAGCGGAACACACCCGGGCCAAGATTGTTGGCGCCTCGGCTATCAGAGACATAAAGCGCGCCACGCGATTCGTCGACCACCGGATAGTTGGGCACCAGGATGCCGGCGGAAGCGAATTTTTCCGTCACGCCGCGCTTGGCGTCATAGCGGAATATCGCGGCATGTTTGAGGTCGCAGATATAGCAATTCGCGCTGGAGTCGAAGGCAATGCCCAGCGCAAATCCCCCAGTGGCGCCCATGCGTTCGACGCGCGAGCCGTCAGCGGCGATGCGCAACAGGTCACCGGTTTCGGTGCCGCACCAGACCGAGCCGTCGGGATGAATGGCGATGCCTTCCGGATGTGCGACACGCGGCTCGGTGAAGATACCGTCGAAGAAAACGCGAGCGGCGCTGATCGGCAATATCGACATCCGGCCCTCCCTAAAGCGCTTCCGCCTCCAGGCGATAGCGCGTGACAAAATCCTCATTGGCTTTGAAATTGCGCGCCGTCGGCGTGCCGGATCGCGCGATGGGATTGTCGGCCAACGCGGTGGCCACGCCAAACCCGAATGGCGAGCAGATGGGTTCCAGGCCTAGCGCCAGGTGACGGCCATTCCAGGGCGGCATCTTGCGGCCACGATTGGACATCCACAGAAGCAGGCTGGGGAAATGCTCCTGCTGCCAGCTCAACCGCACGCGGTATCGCTCAACCTCATTGGCCAGCGCGACAGAACCTAGGCCGTTTAACTGCAGCAGTTCTTCGGTATCCATCGTGAAGGGCGTCCGGCTCGCATCCACGATGGTCCCGTCGCGCGCCGGAACCGCGGTCAGACTCATGAATCGCCTGTCGATGGCGAAGAGCGGCGCATCCGGCTCGACCGTGCCGGGATAGGTCCACCCTTCCGAGAATTCCATGGGCTCGATGCGCGCGCCAAGGGGATCGGCCGGAAGCCGGAATGTCGCATGAAGGCCAAGCGGTAGCCGACAATCCGCGCGGACATGAATCTTAAGTTCGATATCCACAGCCGGCTTTGTTGGATCGGGCGTGAGGGTGCGTTCCAAACCCTTGATTGGGCTGCCGGCGGGATAATCGATGGACAATTTCAAGCATCGTCCGTCACCGTCTTCCCAATTCCACAAAGCGTTGGAGCTGTGCCCGTGAATCTCTTCGCCGGGCGCGGCGGGCCGCATCAGCTTCGCCCAATCCGGCACAAATCCGTCGCCGGCAACAGAATAGCCGAACGGCACACATGGCCATTCGCCGCGCAGTCTTTGCAAAATGCCGGGCAAGGCGTCGCTTCCCGGTTCCTCCGCCCAGGGAGCCACATGCATGGGGCTCACCTGACGCCCGTTCGGCAACACGAAAGTCAGCGGCGCCAGCATTGCGCCAAGCCTCTGTAGCGTCAGCGCGCCATGCGCCCAACCCAATCCACGATGGGAATCTGGCGCGGTCACTCCACGTCCTGCACGGTCAAATCGCCGCTCTGTTCCAGTTCGGCGATGGCGTCCCGCGAAAAGCCGAACTCGGCCAGTATTTCCCGCCCATGCTGGCCCACTAGCGGCGCCGGCCGTTCAATCCTGGCGGGGGTCTCGCTCATCTTCACCGCCGGCGCCACGACGCGGACGGTTCCCGCCGTCGGATGTTCATAGGCGGTGATCATGTCGGCGAACTTGACCTGGGGGTCTTCCGACGCGCCGCGGATATCATTGACGCCGGCACACCAGATATCCGCGGCCAGCAAACGCGTCAGCAGATCTTCCCGGTCATATTTGCGCGTCTCTTGATTGACTTTCTCCCACACCTCGTCGCGCTTCTTAAACAGGGTTTCCAGATCGTCATAGATCGCCAGTTCCGGCGCCTCCAACGTTTCGTAGAGCGTCTTAAAGGGGCTCATCGCGATCGAGATATAGCTGCCGTCGCGCGTCTCATAGATGCCGAAGGGCGCCTGCATGCCGGGATGACCGATGCCGGAATTGGGCCGCACGAAATCTTCGCCGAGATTGAGGACGGCGACATATTCCTGTCCCAGATGTGCCAGCATGCCGGCCAGCAGATTGACTTCGATCTTTTGTCCCTTGCCAGTCTTCTCCCGGTAATAGAGCGCCGACAAAATTCCGTAGACCATGTTCATGGCGCCGATCTGGTCGGCCATTCCGGCGCCCGCCGGAACCGGCGCCGCATCGCCTCGGCCGGTGTTCACCACCAGACCGGAGAGACCCTGGATCAGCATGTCCTGGCCGGGGCGATCGACATAGGGTCCTGCTTCGCCATAACCCGAGCCGGAACAATAAATGATGGCCGGATTGACGGCCTTAAAATCCTCATAGCCATAGCCGAGCCGCGCCAGCACCCCGGGCCGGAAATTCTGCACCACCACATCGGCTTTCTTGGCCATGTCCATGATGATCTGATGCACTTTGCGGCTTTTGAGGTTCAATGCAATCGAACGCTTGTTGCGGTTCCAAGCGAGAAAGCTGGGGCTTTCCGAACCCCCGACCCATTTCGCGAAGAATGTGATCGAGCGGAACATGTCGCCGCTGCCCGACCGCTCGATCTTGATGACATTGGCGCCCATGTCGGCCAGCAGCTGCGTGGCGAAAGGCCCCTGCAAGAGATGGCTGAAATCGAGAATGGTGACGCCTTCAAGTGCCTTGTTCATTCTGATGTCCTAGAGAAGATCGGGAACATAGCGGGGCGCGGCGGTCAGCCCACCATCGACGCGCAGATCCATGCCGGTGGTGAAGCCAGCCGTATCGCTTGCCAGATAGATCGCCGCTTCGGCGACTTCCTCAGGTTCGCCAATGCGGCCGATGGGATGCATCTTGACCCAGGCGCGGGTGACCTGCTCGCCCAATTCGGCGGCGATCTTGGCATTCATCGGCGTGCTGATCGTTCCAGGCGAGATAGAGTTCACGCGCACATTGTACGGGCCGAACTCCACCGCCATCTGGCGCGTCATCGCCAGAATGGCGCCCTTGGCACCGGCATAGGCGGTCCAGCCTTCCAGCCCGACATGCCCTTGGGCCGAGGCCATATTGATGATCGCGCCGGAACGCTGCCGGATCATGTGCGGCAGCGCGTATTTGCAGCCGCGAAAGACGCTGGTCAGATTGATCGCGATCAACCGGTGCCACTGCGCATCCGTCATCTCATAAAGCGGCATGCCACCGATCGCAACGGCGGCATTGTTGACCAGAATGTCGAGGCGGCCTGTTTGTTCGACCGCTTTGGCGATCAGATTGGCAATGTCGCTTTCCACCGACACGTCGCAATGGATGTAATCGGCGCTGCTGCCTGACCGTTTCAGCGTCTCGACAAACGTCTCGCCTTTGGCATCGTCGATATCCGACACAAAGACATGCGCGCCTTCCCGTGTCATCGCTTCGCTGATGGCGTGGCCGATGCCGTCGGCGCCGCCGGTGACGATGGCTGTCTTGCCATTGAGCCGCTTCATGGGATCTCTCTAACTCCGCCTGCGTTTGAATTCGTCCAGCGCGACGGTGGCGATGATGACGATGCCGGTCACCACCAATTGCCACTCGGTAGCCAGATTGAGCATACCAAAGCCATTGGATAGAAACGACAGGATCAGGACACCCAGCGCGACGCCGAACAGGCTTCCCACGCCGCCTGCGAGGCTCACGCCGCCCAGGACCACGGCCGCCACCACTTGAAATTCGAAGCCGAGGCCCGCGACATGCACGGCCGAGCCCAATCGCGACGACAAAAGAATGCCGGCGACGCCGGCCAGCAACGCACTGATAATGAAACAGACGAACTTGACTGCTTTGACGTCGAAACCCGCCAGCCGCGCCACATCGGGATTGCCGCCGACCGCATAGATATGCCGGCCGAACGGCCTGCACCGCATCACATACATAAAGCTGATCAACAGCGCGAACGCCATGAGCGCCGGATAGGGTACCGTAGCCCACAGCCGGCCATTGTCGATCTGATAAAAGCTTTCCAGACCCTGTTCGTCCGGTATCACCCGCTGAGCGGTATAGAGATAAAGAAATCCCCGAACGACGAACATCGAACCCAGGGTGACAATGAGCGAATTGATGCCGAGGTAAGCGGAAAGGTAGCCATTCACCAGGCCAATCATCAGGGCCAGCGCTAACGCCGCCGCGATGCCGAGTTCCAGCGACCCGCCTTTATTCATGATCACCACCAATGGCACGCCGACAGCGCCCACGATGGATCCGATCGAAATATCGATTTCACCAGCCAGCACGACGATGCCTACCCCGACGCCGGCGATCACGGCCAGGGACGCCTGACCAAACACATTGGCGATGTTCAGAATGGTCAGGAAGCTGCTCGATGCCAGGGAAAAGAACGCGATCACCAGAGCGAGGCAGAGCAGTAGAACCGCTTCATTGCTCCGGGACAGCGCTTTGGCCATGGCAGACAGGCTAGGCGATTGCGGCATTGAGTAGAGCCTCCTGCGTCGCCTCGCTGCGATTGACGATCGTGGTTATGCGGCCCTCCGCCATGACGGCGATGCGATCCGAAAGGCCCAGCAATTCCGGCATTTCCGACGTCATCATCACGACCGCCAGCCCGTCCCCGGCAAGCCTGTCCAGGACCGCGAAAATCTCCGATTTCGCGCCGACATCGATGCCGCGTGTCGGTTCATCGACCACGATGACCTTGAGGCCGCGCATCAGCCACCGCGCCAACAGCACTTTTTGCTGATTGCCACCCGAAAGATATTCAACTTCCTGATCAAGGCTGGGCGTCTTGATCCGGAAGCGATCGACAAAACCCTGCACCGCGCCACGCTCCCGGCTTTCGTTGACAAAGCCTGCGTTGGTGAATTCGCCCAACGCGGCAAGGCTTGCGTTGTGGGACACTGACAGCTCCAGCATCAGGCTGTCGGCCTTGCGGTCTTCCGTCAGAAGCCCGATGCCCAGTCCGACGCCGGTCCGCGTATCGTGTGGCGAGAGCGGCTTGCCGTCGATGACAATACGCCCGGCATGAATGGGGTCGAAGCCGACAATCGCTTTGGCCAATTCGGTTCGCCCGGCGCCCATCAGCCCGAAGAAGCCCAGGATTTCGCCCGCCCGCACCTCGAAGCTGATGCCTCTTAGTCTGGCGGTGGAAAGGCCCTCGACCGCCAACACGGGAGCGCTCTCTGCCTTGTTGCGCGAACGCGGGAAAAGCGTGTCGATGCGGCGGCCGATCATGTCCTGAATCAGGCTGTCTTCGGTATGCTCGCCGATCGGCTTGGTCGAGATGCGCCGCCCGTCACGCAACACCGTGACCGTATCGGCAATCTCGAACACTTCCTCCAGCTTATGCGTCACGTAAAGGACCGCGATGCCGAGATCGGTCAAGCGCCGGATTACCTTGAACAGCAACTCGACCTCCCGGGGGGTCAGCGACGAAGTCGGCTCATCCATGACAACAATCTTTGCCCGGTGTGCCAGGGCACGCGCGATCTCGACCATCTGTTGCTGACTGAGCGGCAGGTCGCCGACCTTTGCCGCCACATCCACATCGAATCCAATTCGCGCAAACAGCGCCGCAGCGTCCCGATGAATACCGTGCCAGTCGATCGAGCCCAGGCGATTGGTCGGGTAGCTCTCAAGGAAGATATTCTCAGCCACCGTGAATTCAGAAATCAGCGCGATCTCCTGAAAGACCACTTTGATACCCAGGCGCAAGGCGTCGCGCGGCGTCCGCACGTCGATTTCCGCGTCGCCAATGCAGATCGATCCCGCATCCTTTCGATAGACCCCAGCCAGAATCTTGATCAGAGTCGATTTGCCTGCACCATTCTCGCCCATCAAGGCGTGCACTTTGCCGGGCGCGAGGGTCAGATCGACCTTCTCGAGCGCCGTAACCCCCGGAAAGCGCTTGCTGATGCCGGTCATTTCCAGCGCCGGTCCGGCAGCAGGCGATGCCATTTGTGCAAACTCAGCGGACATCGGCGCGCCTCCGCACGATATCGAGATAAGCGGCCAACACGATCACGAATCCGGGCACCACCAGCTGCAACTCCTGGTCCCAACCCAGAATGATGATGCCATTGTTGATGACTTGCAGGATCAACACGCCGAGCAGTGTGCCCAATAAGGTACCGCGTCCACCCTTGAGGCTGGTGCCGCCAAGAATCACGGCGGCGATGACCGTAAGTTCAAAACCGCGCCCCGCTGTGGGCTGGCCGGCGTTCATCAACGAGGCGAGAACCAGGCCGGAAAGCCCCGTGAGAAGCCCCGTGATGATAAAAAGAAAGAGCTTCAACCGGTCGGGATCGAGGCCCGAGAGTCGCGCGGCGCGTGGATTGGCGCCAACGGCATAGATATAACGGCCGAACAATGTATGACGCAGGACGACATAAGCGCATGCGAAAGTGACTGCGGCGATCAATACCGGCATCGGCACCGGCCCCAAATAGCCGGTCGAGATCGCACTGAAGGCCGGCAATTGATCTCTGTTCTGGATCGCTTGGCGCGAATAGAGGAAGACGCTGCCCTGAAGAACCATCATGGTCGCGATCGTGGCGATCAGCGACTTGACCTTGAGACGCGTGACGATGATGCCGTTCACCAGCCCGACGAACCCGCCGAACAGGATCCCCGCCAGCGCCCCCAACAACGCGCTGCCGGTCTGATTGGTCACATCCATCGCGACCACGCCGGCAAAGGCCAATGCAGCACCCACCGAAAGATCGACCTCGGCCGCGATCAGCAGAAACGTCATGCCCGAGCCGATAATCAGCACCAAGGCGCATTGCCGCAAAATGCCGGCGATGTTTTCGGCCGCGTAGAAGCGCGGCGAGCCGAGCGATATCGCAAGGCACAGGATCGCAAGCAGAACGAACAGTACAGCCGGGCCATTCGCTCTCAGCCCGGCGCGCGTCGGCGTACCCATTGCCGGTTGGACGGTGTCAGGCATGGAAGACCTGCCGGTTGCGCATCAGGAGCGATCCGCGGTCTTCATACATTGCGGTGGGGGTGTCAGGCGGTTGACCGCATCCCATTTGATGGTGCGGACATTGCCGGCGACGGCGTAGTATTTCCTCCAGCCCGCAGCACCGACAATGGCAGCGCTGGGCGAGACGATCTGCTGCGGCACTTTCTCCTTGTTGAATAGACGGACAGCGGCATCGATCGCCGTGAAGCCCTCCTTCTCAGGGAACATCGCGGCCTCGATCTTGTAGGCAGGTTCGGTGTTCATCGCATGGATGAAGCCAAGGCCCTCGCCGCCCGTCCCCACCACCAAAAGATTAGTCTGCGGCCGGCCGCTGGCTTTCCAGGCCTGCAGGCCGCCCTGTGCCGATGAGTCATTGATACCGTAGATGATGTTGATATCGGCGTTCCTGGCCAGCGCGGCGGAAGATGCGGCTAGCGCCGTATCCGGATTGCCGCCGCCATCGATGTCGTTGACGAGCGCCGCGCCCGGCAACACAGTCCGCAAGCCATCCATGAAGCCATGCGCCCGCAAGACCGTCGCCGACAAGAGCGGCAGGCCCACATTCATCACCTTCGCCGTGCCGCCCAGATGGCTTTGGGCGTAGTGACCCGCTTCGACACCGGCCAGATATCCCGTGTCATAGTCGCACGTCGCCACCATGGTGGTCATGCGTTTGACCGGACTGCCTTCAAGCAAAAGCGGAATGGCCTCTTCCTTGGCGCGGCGGACCAAAGGCACGATGCCCTCATTCACCGGCGTGACGATCAGCACGTCCACACCTTCGGCCATGAAGTCCTCGGCCGCCGACACCTCCCGATTTACATCGAGATTGGCGTCACGCACTTCTAGCGTGATCCCGAGCTGGGCCGCGCGGGCTTTCATGCCCTTGATCACATTCTGGTACCATTCATGCGTGGCATAGTTGGTGACATAGCCGATCTTCCTGGGCATGCGCGCCGCATGGGCCGGGGTCATGGCAACGGTCAGCGCCGCCGCACCGACCGATAGCAGTCTCAGGAGCCTTGCCATCATGCCCTTCCTCGCCCTGCTGCCCTACATAACGCCAAAAGTCGCGAAGGCCTCGGCGGTGCTCATGCCGTTGCGGATGGCAATCGCCACTTTGTTCTCGGTGCTGACTTTCTCGACCGCTTTCGCCACCGCTTCCTCCTCCACGGCGCGCGGGATTACCAATACGCCTTCGCGGTCACCGAACAGCAGATCGCCCGGGTTGATCCGCACACTTTCCAGCTCGAGGCTGCAGCGATAATCGATGACCTTGCCGCGTGGACCTTGATCCTGCGCGTAGCTGCCGCGGCAGAACACCGGAAATGCCAGTGCCTCGATCTCGTTGGTGTCGCGCACATAGCCGTCCAGCACAGCGCCCGCCGCCTGCAAGTGCAGCGCCCGCGTCGTCATCAGGCCACCCCAGAGCGCATAACGAAGCGAAGACCCGCTCGCGACATAGATCTCGTTCTTGCGCAGATCGTCGAGCGCCTGAAACAGCAGCCCGAATGGCTTGGCCGCCAGCGGCCCTACTGTTTCGGATTGGACAGCGAACACATCCGCTTCCAGCACCGGCATGGCCCGGCCTACCACCCGCATATGTTTCTGCAGCGGCATAATGCCGGGCGGCAGGAATTGGTGCTGATATCCCAGCGTATCGAGAATGTCGCCCACCACCGCCGTGAACAGCTTGCCGCGGATCAAGTCGAACAGTTCCTGGTCGTCCATATCAGACCTCACCGATGATTTGGGCTGTCCCTTCAAGGTCGCGCCGCAGAATTTCGTCAAGCAGCGCTCCTCTGTCCTTGGCGCCGACAAATTCCAGCCGCCGGATACCCAAGGGATCGATCTCTTCGCGCAGCACTTTCAATTCATGAGCGGTCGGCGGCGCCATCTCCCGGCAATCCGGGGCGAAGATCACCTTGAAGCCGGTCTCCGCAATGATCGTCTCCCGCGGCACGCCCGGCATTGTCTCGGTCACTACGAACTGCCCTTCCGCTTGGTCGAAACGGAACAGACAGAGATTGGTGATGAGGAAAATATCACCGGGACGATATCCGGCACGCCTGCGTTCATCTGCCGAGATCAATCCGCGAGCGGAGCTGACGGCCTCGACACTCTCGACCAACGCCATGCGGTTATGCCGCGGCACATAGACCACATAATTTTGATGCATGTTGGCCACGTCCGACATGCCGCCTTGCCCGGGCAGCCTGAGCCGGCCGCCATTTGGCTTGACCAATTCCAGATTGTTGGTCCGCCCGCGCGCGTCGATCTGCGCCGCGCCGATGATCTCATGGGTGACGATACCGGCCTGGTAATAAGTGGAATAAGCCTCGTCGCCGCCGCTGTGCGAAACAGCCGAACTGGCATCCATCGCTTCCAGCAGAGTCAGCGTCATGGTGCCGGGCGCGACATCGACATGGCCGCAGCTGAACACGCCCAGGAACAGGCCCGGCGCGTGGGCCGCCTTGGCCAGGCGGTAAGCGACATTGGCCAAAGGCGACACAGCGCCAGCACTGGCAAAGCTCTCATTGTCGAGCATGCGGGCGATCCGTACCGCCATGATTTCATCGACGCGCGGCTGTGACGGTTCAGCCGAACCATCGCGGAACGGGGCCGGATTTATCTCGCTGGCCGAAACCTTCGCAGCCCGGCGCAACAGCCGCGAAGGGCCGCCGCCCAACGCCTCGACCAAAGCTCCATGCTTGCCTTCGAGAAGCTCGCGGATGCGCGCATAATCGGTTGCGTAATAGGGAAGGCATGACGTCGGATAAGCCCCGCCCGGCACTTCCGCGATGGCGGTGATGAGATTTCGCGTGAGGATCGTGTTGCGGCCGTTTTGCCTGAGCGTTCCGGCCGGCACAATCTCCTCGACGGTCACCAGGACCTGCCGGGCGGCGCCGGCTTGGCCCACATCCAGCGCCTTGGCGCCGTAGATCTCGACATTGCCGTCAGTGTCGGCGCGCGGCGCGTGCAGCAACAGCGTGTCGATCACCTGCGCTTCCACCAGACCAATCTCCCTGCCCGTGCGTGCGTCGTGGTGACGGCTTAGCGCCGGGCAGCGCTCCATCATGGTCGAGCCTTCCGGCAACTGCACCGGCATGAAGGGCAAATTCTGCTGCGCCGCCCGCAGTCCCTGGATCATGGTCAAGGCGGGCCAGTCATAGACCGGCAGCCGCCGGTTCTCGGCCACGTCGCGGAAGCGCGGCGCCAAGCCGAAGATATCGAGACTGGAAAAACAGATATCGATGCTGCCGACGACGCCCGCCTCCAGCAGCAACTCCAATGGCAGGCCGCCGGCCCAGGCGAAATAGTTGAGGTCCTTGACACCCGACTTGGCGATGGCTCGCAACAGCGCGATCGGCAGCCGAGCGAAATGATGACCGCCAATCGAGATTCGGGTACCGCTGGCAACACGGCGCACAAGCGCATCAAGCGATTCCACCGCGGGGCGATTGGATTTCACCAGCGACATGGTCAAGCCTTTTTCCGGCGCGCCGTCTCGGCGGGCGCCGCCCGCGAACCGGCGCCGAGATTGGTGGAGATGGTGCACCCGGCTTTGATGGTAAGCTCGCGCACCTGGGCCAGGGGCACTGTCGCTGCTCGCTGCGGTATATAGGGAACCGTCAGCGCCGCCACCACATGGCCCAAATAGTCGAACACGGGCACGGAGATATTCGTGACGCCTTCGACCGCCAGCGACTTTTTCACCTCATAGCCATGTTTGAGAATGGCGGCTGCGCGCAGCTCGACCTGCCTTATCTCTTCAGCGGAGCGCCCGTCGGAGCGCAACGCAGCGATGAGTTGGTCGCGCACTCGCTGGTCGGAATAGGCGTAGATCACGACGCCCGAGCTGGTTTGGGCAAAATCGAATTTCGCGCCAAGCGCCACCGAGTAGCGCATCGGCAGGGGGGAATCCACCTGCAAGACGATCAGCGCCTCATGCCCGCTCATCACCGCCAGGTGGCAGGATTGCTGCGCCGCCGGAGCCAGGGCTTGCATGACCGAAAGCGCAGAATCGGTGAGTTGCCGCACCGATGAGGTCCGGTGCGCCAGCTCGAACAATTTGAGGGAGAGCCGGTACCGGTCGGAATTGGCGCGGCGATAGAGATAACCCCGCGCTTCGAGCACCAGGATCACGCGATAGAATTCATGCACCGAGCGGCCAAGCGCGCCGGCCAACTCTGTGACCGTCATGCCGTCAGGCTGACCGGCCATGAATTCAATGATGTCGAGCACCTTTTCCGCTGCCGGCACCGAATAGCTGCGCTTGCCGCTGCTTTCGGAATCGTCCGCATCCAGGACCCCGTGGCGGACCATCAGCGCGCGCCTTCAATCGCCGGCTGTCTCACCTGGTCATAACTGGCGTTCAGCCAGTCGATGAACGAAGCCGCCGGCGCACCTTCGTGGATCACCGCGGCAAGCCTGAGCGATGCATTGTGGAAGAAGGGCACGAAACCGGGATGGGTCGGCCTGAGATAGGCCCGATCGAGCACCGGCAAGGTGTTGCGAAAGAAGCCGCGCGTCAGCTGATTGCATTGTTCCGACTGCCACGCCGTGCGGCTGCCAGGCTGTCCGCCGAAAGCGACGTAATCGCCCGATTGATAGGCCGGCGAGCACAGATACATCGCATAGGCGAACGCGGCGCGGGGATTGGCAGAGCTGGCGCTGATGCCGATGCCAGCACCGCCCAAAATGGTGCGCGCCGGCATCCCGTCTAGAACCGCCGGCGCCACGCCAAAGGTGATTGGATGTGCTTGGTCGCCGGTGGAATAGTTCACATAATTGAACAGATAAGGCACATAGGCGACGTCGTCATGGGCGGCCATATGGTTGAGGCAGCGGATGGGATTCCATTCCCGAGATTTCGGGTGCGCGATGCGCGCCAGCAACCTCAGCACCGCGAGCACTTCACCCGCCTGGGCGCGCGGGAGGAAATCCCCATCGCGATGCCCGGGTTCGAGCCCCATGCTGGCCGCCACTGTGACAAGCGTGCACATCAAATCGGTGGGCACTGATGGCCAAGCCACCCAGATACCCTTGGCGGCACCGCGTTCGCCCAGGGCGACGACGTCTTCGATCGTCCGCGGAAGGGCGAAGCCATGCCGTTCCAGCAAATCGCAACGCCAAGCGCCCGTCTGCGCGGCCGTATCGACCGGCAGAGCCCAGATACCGCCTTCGCGCGCATAGGAACGCCAGGACGCGCCGACCGCATCGCGCTCGAACAGCGCCATGTCCTGCTCGGCGAGCAACGGCCGGAGATCCAACAACCAGCCATGTTTGCGGACATCGCCGACAAAGGGATGATCGAAGATCACCAGATCATATTCGCCGACGAAATCTCCCAGATCTCCATCGCCGAAGCTGTAGAGGCTGCGCCGGTCCCAGCGGACCTCCTCGCCCGCCTGCGCACGATAGGGCGCGCTGCTGGCGTCCAGCGGACCCCAGCAGCGTCGGTGATCCCATGCGATTCCGGTGATCACGCCCCCTCCCACACTTATTTTTTAGCCTCGCAAGGTTGCGCCAGCATTTTCGCATATGCAAATGTTTTTTGCAGGGGAAAATAGATAGAATCGGCCGGTCGCTGTATGGCACCGTGGAGACCGGCCGCTATTCTTCCTAAAGTCCCGGCATCGGCACCAGTCGAAGGAGATCAGATGAATCGCTTGAAGGGGAAGATCGCATTCCTGACCGCCGCCGCTGCCGGAATCGGCCGCGCGACGGCGCTTGCCTTTGCGGCGGAAGGTGCCCGCGTCATCGCGACTGACCGCGATGCGAAGGCGCTCCAGATATTGGCCAAAGAGCTTTCGGCCATCTCGAGCGGGCATGAGACTTTCGCGCTCGATGTGCTGGACCATGCCGCGTTAAAGGCGGCCGCGGATTCGCATGGCGACGTCAATGTGCTCTTCAACTGCGCCGGCTGGGTGCATGAGGGCACCCTGGCCAACACATCGATCACCGATTGGCAGAAATCGCTCGACCTCAATGTCACGTCGATGTTCGTGCTGACGCAGGCCTTCCTGCCGCACTTCCTCAAGAATGGCGGCGCCAGCATCATAAATGTGGCTTCGCTGGCCTCGAACCTCAAAGGCTTCCCGAACCGCTTGGCCTACACCATGAGCAAAGCTGCAGTGATCGGCTTCTCCAAATCGATCGCGATGGACTACATCAAGAACGGCATCCGGGTGAACACGATCTGCCCGGGAACAGTCGATTCGCCTTCGCTGCATGACCGCGCCGCAAGTACGGGCGACGAAGTCAAATCGATGGCGAATTACATCGCGCGCCAGCCCATCGGCCGCCTTGGCCGGGCCGAGGAAATCGCCGCCGTGGCGGTTTATCTCGCGGGCGATGAATCCGCTTACACCACCGGCACCGACATTCTGGTGGATGGCGGGATTCGACTCTAGGCAGATCTACGTAAAAATTCCGGTCACTCGCCGCTATCATTTTATGGAATGATGTTTCGCTTTATGTTAGGGTCCCGGGCAAGGCCAATGTCGCGGCCTCTCCGGGAAGATCTCGATACCTTCCTTGGAACCAGGCGAACAACTGGTCTAAGTCTGTGTCAAGCTGGAATGATGCGCCATCTCCAGCCGGTATCGAAGCGATGGATGTCCGCCTGTGAAGCGAAGTTCAAAAAAAACGAAAATCCCCGACAATGACAGCAGCGTCAGAACAGTCATTGTCGCCGCAAAAGTGTTGGACGCCTTGGCGGAGTTTCGCGGACCGGTTCGACTGGTCGAGCTGGCCCGCGCCCTGAAAATGACCCTGCCGCGCATCTCGCGCCATGTGAGCACCCTGCGCGCCTTGGGGTTCATCGAAAAAGCGGAGCCTTTGGAGGCTTATCGCCTGGGCACCAAGCTTTTCGTGATGGGCCAGATTGCGCTGGAACAGAATACGCTGGTCGATGTCGCGCCGCCGCATCTCTCGCGCCTGAGAGATCACGTGCGATATTCCGTCATCCTGTCGACCCATTCGGGCGAAGGCTGCATGGTTCTTTCCTGCATCCCCAGCAACGAATCGCCCACGATTGTCGTGCGTCCCGGCACGCTTCTGGAATTGCCGAATTCGCCCAGCGCGCGAATCCTCAAGGCTTTTTCCAGCGACACCCGCGAGGACGGCAGCCCCTTTCACGAGAGTTATCCGGAGGAGCGCCACAAATTCATCATGGCGCATTTCTACGACTTCGAGGCGGATACAAGGGGCTCGGGCATCGGCAGCATCGCCGCGCCGGTATTCGACCATGGCGATCGGATCGTGGGCGTGGTTGCCGTGGTGATGCCTTCGACCGCTGTGGCGGGCGGACCCGATCCCATCATCGCGAAGGCGCTTACCGCCTGCGCCGCCAAAATTTCGACCATCATGGGATCAAGCGCGTGGAGCCGCAAAATGGGCGGCACCATTCAAGCGGACGCATCCTCGAGCACGCTCGGCGCGCGAAAAGCCCGGGTCGGTGGCTGATCCGCGACGCCTCGCGAGACCTCAGCCGCCGATGACGACCGATTTGGTCTGGAGATAAAGCTCCAGGCCATCCTCGCCGAATTCCCGTCCCCAGCCGGATTGTTTGTATCCCCCGAACGGCAGATTGGGATCCAGCCCGCCCCCCGCATTCACCAAGATGGAGCCCGCCTGCAGTTTGCGGGCAAGGGTGTGCGCCGCTTTCACATTCTGCGTCCAGATCGATGCCGATAATCCGAAAATACTGTCATTGGCCTTGGCTGCCACTTCGTCCAGATCGTCGAAGGAATCGCTCACCAGAACCGGGCCGAAAATCTCCTCTCGCACCACCTGCATCTGTGGCGTGGTGGCGGTCAAAACCGTGGGCTTGAAGAAATACCCGTCCCGGTCGATCCGGCCGCCACCGGCCAGCACCTCGGCGCCCTGGCCGATGCCGCCACGCACATAGCCGTCAACGCGTTCCAGGTGCTTTTTCGAAATCAGGGGCCCCATTTCCGTCTCCGGTTCGTCTCCGGCTCCCACGCGAATGGCTTTGGCGCGCTGAGCAACCGCTTCGACGACTTCCTCGAAAAGCGAGCGGTGAACGAAGAGGCGCGAGCCAGCCGCACACACCTGCCCCGCATTGAAGAAAATGCTTCCCGCCGCGGCCGCCTTTGCCGCGCCGATATCCGCGTCCGGCAGAATGATGGTTGGCGATTTGCCGCCCAATTCCAGTGAGAGTTTTTTGAGATTCCCGGCGGCAGCGCGGACAATCAATTTCCCGACCTCGGTAGAGCCGGTGAAGGCAAGCTTATCCACGCCATCATGCGCGGCCAAGGCAGCGCCCACGACATGCCCGTAACCCGTGACGAGGTTGACGACGCCCGGCGGAACGCCCGCTTCGGCAACAAGCTCCACAAGACGCATCGCCGTCAGCGGCGTTTCCTCCGCCGGCTTGAGAATGCAGGAACATCCCGCCGCCAAAGCCGGCGCCAATTTCCACGCCGCCATCAGCAATGGAAAATTCCAAGGGATTACCAGTCCGGCAACGCCGATCGGCTCCTTGAGCGTGTAAGCATGTAAAGCGGGCCGCGATAGTGATGCCGTCTTGCCATAGATCTTGGTCGCCCATCCCGCGAAATAGCGAAAGACATCGGCGGCGGCGGGAACATCCCTTTGCGCCACAATGTCCCGCGCTTTTCCATTGTTCAGGAATTCCAGCTCGGCAAGCTGAGCACCGTTCTGCTCGATCAGATCCGCGATACGCCACAGCAGCTTTGCCCGGACTGACGGCATCATGCCGGCCCAGTCCGATTTGACGAAGGCGCGTCGTGCGGCCTTCACCGCTTGGTCGATATCGCTTGGCCCGCCCGCGGCCGTGGTGGCAATCACCGATCCGGTGGCGGGGTTGAATATCTCAATACGCTCCCCGCCCCCGGCCGACCAGGCGCCATCGATGAATTGGCCATGGTCTTTTTCCAGAAAGGCTTTGGTTTCCGGCTTCAGTGCATGATTTTTCATGATCAGTCCCAATAAGCAAAAGCGGTGCCCGTCCCCGTTCCCACTTCCGAGCGGATAAACGGATCGTAGCTCAAGAGCTTCATCTTCAAAGAGGTCGTCGACAGAATGCCCGCCGTTACGATCCAATTCTTACATTCCGAAGTTCCGGACTGGTAGAGCGCCTCACCCGGCTTGGCGAGAGCGTCCACATCGCCATCGCCAAGCGCGCGGAGAAACGCGCGATCGAATTCCGGATCGACCACGAAATGGCTGAGGCCGCCCGATCCGATCACGGCGACTTTGCAATCTCGTGGCCAGCTTGCAATCGCCCGGCCGATCGACTGCCCGAAAGCAAAACAGCGGCGAACATTGGGCTGGTTCGGCGGATAGAAAGTGTTCAGGATAATCGGCACGTTCGGAATGACTTTATCCTTCATCACCTGGCGATAGACAAAGCCATAGGCATGGGGAATGCCGCTGAGAATGCTATGCGCAGGATCGACCTTGTGCAGGCTCTTGGAATGGGCGACATCGAAATCGTCGGCGATGGCGCGTTGGATGATGTGCAAGCCCAAATCGGGCGCACCCGGATAGGTCTCCGTCTTGGGCGGCACATGACCATGATCGGCGATGTGAATTCCGGCCGGCAGGCGCGCCACCTGCTCTTCAGACCGCGGCACATTCTCGATCATGTCGCCCCAAAAGACGGTGAAGGCCGGAGTGATCGAATCGTCGAACAATTCATGCTGGTCGTTGCCTACAATGACCGCGACATCCGGTTTGGCGCTTTCAAAGAGGCGCCCCAGCTCCTCGAGCGAGCGATGCGCCCGTTCCAGGCGTTGCTGCCGGTGCTCCAGCAGGGCTTGTTCGCCAAGATTTTCCTCCTGCCGCAGCGCCTTTAACCCGTGCCAATCATACGTCTTGCCGCGATATTGATGCGCCTTGTTGCGCCGGTCGGCTTCGACCCGGATGTCCCATTGCTCCGCGGGCGTATGAAGCTGAGGGGTATGGGATACGCCCATGCCCAGCATTATCTGCGCCATAACCTCGCCTATCCTCGTTCCTCAACCAGCCGCTAATGCCAATCCGCGATGTCCGATCAGACCGGCTGCTTCACCGCCACTTGCGGCGTGTATCGCTTCACGCCGCTGAGTGACAGAACCATGATGCCTGCCACGACAGCGACTGCCGCCACAATCAGGAAGGCGGTGTGATAGGATCCCATCACGTCGAACATATAGCCCGCGAAACCCGGTCCCACCGCGCCGCCTAGATAATAGACGCCGCTGATCACGCTGATGGATTTCGCCAGCGCCTGCGGGCCAAAGAGATGCTTGCAGAGAATGGCCATGTTCAACAGCATGCCGGCTTGGCAGGGGCCGTAAATCACGGCAAATATCCACAACGACGTCAGGCTGTGTATCTGGGTGGCATATACGATGCCGGCGGCGGCGATGAACCAGCAAAGCGCGATGCCCTTTGTGGAATAGCGGTCGAACAGCCAGCCATAGAAAAATTTTCCGAAATTGCTCATGAGCATAAGCAGCGTGAAGGCAGTAGCGGCCGTCTGCGCGCCAAAATGTAGATCCTTGTCGAAGTAGATCACCAGATGCTCCGACATGGCGTGATCGATCATGCCGATGAGAAAATTGGAGAGCAGGACGATCCAGAAAATCGGCGACCGCATCAGGCCCGCAAGAACGCCTTCCCGACTCTCTGGGGATGCTTGCGGAACGGAGACGCTCTGCGCGCCTTCGTCCGCGTCCTTCGCCAAAAGCATGAAAGCCGGCAGCGCGGCGACCCAGACCGGCAGCGACATGATCACCGACGTCAGGCGCCAGCCATAGCGGGCATTGAGTGCCGTGACCAACAGGGGCACGACCACGCCCGCAACGCTGAGAGCGGTCAGCGCCGTGCCGATCGCCAATCCCTGATTCTTGTTGAACCATTTCGAAAGATAGATCTTCAGCGCGGGCGCCAAACCCAGCTGGCTGATGCCGAGCATGGCATTGACGGCATAGAATGCCGGCAGGCTGTGCACGAAATTGAACAGGACCAGCGACGCGCCACCCAGCACCGAAAGCGCGATCACTGCCGGCTTGGTGTTGAAACGGTCCACGATTGCGCCGATGAAGAATGCGGCCAGCGCGCCCGTGGCGAACCGCACCGAGACGCCGCTGGCAACCGCGCCACGGGACCAGTGGGTGTCACCCACGATGCCGGCAAACAGCACCGGCAGCATGATGGCGGGGATGCCCACCACGGCGAAAAGGACGACCCAGGACGCAAAAAGGCTTTTCAAGCCTTCGCGCCCGCGGGGCTCTGCCTCCTTCCAGCCAGCCAAGCCTGCAAACATGCGTTTCCCCGCCTGAGCACCGGATTTTTTATCTCAATCTATAGCCCGGTCATGCAGCAAGTGATATTATACAAAACTATATATCATATTTCGTTACTTCGTCCAGAACCTCTTCCAAGGGAATATCGGTGCTTTTTTCAGACCTAGAAGCGGCGACTCCGGATGTCATTCTCGGCATCGCCCGGGCGTTCAAGGCCGATTCCGCACCTCACAAAGTCGATCTGGGGATCGGCATCTATAAGGACGATCATGGCCAATCGCCCGTCCTGCCCAGCATTAAGGCGGCGGAAAAATGGCTGACTGCGCATCAGGCCAGCAAAGCCTATCTGTCCTCCGCTGGCAGCCCCGAGTTCAATAAGGCGATCAGGGAGCTGCTGTTCGGCCAGGATGCCGGGGAAGCGTTTGACGGCCGCATCCGCAGCCTCCAGACACCCGGCGGTTCCGGCGCCCTGCGCGTCATTGCCGATTTCCTGCGGACAAATGCGCCCACCTCGCGGATATGGTTGCCGAACCCGACTTGGGCGACGCATCAGCCGATATTCGCGGCCTGCGGCCTCAACATTCAGCGCTACCCCTATTACGACCTTGCGAACGAGACATTGCTGTTCGAGGAAATGTGGACAGCGCTCCGATCGGCCGCGCCCCGCGACGTCGTCGTCCTACATGGTTGCTGCCACAATCCGACCGGCGAAGATCTCCAGCCTTCTCATTGGCCCATCGTTGCCGAACTGTTCCAGAGGACCGGCGCAGTGCCGCTTGTGGACCTTGCCTATCAAGGATTTGGCGGCGGGCTGGAGGAGGATGCTTTCCCGATCCGCCTGCTTGCCGGATCGTTGCCGGAGCTTTTCGTGACCAGCTCTTGTTCCAAGAATTTTTCGCTTTACCGGGATCGTGTTGGCGCACTCACGACGGTTGCGCGGGACGAAGCTTCTTCAGTGAACTTGCAGGAACATCTCGCCAAGGTGGTGCGGGCCAATTATTCCATGCCGCCGGATCACGGCGGCGCCGTTGTCGCGCACATTTTGGGAGAGGGTGATCTGCGGCATCAATGGCGCGGCGAATTGGAGGCCATGCGAACGCGCATCGCCGAAATGCGCACGCTTTTTGCCCGCGAACTTACGCGGGCCACCGGCTGGGATCACAGCGCCATCGCGCGACAGAGGGGCATGTTCTCGCTGCTCAACCTCTCACCCGATGCCATCGCACGCCTGCGTGACTTGCATCACATCTACATGATCTCCACGGGGCGCATAAATATCGCCGGCCTGACGCACGAGAATTTTGCCCGCGTGGCGGCCGGCATCGCCGATGTGCGATCGCAGACAGCCAGCTGAGGCCGCATGGAATTCCAGGTTCTGATTTCCGGAGCCGGTCCGGTCGGCCTCACCCTGGCGATGGATCTTGCCCGCCGCGGCGTGCGCGTTGGGGTGGTGGAGTCACGCAAAAAAGGTGAGCCGCCCAGCGTGAAATGCAATCATGTTGCCGCTCGGACCATGGAAATCTTTCGGCAATTGGGCATCGCCGACGAGATCCGCAACTCCGGGCTGCCGCAAGATTATCCCAACGACGCCGTCTATCGAACCACGGTAACAGGCGAGGAGATCACCCGGATCCCCATTCCCTCGGCCGCCGAGCGCCGCACTTCGTTCGACGGGCCCGACACATGGTGGCCGACGCCCGAGCCGCCGCATCGCATCAATCAGATCTATCTCGAGCCTACCCTCTTCGCCGCCGCCAGCGCCAAGCCCAATATCACCATCTATAATGAGTGCGAGCTCGTCACCGCCATACAGGACCAGGGCGGCGTCAATGCGACCGTCCGCGATTTGGCCACGGGCGCGGAAAGAACGACCTGTGCACAATATCTGGTCGGCTGTGACGGTAGCCGGTCCGTGGTGCGGAATTTGATCGGCGCCAAGCTGATCGGTGACGCCATCGTGCAACGGGCCCAGTCAACTTACATTCGCGCGCCAAAGCTTTTGTCGCTGATCCCGGGGCGCCCCGGATGGATGAATTTGTCCCTCAACCCCAGGCGTTCCGGCAATACCATTGCCATTGACGGCAAGGAAACCTGGCTAATTCATAATTATCTTTACGAGCATGAGAGCGATTTCGATTCTATCGACCGCGACAGATCGATCAGAACAATATTGGGCGTGGGTGAGGATTTCGAATATGAAATTCTCAGCAAGGAAGACTGGATCGGACGCCGCTTGGTCGCCGACAAATTCCGCGACGAACGGATATTCATCTGCGGCGACAGCGCGCATTTGTGGGTGCCCTATGCCGGCTATGGCATGAACGCGGGCATCGCGGACGCCATGAACCTCTCCTGGCTTCTGGCTGCGGCCATCGAAGGTTGGGCCAGCACCGCCATCCTAGATGCCTACATGGCTGAGCGAGGCCCGATTACCGAACAGGTTTCGCATTTCGCGATGGGCCACGCGCTGGGCGCGATCCGGCATCGCAGGGAGGTGCCTGCCGCAGTGGAAGCGGCCGGGGAAGAGGGCCGGCTGGCGCGGAAGGAATTCGGACAAGCCGTCTACGATCTCAACGTGCGGCAATATTGCTGCGGCGGCCTGAATTTCGGCTATTTCTACGATCGGTCGCCCATCATTGCGTATGATGCTGAAAAAGCACCGCCCTATACGATAGACACTTTCACGGGCTCCACCGTGCCCGGTTGCCGCCTGCCCCATTTCTGGTTCGCCAATGGGCGGTCCATCTATGACGCTCTCGGGCTCGGTTTCGCGCTGCTGCGTTTCAATCCCGCGGTCGAAATCGAGCCGCTTGTGCAGGAAGCCCGAAGCAGGCGCATTCCTTTCCGGGTTCTGGACATCCCGCCCTGCGACCGGCTCGCGCTGTATAAAGAAGACCTGGTGCTTGCCAGGCCTGACTTTCATATCGCATGGCGCGGCAACGCGCTGCCCGGCGATCTGGAAAACCTGGTCGGAAAGCTGCAAGGACGGGCATGAAGCCGCGTTGCCGCTGCTCTAACGCGCCCTAACCGCGCGGCGGAATATTGTTCGCCATGATCTTGTAGCCATGCACCAGGATCTGATCGAAAAGCCCGGCTGCGGCATAGGGATCGGAATGCGCAATTGCTTTCGCTTCTTCCAGATTGCCCGCTTCGATCAGGACCAGGCTGCCGACAGGCTTGGACGCCTCGCTCAATAACGGACCCGCCAGCAGCAATCCCTGGCCCAATCCCTTGCGATAGGCGATATGCGCATCCCGATGCTGCCCGCGAATATCGCCGGCATCGGCCCGATCCAGATAATGCACCGCGTAAAGCATGAGCGTCTTCCTCGATTGCGTGGACCAGGAAAATTTCCCGGCTCAGCGCTGCTTGAAATGCTTCACGGGATTGCTCAGCCGGCCCAATCCCGTGATCTCGACGCTGAGAACAGGCTCGCAGCGGGAAATATCCAGGGACAGATGGCCGCGCGGATATTTGGCGGTACCTTTTCCCGTCGTCCCGCAATGGAAAATGTCGCCGGGTTCCAAGGTGAAATAGCGGCTCGCCTCGGCAATAATTTCCTCGACGCGGAATTGATAATTCCTGGTCGAATCGACCGTCAGAGGATCGCCATCGGCATAGGCCAGAACCTCCAGATTGTTGGGATCGGCGACCTCGTCCGCGGTCGTCAGCCAAGGGCCCATGGGGCCGAACGTGTCGGCGCCTTTCGAGCGCGTGTGATAGGTGAAGTAAAGCTCATTGTCGTTGGCATCCCGGCGGCGGCGCCAATTGATGTGCACCGGTTCCACATTGGCCGGCGCCAGATCGATGGCGATTGAGTCATATTGGAATTTGAGACCCGTCGAGGTCACATCGTTCACGATCGTGTAGCCGAAAACATGGTCGCGCGCGCGATCGACCGAAATATTTCGCCCCGCCTTGCCGATGACAACACCCAGCTCGAGTTCGGGAATCGTGCGCCCATAGTCGCTGCCGATCATGATGGGCTTGTTGTGGCCGGTGAGAGCCGATGGCGGCTTGAGAAAGAACATCGGCACCGTCGGCTTCACATGTGCGATTTCGGTCAGCGCCTGGTTGTTGAAAGCAACGCCGAAGATTTTCGACGGGCGCGTCACCGGCGCCTGCCAATCCGCGCTGCGGATATCGATTTTCCTGAGACCCGCCGCCGTCTTCAGCGCCACTCGCGCACGTTCCAGTTCCGCGGGTCCCGCTTCGATCAACGCCAACACCGAGGAAGGCGCCGCACCCAGGGACGCAGATTTATAGACATCAGCCAAAGCGACGGCCGTGTCCTCATCCACGCGGATGACCGGCGTGCTGCGCCCCTCATAATTGATCGTACCCAGCTTCATAACGGCTCTCTCCCTAATCTATTGTCCAGCTTGCCCGGCGCGGGCCGCCAGATCGTCCAGAATTCTGTCAACCCGCTTGATCATGCCGTCGATCGGATAGTCTTTGTAATAGGCGGCAGCGCGGCGGACGGGGTCCCCCTGATAGAATCGCTCATAAAGCGACTGCCGCCCCGAAAATCCTGATACGCTGGCGTCCCAGGCCAGTCTCAGCATGCGAATGCGTTTTTCCGAATCCATTGAAGCGGTGGCGAAATAGCGCTCGATCAGTCCGCCAATTTCTCCGTCAAACTCGGCATAGGATGGCGCAGCGACCAGACCGCCGGCCGCCAGCGCCCGCACCGCGTTGATCATCTTGTCGTAGCGCTCATAGAAATAGATTTGGGACGTATGCAGCGGCCATCGATTGGGCGCGAATGTGCCGAATGGAGTCTGGCTTCCTGTCGCGACCGCCTGCGCCAACATTGCCTTATGGCCTTCGACGAACATCAACAATTCAGCCAACTGGCCTTGCACATTGGGAAACGCGTCGATCTTGGTCGATTTCGCGATATAGATGGCCAGCGACGCCATGAACTCCGCTTTGGCAAGCGCCCTGGTCTGGGTCTGATGGGTATAATGTTCCGCCAGAAAGGATTGCTTGTAGAGCTGGTTGCATTGCTCGACATCGCGATAGATGAACGCGTTTTCCCAAGGAATGAGAACATTATCGAACACGATGGTGGCATCGCCTTCGTCAAAGCGCGACGAGAGCGGATGATCCAGGAAGTGACCGGCATTTTGCGGAATGAGGGTCGGGCGGCTGATGATCTTCACGCCGGGCGTCGCGACGGGCACGCTGAAGGCCAAGGCATAGTCGGCGGCGCTCTCGTCATTGGTGACGACCACCGATGGCATCACCAATATTTCATTCGAGAATTGCGCCAGGGTCCCCACCAGGCGCATGCCGTTAACAGTGAAGCCGGAGCCGTTTTCGCCCACTGCTTTCAAGGCGATATCGGTCGATTGCTGGCTGACGGTTTTGGTCCGGTCGACCTGCGGATTGACCTGGATGTGGGTCATGGTGAGGTCCTGCTCCCGCATGTCCTCATAGTAGCGGCGCACATTGCGGCCGAACGGCCTTGAGCCGGTGTCGAATATCTGCGACGCCGACGCGATGGCGGCCAAGCCCGCATTCATGAAATCGGGTGTGCGGCCGAACAAGCCGCTGCATTTTTCCGCGACAATGGTGAAGGCGCGGCCGCGCCGTTCCAGATCCTCCCTGGATTTCGGCTCTATGAAGGACAGCGCAACGGGATTGCCCGTTTTCGGTGACGCATAAGTAAGCTCGGATGCGACGGCGGCATCGTGCTGCAGATCATAGAGCTCAGCGACAGTATCTGCCGCCCCAGCCAGGCGAGGATCCTTGGTGACATCCCGCACGCGCTCGCCATCGATATAGACCTCTCTCCCGTCTCGCAGGGAGTCGAGATACTGCTTGCCGGTGCGAACCATTTAGGCATCCTCCAGAAAACGGACCGGGCACACCGTCAACGGCGGACCAGGCGGTTACGCAATATCCCGATGCCTTCGACCTCCAGCTCGACGACATCGCCTTCGTTCAGAAAGGTGAGAGACTCGTAGCCGCAGCCATTTCCCACTGTGCCCAGGCCGATGACGTCGCCGGGATAGAGGGTCTCCGATTGCGAGATGTGGACAAGCGTATCGGTGATGGAATGTTGCATGCCGCCGGAGGTGGTGCGCACGCGCTCCTCGCCATTGACCCGGGCAATCATGGTGAGCGCCGTAGGATCCGGTATCTCATCCGGTGTCACGATGACGGGCCCCAGCGCATTGCCGGTATCGAAATCCTTGCCCTTGGCCGGACCGAGCCGAAATTGGGTTTCCCGCGACTGCATATCGCGGGCGCTGAAATCGTTGAATATCGTGTAACCGAAGATCGCCTCCGACGCGTTTTGCGCGGTCAGGTCCTTGGCGGGCCCGCCCACGATCACGGCCAGTTCAAGTTCATAATCTATCAACTTAGCGAATTTCGGCCAGATGACATCATCGTCGGGTCCGATCACCGATCGCGGATTGCCTTTGAAATAGAGCGGCTGCTCGAACCAAATCTTCGGAATGATGTGCAATCCGCTTTCATGAAATTTTGCCAGCGTCGCTTCCGGATCCGGGGTCGCGCGCGCCCGAACCTTCAAGGAGGCGGCGATCGCTTGTCGAACATGGAGTTCGTAATTGGCAAAATCGCGGATCATGTTCGGGCGCGGCAACGGCGCCTTCAGGCGCACACCCTGTGAGGGGATCAAGCAACCGTCCGGGGGATGGCGCAGCCAATTTCCCACCGCTTCCCGTCCGGCCGCGCCAGCGGCAATCACATCAAGCATGTCTTCGAAGGGCTCGCCGCCCCGACTGGCAGACGCTTTTTTGAGGTCAAGTATCTGACCCGCCTCGGCAATAACCCCCGGCGAGCACATGCCCCTGCTCTCGAAAGTGACGAATTTCATTGCCCAATTCCGAAGTTATGCTATTCGTTATCATGTTTCATATTGCGTTACAAGGTGCTCCGCTGGCTGTAGACCGCATCGCGTTCCGAGAGGCAATGGCGCATCTGGGCGCCGCGGTGAACATCATCACGACGGACGGCCCGGGCGGACGCTGCGGGTTCACGGCTTCGGCGGTTTGCAGCCTCACCGATGACCCGGCCACGGTGATTGTGTGCATGAGCCGGACTAGCCAGCAGAATTCCGCCTTCAAGAAAAACGGCGTTGCCTGCATCAACACACTGACCGGCAGACAACAGGACTTATCCGATATCTTCGCTGGACGCCGGCATCTGAGTATGCCCGATCGCTTTGCCGCCGCCACATGGTCGACGCTGGTTACCGGCGCGGCCGTTCTGGATGAAGCGCTGCTTTCTTTGGACTGCCGGATTGTGCAATCCGAGGATTTTGGAACGCATAGCCTTTTTGTCTGCCGCGTCGTCGCCTTAACCCATACGCGCGATGAGCCGGCGCTGATATATTTCGGCCGCGCGTTTCATACGGTTCAAAAGCCCGCCTTCGGTTAGAAGACCGCAACCGGTCCAACCAACGTGTCAGCCGGCTGCCACGGTGAAGTGGTAGGATCCTGAACCTATTTCGACAATCACTGTCGCATTTTCCGAAGCGATCACTTTGACGTCCGCATGCGCGGCAATGTCGGTGCCGCCTTCCCGAATCTTTGCGCCAGGCGCGACGGGAAGATGAACATGGGCCCTGGCGTTGGGCGCGACAGTGACCTGCATCGAGAAATCACCCTTGGAGCCCTGCGACCAATCGGTCGAAAGGCGACCAAGGATCGAATCATAGTCGCCGCCGCCACTCTTCACCCGGGCATCCAGTATTGGATTGACGCGGAAGAGTTTGAAACCGGGTTCCACCGGATCCAAGCCAGCGATGCGACGAAAGACGAAACCGTTCACCGCACCCAGCGCATAATGGTTATAGGAATTCATCGACACATCGCCGACATCACCGTTCCAGCGTTCCCAGATCGTCGTCGCGCCCTTGACCACCATATATCCCCAGGACGGATATTGGGTGCGCAGAAGCAGGTCATAGATCATCTCCGGATAGCCCGCCTCGGCCAGCGCATCGAGGCTATACGCCGTGCCGATAAAACCGCTGGTCAGAAAGTTGCCGCGCCGAATGATGTTCGCTTTCAGCTTGGCGGCGGCGACGGTACGCAAGCTCGCCGGCAACAGATCGAAATGGACCGCCAGGATATAGCTGGTTTGTGAATCATTGCCGACCGTGCCGTCAGATTGCACGAACGCCTTGATAAAGGCCTCTTTCAGGCTGGCGGACATAGCCTGGTAGCGGGACACATCGCGCTTTGTCGCGCGCCCCATATCGATCAACGCGTCGACCGAATGCTTCCACATCGCGGTGCCGATCAAATCTTTGGGCGTCGTGGGGTCTCCTGGTTCCTTGCCGTCGTAGGACACCCAGTCGCCGTAATCCTGGCCGCGCTTGTTCCGCCAAATGAGGTCGGGATTGTTGGCCAGAATGGAGTCGATGTAGTGCGTCATCGAGTTCCAATGCTGGTCGACGATCGCGGTATCACCATAGCGCTTCCACACGACCCAGGGCACCATGACCCCGGCATCGGACCAGCATGGGGTGGCGCCGCTCTTGCCGTCATCGTCAAGCGTATTGGGTGAAACCACGCTATAGGCGCCGTTCGAACCCTGGGCTTCACGGATGTCAGCCGCCCAGCGCTCGGTGAAGGGCGCGACATTCATGTTGAAGGCTGCCGCGTCCCAAAAAGCATTGGCATCCCCCATCCAGCCGAGTCGCTCGTCCCGTTGCGGGCAATCGGTGGGAATGCCGATGAAGTTGGAGCGCTGGCTCCAAAGGGCGTTGCGCCACAATTGGCTGATGATCGGATTACCGATCCTGAGATGCCCGGTTTCCGTCAGATCATTGTGGATGACGATGCCGGTAATGTCGTTTGCAGCTGGCTTGGCGGCAAGGCCGGAAATCTCGACAAAGCGGAATCCATGATAGGTGAAATGGGGCTCAAAAGTCTCGCCGTTCGGATCGCCCTTGAGCGTATAGAAGTCGCTCGCGCGCGCCGCTCTCAGATTCGACTGATCGACATGGCCATCGGAGGTGAGGACTTCGCCAAAGCGCAGGGAAATCTTGTCGCCGGCCCGTCCCCTGGCCTTGAGCCTGATCCAGCCGGCAAAATTCTGGCCGAAATCCACCACATATCCACCTGCCACGGCGGCGATGCTCTTGGCGGGCAAGTTCATGGTGCGCCGGATCGGCGGACTAATCATGCCTTCGAGGCGGCCCGTGCCCGGCGAGGCGAGGCACACCGCGGACCAGCGCGCGTTGGTTTTGAAATCCGCGACAGACCAGCCGGGCTGTTCGAGGCGGGCGTCATAATCTTCGCCGGCGTAAAGTTCGCTCATCGTGACTGGCGCCGGGGAGATCGACCATTGCTCGTCGCTCACCACTATCTGCTTGTGGCCGTCGGTGGTGACAATCTCAAGCTGCGCCAGATAGCGCAGCGGCGCCTCGCCGAACGAAAAGCGGCCTGTCGGGGCGAGATAGCTACCATACCAGCCGTCGCCCACCATGGCACCGATGGCATTTGCGCCTTGCTTTACCAGCGCCGTGACGTCATGGACGCGATAGAGAACACGCTTGCGAAAATTGGTGAATTCCGGCGTCAGAACATCATCGCCCACCTTGCGACCGTTGATATAAGTCTCATGGGCGCCTAGTGCGGCCACATACAGACGGGCGGAGGCGATCTTTCCCGATGCCGCGAAATTCCGGCGCATGAGAAAGGCGCCTTTGCTGGGGAACGGTGCTTTTGCGATCGACAGCGGGACGGCGAGCGGCCAGGCGCGATCGTCGAAGGCGAGCGTTGCCCAGTCGGCAGGCTTTTCGGCCGAGGTTCGCGTGCCGCTGTCGTCGATGCGGACGACACGGCCGTCGGCATATTTCGCCCGCACCATCGCGGCGCAGTTGAAGGTGGTGAATCCGAAGAAGGTCGCCCAGGCATCCCACTCTTCCACGCTGAAGGCGGCGACATGTTTGCCAGCCTTGAGCGGGACCACATGCGAGGTCGCGCCGGGTGGCCCAAAGTCGATCGGCGAATGGGGTGGCAGGGCAATGGAATTGCCATCAAGAGACAGTTTATACGTGCCGCTGGCGATCGTGGTCAGCGTCACTTCTGCGTCGGCATTAAGCGTAAAAGTAAAGCGGAACTGGCGTGGTTTGTTGTCTTGCGGCCGCTCGCCCCCCACCCAGTTCAAGCCGACCGCGCGATCTTCGCGCATCTCGGCGTCTTCGGCGGCGAACCATTTGCCTGTCCAGTCCGCAGGCGACAGCAGACCCATTTCCCAGAAGGCGGGAGCACTGGTAGCGGCGCGTCCATGATTATCCCATACCGTCACATGCCAATGGGCGCACTGGCGGGAGGCGAGCGGCGTTCCGCCATAGGCGACATCGAAAGACTGGTCGCCGGCGATCTTCCCGCTGTCCCAAAGGTCGAACTTGCCTGCTGTCAAATTCACGGCGCTGGACGCCACCTGAATTTGGTAGGCGCTTTGCATCGTCCCGCGCGTGGCGGTTTGGAGCCGCCAGGAGAGCCGCACATTGCTGAGTTGAACGCCCAGCGGATTGACGACATTTTCCGTCATCAGGCCGGCTATGCGCAGGCCCTCAGACGGGTCTGCCGCGAGCGTAGGGTTTGCGAGGACAAGGCTTGCCAGTCCGGCGCTGCCCAGAACATTTCGACGGGAAGGATTATTCGTCATGCGCAATTTGCCCCCTGGCATAGACCCTTCGTGAACACAGCCGATATTCAACAAGACCGGAAACAGATCAATGGCTATTCGTGGTGCTGCAGGCCCTTGTTGATCATCAGAAAGAAGACCGGCACGAAGAAAATCGCCAGAATGGTGGCGGTCAACATGCCGCCGATCACACCGGTGCCGATGTCGTTCTGGCTGCCCGCACCCGCGCCCGACGCCACCGCCAGGGGAAAAACGCCGGCGATGAAGGCGATCGAGGTCATCAGGATCGGCCGGAGCCTGAGCCGCGCCGCTTCCAGCGCCGCCTCGCGGGCATTCAATCCATTCTTCTCGCCCTCCACCGCGAACTCCACGATCAGAATGGCGTTTTTGGCGGACAAACCAATGGTCGCTAGCAGCCCCACCTGGAAGTAGATATCGTTGAAAAGACCGCGAAGGCTTGCGGCCGCCACCGCCCCGATAACTCCCAAGGGGATAACGAGCATGACCGACAGCGGGATAGCCCAGCTTTCATAAAGCGCCGCCAGGCAAAGATAGATGATCAGGATCGACAGGCCGTACAAAGCCGGCGCCTGGGCGCCGGATTGCTGCTCCTGATAAGAGAGGCCCGTCAATTCATAGGCGATGCCCGGCGGCAGCTTCTTGAACAATTTGTCCATTTCGGAAAGCGCCATGCCGGAGCTCACACCGGGCGTGCTTTGGCCTTGAATTTCGATGGCAGGATAGCCGTTATAGCGGGTGAGCGAAGTGGGTCCCAAGGTCCAGCTCGCCTTGGCGAAAGACGAGAAGGGCGCCATGGATCCCGTCGCGGTGCGCACATACCAACGGTTCAAATCTTCAGGCGCCATGCGATAAGGCGCGTCACCCTGCATATAGACGCGCTTGACGCGATCGCGGTCGATGAAATTGTTCACGAATGTGCCGCCCCAGGCCGAGGACAGGGTGGCATCGATATCGGCAGTGGCGATGCCTAAGGCGCTGGCCTTTTCCTGGTCGATATTGACGTGCAGCTGCTGGGCATCATCCAAACTGTTGGGCCTGACCTGCGCCAGCACGGGATTCTGCGCCGCCAAATCCAGCAACATGTTGCGCGCCTTGATCAAGCCGTCATGGCCGAGATTGCCGCGATCCTCCATCTGAAGATCGAAGCCGGTGGCTATTCCAAGATCGGGCACGGATGGCGGCACGATGGAAAAGACCTGGGCTTGCGGCAGATTGGAGAATTTGGCCGAGGTGCGCCGCGAAATAGCCTGCGCCGTGTTCTCCCGTCCGGACCGCTCGGTCCAATCCTTCAGATGGACAAAGGCGATCCCGGCATTCTGCCCCGCGCCGAAGAAACTGAAGCCGGCGACGGAAAAAGCGAAATCGACATTTTGTTTTTCATCCACCAGATAATGATCGATCACCTTTCGCGCCACGGACAATGTAACCGGCAGTTCCGTTCCCGAAGGGGCATTGATCAGGCTGATGACGACGCCCTGATCTTCGTCCGGCAAGAAGCCGGTGGGCAGGCGATAGAGAAGAAAAACCAGAGCGAGAACGACCACGCCATAGAAGACCATCACCGTCTTCGTATGATCCAGAAATCGCACCAGATTATGCCGGTACCAGGCCCGGGCGCCTTCGAAGCTGGCATTGAACCAGCGGAAGAACCGCCCCAGCAATGCGCCATGCTGGTGGTGACCGCCTGCGATCGGCTTGAGCAAAGTGGCGCAAAGCGCGGGCGTGAGCACCAGAGCGCACATGATCGACAGCAGCATCGCCGAAACAATCGTGACGGAAAATTGGCGGTAGATAACTCCGGTCGAACCGCCAAAGAACGCCATGGGCAGGAACACAGCCGTCAGCACCAAACCGATGCCGATCAACGCTCCCGTTATCTCTTGCATGGAGCGCAAAGTGGCTTCGCGCGGATGAAGTCCCTCCTCGCGCATGATCCGCTCGACATTCTCTACCACCACGATGGCGTCGTCGACCAAAAGGCCGATAACAAGCACCAGCGCGAACAAGGTCAGCGTGTTGATGGAGTAGCCCGTCGCCGCCAAAATTCCGAACGTGCCGAGCAGGACCACCGGCACCGCCACCGCCGGCACCAGCGTGGTGCGCCAGTTCTGCAGAAAGACATACATCACCAGGATGACGAGCAGGATAGCTTCCAGCAGCGTGACGATGACATTCTTGATCGAGAGTTTGATGAAGTCTGTATTGTCCTGGGTGTAAGCGAGCTTCAGTCCGGCCGGGAATGACGGCTCTAACGCTGCAACCTGCTTCTTGATCGAATCGACCAGCTTGAGGGCGTTGGCGCCCGGCGATGGCGTTATTGCAAGTCCGGAGGCTGGCCGGCCATTCATCAGGCTGGTCGAGGCGTAGCTATCGCCGCCAAGCTCCACCCGCGCAACGTCGGAGAGGTGAACCACCGCGCCGCTGGCGGCCGTTTTAAGGATGATATCTCGAAATTGATCCACACGCTGAAGCTGAGACTGCGCCGTCACCGTGGCATTTATGCCTTGCCCCGGTATCGACGGCAGGCCGCCAATCGAGCCCGCGGAAACCTGAACATTCTGGGCCTGGATGGCGTTGCGGATATCGGACGGTTGCAGCGCATAATTATGCAGCTTATAGGGATCGAGCCAGATACGCATCGCGTAAGGCGCGCCAAACACAAAGGCGTTGCCCACACCGGTCACCCGCGACAGCGGATCCTGCAGCTTGGAGACCAAAAAATCCGAAATGTCGATATCCGTGAATCGGTTTTGCGTGTCGTAGACGGCAATCACCAGAATAAAGCTGGGCCCAGATTTCATCACCGTTACGCCGATCTGCTGAACTTCGCTTGGCAGCTGGGCGACCGCCTGCTGCACCTTGTTCTGCACCTGAACCTGGGCAATGTCCGGATCGGTGCCGGCCGCGAATGTGGCAGTTATCTGCACCGAGCCGTCGGCGTTCGAGGCGGAGGAAAAGTAGAGAAGATTGTCAAGGCCCGTGAGCTGCTGCTCGATCACCTGGGTGACGGAGTTTTGCAAGGTCGCCGCGTCCGCGCCGGGATAGAACGCGTTGATGACCACGGACGGCGGCGCGATCACGGGATATTGTTCAACCGGGAGGCTGAACGCCGCGATCGCACCCGCCACCATGATGACAATGGCGAGGACCCAGGCGAAGACGGGTCGGTCAATGAAAAAGCGCGACAACGACATAAAGCACGCTCGCGCCGATTGGGTTCGCTGAGCATGAATTTAATATGACTGCCACGCCTCCCACAAGCCAGGGGCCATTGACTTGTCCGCCCCGGCCTCTTTTATTGGCGATGCTGGTGTATCGGGGGCGTGCTTATGTGTCGCGACCGCTGTTTTGCCTACCTGTGCGCCGCGCTCATATCCCTCACCGTTGTCGCATCCTGTTCGCCTCGAAAAATTGCCGCCACAGAATCCTCGCCCTTTGCTTATCAGCAAGTGATGATACCCGTGCGCGACGGCGTACGGCTCCAAACCGTGATTTTCACGCCCAAGGACCGTTCGGGTCCGTTGCCAATCCTTCTGACCCGCACGCCCTATGGCGTGCCCGACAAAGCGCCCACCACCATTCCGGAAGACCTGAAGGCGCTGGCACGGGACGGTTATATTTTTGTTTTCCAAAATGTGCGCGGCCGGTTCAAATCCGAAGGCGTTTTCCGCCTCAGTTCCATCGTGGATCCGGAACATCCCAATGCGCCGAACGATGTGACGGATGCTTATGATACGATTACCTGGCTGGCGAAAAATATCCCGAATAACAATGGTCGTGTTGGCATATACGGGATCTCTTATGCCGGTTTCACGTCGGGGGTGACGTTGCTGGATCCGCCGCCAGCTTTAAAAGCGGTGAGCGAGCAGGCTTCGCAAACCGATGAATGGATGAATGACGATTTCCATCACTATGGTGCTCTGCGCGAAAGCTACGCCTTCGAATATTCCGTGATGGAGGAAGCTTCAAAAACGAAGAACACGCATTTCGACTTCGACGTCCATGACACATATCAATGGTATCTCAATCTCGGTCCCGTTTCGAATATCGACGCCAAATATCTCCACGGGTCGCTGCCTTTCTGGAACGATTTGGTCAATCACCCGGACCATGACAGTTACTGGAACGCGGAAGACTGGGTTCACACATTGCATGGCACGCATGTGCCGGTCCTGAACGTCGCGGGTTATTGGGACCAGGAAGATCCTTGGGGGCCGTGGCAAATATTCCGCCATGCCGGTGAGAATAGTCTCAGCCATGACGATTTTATCGTGGCCGGCCCCTGGTATCACGGCGGCTGGACGCGCGAATCGAAGGGCGACAAGATCGGCATGATTCCGCTCGGCCAGGAGACGTCACGCCAGTTCCGCGAGGATATCCAGGCGCCGTTTTTCCGCTATTACCTGCACGGTGCGGGCCCGAAGCCTGATTGGCAGGCGAAGAGCTTCCAGACCGGCTCGAACAGTTGGCATGCCTATGCGAGTTGGCCGCCGGCGAGCGTCAAGCCAACCAATCTGTATTTGCTTGCTGACGGAACGCTTTCATTCACGGCGCCATCGGGGAAGACAGATCCGGCGCCTTACCGGGAATATGTTTCCGATCCGGCTAATCCGGTGCCTTATCGCCGCCAACCCATCTCGCCTACTTATCCGGCCGGAGATTGGACGGCATGGGAGGTCTCCGACCAGCGCTTTGTCGATCACCGGCCCGACGTGCTCACTTATGTGAGCGCTCCACTCGATGAGAATGTCGCCGTTACCGGCGCGCTCTCCGCGGTGCTTTTCGCTTCTACGTCCGGGTCGGACAGCGACTTTATCGTCAAGCTGATCGATGTCTATCCGGAGAATTTCCAGAAGCCGGCTTGGGACCCGGATAAGGGGCCCAAGCCTGGTCAATATGGGCAATCGCTAAACGGCTATCAATTGCCGATCGCCATGGATGTTCGCCGCGGCCGCTATCTCGCCAGCTATGAACATCCCATGCCCTTAAATCCAAATCGCACCACGGAATGGGACGTCCCCTTGCGCGACCATGATCATATGTTCCTCAAAGGGCATCGGATCATGGTGCAGATCCAGTCGACTTGGTTCCCGCTGATCGATCGCAACCCGCAGAAATTCGTACCCTCGATCTATCAGGCAAAGGTCCAGGATTTCGTGAAAGCAAATCAGCGCGTCTATTCTTCGGCCGCTTTTCCTTCACACATCGTCTTGCCTATCGTAGCGGCGGCAAAATGAGGTCTGTTATCCGGCGCTGGCTCTCGGGACGGCAGCAATCAACGTCGCAATCGCCCAACGTCAATTGTTGCGCAGTTCTTCCTGATGGGCCTTAGCCAAGTCGGCCATGGAATTGAATCGAAAATCAACGGCTGGTCTTTGGCCCGGATCTCGCGTGGCGCCGAAGCCCTGTTGGGCGTGACGCCTATAGATCCAGCAATTCGCGATGCCGTGTTTCCGTGCCGGAACATGATCATGGAACAAGCTCTCGGCCGTGTGAAGGACATCGCGCTTCTCAAGGCCAAGGCCACCGATATGCCGTAGCATATATTCGAAATTCCGGTCATCCGGCTTGTAGGTTCCGATATCTTCCGCGGTGTAGATGGCGTCGAACTCGACCTGTAACGCGCTGTTGCTGAAACTGAAGCTGCGATTGTCGACATTCGAAAGAATGATGAGCTTGTAGAATTTTTTCAAATATTGCAGGGCGCCAGGCGAATCCGAAAAGGCCGGCCAGTGGCGCACCGATTGTCCATAGGCCTCGCATTCGTCGATACTGGCCGCAACCCCCCATTCTTCGGCAAGCCGCTTGTAGACGATGGCCAACAATTCCGAATAACGCTTGGTTGGGGTCTGCCGCTGCTGCTCGGATTCATGGCGGGCATGCGCTTCCAATATCTGATCGCGCCCGGGCTTGTCGCGCAGCTTGCCGGCAAGGCCTCCAAGCGCAGAGAGCATGCCGCTCTCCCAGTCAATCAGCGTGCCATAACAGTCGAATGTCAGCGCCCTATAGTCCGTCAAGCGCATTCCGGGCCTCTCTTATCTTCACACAGCAATATGGCGCCGTTTCTCCCTCTCATACCGCCACGGCCGGGATTTCGCCACCGGTTTGCCCGCAACGCCGTCAGGCGAAGGCCTCGGTCCAGCGACGGATGCGCCGCCTATTGGAAAAGAACGTAAAAAGATTGCCACAAAGGATGGCGACCTCGGGCGTGAAATAATAGCTGCCGATATGCGTGTAGGGCGAGAACAACAATCCGACAAATGCGCCATAGGCGATTTGCCGCCAACGGCCAAGGGGGGCAGTGCGCGGTTCAGTCAACATGACCAGACCAAAGAAGCAAAACATGGAGTGGATGCCCATCATCGAGAGTGCATGGGTGACGCTTGCGACGCTGGAAAGATTGCCGTGCGCCACGGAGAGGCCCAAAACCACCATCGCAAAGGACGCCAGCATCTCGTAATAGCGGAGCCTGGTGAGGATCAGCATGCCGCCCAACACGATCACGGGCAGCAACACCGCATTCTCGCCCACCCACCAGCTCACCGTGCGGTGAAAACCAACACCTATTAGCGCGGCGCCGAAGGCGGCAGGGTTGAAAAGATGGCGCTTGCCGGTTGCGATCAGATATTTCGACGCCATTGCCCACGACGATACCAGAACCAGGAAACCCGTGGCGGCCGCATCGTCGGGCGCAGCCGGTGTTATGATCAGGGCAATAATAAGAGCGCTGATACAGACGGATTCCCAATTGCTCTGCGCACCAAAGACCCGCGCGAAAGCCCAATTCACGGCCAGGCACGCCAGCAGCGCCACCAATGTGGAGAAAGCCAGATTGACCGTCGGCTGATGCACGATCCCACCGGCGGACATAACCAAAGCCGCCAGCATAATCGCCGCCAGGTAATAAAGGGTCAGCTGGTAGGTTAAGACACGCCGGAACAACATCATTCGCGCGTCGCCTTTTCGATCGCGTTGGCGATAGTGTCCTGGAAGGCATAGCTGGTGTCGGTAGCGGAGGAGACGGCATCGACTTGGGCCTTTTGGCTCTTGATGACCTCGCTCGCCAAAATCGGACCTGCCATCTGGCTCAGATAAAGCGACTGAGAGCGATGATCGGGATATTGCAGGATCTGCACCGCGGTGATCAGCCCGCCATGGATGGAAATTTTCGCCCTGAGGTCGCCCCATGCCAGTTGCTGCCTGTCGCTGACATAATCGCCATCGGCCAGATGCAGTCCCGCCGGGGCCGGGCTTGCGGCACCAGCAGCGGGCGCGCCGGTGATCAACGGCAGCGGCGGCGAAGCGCCATCCGTGGGCAAATTCATCTGCAACGCTTGCTGCGCGGTGAGCGGAGAAGGCGTTTCGGGAGGCGCCCCTGGATTCTGTTGCGGCGGGCTCTCGGGTGCCGCAGGCATAACCGGCGTTGTTTGCAATTCTGCCTTTGCAACGGCCAAAGGCTTTTGGGACGGCGGAGCGACAGAATCCCGCTTTGCAATGGCCTTCTCGTCATGCGCGACATCGACCCTGGGCGGCCCCGGTTGAGCGGCGGGCGCCATCGTCACATTGGGCAGAATGGGCGCAGGTCGGTCGAGCACGGGCGGCTTAACCATAGGCGCCACGGCCAAATTCGGCCCGGGCGTAGGATTTCGCTGCCACTTGGCATAGGCGAGCGATAGGGCCACAAGCGCCGAGGACAGCAGCAGTTTGCCGGCAAGGCTTTCGCGCTTCTTTTGCGGCCTCAGCATGCCAAATAGGCCTTCAGTCCGCTGGTCATGCGCGCGATGCCGTGGCTGTCGATCTCATAAGCTTCGAGACCCGGTATGCGTTCGACGAAATGGATGCCTTCCCTGCCCATGGCGAAAGCGGCCGTGGCGTGGCGGTCAGCCTCGAGTATGTCCGGGCCGACGACGGTGAGGCTTACGATATCGCCTGACCCGTACCGGCCCGTGTGGGGGTTATAGATATGGTCGCCACGGAGATAATTGCCTGAGGTGGCGACGCCGCGGCCCTTGGGTTGTAGCACCTTGACAACGTCTTCGCTCAAGAACGGGTTGCGGATGCCGACTATCCATTCTTTTCCCTCGTCATTGACGCCATGGCATTGGACATCACCGCCGGCCGCGACGCAGAAATTGGAGTACCCCATATCGAGGAGCTGGCAGGCCGCGTTCTTGATTGCCCAACCCTTGACCATGCCGCAGGGATCGATCGTCCCATCGGGGCGCTCAATGTTGAAATAGCCATCAGTCTCCTGCCTGGTTTTTTCGCACAGGGCGATGATCTCCCGCATGCGCGGTGTGAACATGTGCCGGTTGATTTCGCCACGATTAAAGCGGGAAACCTCGCTATCCATCTTGAAGGGGCTGAATTGCATATCGACAGCGGTAAATTCCGCGAACACCGCGTCCAAATCCTGCTGTTGGACGGTTTGGTCCAATACCGTGAGGCTGATAGGCATACCCATGATGGTGCGCGTCTCACGCATCTGAATCGGATACTTCCTTTTGAATCCAAAACCTATACATGCCCGAAAAGCTGTCCGGGTACTCGTTCTCGAAACTATGCCAATGCTTAAGGTTGGCCGCGGCCGGGTCATCCGGAAAGCGCCGTCGATAGGTCTTCAGAGTCGTGGCATCCGTTTCAAAACCCAGAAATGTCAAGCCATTGTCCCGCAAAAACGCTTCAATAAGGGGCAGCTGCATCCGTGATTCCTGAACATGGAAAAGCAGATCACGGCAGCTGCTGGTGCCAAAGAAATCGCTGGAGGCCGCGACGCCGAAATCCTGCAATCCATCCGAAGTCAGCAGGTCCTGGCGGCAATGCCGGATACCATCGGCGGACTTGCCATAGCCACCCTGCGCGGCGAATTTCTGAGCTTTCACAATGCCCTGCCGTGCGGTTTCGCTGTAAAGACCGAGAATCATAAACCCACCAGGCCGCAAAAAATGCAGTAACGCGCGCCATCCGGCAAATGGATCGGCCAGATGGTGCAGCACACCGGAGCATTCCACGACATCGAATGTGCGACCTATCGCGCCCAGCGCGAGCAAATCGGCTTGCGCGAATTCGATTCCCGTCAGCCCCAATTCCTGCGCCTTGCGCCTGGCATAGCCAAGACTGGCCGTGCTGAGATCCACCGCCAGCACATGCGACTTTATACCTTGGGAAATTTCCAGGGCGAGTTGGCCGGTGCCGCAGCCGACGCTGAGAATGTCCGCAACGCCGCTCTCCTGTCGAGGCTTGAAATTGGCCAGCGGGAATCGCTTGCGCAAATATCCGGCAATGGTACTTGGCCGTTCCGGGCACGGAAACCGCAGCCAGCGGGGATAGGGATTTTCCTCATATTGTTGCTGGTTCAAGCGGGAGACCGCATCCTCGATCCTCGTCAATCGCGGGATGGCAGCACGCAGCCTTGCCTCCTCCCGCGGTTCACGCAACTGCTGGGTCAAGAGGCCGGCAGCCGGCTCCGGCCATGGCAAGTTCAGCAGCCTGTCGGCGCCGGAAATGGATTCCAGCGGAAAATAGCAAGCCACAGCCAGCAAGTGCGGAACGGAGACCGGCGCTCCCAATTCAAGCGCCGCCGCCAGGGCATCGCGCAATGCGGCTGCCTGACAAAACTCCGTTTCATCGCAAAAAAATACATACTCATTGATGAAACATTGGCGCGCCAGTGTGGCGTAGAATTCCACGCCGGCGCCATCCATGTCATTGGCCAATACCGCGCCCAGCAGCGAGCGCCGCGCCATCGTGAGGAACCGCTCGATTTCGACATCGGTATTTGGCGCCGCAACCAGCATGGCCGAAAGCAACGCATCACGCGCCAGGGCAGCAGTGCCCTCCGGTCCGAACAAATCTGGCGCCGTCAGAATCCGCGGCCACGCTTTCGCGGCGCGTGCTATGCAAGCGCCAGTCTCTGTTCCTTGCTTGATGAGGCTGGCGACACTGTGGGAAAGTTCGCTCGGCCGCGCCCAAGTCTCGGTAAGAGCGCGCAGCATCATGCCCCGCAACTCGTCGTTGTTGGCCGTCCAACGCAACGGTTTGACGATCTCGACGAAGACCCGCCTGGCATCCATGGTGTCGCCGATGCGCAAGGACCGTAAGACCGTCTCCAGTGCCGCGACGATATCGCCTTGAATAGCCGATAGCTCCGCCAGGCCGTTCAAACCTTCGCTGTCCTGGGGCTTGATGGCGATCAGCCGCCGGTAGGCGGCGCCAGCTTCCTCAAATCGTTCTCGCGCCTTGAGAATTGCGCCAAGATTGCCAAGTGCCTGGGCAAAATCCGGTGCCTGTGCCAGGGCCTGACGGATGCTCGCCTCGGCTTCTTCAAGCTTGCCCGAACCGTAAAGCGCCGCGCCCAGATTGTTGAACGCCTCGGCGTAGTCCGGCTTGAGCGTCAGCGCCTCGCGGTAGCTGGTTATCGCCTCGTCCAGCTTGCCGCGTTCGAACAGCGTTGTACCAAGATTGTTATGCGCCTCCGCCTGATCCGGCTGAAGCGCCAGCACCCTGCGATAGCTCAGTTCGGCTTCCTCAAGCTGGCCGAGTTCGCAAAGCGCGCTGCCAAGATTGTTGTGCGCCCCAGCCAAATCCGGCTTCAGCGCCAGCACCTGCTGATAACCGGCGATGGCTTCGTTCAGGCGCCCCGCCTGATGGTGCCCGACCGCTTGCGCAAACAGGTCCCGGGCGCTTGGAGATGCACCATGCTTCACGCGGCTGCCCGCTTTCCCAGGAATCCGTGAAGACCGTCAAAAACGGTCTGAAAGTGATCCTGGACGGGATCATACCGTCCAGGATGCACTTTTCAATTAGCCGCCCGGTTGCTCAGTAATTGAACCGCACGCCCGCATGGTACATGCGACCCAGCACGTCATAGATGCTGGGGTTCGTTGTCGTGTAGGCGTTGTTACTGGGGCTGTAGCTCACCGTCGAGGGCGGAGGGATATCGAGCGTATTGTCCACCGCCGCATAGAATTGAATATTGTCGTTCCATTTATAGCTGGCGCGCAGGTCGAGATAGGCGATCTGCGGGACGGTATTGTTGTTCACTTGAACGCCCGAGGTCCAGCCATTGACCAGATGGGCCGAGCTCAGATAGCGGGTCTGTACCGTCCCACTCCACGGGCCTTCTGCGTAAGTGGCCGACAAGTTGAGATGCAGCTTGGGCACGCCTGCGAAGAGCGAGCCGTTGCTCAAGCTGCCTGCAAAGTCATAGGTCGCCTGCCTGCCGGTTGTCGGATCGATGACGCCGAATTCCGTTTCGGTTTCCTCGTCGGTATAATTGCCTGCCAGGTGCAAACCGAGATTGCCGTCGAGAAATTCCGTCGCGTAGTCGGCGTTGAAATCCAGGCCCGACGTCATCAGGAAGCCATTGTTGAACGGGAAGGTAAAGAGGTACTGCAGGCCGTTTGGATTTGAAGCCGTCGCAATCGCCGGGTTGGTCGGATTGTAGCGCCAATCCGCGCAGTAGCCGGTGCCCGAATTGGGATTGCCAGCGCCCCCGTTGTAGTTGGTTCCCTTAACGGAGGGAGTGCCGTCTGGCGTGGGCGTGCCCGCCAGACAGGCCGACCGTTCAAAGGTCGTGCTGGGCGCGACAATGATGTTCTTCACCTTGATGTTGTACCAGTCGAAGGACATGGTCAGGCCCGGTACCCAATGCGGCGTGAGGACGAAGCCGGCTGACCAGGTGATCGCCTTTTCCGGCTGCAGCGCGGTGTTGCCGGCCGCCATGGACAGAGCCACCGCCGCCGTGTTGCCGGTCAGGTAATCCACCTGGCCGCCGGACGCGGGAATGACATTGAACAGTTCCGCCAAATTGGGCGCGCGGATGTCGAAGGACAGGGTACCGCGTGCTTTGATGTCCTCGTTGATCTGGCTGGTAAGGCCCAGCTTCCAGGTTTCCACCATTCCGCTGGTCGAGTAGTCGGTGATGCGGCCGGCCATGTTGCCGTCGATACTGTCGACGAAACTGTCTTTGAGGATCGGCAGATCGATCTGGCCGAAACCTTCGATGATATTGTACTCACCTCTGATTGGGATGAAGTTTCCGCCGCCGAGCGCACCGACGGAGCCCAGGGGGTCGGCCGTGCTCACCATGGTTTCCTTGCGATATTCCACGCCGAAGGCGGTAGAGGGCGCGCCCGCGCCGGTCAAATTCCAGGGCAGTATTCCCTGCATGGAGGCTCCAGCCGTATCCTCCTCCATATTCAAGAAGTAATAGTCGTTATGGTCCACGATATAGTTCACCGCCTGCGGCGTGAGGTTATTGAGACCGAAAGGATTCAACGGCACGCAGCCATTGGTGGGATTGGTCAGGCTCGAGCGGCAGACGATGGTGTTCGCGGGAACCCCCAATGCATTGCCGGCCGGCGCAAACACGGCGTCAATCGCATTGGCGTAATTCTGCGTGATTTCGATCGAAGTGTAATGTTCGTGCAGATGGGTTTCACTGTGTTGGGCGCTGACTTTCCATGACCAGTCGTTGCCCAGCGCGCCGTCTAGATCGAACACGCCGCGATAGAATTGGCGGTTGGTGATTTCCACCGGCGTGCCCAAGGCGTTTGCAAATTGTTCCACGCCCAGGCCAGGGGTGGGCTGTATGAAGCCGCCTTGCGTACTGGCCGTGCCGACGCTGGTGACGGTGAAGGTCTTCATGTTCGCGGGCATCATCGCCAGGATGGCAGACGGCAGATAGGCGTTATCGCGCTGGATCACGGCGTTCTGCTGAATGGTAAGGCTCGAGCCCGTGGCGCCGACCTTGCTGTACTGCAGCGTCAGGCCAGCATTGATGTCCGGCGTGATCTTGTAACTGCCATAGAAGAAGCCGGTTTCTGTCAGAAGCGGGTAGGTCGCAAGGCCGATCTGCGAAGGCGAAAGCGACTGGTTGGTCGAGCCGCCAAAGCAGCCCGTGTTAGACTTCAACGGAGTTGTAGCTTGGTACGGAGGCAGGTTGGCGTTGGAATAATAGCTGCAATTGGGCGCTATGAAATTCGATATCTGACCGTTGGGGCCGAACTGGATTCCGTTCAAAGCTGTGCTGGCCGCCCCGGTGGTAAGCGTACCCCCGTTGATGATGCCGCCCGGCGTGCTGCTGTTGCCGGCTCCCTGGATGATAATATCCTTCGGCACATTGGGATTGGTGACGGCATTGTAGGCCGGGTTGGCGACCTGCGCCGGATTGTTGAACCAGTGCAGTTGCGCCATGTAGGCGGTGTTCGGCGAGTCGGTATAATCGACCGCCCATTCGATATGCGCGCGGTCGCCGAGAAGATCGAAGCCGTTGGTGATCGTAAAGCCGTATTGGCGGCGAAGATCCTCGCCGGTGTCCTGAAGGTCAATCGAGCCCTTCAGGCCGGTGAAGTTCTTGTTGATCACCAGATTGACCACACCGGCGACGGCGTCTGAACCCCAGGCGGCCGAGGCGCCACCGGTCACCACGTCCACGCGCTGGATCAGGGAGTTAGGGATGGTGTTGAGGTCCACGCCATATTGCACGCCGGCCCAAACCTCGCGCTCGCCATCGATCAGGACCAGCGTGCGGACGACGCCCAAATTGCGCAGATTGATGCTGCTGATGCCTACGGCGCCCGAATTGCCGGCATTGCCCTGAGTGCCATTTTGAGGGCTTTGGGCCGTGCCCATCATGGGAAGCGCGCGCAGCGTCTGGCCGATATCGGCATTCGCGGCTTGTTGTAGCTGGCCGGAGTCGATCACGGAAACCGGCGTCGGCTCCTGGTAACCCGCAATCGAAATGCGCGACGCGGAGACCACCACTGTCTCCGCATTTGCCGCACTTGCCTGCTGATCCGGAGCATTCTGTGCCACGACCGTCTGTGGCGCGGTGATTTGAGGCGAAGCCTGCTGCGCCAACGCCGCACCCGCCGTGATAGCAAGCATGCCAACGCTGGTCACAAGACGAGCACGAACCTTCACTGTTCCTAAGCTACGCATTTTCCCTCCCCGATCGGCGACCGATTATCGCGGGCCGCCTAGTTCATTTGAATAATTCGCAAGACTTCTTCTTCACGCCAGGCGACTACGAACGCATCAATGCGCGATGCACTGAAAGCGCGCCCACACCCTCCCGCCGCATTCACTGTTTGGAATAGCCACGCCGATGGCCTCGTCTCGAAGCGCGGCAGAGCCTTTAAGCTGCTGAGCAATTGCCGTGGCGGCATCGCCGATCGGCATTTGAACGCGATGACGCGCGTAAGACGCGGTTTGGCGAACCAAACCGTCCCTCAAAGGCCTTCCGACGATTTTATCGGTCATGCCCACCCCCGAGAGCATGAGAGCCCCCACGAGCGACTGTAGGGCCGGCGCTTAGTCCTATCGAACGAATTATATTTTGGATTGAAGGTGAGGCTTCGGCGCGGTCAAACGTCCGACTGATCGGCTTCGTCCGAAGGAGTTGTAGCGGTGCGCGCGCCGCAATCTAAGGAACCAAAACACAGTATGGTTACGTATTTCTGGCAGGCACATTGGCAATTATCTATCTTTGCCGGAGACAGTGAATCTCGAAGGGGCGCGATGCCTGCCGGAGCACCGGTAAAGCACAGGCACGCGGCGCCTCAAGTGGCAACAATAAACCGCCGCCGCGACCTGTTTATCGGATTTTTGGAAAAGGGCGACAGGCCGGCATGGCCAGTCGCCTTAATCACTTGTCTTAGTTGGTAGAAGGCAAGCTGAAGGCGATGTATTCGCCCGAGTAATTGCCGCCGCTAACCGCGACGATAATGTACTGCTTGCCGTCATAGGAATAGGTCATGGGCGAGCCCGACTGCGGCGCGGGCATCCACACTTCGCCCACCTGCTGACCGGTC
>Ga0134128_10000242_pt1 | contig 78523 bp, 74 predicted proteins | sample KB31754_FD_96462 | JGI IMG/M metagenome (GOLD analysis project Ga0134128, IMG submission 96462) | Terrestrial soil microbial communities with excess Nitrogen fertilizer from Kellogg Biological Station, Michigan, USA - KB3-175-4 | ecosystem: Environmental > Terrestrial > Soil > Unclassified ... | reverse complement strand
CCAATCCGCCGATCGATCCGATTCGCGAAGACATGGTGATGTCCCTGATCAGCTACATCGGTAGCGAGCGAAACATTCTGGAAGAGACGCCGCTGAACTGTCACACGCTGAAACTGTCGCACGCCCTTCTGACGAATCGCGATCTGGAAAAGCTGCGGCGCGTCTCAACCGGCGACCTGCTGGCGACTACGCTGCCGGCGTTGTTTCGCGCGAAAGACGGAGAAGCGGGACTGCGGCGTGCGCTCGATGAGCTTTGCCAGCGGGCATCGCTGGCCGTACGGAGCGGATATACGTTGCTGATTCTTTCCGACCGTGGAGTGGACGACCAGTATGCGCCGATTCCCAGTCTGCTAGCGTTGGCGGCGGTGCACAACCTGCTGGTGCGAGAGGAGACGCGGACGCAGGTGGCATTGATTCTGGAGTCGGGCGAGCCGCGCGAGGTGATGCATTTCGCGTTGCTGATCGGGTTTGGCGCGAGCGCCATCAATCCATATCTGGCGTTCGATTCGTTGCGCGATCTTGCGCATCGTGGGTATCTGGCGAATGGAGTCACGCCCGATACCGCGGTGAAGAACTTTGTCAAAGCCATCAATAAAGGTCTGCTGAAGACGTTTTCGAAGATGGGCATTTCCACGCTGCAGAGTTATCGCGGCGCACAGGTATTTGAAGCGGTGGGACTGAACCAGAGTTTGATGGATACCTACTTCAAAGGCACGGCGTCGCGGGTGGAAGGCATTGGGCTGGGAGTTCTGGCGCGTGAAGCGCAGATGAAGCACGAGTATGCTTTTTCTCCCTTATCGGAGTCGCAGGCTGACCTTTCCGCTGGCGGCACGTACCACTATCGGACGGATGGGGAGTATCACCTGCTGAATCCGCTGACGATCAGCAAGCTGCAACATGCGGTGCGGCAAAACGATCCTAAGACGTTTCAGGAATATACCGACCTGATCGATCAGCAGAGCCAGAGCCTGAGCACGCTGCGCAGTCTGATGAAGATCAAGGAGTCGAGCACGCCGGCACCGATTGAAGAAGTGGAACCGGCAAAAGAAATTGTGAAGCGTTTCACCACCGGGGCGATGTCGTTCGGCTCCATCAGCCAGGAGGCGCATGAGGCGCTGGCGATTGCGATGAACCGCATTGGCGGCAAGTCCAATACGGGCGAAGGCGGGGAAGACGACGCGCGCTTTACGCCGGATGCCAATGGCGATTCGCGGAGAAGCGCGATCAAGCAGGTGGCGTCGGGCCGTTTCGGTGTGACGACGAATTATCTGATTAACGCGGATGAATTGCAGATCAAGATGGCGCAGGGCGCGAAGCCGGGCGAAGGCGGCCAGCTGCCTGGGCACAAGGTGGACGACAATATTGCGCGCATCCGGCATTCGATTCCAGGAGTGGGTTTGATTTCCCCTCCGCCCCACCACGATATTTATTCGATCGAGGATCTGGCGCAACTGATTTATGACCTGAAGAACGTGAATCCTCAGGCGCGTATCAGCGTAAAGCTGGTGGCCGAAGTGGGCGTGGGTACGGTGGCCGCGGGCGTTTCGAAGGCGCACGCCGACGTAGTGCTGATCAGCGGCGACAGTGGCGGGACGGGCGCATCGCCCTTGAGTTCCATCAAGCACGCGGGATTGCCGTGGGAACTGGGCCTGGCGGAAACGCAGCAGGTGCTGCTGTTGAACGATTTGCGTAGCCGCATCCGGGTGCAGACCGACGGCAAGCTGCAGACGGGGCGCGATGTTGTGATCGCAGCGTTGCTGGGGGCGGAGGAGTTCGGTTTTGCCACGACGCCGCTGATCACCATGGGCTGCATCATGATCCGCAAGTGCCACTTGAATACGTGTCCGGTTGGCATCGCCACGCAGGACCCGGAGTTGCGCAAGCGCTTCCAGGGCGAGCCGGAGCACGTGATCAACTTCCTATTCTTTATTGCCGAGCAGGTGCGGGAGTACATGGCGAAACTCGGCTTTCGTACGGTGAATGAAATGGTGGGTCGCGTGGATATGCTGGATTCGCGTCCGGCGGTGGATCACTGGAAGGCAAAGGGCATCGATTTAGCGTCGATCCTGTATCGTCCGGAGCTTCCGGCCCGCATTGCGCGCCATTGCACGCAGGGGCAGGACCATGGATTGGAGCAGGCGCTCGATCATCAGCTGATCGAACTGGCGCAGCCGGCGCTTGAAAATAAGCAGCCGGTGGAAGCGACGCTGCCCATCCGCAATATTCATCGCACGGTAGGCGGGATGCTGGGCGGAGAAGTGGTGCGGCGTTATGGCGCGGCTGGATTGCCGGACGAGACGATCCACTTTCAGTTCAAGGGATCCGCCGGCCAGAGCTTCGGCGCATTTCTGCCGAACGGCGTGACGCTGACGCTGGAAGGCGAAGCCAACGATTACGTTGGCAAGGGATTGTCGGGCGGAAGAATTGTGATCTATCCGCCGCGCAATTCGAGCTTTCTGCCGGAGGAAAGCATCCTGGTGGGCAACGTGGTTCTGTACGGTGCGACAAGCGGCGAAGTCTTTTTGAACGGAATGGCGGGCGAGCGTTTCGCGGTGAGAAACTCCGGTGCGATAGCGGTGGTGGAAGGCGCAGGCGACCATTGCTGCGAATACATGACCAACGGCACCGTGGTGGTGCTAGGAACTTGCGGCCGCAACTTTGCGGCGGGCATGAGCGGCGGCCTGGCGTATGTCTTTGATGAAGGGGGGTCGTTTATCCAGAAACGATGCAACCAGGCTTCTGTCGATCTGGAGCCACTGGTTGAGACGCAGGATATTTTCAGCCTGCGGGGGCTGATCACGCGTCATCGCGATCTGACGGGAAGTCCGCGCGCGGGTTGGATTCTGGACAACTGGAGAGAGAGCCTTCCGCGATTTGTGAAGGTACTTCCGCACGAGTATAAGCGCGTGCTTCGCGAGCGGCAGAAGTTGCAGTTTCCTTCGCGCGAGAGCTCGTCATTTACATCGGTAGGGCAGGTGCAGCATGGGTAAGTCGACCGGATTCATGGAGTATCAGCGGGAGTTGCCGGAGCGGCGACCAGTGGACGAACGGGTGAACGACTGGTTTGAAATTTACCGCGCGTTCCCGGAAGAAAAGCAGCAGGAGCAGGCGGCCCGCTGCATGGACTGCGGGGTTCCGTTCTGCCATACCGGCTGCCCGGTGAACAATATTATTCCGGACTGGAATGACCTGGTGTATCGCGGCCGGTGGAAGGAAGCGATCCGGCGGCTGCATGCCACGAACAATTTTCCGGAGTTTACCGGCAGGATTTGTCCGGCGCCATGCGAGGCCGCGTGCGTGCTGGGCATCAATGCTCCGCCAGTGACCATCAAGCAGATTGAGAAAAACATCATCGAGCACGCGTATGAGGAAGGCTGGGTCCAGCCGGAGCCGCCGCAGTTTCTGACCGGGCAGCGGGTCGCAATAGTCGGTTCGGGGCCTGCGGGTCTGGCGGCGGCGCAGCAATTGCGGCGCGCGGGCCATGAGGTTTCGGTGTTTGAGAAAGCGGACCGGATCGGCGGGTTGCTGCGATACGGCATTCCGAACTTCAAGCTGGAGAAGACGGTGCTCGATCGCCGCCTAGAGCAGATGCAGGCTGAAGGGGTGAAGTTTATCCCCAATGCGCACGTCGGACAGAATGTTCCGGTGGAAGATTTGCGTCGCGACTTCGATGTGATCTTGCTGGCGGGTGGAGCGGAGCAGCCGCGCGACCTGAAGGTGCCCGGACGGGAACTGAAAGGCATCCACTACGCGATGGAATTTCTGCCGCAGCAGAATCGCCGCTGCGAAGGCGATACGGTTCCGGGAAGCTCCGCCATTAGCGCCGAAGGCAAACGCGTGATCATTATCGGCGGTGGAGACACGGGCGCAGATTGCCTGGGAACATGTCATCGGCAGAAGGCGGCATCCGTAGAGCAGTTTGAAATTATGCCGACGCCGCCGAAAGAGCGCTCTCCGCTGACGCCGTGGCCGCTGTGGCCGATGCAACTGCGCACCGAAGGCGCGCATGAAGAAGGCGGCAATCGGAACTGGAGTGTGGCGACGACGAAATTTACCGGCGACGAAAGCGGGAATGTAAAGCAGTTGCATGGCATCCGCGTTGGCGCGCCGCCTAAGTTTGAGCCGGAGCAGGGCGGCGAGTTTGTGCTGGATGCCGATCTGGTGCTGCTGGCGATGGGGTTCCTGGGGCCAGTCCGCAGCGGGATGGTCGAGCAGTTGGGTGTGGCGCTCGATGCGCGCGGGAACGTCGCCGCTGATGCGAACTACATGACCTCCGTCGAAGGGGTTTTTGCGGCGGGCGATCTGCGGCGTGGGCAGTCGCTGGTCGTGTGGGCAATCTCCGAAGGACGCAAGGCGGCGGAGTCGATCGATCGCTATCTTGAAAACGTACGCAAGGCCGGCGAGCGGCAGATGGCGGGCGCAAACGTGCGATAGATTTTTTGTTGCGCCGGAGCAACGCAGGATTTTCAGAACTGAATATCTCACCCCACTCAAGCCAAAACCGGGCTTCCACCCCAGCGAGCAAAAATCGCTCGCCGGGACCCCCGGAGACTTGAATGGGGCACCACCGATGTTCTTCGCTTACTGGTTTGGCCAGAATGATTCCAGCTGCGAATCATTCTGCAATGAACCTGCTCTAAAACAAGAAGCCTGCTTCCACCACGCCTCGCACCTGGGACGTATCGGTGCCGTGCGGGCCAAAGACATCTCCTGCCGTCGAATTGCCTGCGTGGACAAACGAAAGCTCACCCCGGGTGAAGAACGCCTTGTTCTGATAGGTTGGCGTGGCGGTTATCGAGACGGCGTTGCTTCCCGGCCCATAGAGTAGATTCGCTGATCCCTCGTCGGCGTTGCCGGTGCTGGAGATAAATTCGAACCTGCCCGCAACGGTCATATGGTGCGGCAGGGTGTAAGTGCCAAGAACCGCTTCCCCTTGTGTGGAGGTGGTGCGGAAGACGCCAATCAATGGATGTTCGGACAAATGGGTGAACTGGAAATACGGCTGGAACATCCAGTTCTTCCCGGTATGCGTGTAGATGACGTTGTAGATGGAGCTGTTATTTTGCGCGGCGGGCGTGGCCAGAGTCGAGTAATTGGTATTCCCGAGGTTACCGCCAGCGACAAAGATTATGTTGTTGGCGGCGTTGAAGGTGTAGGTCGCTGAGCCAAACAGCCAGTTCCAGCGGTTGGAATAGAATCCGTCATTCCATGACAGGGAAGCGGCAAGCTTCTTTCCTGCATAGTTCAGCTGCACGCCGCGATTGACAGCATTTTCCTGATTCCATAGCAAGCCGCGTTCGATATTTGCATTCTCGAAGGTAAAGGTATATTCCGCGCCGATCAGGGTGGGAAGTTTGCCGGCCTGGAAAGAGAATGGACCTTTCAGCGCGATCTTCACGTAGGCCTGCGGTAAAGGACCAAAAAAGCCTGAGATTGTGTCTGCTGTAGATAGAAAGGGCGCTCCCAGCGCCGGAAGGTTGTAGGCACCCGCCTGCACATAAAACTGCACGATGCCTGTCGGCTTTTGCACAAAGATCTGACCGTTGCTGATGTCTGCCATGGCACCCTGATCGACAGAAAGCGGATTGTTTTGCCAGTATCCGAATCCGCTGAGTATTCCGTTGACGGCCAGCTTGCCGAAGGGGCCCACTTCAAACGTATTGGGAGCGGCGGAGGTGAGGGGGCCGGACATTGAGGGAGAAGTAAGTGGAGCTGCGTCTGCCGGAGTCGCCGGTGCTGCGGCTGCCGGAGCCGGGGTGGCAACTTGTGCAGGCAAAAGGGCAGGCAATGACAGAAAAATCGATAGGCAAAAAACAAGACTGGCTCTCGGTGCAATGGACATTCTGAATGGATTCCTTTCTAGTCTGAAACTCCGTAATCGATCTCAACAGGCACTCGGAACAGCTGAGGATGGGCTGCAATCCAAGGAAGTTTTTGCAGGAACGATGAAGGAGGTATAGCACGCGGCTCAAGAAACTCTGCCGGCTTCTATGACATTCGAAGAAAAATAATAGACGTTATAAATTTCTGCGATAACAAACGCCCGGCAGGGAAGATGCGCGTAAGCAAAAGTTATAGCTCCCATAAAAGATTCTGGATGGGAGCGATATCGCTTGTTTTCAGAAATGGATGTTGTGTAGGTTACAGCTACTACGACATCGCAACGCACAGTTCCGGTCGCTGCATTTGAACTTGTCCTCGATGAAAAATGCACTTCCGATTCAATGCCACGCATTCAATAGCCCGCGCTTTCAATAAGGAGTTGATAATGCAATCTTGTTCCTATCCCGAGACGAAGCTGACTCTATCGCAGAAGGTTGCGCGTCTTGGCAATCGTATGCGAAGCCCCGAGTGGCGCCGTTATGGCGCTCTTTTGCTTTTTGGAAAAACTGCAGGAATGGCAGTTGTTCTTCTGGTGATCGGTCTAGTTTCTCAACTGTGCTTTGCACATGTATTTGCCGCGGATGCGCCTGGCGTGAAGGCTGTGGATATCGTGAACCCGGTGAATACTGCCTGGACCCTGATTGCCGCATTCCTGGTGTTTGGAATGCAGGTGGGCTTCACCATGCTGGAGGCTGGCTTCTGCCGCTCTCGCGAGACCGTCAACGTGCTGATGGAATGCATCGTTGATACCTGCCTTTGCGGCATTTTGTTCTACGCGATTGGCTTTGCCTTCATGTTCAGCCACGGCAACGGTTTTATCGGGTATCACTGGTTCTTTCTGAAAGATGCTCCAGCGACTTATGAAGGAACCGGCGTTGCGTTCCTGGCTTTCTGGGTGTTCCAGTTTGCTTTCGCGGACACCTGCTCCACGATTACTTCCGGAGCGATGATTGGCCGCACCGGCTTTGTAGGAGACCTGCTGTACAGCGTGGCCGTCTCTGGATTTATCTATCCGATTATTGGACATTGGGCATGGGGACCGGACGGCTTCCTGGCATTGATGGGAGCACCGGGACATTTTCTTCCCACGCTGGGACAAAGCTTCCACGACTTTGCCGGCTCGACGGTGGTGCATACCATTGGCGGCATGATCGCGCTCGCTGGATCAATTGTTCTAGGGCCGAGACTTGGCCGGAAATTCAAACGGGATGGCGGCGGTCCGATGATGCCGCATGATCTAACGATTGCCGCGGCGGGTGGATTGCTGCTGTGGTTCGGGTGGTATGGATTTAATCCTGGAAGCACGCTTTCCGCGATGGACTTCGTTGGTATTGGCCGGATCTCCGCAAACACGACTCTGGCTGCGTGCGCGGCCGGACTTACTGCAATGTTCTATGCATACATCTCTAGTAAGAAGTGGGATATCAGTTTCACCGTCAACGGATTTCTGGCGGGACTGGTCGCGATTACGTGCCCTTGTTATTGGGTTAGCCCGACGGGCGCGATTGTATTGGGCGGAATTGCCGGCGTGATTGTTGTGCTCGGCGTGGAGTTGCTGGAATGGCTTCGTATCGATGACCCGATCGGCGCCGTTCCAGTACACGGATTTTGCGGAATCTGGGGCACGCTGTCGCTGGGCTTATTCGCGGTAGGGAGGTATGGCGCAACCGGACCGACAGGGCCCGACAATTCTGCTCCGCTGAAGGGTCTTTTCTACGGCGGCGGAACCAGCCTACTGCAGGCCCAATTTGTTGGAAGCGCGACGGTCACAATCTGCACGTTTGTGGTTGCGTTGATCGTGATGTACCTGGTGAATTTGACGGGCACATTGCGCGTTTCTCGTGAAGGCGAGCTATACGGACTGGATCTGCATGAGCATGGCATCTCGGCGTATCCGGAATACGTGATTACTGCGCTGGGTACTCCGGGCGGCTCGAGCTCCGACACAGTGGCGGCGAAATAAACGGATGATCGCCGGAAGATGCATTTCGGCGAGAACTCTCCACGGAACCGACTTGAATATGAGGAGGAATGATGACGAAGGTAGAAGCGATCGTGAGGCCGAACCGGTTTGACGCCGTGAAGGAAGCGCTGGTGGACCTGGGCGTGGAAGGAATGACGGTATCAGAAGCGAGAGGCCACGGCCGACAAAAAGGGCATACGGAAACCTATCGCGGCAAAGAGTATGAGGTCGGTTTGATCCCCAAGATACGGCTTGAACTGGTGGTTCCCGATGCGCGGGTGAATGCGGTTGTCGATGCAATTCTTGGCGCCGCATCCACCGGAGTGATTGGGGATGGAAAGATATTTTTATATAAAGCCGAAGATGCCATCCGGATACGGAACCGGGAACGCGGAGAAGCTGCTTTGTAATAACCTGAGTTGTAGATTTGCCGGAAGTGGCCTTCCCCCAACCCGCTAGATGGAATCTTCATCGTCGACGGGTCGACCGCCGGCGGCGGCAATGTCGAGAAATGTCTGGGCAGCGCGGGTGAGCATATTTTCCTTATGGAAGATCAACGCGAGATCGCGCGCCAGACGAAATCCCTCAATCCGTACGGTGCATAACAGCTTTAAAGCTTCGTCTTCTGCGACGTTTACCCGCGGAAGAAAACCCACACCCAGCCCAGCAAGAATCAAGCGCTTCAGCAGCTCTCCGGAATCCACCTCCATCGCCAGTTTCGGATGAAAGTCATGCATCTGGAAGATGCCGTCTATCTGTTCCCGCTGGCGACCTTGCTTCGGCAGCAACATGGAATATTGAACCAGCTCGTCGATTTTGATTGATTCCCGTTGCGCCAGCGGATGGGTCGGCTGCACGACGAGAACCAGCTCATCCTTATGTACGAGATTGACCTGGATGCGTGAATCTTTCAAGGGAAGCGAGATCACGCCAAAGTCTACCTGCCGCTTTAAGACGGCTTCCAGCGTGCGCGCTCGGTCGGCGCGTACGATGCCCAGGCCGACACGCGGGCATTGCTTTTTGAACTGCGCGAATATTTTCGGGAACACATACAGGCAAGTGGTTTCGTTGGCGCTGATCGAGATGGCTCCGCGCGGAGAACGGTGCAGGTCGGCGACCGTCATTACAATGTGGCTGTAGCACTGCAGGCAGTGTTCGGCGAAAGGCTCGAAGACGCGGCCTGCCGCGGTTGTGCTGACTTTGCCGGACTTTCGATCGAATAAGGTTGCGCCGACTTCTTTTTCGAGCGAACGAATCTGGGCGGAGATCGCCGGTTGCGTGACTCGCAACTTCTCGGCAGCGCGGGAAAAACTTCCCTGCTGGCATACTTCCAGAAAAGTTTTGAGTTTTTCGAAGTCCACTCTGGGCCTTTCGGACGGCGTTGTGCTTGCATGGTAGCAGATATTTTCTGCTTCCTGACAGGCACAGTTCTGTTACCGAAACGAAAGTATTTCCCTGGATTTCAGGCGTGCATCGCCCCGGTGTAGATGGCCATTCCGGCGACGGCATCCACGCGCATTGCATCCAGGTCGTCGATCTCGGATTGACTGCGGATGCCGCCGGCTACGATCAATTGACGCGCCGTGCAAAGGCGAAGTTTTCGTGCGACATGCATGGGAAAACCCGACATGGTTCCTTCAGTATCCACATGGGTGTACAGGAACGCGCCGCAGAATGGCTCCAACTCGCGCATGGCATCTTCCGGCAGCAGGGCAATCTTTTCGCGCCAACCGCGAACCGCGACTTTGTCGTCCTTGGTATCGACGCTGAAAACCAGGTGTTCGATTTTGAGGGAAAGGGCGAGGTCTTCGGCGAACTGGTGACGCACTAGTTTTGAGACGTCGGATGCGTTGGCGTTGCCCGGATTTTCGGAATTAATTTCGGAGTGAAAGAGGGACGAACCGAAGATGACGCGCTTCGCGCCCATGTCCAGTAGCTCGCGAGCGTCTTCGCTGTTGCGAATGCCGCCGCCGACCTGACAAGGTAGCCGCCGCACGATGTATTCAATGAGGCTGCGATTGTTGCCTTGACGCTTGGCCGCGTCGAGATCGATCAACTGCACCAGCGGGTAGGCGGCGAAGCGGTCGATCCAATAATCCAGGTCATCGAACCCAAGCGCCAGATCTTCGCCCTGAACCAGCTGCACCACGCGGCCGCCCATCAGGTCGATTGAAGGAATCAGCATGTAAACCTCAGCATAGAGTTTATCTACTCAGTATGAGCGGCAAGGACTCAACAGGGCAAGCGCATGGGCAGCCCCACGGCTGCGAGTTGCTGTTTCAGTGTGCGCGCGTCGGAGACGCCGAAATGGAAAATGCTGGCGGCGAGTGCGGCATCGGCGCGGCCACGGGTGAAGACTTCGGCAAAATGTTCGACGGTGCCCGCACCGCCGGAGGCGATGACCGGAATCTGGACCGTGTTGCCGACCGCTGCCGTCAGCTCGCAGTCGAAACCGGTGCGCATGCCGTCGGAATCCATGGAGGTTAGCAGTATTTCGCCTGCGCCGCGTTCTTCAGCCTCTTTAGCCCATTTGACGACACTACGCCCGGTGTCCTTGCGGCCGCCGCTGGCATAGACTTTCGCGCGATCGGGGGCATCCGGTCCGCGCCGGCCATCAATGGCGACGACGACGGCCTGTGCGCCGAAGCGGGAACCGATCTCGGTGATAAGTTCCGGCCGCGTTAAGGCCGCGGAGTTGACGCTGACCTTATCAGCGCCCGCGTCAAACACCTGGAGGGCATCGTCGAGAGTGCGGATTCCTCCGCCGACGGTTAAGGGGATAAAGATCTTTTCGGCGGCCCGTCGGACGGCGTCGAGCAGCAGGGCACGCTTCTCGTGGGTGGCTGTGATGTCGAGAAAGACAATTTCATCCGCACCGCCGTCGGCATGTTTTGTGGCCAGTTCCGCGGGGTCGCCCGCGTCCTTGAGGTCGATGAACTGGACCCCTTTGACGACGCGGCCGGCCGAGACATCGAGACAGGCAATGATGCGGCGCGTCAACATGCAGTGACCTTCATAAAGTTTTCCAGAATCTTCTGGCCGACGGCGCCCGACTTTTCCGGATGAAATTGCACGGCCATCCAGTTTCCATGTTCAATGACTGAGGAAAAGTCATCACCGTAATTCGTAACCGCAGTGGTGGCATTTATCCTTGCAGCACGATAGGAGTGCGTGAAATAGACAAAAGGTGAAGCGGGCAAGTCGCGCAGAAGGCGGGATTCTGCAACCAACTCGACAGAGTTCCAGCCGACGTGCGGAGATTTCACGGTGGAGGGGAAGCGGTCACACAAGGTGGAGAAGACGCCCAAGCCCGGAGTGTCCGGGGCCTCAGTGCTGCCGGCGAACAGCCATTGCAGGCCGACGCAGATGCCGAGGAAGGGAATGCCGTTGGAGACGCGCTCGCGCAGGGCGTCGCCGATGCCGCTGGTGAGCAGGCATTTGGTGGAATCGAAATGACCAACGCCGGGAAGAACGATTCGGGCGGCATCGCGCAGGTCGCGGGCTTCGGTCGTTACCTGCACATCCGCACCGAGCGCATGAAACGCCTTGCAGACGGAGTTCAAGTTGCCGGTCTGATAGTCGATGATGACGGTTTTCGAGCGGCTCATATTCAACCTCAGAGCAATCCTTTGGTGCTGGGCAATTGGGCTTGCAACTGCCGGTCGCGAGAGCAGGCAAAGCGCAGGGCGCGGGCAAAGGCCTTAAAGATGGCCTCAATCTTGTGGTGGTTCGAGCGGCCGTAGAGCACTTTGAGATGAACATTGGCGCGAGCGCCGCGGGCAAAGCCCTCAAAAAAATCGGGCAACAGTTCGGTCTGCAGATCTCCGACGATACGCACACGGGTTTTGGCATCGATGACACAGGAGGCGCGACCGCTGAGGTCAATCGCGGCGGCAGCCAACGTCTCGTCCATAGGCATTAGAAAATAGCCGGCACGCAGAATTCCTTTTTTGTCGCCGAGGGCCTGCGTGAATGCTTCGCCGAGAGCAATGCCGATGTCTTCGACCGTGTGATGTTGGTCGACGTCGAGATCACCTTTGCAGGTGAGTACGAGATCGAACCCGCCGTGGCGAGAGAACAGCTCCATCATGTGATCGAAGAAGCGGATGCCGGTCTCGACCTCATATCGGCCTTGACCATCGACGTTGAGTTTCAGGTCGATCTTTGTTTCATTCGTATGCCGCCGCAGGGTTGCGGTGCGGGAGGCTAACCTTTTGCTTGCCATGCAATCTCCTTCAATGTGTTTTCGAGGGCCGTCAATCCGCGCTGTGTATGTTCCACCGTTCCCAGCGTGATGCGGACACATCCATCGCAGCCGGGATCGGAACTGCGGTCGCGGACCAGCACTCCCTGGCGGCGCATGCTTTCGACAAACGCTTTGTGCTGGCTGCCAATGTTCATCAGGATGAAGTTCGCGTGGGTGGGCCAGTAGGGAACTTTGAGCTGCGTCAGTGCTCGCTCAGCCAGAGCCTGGCTTTGGCTGACCTGGTCGGCATACCAGTCGATATAGGCTTCGTCGGCCAGCGCTTCCGGCAGGCATTCGAGCGCAATGGAGTTCACGTTATACGGAGAACTGACCTTGCGCACGAAGCGCATCGCGTCGGGGTGACCGACCAGAAGCCCGATCCGCAGTCCGGCAAGGCCATAGGCTTTGGAAAAAGTACGAGCGACAAGCAGATTCGTAACTGATTGTGTTTCATTCAGCACAGACTTGCCATGGAAGTGGTAATAGGCTTCATCCACCAGCAATGCCGCGTGCGGAGCCAGAGCAGCTAGTTCCATCACCTGTTCGGAATCGATGACCGAACCGGTGGGATTGTTGGGCGAGGCAACCATGATGAGGCGGGTCTGGGGCGTGATCGCATCCCGGACCTGCCGGTATGGAAACTGCAACGTCGCGTCGGCCTGGACGGAGCGCACGTTCGCTCCGGTCATCTCCGCATAAAGCCGATACATGGAGAATGCGGGCGTGACGACGATGACCTCATCCTGCGATTCGAGATAAGTTTCGCAGACGAGGTGGAGGGCTTCGTCCACACCGTTGGTCAGCAGGACGGCTTCCGGCGGCAGCTTAAAGTGAGCAGCGACAATGCGTTCCACATGTTCGCGCTCCGGATATTTGGTGAGGCTGTCGGCAGCAATCTTCGAGAGCACAGCTTGCACGCGGGGCGATGGGGCGAAGGTGTTTTCGTTGAAGTCGAGGCGAAGCCCTTCGCGCCCGGCGAGCGGCGGGTGATACTCGTGCATCTGCTCGACGGCGGCACGCGGACGCAGTTTTTGCGCGGATGGAGTGGGTTTCATTTGCCGGACCTCCGTCGCGGGCTGGCCGATAGTTTGCGGTCATCGAGTCGAATCCGAACTGATGCGGCATGGGCTGTGAGACCTTCCGCCTGGGCGATTCGTTCAGCGTGGGGACCAAGCTGCGATAAGCCAGCAGCGGTGTATTCCTGAGTGGTCGCCAAGCGGAGGAAGTCATACACGCTTAATCCGGCACGAACCCTTGCCAGACGGCCGGTGGGCAGAACATGGTTTGGGCCGGAGATGTAGTCGCCCATGCTTTGCGGAGTCCGCGAGCCGACAAAGATCGACCCAGCGTGGCGGAGCCAGTCGAGGTCTTTTTTGCTGTCGATGGTGACGTGCTCGGCGGCCAGCCGATTTGTAATTGCCGCTGTTTCTTTTGTATTTTCGGTGAGGAAAATAAATCCATTTTTTTCAATCGCCTGGCGGGCGATCTTGTTGTGGGCAGATTGCGCGGCAATCTCGGCAACTGCGGCCTGGGCCAGCGCTGCGTTGCTGGTGACCAGAACAGCCAGCGTTTCAGGATCGTGTTCGGATTGGGCGACCAGATCGGACGCGATCCAGCGCGGGTCGCCGGTCTCGCTGGCGACAACAATTTCGGTCGGGCCGGCCAACATGTCGATTCCGCAGTCGAAGGCGATGAGTTTTTTCGCGGTGGTGACGTACAGATTGCCGGGGCCGACGATTTTGTCTACACGAGGGACGCTGGATGTCCCATAAGCCAGCGCGGCGATGGCCTGCGCGCCGCCGATACGGTAAAGTTCTTTAACACCGGCCAGGTGCGCGGCTGCCAGCGTTTCTCGGGCTGGCCGTGGGGAGACGACGGCGATGCGTTCCACGCCGGCGACCTGGGCGGGAATGGTGGTCATCAATAACGTGGAAGGCAACGGGTAGCGGCCTCCGGGTACGTAGCATCCGACCGAAGCCAGGGGCAGGCATCGCTGGCCGAGCTCGACGCCCTGCGAAATGCGCTTCCAGGAACGCGGCATCTGCAGACGCGCAAAGCGACGGATGTTAGCGGCTGCGGTCCGCATTGCTTTCCGCAATTCGACTGGAGTCTGCTTCCATGCATCGGCCATTTCCTCGGGGCTGACCCGGAGAGATGCGCCGGGCGCGAGGCCGTCAAAACGCTCAGCATAGTGCCGCAGAGCAATGTCGCCCTCCCGTCGAACCGCCGCAATCATCCGCTTGACTGCAGGTTCCAGCCGCGAGGTAGTCGTGCCGGAGCGGCCTTCAATCTGCCCCAGGAGGCGCTCGGCCTCCTTGGCCGTTTTTCCGTAGGTGCGTATCAGTTTCATCGCTTTTTTACAGCGCTCCTAGAAAACGATTTTGTTCAGCGGGTACTCGACAATGCCGGTAGCCCCTGTGGCCTTGAGACGCGGGATGACATCGCGGACGGAACGCTCATCCAATATGGTGTTGACGGCGACCCACTCGGAGTTGCTGAGCTGGGACACGGTAGGAGAGTTGAGAGCCGGCAGAACGCCGAGGACAGTGGAGAGATCGGCGGCGCGGACATTCATCATGAGGCCGACCTGGCCCTGCGCGGCGATTGCACCCTGCAGCATGAGAGCGATGTTGTCGATCTTCTGCTTCTTCCAAGGATCGCGGCAGGCGGTGGTATTGGCGATCAACTGAGTTTCGCTTTCGAGGACAGTTTCGAGAATGCGAAGGCGATTGGCGCGCAGGGAGCTACCAGTTTCGGTGACTTCGACGATGGCATCGGCCAACACCGGGGGCTTCACTTCGGTGGCTCCCCAGCTAAAGTCCACCTGGACGGAAACCTTTTTGCTGGCGAAGTATTTCTTGGTGGCTTCGACCAACTCCGTGGCGATGATCTTTCCGGCAAGGTCTTCGGCTTTCTGATACGGCGAATCTTCCGGAACAGCGAGCACCCAGCGCACTTTCTGGCGGCTCTGTTTCGAGTAGGTAAGGCTGGCAATGGTTTCGACCGTGAGGCCGCTTTCCGTGACCCAATCGTTGCCGGTGAGGCCGGCATCGAGCGCGCCGTGATTGACGTAACGCGCCATCTCCTGCGCGCGGATCAGCATGCATTCGACTTCAGGATCGTCGATGCCGGGAAAGTAGGAGCGGCCATTGGCGAAGATGCGCCATCCGGCGCGTTCGAAAAGGGCAATGGTTGCATCCTGCAGGCTGCCTTTGGGAATTCCAAGCCGGATTTTCTGGCTCATGCCTTTGTCTCGCTTTCGCTAGAGGTTTTCTGGAGCGGAATATTTTTGGTGAAACAACTGACGGTGCCTTCGTGGCAGACCAGGCCGTCACCTTCAACGGTGACGCGGAAGAGGAGAGTATCGTTGTCGCAGTCGGTGGAGGCTTCGAGGATGCGAAGCCGGTTGCCGCTGCTCTCGCCCTTCATCCACAGCTTCTTGCGGGTGCGGCTCCAAAAGGTGACAAAGCCGCTTTCCAGCGTCCTTTTATAGCTCTCTTCGTTCAGAAAGCCGACCATCAGCATTTCGCCAGTGGCGGCGTCCTGCACGATGCCGGGGACAAGTCCATCGAGCTTGGTGAAATCGATGGAAGGTTTTGAGTTTGGTTCCGCGCTCATCGGTAGATCGTCCTTAGATAAAGATATTGGGTGCAAATAAAAAACCCACGGATGCGGTTGGCATCAGCGGGCCGGGTTCTTTCTGAACTTGCGTTGTTGCTTAGGAAATCTGCTCAGAATGCGCCGCTGACACGTTCGCCACGTGGGCATGATGGTGATGATGGCGATGGAGCGGGCTGAACTGCATGGTTTGAGGATAAGAAGAAGACGGCGCGATGTCAAGTATTTGCGGGCAACCAACCAATTTCGACAAGTTGACTTCACACGGGGAAGGGAACGCCTGCAAGACCTTTGGTTCCCCTGCATGAGAATTACTGTCCACCAGCGCGCTGCGAAACGACACCCTCAGAGGCAGAAGATCGGACTGCCGACGACATCGGTCGTGTCTGTGATCGTATCTGTGATCCTGTATGGGATGTTGATGGCGCTGACGGCCTGCGGGGGCGGAAATCCTGGGGGAAACGGGGGCAATTTTGGAGCGCCCACCATTTCCTCAGTTTCCCTGAGCTGTACCCCTACCACGGTCGCAATGGGGGCAACTTCTCAGTGCAGCGCAACGGTGCAGGGGACGGGAAGTTTTAGCTCCGCAGTGACATGGACGGCCAGCGCGGGAGCGGTCAATTCGAGTGGGCTGTTCACGGCGCAGGGTTCCGCCGCCATGGTGACGGTGACCGCGACCAGCGCGCAAGATTCCACGAAGTCGGGCAGGGCGACGGTGACGGTGCAGGCACAGCCTCCTCCTTCCTCGACCATCACTTCCGTCGCGGTGAGTTGCATGCCGTCGACGGTTGCAATGGGGGCAACTTCTCAGTGCAGCGCAACGGTGCAGGGGACGGGAAGTCTCAGTTCCGCAGTGACATGGACGGCCAGCGCGGGAGCGGTCAATTCGAGTGGGCTGTTCACGGCGCCGGGTTCCGCCGGCGCGGTGACGGTGACGGCGACCAGCACACAAGACGCGACAAAATCCGGCAGTGCGACAGTGACGGTACAGTCGCAGGGGTTAGAGAGTAAGCATGTGGTGATGGTGATGGAGGAAAACCAGAGCTACGCAACCGTGGTGGGAGATTCGGCGTGGCCGAATCTAAACCGCCTGATCGGGGCGGGTGCCCTGGCGACGAACTACTACGCGAATACGCATCCTTCGATCGGCAACTACTTCATGCTAACGACCGGGCAGGTGTTGACGAACGACGACAGCTCCACCAAGGTCTGGAACGTCGATAACCTGGCGCGCCGAATGTTGGCTTCCGGGGTTTCGTTCCGAATCTATGCGGAAGGGATTTCCCGCGGGTACGTGGGTGGGAATACGGGACTGTATCTGATTCGGCATAATCCATTTGCGATGCTTTCCGATATCGCCGACAGCCAGCAGGTGGCCAATGCGCATATCTGGCCGTTCACACAATTTTCCATCGACGTGGCCAACGGCACGCTGCCGGAATTCTCCTTTATCGTTCCGGATGTGAACGATGATGCGCACAACGGAACGCCACAGCAGGCTGACGCCTGGTTGGAGACGAAGGTGGTCGCTCCCTTGTCGAGCGACTCCGCATTTGAGCCAGGCGGGGACGGCATTTTGATCGTCGACTTCGATGAGGCAGCCACCAGCGATTCCAGCCATGGCGGCGGTCACGTTCCCGCAATTTTCTGGGGACCAGTGGTGAAGGTTGGATATACGCAGAGCTCGAATACCATCTATCAACACCAAAATATGTTGCGTACGGTGATGGATGTTCTGGGATTGCCAAACCCTCCGGCCGCGGCCGCTACGGCACCTACGATGACCGAGTTTCTCCTACAGCGATGATGGAACGGCTCCAGCCAGCGGCCTGGGGATGTTCGATTGGTCACGATGCGGATCAGTCTCCGATGAAAAATCATCTGGAAATGAATCACGTGCGACTTCCCTCAAACGGTAATAAGCTTTAGGGACGGGTCGGAATCGCCGTCGTCTACCAAAGGCAAAATATCTGGCGGCGGATCTTTCCCGATGGCGTGTCATTAAGGGGATCCATTGCGCAACCGCAGGCAACTGATAGTGCTACTCTTTTCCTTCCTGGTTTTTGGCATGTTCAGTCAAGTATCTCTGGCCCAACAGCAGACGGAAATAGATTCTGTAGTGCCGCCCCCGCCGCATGCGAAGGAAATTCACCTGAAACATGTTCTGGTGATCGGTCAAACTAAGGGATTTGAGCACGATTCAGTGTCGGATGCGATGGCCGCTATTTACGAGATGGGCAAGGATAGTGGTCTATGGGACACGACTATGCGCACAGACACCGAACTCCTTACCAAGAAAAAGTTAGAAAGGAACGCAAAAAACCTGGACTACTTTGACGTTCTGGTTTTCGCCAGCACCACGGGCGAACTCGATATGGACTCGAGTCAAAAACGGGACATGATGTCCTTCATCAAAGATGATGGAAAAGGTTTCGTCGGAATTCACGCTGCTTTGGACACGAATTACACCTGGCCGGAGTACGGCGAAATGATCGGTGGGTGGTTCGATCAACACCCCTGGGGCACGTTCAATGCGCCAATCGTGAATGAATCTCCGGATTTCCCCGCGGTGCGTCATTTTCCGAAGGCTTTCGTGAAGTACGACGAGATTTATCAGCCGAAAGACTGGTCGCGGGACAAGGTAAATGTTCTGTTGAGCTTGGACTCCACTAAGCTCGACTATGCAAACAATCCGCGCATCCATCGGGCCGATCACGATTTTCCGGTGGCCTGGTCCAAGATGTACGGCAAAGGGCGCGTCTTCTACTCGACTCTTGGCCATACGGAAGAGTCGTGGCGAGACCCCGACATCCGCAAAATGTACTTCGAAGCGATCAAATGGGCGCTGGGCATGACAGAGGGTAGCACCGCCTCTCACTCGCGGCTTGCAAGGTCTCAGGAAGAACATTGAACATAAGTTCTATTTTTTGACTGGGGACTGCCTCGGTAGATCCCAGCGTTGATAATCTAGGTGACATTTCCGAAGACGGTACGGCAAAACAAAAACCCTGAGTTCAGAAGGATAATCCGCAAGTGATGCCGAAGTTGAGAGTTATTCCATTTGCCGTTTTGGCAACTGCAGTTTTCATGTATTCGACGGGATTCGCAGCCGTTCAAGAGGGTTCTGTCAATACGCCGGAGCGAACCGCTGAACATGCGAGCGCAAATTCCTCATCCCTGCTCCGAGCTGGCGACACATTATTTCAGCAGAACTGTGCCTTCTGCCACGGACGCGATGCGCAGGGAGGAGAAACAGGTCCGGACCTGACGCAATCCAAATTGGTGGCAAACGACGTTGATGGAAGCACGATCGGGAATGTAGTGCGGAATGGCCGTCCTGCAAAGGGGATGCCGCGCTTCAATTTTTCCGATCAAGAGCTGGAGAGGTTGGTCGCTTTCATTCACGCTCAGGTAGCCGGGGCCGAAAACGGCCTTCGACGCGGCGTTGATGTTGCCGACCTGCAAACGGGGAACGCGGAGGCCGGGAAGCGATATTTTTACGGCGCCGGGAAATGTGCGACATGCCATTCCCCCACGGGAGACCTTGCAGGCATTGCCTCCCGCTATCAGGGACTCGAGCTGGAACGGAGAATGCTGTATCCCGAAGATGCGAAGAGCAAAGTGACTGTTACGCTACCATCCGGCGAAAAAATTGCAGGCACTCTGGCGTACCTGGACGGATTCACGCTCGGCATGCGGGACGCGAGCGGAACGTATCGGTCGTGGACATTGCCCGGCGTGAAGTATTCAGTCACTTCACCGGTTGACGCACACGTGAAGCAGTTCCCAAAATACACCGATGCCGATATCCACGATTTAATGGCTTATCTGCAGACGCTGCGGCAGTGATCTTTAATATTCATTACCTGGAAAGATTCTATTGATGAAGTGTTTGATGAAGTTGTTCCTTCTCGCTTTGGCTGTTGCAATTTGCGGTCTTGAATTGTCCCCGCAAGGGATGGCTCAAGGAGTGAATGCAGCCATGCTGCTCCATCCGCCGGCGAACAGTTGGCCCAGCTATCATGGCGATTATTCAGGAAGGCGCCACAGCCATCTCACGCAGATAACTCCGCAGAACGTGAAGGATCTGGGTCTGGCATGGGTCTTTCAAACCGATCAGACTGCATCCATCAAATCCACTCCTCTGCTGGTCGATGGCATTTTGTACTTTACGGTGCCGGACAATCTCTGGGCGGTGGATGCGCGATCGGGCCACGAGCTCTGGCATTATCATTACCCGCCGAACATCGGCGACCATATCGGCCAGCGAGGAGTTGCGATGTACCGCAACTGGCTCTACTTTATGGGCCCGGACGCCCACATGGTTTCTCTGAACGCTAAGGATGGCACGGTTCGCTGGAATAAAGCGGTGGCCGATGTCACCAAGGGCTATTGGACGACCATGGCGCCGCTTGTCGTGGGCAATCATGTCATCGTCGGGGTTGGCGGCGACATGGACAATCTGCCCATGTTTATACAAGCATTCGATCCAGAAACGGGTGCGCTGCAATGGAAGTGGGATGTCGATTCGGCTCCCGGAATTCACAAGCCGGTTACCGGCGGTACGACCTGGATGCCGGGCACATACGACCCGGAACTGAATCTTCTCTTCTGGGGAACCGGAAATCCGACGCCGGTGTTAAATGGCGGCGCGCGCCCTGGAGACAATCTCTATACATGTAGCATTGTGGCACTCAATCCCGATACGGGGAAATTGGTGTGGGCGTTTCAGGTTTCGCCGCACGACACGCACGACTGGGACGCGGTGGAGACGCCGGTACTGGTGGACGGAACCTTTCAGGGGAAGTCGCGCAAGATGCTCATGCAGACTTCTCGCAACGGCTATTTTTTTGTGTTGGATCGCACAAATGGGAAAAATTTGCTGACCGTTCCCTACGGGCCGGTGAACTGGTCCATAGGTGTTGACCAGCAGGGCCATCCAATCCCCAACCCGAAGAAAGATCCTGCGCCCGACGGCCGACTGATTGCGCCGGACGAAGGCGGCCTCACCAACTGGCGCTCGCCCAGCTTCGATCCGAAAACTGGATTGTTTATTGTCAATGCTCATCCCAGCTACAGCCTTTACTTTGCCAAACCTACCGATGGCGCCTACGGTTGGGCGGGCGCGGATTACGACCTTTGGGGCAACGCCACACTTGAGGCAATCGACTACCGCACCGGCAAGTTTCACTGGACACGTGAATTGGGTAAGGGAACTTCCGCCGCGGGCGTGCTCACGACGGACTCCGGTCTAACCTTTACCGGAGACACTTTCGGAAACATCCTTGCGCTGGATACCAGCAACGGCAAAACGCTGTGGCATGCAGGCCTGGGATGGGGCATGGGGAGTTCTCCAATCACCTATGAACTGGATGGCCGGCAGTATGTGGTGACCGGTGCCGGCGGCGTGTTGTTCTCCTGGGTACTGCCGAAAGGCTCGGCCGACGTTGACAGCGAATCCGGTAAATAGAGTGCAGGAAGCAGCAACTCCGAACCTAATCGTTCAGACGCGGAGGAAGATTTTTCTGCGATACATCCAGAAGAGGATCAGCCAGTAGGTGAGGAGGGTCAACGAGCCCAGGAACAGCGGTTCGAGCGCCGTTCCGAACATATTGAGCACCCGGCTCCCAAGATGGATGCGGAAGCTGTCCGCAACTCTTTCCTCGAATAGAAAAGACATGAGATAGGCGGCGATGGAGTTCATGCCGACTATGACCAGCGGAAAGGCCCAGCGCCGATGATTCTTCGCGTCGATAATCCACGAGAAGGCCCATAGAAAAAGGAAGCACACGCCGCCGCTGAAGAGCGTCCAGGAGGGCGTCCAGATGCGCTTGACGATGGGGCAGACGCCGGTGAAGTGGAGCAGAAGTGCGGCGCAGATGAGCGCCACAGCCGCCAAAAAGAACCGCCGCAAGGGGATTTTAGGCTCAGAGGCGAGGAACCACCTTCCAGCAGCCAGACCGAGCAGCATAGTGCCGAAGGTAGGAATGAAGCTCAGCGTGAGATAGCCGCCCTCATTGAAAAGAAATGGGCTGGTGCGCGGAAAGAGATTCAGGAACCACACATCGAAGGCCTGTCCGAGATTGCTGTTCTTGTTCCAATGGGCGGCAAAGCCGGTGAGCAGATGCTGATGCCACTCTGGCGGAACACCGACGGCCGCGTAGTTAAAGTTGGGTCCAGGAGCAGGGTAGAGCGCCCATGCGAGCCAGTAGAAAAACAGCGTCAGGCCGAGGACGGTCCATTGCCAGCGCGGCTTGAGCAGGCTGGCCAGAAATAGGAATGTGTAGCCGAGGCCGATCTGGGTCAAGGTGTCTTCAAAGGTGAAGTAGGTCTCGGGGCGATGGAGAGAGCGCAGAAAGATGCCGAGCGCAATGAGAATCAAACTGCGCCAGATGGTATGTGCTAGAGTGTGCTGAAAGCTCTGGCCCTTGCGCATCCGGCTGCGTAGGGAATAAGGCAGCGCGACTCCGACGAGAAAAGTAAACGAGGGCTGGATCGTGTCATGGAGGCTCATGCCGGTCCATTCCACATGGGATTGATTGTAGGAAAGGATGTGCCAGAAGATGCTACCGGGATAGGAAAGAGCGACCTTGGAGAACCGGAGGACTTCCGCCATCATCAGCAGCATGACCAGGCCGCGATAGGCGTCGACGGCTACGTTGCGCGGTGGAAGGCCTGGGGCCCGTTTATCGTTCACTTTAATGTCTTGCGCGCTCGCTAATGTAGCAGCCATATACTCACCGGAAAATTTGTTTCAATATAGCACTTTACAATGACGTTGATTGCATCCCACGGGTTCAACTGGGATGCGAAGACAGAAACCGATCCAGCTCGGCGGGTGCATTCGCCGCGTCAGGAAGCAAAGCTCTCAGTTTAGTGAAAGAGACGCTTTCCTCTTAGGCACAACCCTTTTTGATTTGCGTCGCCACGCGATCTTATCTATCTTTTTATTAACTGCAGCCCAACATGAGGCGGGTAAATTCAGGCTAAAAATTTGCGCTGACCGCATGGGTTTTGGCGCACTCAAGGAACGGTAAATGAAAGATGTTTCAGATGTTACACGCCGCGAATTTATCCGGAAGGCGGCAATTGGCGGGGCGACTTTGCTCGCTCCTGGGGTGGTTCTGCAAGCGGGGAATGCGATAGAGGAGGCGAAGAAGCCCGCCTCTGGAACGAAAGATCCAACTGCTATCGAAAATGAACTGCTTCGTATTGAATTGGACTCCGACAGCGGCGATATCACGGGCCTTTACAGCAAACGCGCCGGCAAGGAATATATCTCCGCTAAAAAGTGGGCCAGAGCTTTCCGATTGAATGTGCCTCTTCCGGGACGAGTCACCGGATATAACGCGGATTATTCCGCAAATTCATTTGATTCGTGGAAGCAGACAAAATGCCTAATCACCAAAAGTAGAGATGCTGAAGACCAAATTGTTGAAATACAGTATCCGTCACTTGAATCCGAGGCGGGCAAATTTCCGATTGAGCTAAGTTACAGCATTCGTTTGCCGGACAATTCGGACGAAGCAATCCTTCAATTGAAGATCGTCAATCGAACGTCGCACCAGATCAAAGAGGTTTTTTTTCCATGGATTGCCGGGATAGGCGCTGTGGAAGACCAACAGACGGATGCTTTCGTAGCGCCGAACACTATCCAATCGTGCGCAGATTTGAAAAGCTACAAACAGGAGCACGGTAACTGGGAAGAGTATCCATATTTGCTGGATATACCAAATTGGCCGCATGGATACAGCCTATCCATGCCATGGATGAACTATGGAGGTAAAAAAGAGAGTCTCTATTTCGCCAGTCTTTCGCGCACAGGTGAGCGTCACATGCTGATGATCCAGGATTTTGGAGACGCAAGCCATTCCATTCTCGGCTTTGCCTGGGCCATCCCCGCGTATATTGCGCCCGGCAGATCATGGCAATCTCCGGAGATGATTGTGAGCCTTCACAGCGGAGACTGGCATATTGGAGCCGATAAATATCGGACGAGCATTCGAAGGTGGTATAAGCAGCCTGAGATCCCGCCGCAATTTAAAAAAGCAATTGGCTCCTTTAATAGCTTTTTCACCAGTCGTAATTTCATGCAAATTGCGGAGCTGGCTGAGGACATTCGAAAGTACGATTTGCAACATCTAGTGATGTGGAATTTTGGCGACTATTATCCAGATGTCACGGAGCCAGACGATCTCTCGGTTGATCCGCCGCGGCTAGGACAATTTACGCCGCAATGGGGGGGCCTATCGAGATTAAAGGAGGCGAATAAAAAGGCCCAGGATCTCGGAGTCAGCACCGGCATCATATTTTCGCAGCGCTTGTGGGACAAAGATACATTGACGCCAGAACTTCATAAGCTGGCGGAGCAATGGATGCTTCGCAGAGAATCCGGCGACCCGGTGATTGAGTCCTGGGACCATCAGCATTTCGGAGCAGGTCAATGGAGTCATCCGCAACAGTCTTTTGGGCACCTGGATTATGTAATGTGCGATGCGATGAAAGGTTGGCAAGATCTTGCAATCCACAACATTTTGAAAGTGGTGAACGAGGCTGGATATTCCATGATGTTTTATGACCAGGCGGTGGAGACGAACCTCTGTTTTAGCCAGGGGCATCATCACGCGGATGTGAGCGCTCCCAGCATGAGCAGCCATGGTTTCCTGAAATCGTTGAAGACGGAAATGATCAAAAACAACTCCGGCGCGGTATTAATGGGTGAAGGGTGGGAGGTGATGTCCAGCCAGGTTCTGGATGCGATGTGGGTTTGGAGATTGCCCGCCAATCCGGAGGTATTTCGCTATACGCTTCCATGGGTTACCGCTGCCGCGGCGCTTGATGTGGATCGAGTCCAGGCAAATAAATTCATGGTTCTCGGTCTGCACATGGGAATCGTCGCCAAAAGTTTGGAGAACGGTAAGAAGTTAAGTGATTTTCCTGAATTCGCAGAGCATCTAACTCGTCTGGTTCGTCTGCGCAACAGAACGGAGCGCTTCTGGACAGCAGGAACCTTTCAGGACGACATTGGACTTGAGACCCGAGAGACATTTGGAAAAATATATACAACTGATCACGAGGCCGCCATCATGATGGCGAATCTCACCGATAAGACAGCGAATAGCAGTTTCGAACTGGATGCGCCGCGATATGGAATCGCCAGCCCATCGTACTCGTTGACTTCATCCGACAAAAACAGCGAGCATTTAGAAGCAACGCAAGATGGAGCTTCACTGAAGGGAACAGTCTCTCTGGAACCATACCAGGTAATTGCGATTGTCTTTCGGCGGAATGGGTCATTAGCCCAGTCATACGTAGCGGGTTAAAGCAAAGGTTTGGGTTGACGACGGAACCGGGATTGGCTACTGTTGGGCACGGATCGGGCATCCAAAGATTCGCATGGAGGAAATACCAATGAATCTTCAAACGCGGTTGAATCGGATGCTTTGCGGGGCAGCCCTCGCGGTGACGTTTGCGGTTGTGCCGGCAACCTGGGCGCTTTCGCCCGCTCCTGCAAGCGGACAAATGTCGTCCATGCAGTCGACAATGGGGCAAGTGGACATCAATACCGCGTCGGCAGACCAACTGAAGGCGATCCCCGGGATCGGCGATGTTTACGCGAAGAAGATTATCGCGAACCGGCCCTATACTTCGAAGAATCAGTTGGTGAGCAAGGGAGTTCTTCCGCAAGGCGTCTATAACAAGGTGAAGGGTCAACTGGTGGCGCATCGCTCAAAGAAGTAGGAAGTGCGGTTTGTCGCAAGCTTCAATCCAGGTCTCAGACTCGAGACCTGGGATAGCCTCTTCTGTCTTTTCTGCTTTTCCCGGATTTTTATGCTGGATTTGACGGCCTGAATCGATCCCGATATATATCTCAATAGCCCTTGGTGTTCGGGAAGCGCGGTGTAACTCCGCCACTACCCCGTAACTGTAAGCGCGGAGAGCAAGGCAGGGCAGTATGCAGCCACTGGACGGAAACATGTCTGGGAAGGCAGTGCTTGGCTCGGTAGACGCGTAAGTCAGGAGACCGGCCAGGGTCACTTCTAGCTGTCTTTCGGTCGCGATGGGAGGACCGAAGGGGCGCGTGCGCTGCCGGAACCATGACGGATGCACGCATTCCCGATTGTGTGTGAATCATCCACATACTTTCATTTTTTAGAAAGCATGTGGATCCGGCGTTTGCCATTGTGCAATGCGGCAGGCGTAAACGTTTGTTTCGCATTTCGTGAAGTGTTCGGGAAGCGCGGTGAGATTCCGCCACTACCCCGTAACTGTAAGCGCGAGAGCAGGGCAGTTTGCAGCCACTGGACCGGGCAGGTCTGGGAAGGCGCCCGATGCTTGAAGATGCGCAAAGTCAGGAGACCGGCTTCACATCATTCATCCGAGGGGATTTTATGGCTTTTGCTGACTTTCGTTTTCTCTGTCGCCGGCTCGCTCGACTGACATTTCGCGTGGGTTCGCCGATTGCGGCGCTGGCGTTGTTTTTATCATTATCGGGGGCGAACGCATTCGCTGCTGAACCATCGACGATTCAAGGCGTGGTGACGGACCCGCTGGGCGCGGCGGTTTACAACGCGCGCATCGACGTGCTGACGGTGAATGGCATCATGCTGCCGGTCCATGCCCATACCGACGGGCGTGGGCAGTACACCATCTCCGTGAACGAACCGGGACGATACGTAGTGCGTGTAATCGCAACCGGATTTAATGTGACCAACAGCGACCAAATTTATCTGGATTCCGCGAAAACTTTCTTTGTGGACGTAACCTTGCAGTTCGGCCAGTTGGAGCAGAAAGTAACCGTGACGGCAAATGGTGTGCCCACGCCACAGGCACAGACCGGTGCATCGACGACCGTGATCGATCAGTCGCTGTATCCGCATACGCTTGACATTCAGGACACACTGCGGCTGGTGAGCGGACTGCAGTTGGTGACGAGTGGCCAGCGTGGTGCAGTGACTTCCATGTTCGAGCTGGGTGGAAACTCGAATGCGACCGCAGTCTTGCTGGATGGAGTTCCGGTCAACGATATCGGCGGCGCGGTGAATTTTGCCTATCTGCCATCGAACGGCATCAGCCAGCAGGAGGTGTATCGCGGTCCCGACAGCGCGCTGTATGGAGCGGATGCCTCAGCCGGCGTTGTGGCGTTGACGACCGCGCGCGGAACTACATCCAAGCCGCTGGTGCAGTATGCCGTCGATGCGGGTAATTTTGGCACCTATCACCAGGACGCCTCGATTGGCGGCGTGTATAAGGCGCTCGACTACTTTGGCGATTTCGCGCGCATCGATACTTCGAACAGCTATCCAAACAGCACGTATCACAATGCCAGTTCGGTCGCGAATGTGGGTTACGCGCTAACGCCGCACACGCAAGTGCGGGCGACGGTGCATCGGGTCGCAGCAGCGACGGGGGAGCCGAACGCGATTCTGTTCTACGGCATTCCCGATGTGCAGTATTTGAAGAATCACGATTTATATGGCAGCGCCACGATTGAGCACCAGCACAGCGACAAGCTGAATGCAGTCGCCCAATATGGCCTGGTGCGTTTGAGATATTTGAATACGGACCCGGGACCGGTGGGAATTCTGACAGACAACCCCGCCAACCTAAATTGCTATGACGATCTTGGCAATCCGGGAGCGCCGGAGTATCTCGGTGCGCCGGTGACGATCCGCGGCGCGAATGGAACCAGCGCCAGCGGGCAGGCTTTTTATTCCTGCGCCAGTCAGACCTATCCAGGGACGAGCTCGATCCTGACCAATCGAGATTTTTTCTATGGGCAGACGAGTTACAAGACGAGCGACAAGCTGGTGGCGTTCGCGGCCCTTCGCTATGAGTCGGAACGAGGCTATACCGCGTACGACTATTTTCCGCAGTCGGCGAAGCGGGGAAATTTCGATTACATTCTGCAGACCTCCGGCAATATGCGGAACAGGCTCTATTACAGCGCGGGCGCCGATCTGCCGAACTATTCCGTCTTTGGATTTCAGCCTGCGCCGCACGCCAGCGTTGCGTATTACCTGGCGCGTCCGGCTGCCGCTGGCGCGTTGTCGGGGACGAAGCTTCGCTTTAACTATTCCGAGGGGATACTGGAGCCGACCATTGCAGAACAGCGCGGCTCCATCTACGACGTGTTGAAGCCGCTGCCGAACGGCGATCAACTGATCGCTCAGTATGGCATTACCCAGGTGGGGGCGCAAAAGGCGCGCACATATGAAGCCGGCATTGACCAGAATGTGGTCGGCACTCGGATGCTGCTGCATGGGGGTTATTTCCATAGCCAATTCAACAGCCAAATTGAGTTTGTCGATGCGCCGGCGCTGCTGCAGATTGGCGTGCCGCCCGAAATTGAGCAGATCATCGCGAACACTTCGTTTGGGGCTTATATCAACTCTCTGAGCTTTACCGCGCAGGGAGTCGAGACGAGCGCGGAATATCGCCTGACCGACCACATGTATGTGCGCGGCGGCTACACGGCGCTAAATGCCAATGTGCAGAAGTCGTTTTCGAGCGACAACTCTTCTCCGTCGTTCAATCCGAATTATCCGAACACGCCCATCGGCGCATATTCTCCCTTAGCGGGGCAGCGGCCCTTTCGGCGCGCGCCGCACTCCGGCTACTACGTGGTGACTTATGCGCGTCCGCGCTGGTATGTGCAGACGACTGGCGTTTTTGTGGGTCGCCGGGATGACAGCACGTTTTTGACCGATGCGGACGGTGGTACGACGTTGCTGCTGCCGAATAAAAATCTCGATCCGGCATATCAGACGCTTGGCGTGACGGCAAATTACCGCATCAATCGCCACATTTTTACCTACACGGTGATGGACAATCTGCTGAGCCAACATTCGCAGCAGGTTCTTGGGTTTCCAACGCTGCCGTTCAGCTTCCGCTCTGGATTGCAGTTTCGCTGGGGCGGAGGTCCAGGATACTAGAGAAAAAGCACAGACCGGTTTTCCGGTTAGCTTTTTGGGCGGAGGGTCAACGTGATTCTCCGCTCGTCGCCAGCCTTGGTTTCAATGGCGATTTCACCGTCGCTTTCGGCCACGACGGAGGGAAACTTTTCTCCCCACTCGATTAACAACAGGCTTTGCGGCGTCATCAGGTCTTGAATGCCGAGCGTGTCCAGTTGCCGCTGGCCTTCCAGACGATAAAGATCCAGGTGGTAGAGAAGGACGGTGTCGCCGAGATTTTCGTTTTCGCTGCCGGGCGCGATGCTGCGACCGGCATATTCATGAATCAGCGTGAAGGTCGGGCTGGTCACCTCGTCCGGCTCTGCTGCTCCGAGCGCGGCTGCGATTCCTTTCACCAGCGTGGTTTTGCCCGCGCCTAAATCTCCACGCAGGATGAGGACCTTTGGAGGCTTCAGCAGCTTCGCCAGCTCGCGGCCCAGGGCGATGGTTTCGTCGCAGGAGTTGGTGGTGTAGACGTGCCGGTTCTTCTGGGCAGGTTCGGAACGATTCATCGCAGATCGTCCTGCAGCCAGGTAACTCCATCGCTTTCGACCGGGTTGAGCATGGCCTGCGAAAGATGACGCAGCAGATCGGTCGCCAGCATGGTGTGTTCATCGTGGGTGCGGACATAAAGATCGGCGGCCGCCCCGTGCAGCCAGACGGCGCACTCGACGGCTTCACGCACGCGATCGGGAAACTGCGCGATCAACGCGGCGATGATTCCGGTCAGCACATCGCCGCTGCCTCCCTTGGCTAAGGCCGGATTGCCGCTGGTGTTGACCGCAATGCTTCCATCCGGGTGAGCGATTAATGTGCGCCATCCCTTGAGCACGACGGTGAGCTGATGCTGAGTGGAAAAATTGCGCGCTGTGGCCTGACGATCACGTTCCACGTCGGCGATGGAGCAGCCCAGCAGTCGCGCCATCTCGCCGGGATGGGGCGTGAGCACCAGCGGGCGCTCGTGTCCGGCGAGCAATTCAGCGCGGCCTTCAAAGGCATTCAGTCCGTCGGCGTCGAGCACGGTGGGCAGTTTGGTGTGGCGAAGCAGTTCGCGCGCGAATTCGGCGGCCTCGGGTTCGCGGCCCAAGCCGGGACCGATGGCGAGGACGTCGATGCCGTGCAGCATTCTTTCGATCTGCGCGACATCGATATTTTTGATAGAGATGCTGCCGCTGGCGGAGTCTTCTATCGGAATTGTCATCATCTCCGGCGCGAAGCCGGCGACGCTTGCCGCGATGCTGCGAGGAATTGCAGCAGTCACCAGACCCGTGCCTGCGCGCAACGCACCCAGAGATGCCATTGAGGGAGCGCCTGCTTTGCCGGGCGATCCGCCGACGACCAGCACGTGGCCGAAGCGGCCCTTATTCGAATCGAAGGCGCGCGGGACTTCGACGATTTTCTTCGAGGCTCCCGTCCAAGTCAGTTTCGATGCCGAGACAATTGCATCTTTGGGAGAACCGATGGGCGCGACCACGATGGGACCGCGCGTGAGCGCTCCAAAGACGTGGGCCAGCTTGGGCGCGGTGAAGGTGACGACTGCATCGGAGCGGAAAGAATCTGTGGCGTGGGTTTCCGTCGAGTCGGCGTCCCATCCCGAGGGCAGATCGACAGAGAGCACGGCAGCGGGGTGGCGGACGAGGCGGGTGCGAAGGCCAGCGGCAATTCCGTGCAATGGCGGATGAAAGCCAGTGCCGAACACAGCATCGACAAACAGGTCAGTGTTCTGAAGGCAGCGGTCGAATGCGGGAGCGAGCAGGTCCTGCTCGTTGGCGATAACGAGAATGGTCCGACGCAATCTCTCGGGGAGTTTTTCGTACATCGAGAGGGGTGCGCCGGTCAGTTCTTCCGGGGGAACCAGCAACACGATGCGGACTTGCCGGGCGTCCGCCGAGAGATATCGCGCGGCGACCAGGCCATCTCCGCCGTTGTTGCCTTTACCGCAGAGGACAGTAATGCGGCGGGCCTGCGGGAATTGCTTCTGGGCAAACGCGGCGACGGCAAAGCCTGCGTTTTCCATCAGGTCTTCCCAGGAAAGATCGGTCTGCTCTACGGTGCGCTCATCACAGGCGCGCATCTCGGCTGCGGATAAAACGTGCATGATGCCGTTGTACGCGAAGCGGGGAGGGTAGTGCAATGAGTTTGCGCGGACGAGATTATAGGCGTTGAATCGCCGGCCGCCAATTCCAATAGGTCCACTTAAACGACCGAAAGTTTCTTCTTACGGAGAAGCTCCTGAACCATTGTCGTACCGGGCGGCAAAATCTGAATCGTGTTCGCTCCCTCATCAAATTCAACAAGCCTTTTCTTGTGAAAGCTTCGCAACAGTTTCATAAAATAACGCTTGTCCGAGGGTTCGCTCCACTCGATTAGCTGCGTAACAGAGACCTCGGGTAATGTTGTAGCAATCAGAAGAAGCAACTGTTCTGGAAGTGTTAATTTGGGTTGCAATACCCGCTTTTTGAATCCGTCTGACCATACCAAGGGTATGCGAACCTCGGCGAGACCATCTACGATCTTTTGCGCTTCGGTGACATTCAAGCTGTGATAAACCCGTACCAGTTCTCCCATTATCCAATTACAGAGAGACAAGACCGCGATAGCGTCCATATGATTTGGGTCCACGTCGCCGCCGACATGCCCCACACTACGATTGTTGCGAATTTCGTAAAGTGCTGGGAGCATGCGAGGAATCAAAATTTGAAAGCTCCGTGGCACATGTGAAAAAGCATTGTTTTCGAGTTTCTGACAAGCCTGTGGAAAGTTATTAGGCTTGCTCGGTGCCGTTGCATACTTGCCTTTAGCTTGACCATCAAGAATTGTGTATACAATCTCGCTGAAGCGACCGCCACTGAGCTCAGATGGGAGCCAGCGATGTTCCATGAAGTTTTGGATGATATTTTGAAATTCAGCAATAAGAGGGGTTCGTAGTCCTTCTGGAATTGCAGTAAGGGCCGTTGGTGCGGATATCATTTGCCGAGTTCCCCACGACCGTGATCTGTTACGTAGAACTGCTTTCCATCTTTAACAATTTTGCCTGTCTTTACGTTATTGGCGAGGCACTGTGCGGCATTAGTAAGTTTGCCTTGGTTATGGTCATTTAGGGATTTTGTGACGTCAGCGGTGCCAACACGTTTCATACTTTTCACATCTTGTAACCAAAGTGCTGTGGCCAAAAATTTTCTAGCTTGATTGTTGGTAGCCTTTCTCTCTTTTAGAAATGCGGCTAGTACCTGTGTCTTTTTACCCCCAGAATGGGTTCCATCGTTTGATTTATCTGTCCTTTCACTTTCGGGATCAGCATCATCTCCATTTCTCACATGCACAGCCACTAACTCGGGAATTTTCGTGAGAACTTTGTCCAACTGATGCGCTAACCAGTTCTCTGCACCTTCTCCCATGAACGAAATAGCCCCGACCTTGATCTCGAGTTTCGCTGTCGTCACTGCTCCTCCTAAGTTATTTCCGAATTTGAAAATACCTTAGCTATTTCCAAACTCATCGTCAAGTGGTAACCGATTACTTAATGTAACCGATTACTAAATGGATTGAAAGTTCGTGCCTGGCCGATTAGCCAAGTGCCGGTGTATTTCTCAAAACCTTGACTTAAAACGGTTGGCGCGTTGGAATTCGTCGCGCAGTTCCGGCTGCTTGAGGTTCTCCCGGATGGAGGCGAGGCGTTGTTCGAGCGCCAGCAGCGCGGCGGCGATGGCTTCTTCGTTGGTCTGGGCGATATCGCGCCACATAGAGAAGGGGCTGGCGCCGAGACGAGTCATCTCATGCATGGCGCGGCCGCCGATGGCGCGAAGTTGGCTGGCGCTGCTGTCCAGATCTTTGTCAGCAGAGGAACTGTCTTCCGGAAAAATGTCTTCGAGCAGTGCGGCCAGTGCCGTGCCGACCATTTGCGGCAGGTGACTGGCCCAGGCGCAAACTTCATCGTGGCGGCGCGGCTCGAGATCGAGTGTTCGCGAACCGAAGCGGCTGACCCATTCGCGCCATACACGGGCTTTCTCGCTTTCATTCCCCGACACTATTGGTGTAAACAGCCACACCGCGTTGCGAAATAGATTGGCGTCGGCGTGGGCTGCGCCGTGGACCTCTTTCCCGGCCATGGGGTGGCCGGGCAGAAAAAATGCCGCATCGGGAGAGGAGAACGCCTGGCTGGCGCGGTCGCAGATGGCTTGCTTGGTGCTGCCGACATCCGTGACGAGTTGGCCGCTGCGGAGCATGGGTGCGAGCCGGTCGATCCATTCCAAAATGCCGAAGACGGGCGTTGCCAGAACGATGCAGTCGGACTGTTTTGCTGCGGCGATGGGGTCGTTCGCCACAACATCCATTGCTCCGCGCTCGCGGGCGATCTGTGCTTCGGTGGGAGTTCGGTCCCAGCCGGTGATGGCTCCAGAAAAGCCCTGTGCGCGAAGCGCGAGACCGATCGAAGCCCCGATGAGGCCGGTGCCGAGGATGGCGACGCTTTGGATGGATTCGGACATGATGCGATGGACCGAAAAACCTGATGAAAAACAATCGCCGGGGCTTTAACCAAACTTTCCCTACTCAAGCCAAAACCGGGCTTGAATGGGGCACCCTCACGTTTATATGGCCTCGGACGGTTCTATGCGATATTGCGTCCGACGGCCGAGGCGATGATGCGCAGTTCGCCCATCAACTGATCGAACTGCTGTGGGAACAATGATTGCGCTCCATCGGAGATTGCTTTGTCGGGATTGGGATGCACTTCCATCAGCAGTCCATCGCAGCCGGCGGCCACCGAGGCTCGCGCCATTGCCGGAACCATATCGCGGCGCCCGGTCCCATGAGAGGGATCGCCCAGGACCGGCAGATGCGAAAGGTGCTTCAACACCGGGATGGCGGAGATATCCATGGTGTTGCGGGTGTAGGTCTCAAAGGTACGGATACCGCGCTCGCACAGCAGGACGTCGTAATTTCCGCCGGAGAGAATGTACTCGGCGGAGAGAAGAAACTCCTCGATGGTGGCCGCGATGCCACGCTTTAAGAGAGTCGGCTTGCGGACCAGGCCGAGTTCGCGCAGAAGATTGAAGTTCTGCATGTTGCGCGCGCCTACCTGGAAGAGGTCGACGTAGGGCAGCATGAGTTCGATCTGCGAAATCTCCATGACTTCGCTGACGATCAGCAAGCCGGTTTCATCGCCGACTTCGCGCAGCAGCTTCAGTCCCTCGAGGCCCATGCCCTGGAAAGAATAGGGCGAGCTGCGAGGTTTGAAGGCTCCGCCGCGAAGGAACTTTGCGCCGCTGGCGGCCACCTGTTTGGCGGCGGTGAAAATCTGCTCGCGCGATTCGACGGAGCAGGGGCCGGCCATAACGACAACTTCTTTTTCGCCGACCGCGACGCCGTTGGGAAAGCGAACGACGGTGCCCTGGGGGCAGAAGCCGCGCCCGGCCAGTTTGTAGGGCGAGGTGATGCGGTGCGCTTCCGCGACGCCGGCCATCACTTGAAAATCCTGCACATCAAAGGCGGCCGGCTGACCGACGCCTGCCAGTACTGTTTGTTGCGTGCCCGTGGTGCGGTGCACGTTGAATCCGATTTCGACCATCCGCGCCAGCACCAGCTGGATCTGATCTTCGGTGGCCTTTTCCTGCATCGCTACAATCATCGTGGTTCTCGTTTCGTCTAATTTGTGTTCCGATTTGTTTCTTGCGGCGATTGCGACGCCAGCTGATCTTTTTGCAGCGCCCGCATTACGTCGATGATGCGCTCATAGATGTGTGTGAGCTCAATGTCCGGCAAGGGGCCGGGATTGGATTTGCGCACATTTTCAAAGATCACCTTCTCGCGGTTTGGCTCGTACACGGGCAGGTCGGTGGCGCGTTTCAACTTGCCGATGGCCTGTGCGGCGCGAGCGCGTTCGCTGATCAATGCGACGATCTGGCGGTCGAGTTCATCGATTTTAATCCGCCACTCTGCAATATCCATGATTCACCTCAAAAAAAACGCCTGGGTTCGCCAGCAGGGTTCGAGCATCGCTCCGGCTTATCTGGCTGAAAAGAAGATAATGTTGCTTATCCTAATTGAGACGGAAAGATTTTTCAGGACAGAACGCCTTCCGCCACCGCCGACGGCGACCGCAGGCCAGCAATAAATGTGCCGACCGCCTCCGGAGCTTGCTCCGGTTTTGATTGCTCAACAATAGCGACGATGGCGCTGCCCACGACGACGGCATCGGCAAATTTCGCGGCGGCAGTGAAATGGGCAGCGTTCGAAATCCCAAATCCCAGCGCAATGGGCAATTTTGTGTAGCGTCGCAAACGCACCACCAAAGCGCCCGCATCGGAGGCCACCTGATGCTGCGTGCCGGTAATGCCGACGCGAGAGATGGCATAGACGAAGCCTTCGGAGAGGTCCGCGATGCGCGCGAGGCGTTCGTCGGGACTTGTCGGGGCGGCGAGAAAAATCGGCTGCAGGCGGTGCTTATGCAGAATGGCGCGATATTCGTCCGACTCTTCGACGATCATGTCTGTTGCCAGTACGGCATCCACGCCCGCTTTCGCAGCGGTCTCGGCAAAGACTTCGAAGCCCATCCGCAGAATGGGATTGAGGTAGGAAAAGATGACGAGGCCAGCGGCGGGGCGCTCCTGACGCAATGCGCGGGCGAGTTCGAGCACATCGAGCAGGCGGGTTCCGTTGCGCACGGCGCGTTCGCTGGCGCGCTGGATTATCGGGCCGTCGGCGAGCGGATCGCTGAAAGGAACGCCGAGCTCCAGCACATCGGCACCCGCGTCAATAGCCGCGAGAGCGATCTTTTTGCTGGTGGCGAGATCGGGATCGCCGATGGTGAGGTAGACGATCAGGCCGGGACGCTGGCGGAAATCAATGGCCATGCGTGGCCCCCTGCAGCTTCAACTCACGCGCCAGGATGCCCATGTCTTTGTCGCCGCGACCGGAAAGATTGATCAATAGAATATCTTCGCGTTTCATCTTCGGCGCAATGCGAATGGCTTCCGCGACGGCGTGCGCGCTTTCAAGCGCGGGCAGAATGCCTTCCGTGCGCGCTAGCTTTACGGTGGCGTCTAACGCGGCTTGGTCGGAGGCGGAAACATATTCCGCGCGGCCAGAGTCGTGCAGGGCGGCATGTTCCGGGCCGATGGAGGCGTAGTCGAGACCCGCGGAGACGGAATGAGTTTCGGCGATCTGGCCGGCGTCGTCCTGCAGCACGTAGGAATAGGTACCTTGCAGGACGCCCGGCGATCCGCCTTGAAAGCGTGCGGCGTGTTCGCCCAGGGCCGCGCCGCGTCCGCCGGCTTCGACGCCGATGAGGCGAACGTTTTTATCAGGAAGAAATTCGTAAAAAGCGCCGATAGCATTGGAGCCGCCGCCGACACAGGCGGCCACGGCAGTGGGCAGCTTGTTTTCCGCTTCAAGAATCTGCCGCCGCGCTTCGATGCTGATAACGCGATGAAAGTCCCGCACCATGGTGGGGTAGGGGTGCGCGCCGAGAACGCTGCCCAGCAGATAATGCGTGGTGCGCACGTTGGTGACCCAGTCGCGCATGGCTTCATTGATCGCGTCTTTGAGGGTGGCGGAACCGGAACTGACGCCGCGGACCTCCGCGCCGAGAAGTCGCATGCGATAGACGTTCAGCTCCTGCCGCCGCATATCTGTTTCGCCCATGTAAACGACGCACTCCATACCAAATAGAGCGCATACCGTTGCGGTGGCGACGCCGTGCTGGCCCGCGCCGGTTTCGGCTATGATTCGCTGCTTGCCCATGCGGCGGGCGAGCAAGCCCTGGCCGATGCAGTTATTGATCTTGTGCGCGCCGGTGTGGAGTAAGTCTTCGCGCTTCAGATAGAGCTTTGCGCCGCCCAGGGATTCGCTCAGCCGCTTTGCGAAATACAGCGGAGTTGGACGACCAGCATAGTGATGCAGCAGGTAGGAAAGTTCACTCGCAAAGGCAGGATCGCTCTGCGCGTCTGCGTAGGCGTGCTCCAGCTCTTCCAGCGCCGCCATGAGCGTTTCGGGAACATAGCGGCCACCGTAGGCGTCAAAGCGTCCCGGGACTGGCGATGGCTGGGTATCGTTTCGTACAGGGTCGGATTTTTCTGTTTGCAGGGTTCTCATATCCCCCAGCTTCCCCTATTGTTCAAATCTTTCATATTCCGGGCGTTTTACCAAGTTTTGCCGGCCGCCGCCCGGGCGGCGCGGATAAAGTCGGTGACGCGGGCAGAGTCTTTTTTGCCAGGGCCGGCCTCGACGCCGCTTGAAACATCGACACCCCACGGGCGCAGTATCTGGATGGCTTCGGCGACATTCTCCGGGCGCAGACCGCCGGCTGCGATGAGCCGAAGATGCGGCGCTTCTTCGAGGAAGCTGGCGCGCGCCGCAGCCCAGTCAAACACATGTCCGGTCCCGCCCTGTTTTCCGCGGACGCAGCTATCGACCAGGATTGCGTCCTGTTCGGTACGGGAAGCTGTATCTAGATGCATCCGGCGCAGTTCCAAAGCGAATCGATCATTGTCGCCGTCGTGGCGCACCACACGGAGCAGGCGAAACTGGGGGGAAACGTCTCGTCCAGCGCGTACGTCGGGAAACTTTGTCGCGGAGTTCGAATGGTGCAACTGCGCCCCGGACAGTCCGGTAAGCTGGCAGATTGCAGTTATCTCATCCGAGCTTGCATCGACGAAGACACCAATGGTTTCGACCGGCTTGGAGAGTTTCCCCACGATGTCGCGAACGGTTTCCGGCTGGACGCGGCGAGGGCTTTCCGCAAACACGAAGCCGAGAGCGTCCGCGCCGGCAACAATAGCCAATTCAGCATCTTCGAGCGAAGTAATTCCACAAATCTTAATCCACATAACAGACCGCCTAGGCGGGAACCTCGCGCGGGGATTTTGCCTCCGCCAGAAGGGCGGCCAGCGCAGCGCCGGGGTCGGGCTGGCGCATCAAAGATTCGCCAATCAGAAAAGCATCAAATCCAGCAGCGCGAAGTCGGGTAATGTCGGCGGCGGTGTGAATGCCGCTTTCGGCAACGCGCAACATGTTCGCAGGCAGCAACTCCGCGAGCTGGATCGATGTATCCAGACTGACTTCAAAATTGCGCAGGTTGCGGTTGTTGACGCCGATGGCGTCGCAGTCCAGACCAAGCACACGGGCCGCTTCTCCCGCATCGTGGACTTCGCACAGTACATCCAGGCCATGCTTGTGCGCCGCGCCAGTCAGATGTTTTAGCGCGGAGTCGTCGAGCGCGGCGGCGATCAGCAGAATGGCGTCGGCGGAAAAAGCGCGTGCTTCCAGGATCTGAAATTCGTCCACGATGAAGTCTTTGCGCAGACAGGGAATGGATGCGGCGGCAGAGGCGGCTTCGAGATTGTCGAGGCTGCCTTGAAAAAAATGCTCCTCAGTGAGGACGGAGAGCGCGGCGGCCCCGGAGTTCGCCAGCATCGTGGCCAGGGGATCGATCTGGAAATCTTCACGGATGAGACCGCGCGAAGGGGACGCTTTCTTTAGCTCGGCAATAACGGCTGGGTCGGAAGCGGCCTTAGCGCGAAGCGAGCTCGCGAACCCGCGAGGGATATGCCGGGCGGCACGACGTTCCAAAGCAGCCCGGTCGGCAGTCTGCTTGCGGCGCTCCAGATCGCGCCGGGTCGATGCAAGAATTTGATCCAGATGCGTCATAAAGGGCTGGCAAATTCGCGGTAACCTCCAGTATAAATGGCTGTTTGCCCACGATTTGGAGGATCAGCTATCGCTACATCAGGACGACCGCGGAGCGAGGCGGATGGAGACTTTGCCCGTAGAAGGTTGCTCGATCACCGATTCCGGGCTGACGCTTACATATTGTTGAGCGCCGTCGGCTTTGCTCAGGTCTCTCCACTCGAGTTTTCGTTTCCAGCACGAGGGACTTCCCGATCGAGGTAACAGCTCTTTTTGGGGGCCTCTGACTATAAAGCTGAGAGCTTTATCGGTGGACATGCGCCCGCCATCAGTCAGGAACATCTTTCAAGGGAGGATTTTTCCCGCAAGCCGTTCCAAATCGGGATTACCACAGGTCTATGTCCACACGTTTCCGATTGCTTTTATTTCCAGAGCAGGGCAACTTAGAAAAACTAACCAAGAAATCCATTTTAAGTCGGGAGTAATCCACAGAGAGACGTGGGTATTCCACAGACTTGTGCAACAGCTGTCCCCGAGTTGCAAAAATTTGCACTTCCCCCGAAAGGGATTTCTGCCGTGAGAGTACTGATAGCCGAAGACGATTTTGCGCTTGGAAGCGTTCTGAAGCGCGCATTAGAAACCGAAGGCCACACCGTAGCCTGGGTCCAGGATGGAGAAGCGGCGCTAGCCGCATGGCAGGAGACGCAATATACGCTCCTGCTGCTGGATTTGAACCTGCCTCGCCGGGATGGATTGGATGTCCTTGAGGCAATCCGCCGGACCAGCGATGCCGCCGTGCTGGTACTGACGGCGCGCAATACGCTGGAAGAACGTTTGCGCTGCCTGGAGCTGGGCGCCGATGGATTTCTGGCGAAACCGTTTGCCCTGCGGGAATTGCAGATGCAATGCCGCACACTGGTGCGTAGGCTCCAGTCGAGTATAGGTTCGCAGCTGCGTTGCGGAGATTTGGTGCTGGATCGCCAAACCCGCAAGGTGGAGCGCAGCGGCCGCTGCATTGAACTGACCCTGAAAGAATTTTCCCTGCTTGAATATCTGCTGGAACATCGCGGAGAATGCGTTTCCCGTGCGGGCCTGCTGCGGCACGTTTGGAAAATGCATCCCGACGTCAGCACCAATGTGGTTGACGTCTACATCAACTACCTGCGACGAAAGGTAGATGAGGGCGCGGAAGAAAAATTAATCCATACCGTTCGCGGGAATGGATACATTTTGCGCCTGCCTTCCCCCGAAGCTGCCTGACGCCGTTTTGGCACCAGGGTTTTTCCTTGTTATTTTTCTGCCGGTGTTCTTGTGTGTGAGGTCTGAAGTATGCAATCCCAAAAAATTGTTGAGGTTCGCGGAAGTGTCTCGCGGACCGCGTTGCTGGTGAGTGCCGACACGTCTTTTCGGCAGCGCCTGGCTGAAACTCTAACCGGAATGCGCTGGAAGGTGCGAGAAGCATCGGGCGGCGCGGAAGCTCTTTGTTATCTCGAAGAAACCGTCAGCGAAGCGTTGCTGCTCGACTCCTGGCTGCCGGACCTGGAAGCCGGCGATCTGGCGGAGCAGCTTCGCATTCAATATCCCTCTCTGGATCTGATTTGCGTGGATGAGACCGAGGAGACGCCGGGTCATGCACGATCCGTTCGCCGCCACGAGCTGTTGTATGCGCTGCGCCGCGCGCAGACAAATGAGGGGCCCATCGTGATCTCGATGGAAACCCCTCGCGAGTCCTTGCTGCATCGCATTGCGCCGCGCGGAATCCGTTCTCCGCACGTGCACGGAATCAATCCAGCCGGCAGTTTTTTGAACCGTAAGGCGGAAGAGATGCCGGCGGAGGTTCCATTGGCGGTTCTCGACAATCCGCTGGAAGAAATTTCAAAAAAAATTGAAAGTTTACCGGGCGAGACGCTTTCCGCGGTCAATGCGTTGCGGAAGAACATTGCCGCTCCAACCGCGACGGAGATACCTGGACTGTTGGGAAAAAGCGCAAAGATGCAGGCGCTGGCCCAGTTCATCCGCCTGGTTGCGCCGCGCAAGACCACCGTTCTGATTGAAGGCCCAACCGGAAGTGGCAAGGAACTGGTGGCGCGAGCGCTGCATCAGCTGAGCCCACGAGCGAACCGGCCTTTCATCGTTGTGAACTGCGCCGCCATTCCAGAGGCCCTGCTCGAAGCCGAGCTGTTCGGGCATACACGGGGAGCGTTCACGGGCGCGGTGCAGGCCCGGACCGGGCGCATGGAAGCGGCGCATGGCGGGACATTGTTTCTGGATGAAATTGGCGAAATGCCACTCGCGCTGCAGGCCAAAGTGTTGCGCTTTCTCGAAGCGGGCGAGCTGCAGCGCATTGGTGAGAATCAGCCGACGCGCGTAGATGTCCGCATTCTGGCTGCTACCCACCAGCCGCTGGTGCAGCATGTCGCCGAAGGGAAGTTTCGCGCCGATCTCTATTTTCGGCTGGCGGTTTTCCCCATGCAGACGCCATCGCTGGCGGAACGGGCGGAAGACATTCCTTCGCTGGCGGAACATTTTCTGGCACAGCTGGGGAAGGATGCGCCGGCCAAGGTATTCGACCCTGTAGCTCTCGAAAAACTTACCGCCCATGGATGGCCGGGCAATGTGCGTGAGCTGGCGCACGTGGTCGAGCGGGCTTACATCCTGGCGGAAGACCGTACCGAAATCACCGCCGGCGAAATTTACTTTACGTAAAAAAGGGTAAAAAAACCGGGCAGAAGGAAAAATCTGAGAATTCTCTTATCTGCCGGGCGCGATTTTAGACCTGTGAATTGCACATCGGCCTGGTAGAGACAATCTTTAGCGCGGATGCCGGGATTGGAAAGGAAGAAATTTATGCAGATCACCACACCGTTGATTGATGTTCTGGGGAAATTTCTCGATTTGACCGCGACGCAATTCAAATTGACCGGTAGCAACGTCGCGAACCTTGACACGCCGAATTACCGCACGCTGGGGATCGATTTTCAATCGGAGTTCTCCGCTGCCGCCGGCGATGCTCTGGCCGCGCGGCAGGATGGCAGCAACGGACAGCCTGCGGGAGCCGCTCCGCTGTATGCGAACCGGACCCCGAGCATTGAACAGGTTGATGGACTGATCGAGCGCCCGGACGGAAACAATGTCTCGATGGACCGCGAGGGCCTGAACCTTGCGAAAGAGCAGCTGGATTACAAGACCGGCATTGAACTGGTGCATGAGCAGATGTCAGTGATCCGCAGCGCGATTCAGGCGCAGTAACGGGATGGGGATCGGCGCAGCGAGGAAGTTCGATACGAGGAAAATGCGATGAATCTGTTTGGAGTGATGGACATTAGCGGTTCGGCGTTGGAGGCTGAACGGGCGCGCGCCGAGGTGGTCTCGGCGAATATGGCGAATGCGGACACGACGCGGACGGAAGATGGAACGCCATATCAGCGCCAGCACATCGTCTTCGAAACTGCTGGAGTAGACCAGCCGCAGAGCTTCGCTGAAACTCTATTGTCTTCGGCGGGCAAACTGCCGGGCATTCAGCAGGAGATCGGAAAAGGGGTTCGCGTCGCCGCCGTGGTCAGCGATACCGCGCCGCCGTTGCGGCGCTACGATCCCGGCCATCCGGATGCCGATGCGAATGGTTATGTGAACTTTCCGAATATCAATCCGCTGACCGAGATGGTGGATCTGATGGGCGCGCAGCGCGCCTATGGCATGAATGTGTCTGCGGTGACGGCTTCGAAAAGCATGATTAGTTCGACGTTGGACATTCTGAAAACATCCTGAGATCGACACGAAGTTCTTTGAGCCGGACCAGAGTTGAGTTTGAAGGGGATGGAACTGCAAATGATGGCGATTCCAAATATTCAGATGGCGGCGCAGCAGGCCATAATGGATGCGGCCAATACCACCGCAGCAGCGAGCAAGACCGTTGCGAGCGCTGTGACCGGCGCGAATCCATCGACCGCCGCGTATCCGACGCCGTTTGCGAACTTGTTTCAGGATGCGGTGCAGAAAACGCAGCAACTGGAGTCGAACGCGGCGACCACGGTGACTGGTTTGCTTTCCGGCCAGGGAGTCGATGTGCATACCGCCATGATCGCGACCGAAAAGTCGGACCTGGGATTTGAAATGATGCTGGCTTTCCGTAACAAGGCGGTGTCGGCTTATCAGCAATTGATGCAGATGCAGTTCTAGGCAGCTTGCAAATTTTTTTGATTTGATGAGCAAGGGATTGACGGGAAAGAAATCGATCGATTGGGATCCGCAATGACCGAGAACTCTACATTGCCGCAGACGCCGTCTGGACTCGTGAAGCAGGGGTTCGAAGGCCGTTTGCACGCCGGTACAAAAGCCTTGCTGGGGCGCCTGCGCAGTATGCCCTCGCGTCAGCGCTGGGGATTGTTTGCCGCTCTGGGTGTGCTGCTGGCGGTGGGTGCGGGGATGATCTGGCTGGCGTTTCGGCCCGATATGCGGGTGCTGATGAGCGGCCTGGAGGCACGCGACGCCCAGCAGCTGCAGCAGGAATTGATGGATGCCGGTATCTCCTACGATCTGACACCCGATGGCACATCGATCCGTGTTCCCGCCGCGTCTTTGAATCGGGCGCGGATGGCCATCGCGGCGAAGGGACTGCCCTCCAGCGGACGCATGGGTTTTGAAATCTTCGATAAGCCAAACTGGGTAGGTTCCGAGTTCGATGAAAGGGTGAATTACCAGCGGGCGCTGGAAGGAGAACTGGAACACGCCATCGAGTCACTGGGATCGGTGCAGCAGGCGCGGGTGAATCTTGTGTTGCCACATGATTCTCTATTTACCGATGAGCAGCGGGACGCCAAGGCAAGCGTCGTGCTGAAGCTGCGTCACTCCTTGAGCGAAGAAGAAGCACAGTCGATTCGCAGCCTGGTGGCGGGCGCGGTAGATACGTTGAAAGCCGCTCAGGTGACGTTGGTAGACGCGGATGGACGCCAGCAATTCGGCCCAAAGAGCGCCACGGCGGAACAGACCCAATATGAACAGATGCTGACCAGCAAGCTGCTGGCGACGCTGGCACCGGTCGCCGGGGAAGACAATGTGCGCGCCTCGGTGACGGCGGAGTTTGACTCCGGCAGTGAAGACGACGTCGATGAAGTTTACGACCCGAACAATGTCGCCACGCTTTCGGTGCAGCGCACCGAAGCCACTTCCGGCGGACAGCCGCAGACGGCTGGCATCCCGGGAACCGCGAGCAACGCGCCCAATGTGAAGCCGCCGGTATATCCGCAGGCGAATTCGCCGATGGAAAACAGCAAGCAGGAAAACGATACCTACGCGGCCACCAAACATGTCCGCCATCATGTGCAGGGGCCCGGCCGGTTGCGTCGCGTGACCGCGGCCATTCTGCTGAATGACCGTATGGTGCAGTCCGCCGACGGCAAGCATGTGACCTGGCAGCCGCGCACGCAGCAGGACCTGCGGCAGATCCAGCAACTGGCGCAAGCGGCGATTGGCTTCGACGCCGCGCGCGGCGATCAGGTGACGGTGCAGGACTTGAGCTTTGCCAGCAACGCTGCGGAGACAACGCCGAATTTTGCTTCCCGGCTAATGACACACGCCGGCAGCGGTATAGGATTCGCGCGCTATGGCGTGCTTCTGGTGGTCTTCATTCTGGCGCTGGTCTTTATTGTTCGGCCGGTATTGGGCCAGTTGAAGCAGTTGACATCCCCGGTACAGACATTGGCCGCCGAGCCGGGCGAGCCGCGCTTGCTCGCGTCCGGGGCCGCCGGTCCGCAATTGGATCAGACAAATGAACTGAGTTTCGAGCGGCAGCAAGCGCGCGCGCAGGTGCTGTTCGATCGTATTGCCGAATATGTGCAGAAGGAACCGCAACAGGGGACTCGGCTATTGCAGAGCTGGGTGCGAGCGCCCAAAAGCTAGGCGGCGCCACAAAAGCGTTTGCTTCACCGCGATTTGAACCACCAGCAGAAGGAGACAACAAAGAATGTCGACCGCGGCCCATATCCCGCAGATTCCGGTACAAACCGTGCCGCCGCCGATGCTGCCGGTCGAAAGCGAGACCCCCTCGCACAAAGCTTTATCGCCGCTTCGTAAGGCGGCAGTGTTGATGATCACCATCGGCGACGAAATGGCGCGATCGATGTATCAGCATCTTTCCGAGCATGAGCTGCGGTTGCTGACGGAAGAAATTGCCTCCGTGCGTGATGTACCGCCCGAGGTGGCTACCGGTGTGCTCGAAGAATTTCATCTGCTGATTGAAACCCAGCAATACATGGTGCATGGCGGCCTGGAGTACGCGACCAAACTGCTGGTGGACACTTTTGGGAAGCAGCGGGCGGAAGATCTTCTGAATCAGGTGAAGAACGCGCAGGAGGCGCTGCATAGCGACTTGGCGATGCTGCAGGAGGTCGATCCGCATCAGCTGAGCAAATTTTTGGAAGGCGAGCATCCGCAGACGGTCGCCCTCGTCTTGGCGCATCTCGATCCCCGGCGCGCCTCGCAGGTATTGCAGCAACTGGCGGAAAGCCAGCGCGTCGATTCGGTGCGCCGCCTGGCGGAGATGCAGCAGTTCTCCCCGGAGATGGCGCAGAAGGTGGCATTGGTGCTGCACAAGCGGCTGGACTCGCTTGGAGATACGCATCGGAAATCCTACTCTGGGTTTAAAGCGGTGGCTGATCTGCTGAACCGTCTGGACACGGTAGCGGCGCGGGCGATCCTGGAGCAGATTGAGGGCGACGATCCCCAATTGGCGATCAATATCCGCAACCTGATGTTTACCTTTGAAGATCTGGTAACGGTGCCCGCGGCCAGCATTCGCGACCTGATTTCGCAGATTGATAAAAAGCAACTGGCGCTGGCGCTAAAAGGCGCCAACGCCGAATTGCGCGCCCATCTTTTCAAGGCGCTGAGTTCGCGCGCGGTGGAGATGCTGCAGGAAGACATGGAAGTAATGGGGCCCGTCCGTGCGCGAGAGGTGATGCAGGCGCAGCAGGAGATTTTGACGCTGGCGCGCAAGCTGGAGGCCGAGGGCAAGCTGATTCTGGCCACGGAAAAAGAAGACGATATGGTGATTTGAGACCGGTTTTCCTGTTGCTATCAGGGACGCTGCCACAATGTGTGCCCGTTCCTTCGGGAACAGGTGCGTGAACTTCTTTTTTGTTGCATATACCGACAGGAAACTGATTGAGCTGCATGAAAATTTTCACGTCCAGCTGCGAGCAATGGGTAGAGGAGAAAAAACAGTGGCAGCATCGCGAATCATGTACCCCGACACCGAAGACCCGGGAACCGCAGGCGGCCCGGTCCTGGAGCGGCTTCAATATCGTTTGGCGCAATCCGGCAGAAATGCATGGACAGGTGCGGACGGAGACCCATTGGCCTTCTCCGTTTCCACGAATTCTGTGGTCCCTCTTTTTCCTGTTGAAGCTGATGATGCGTATGGTGCGCCCCAGGCGGTAGAGATTTCTGAGCCGGTTCAGGAGTCCGGCGCCGAACTGCGACAGGCTGTGGCTGAACTGGAGCGGCGTTTGGAGGAAGAGAAGACCGCTGCGTTGCATGCAATTGCCGCGGCCCGGGAGCAGGGCCGCCGCGAAGAGCGGCAATTATTGGAGGAAGCCCGCGCGGCGGATCAGCAGCAGCTTCAGACGCAGGCGCTGCGTAACCTGAAAGAGTTCCAACTGGAGCGGCAGCGATATTTTCATCACGTAGAAGGAGAAGTTGTGCGGCTGTCGCTGTCCATCGCCGCGCGCGTGCTGCATCGAGAGGCGCAACTGGACCCGGCATTGCTGGCGGGTGCGGTGCGGGTGGCGCTCGATAAGCTGGCGGATTCAAGCACGGTGGTGATGCGCGTGCCTCCGGCCGAGGTGACGAAGTGGAGAGAGTTCTTCCGCGCTGCCGGAGGTCCGAGGATTCAACCGGGGATTATCGACGACCCATCGCTGGCTCCGGGCGAATGCGTGCTGGTCACTGAGCTGGGAACGATTGAGTTGGGAGTGCGGGCGCAACTGGAAGAGATTGAGAAGGGATTTTTCGATCTGCTGGATCGTCGTCCCAGCGGTGTGAGCGCTGGTCCGACCAATGGAACGAACCGATCGATTTAAGAGCTCGCTATAAGGAGTTCGCGGGAACTCGAATACCCGTTTCTAAAGATGACCCTGCGAGGGACATGCCGGAAAGGAGGAAAGAGCAATGTCAGATTCCATATTGCCGGATCGATTGGGAGTGGATGCGGTTTCGCTTTTTCCTTCCGCTTCGGGGGCGCCGCCGGTGCGGAGCCGGGAAGGTCACGACGATCCTGCTGTGGAACATCAAGGACCTCAAAGCGACTCCAGCGCCGATCCGGATCAAAATTTCGTGGCCGCGGCTCCAGCGATTCTAGCCGACGATGTCTGGGAGCCAAGCGGCGATGCGGCGAACGATTCTGATGAAATTGCCTGGGGATGGAAACAAGTGATAGCTCCAGCGGATAGCGCGGAACTGGAAGAATCTCTCTTTGAAGATGAAGTATCTTCTGAGGGCGAGCATCTGCTCCATGCGTACTTCCGGCGGCTAGAGAAACGGCCGGCGTGGCGCTGGCGCGGGCGTGTGCTTGAGGCGACCGGGCAGACGATCGAATCCGAAGGGCCGTTTTGTTCCGTCGGAGAGTGCTGCGAAATTTTTGACCGCGAGGGCGGCCGACATCCCGGAGAAGTGATCGGGTTTCGCGGGCCGCATGTTTTGTCGATGACGCTTGATTCTCCCGATGGAATCCGCTTTGGCGATACGGTGGCGGCCCTGGGAGATTCGCCGTCGATCGATGTTGGAGACGATTTACTGGGCCGCGTGCTGGACGCGCAGGGTCATCCACTCGATGGCGGACCGAGGCTGCGAGTAAAGGCAAGCTGGCCGCTCGAAAATGCGATTCCGCAGCCGATGGATCGCGTGCCCATTCAGACGCGGTTGGGAACGGGCCTGCGCGCTATCGACGGACTTTTGACAGTGGGCAGGGGGCAGCGGGTCGGCATCTTCGGTGGATCGGGAGTGGGCAAGAGCACGCTGATCGGCATGATGACCCGAAACACGGCTGCCGATCTGACCGTGGTGGGACTGGTAGGCGAGCGTGGCCGCGAGGTCCGCGAATTTCTGGAAGACAGTCTGGGCGAGCAGGGAAGAAAGCGTTCCGTGGTGTTGGTTTCGACCAGCGACCAGTCGCCGCTATTGCGGATGCGCGCGGCGATGGCGGCCACTTCCGTGGCGGAATTTTATGCGGCGCAAGGCAAGCATGTTCTGCTGGTGCTCGATTCGTTGACGCGATACGCGATGGCAGCGCGCGAGATTGGCCTGGCGGCGGGAGAGCCGCCTACGGCACGCGGCTATACGCCTTCGGTATTCCGGCGGCTGGCGCGGCTGATTGAACGAGCCGGACAATATGCTGCGGGAAGCATCACCGCTTTTTACACGGTGTTGATGGAAGGCGATGACCTGCAGGACCCGCTGGTCGATGCGGCGCGATCCTTTCTCGATGGCCACATTGTGCTTTCGCGCGCGATGGCGTCGGAGGGATGGTACCCGCCGATTCAGGTGCTCGAATCCATCAGCCGGCTGATGCCGGCGGTCACCACGCCCGAGCATCGGGAACGGGCAACGTTGTTCCGGCAACTGCTGGCGGCGTATGCGCGTTCGGAAGATCTGGTGCGCATTGGCGCATATAAGGCAGGTGCGGACCCGGACCTGGACCGCGCGCTTGCGGCCCGAACAAAACTGCGCGCGTTTCTGGAGCAGAGGCCGGAAGAGCGGCCGTTGTTTGAAGAAACGCTGGCGCAGATGCTGGCATTGAAAATCTGACCGGAAAAGTTCATGGCGAAAGCGTTGCAGCGTATCTTACGGTTCCGGCAACTGGCGGAGGAACAGGCGCGGCTGGAAGTGGAGCGGGCGGTTCAATCCCTGCGCCGGGCCAGCGCCGCCTGCGAGCAGCAGGTAATCCAGGAGCACCGGCAACGATCGATGCTGGTCGAAAGCTGGGATCCGGAGGCGCCGCGCGGAGCCAGGCAGCAAAATTCCGGGAAGCCGAACAGGGGATCAAAGTCCATCGATACGGAACAAGCTGAGAACACCTGGTTGATGGAGGCGGCGGCGCTCGAATTTTTCAGTTTGCAGCGCGTGCGTCTGGAACAGTTCCGCGAAGCGGAATCCCGCCGTGTGGAGCCGATGATCGAAAGCTACAAGGAGCGGCGTCGCGAGCTGCGGCAGACAGAGCAACTGCTAGCACAACAGGCTGCGGTCGAAGCGATGGAGAAAGACCGCCGGGCGCAGGCGGCGACCGATGAATGGTTCTTGCAGCGCAATCTCGCTATCCGCCGCGGAGCACGGAAGCCATAAAATATCGACAATTCTGAGCCAATCCTTATTCAGCTCTTATCTGGCTGCGGCCCCTTTGGCACGTAATCTGCAATACCCGTTGCAGGAGAATGCGGCAGAATGAGCCCTCTACCTCGTATCCACACAGCAACGACAGCCACGCATGCAACGCCTTCGCGGATTGCGTTGCCGGAATCGTCCACTGCGGAGTCCGGGACCGGTCCGGTGAAGAGCATATTCGCCGATGTGATGCGTGCGGTCTTCCATCCTGCGCCCGCGCCTCATGGGGTACACACCGGAGCGCGGACGCAGACGCGATCGCAATCCCGAGATCCGAATCATTCTTCCGAACTCGACGCGGGCGCGTCCCATTCCGCTAGTAATTCTCAAAATCCTGCTTCTGGAGAAGAGGCTGCGACGCTGCAGGCATCGTCGGACAATGGTAACCCTACCGGACTTGCGGCGAAAAGCGGGTGCGCAGAAGCGCAATCTTCCCCCGCAATAGCAAGCCCAGCAGGAAACATTTCAAGAGCAATCGGCGCGCAAATGCAATCTGCATCGACGGCGGGGACATTTACCCGAACACAGCCACGAATTGCGAACGACGGAAATTTGACGCAACCCGGATCTCAGAAGAAGGGCGATGTCGATGGCTCGGCAACCTCGGGCTCCTCGGCGGCCGAAACGAGTGGCTTCGGAGTGTCCGCGGCCGTCGATCCTACACTGACCGCCGGCATTCCGACGGCTGTGGTTCCTTTGGGGAACTCCGTACCGCCGGTCGGCGGATCGTCAGAAGCGGCCATTAGCCCACAGACAACGAAAGCGGAGAACAACCTACCTGGCGGCCCAACGGGAGGCTCTGGTATGCCGTCGCACTATCCACAGGGCAAAGCGATTGGCGGCAACGAAGGAACTTTTGCAAATGGGATGTCGGAACTGGCCTTTGCGGACGAGACTGGGAAAGTTCAGCCGGAGGGCAGTTCTACTCCGGTTCTCAATTCAGCGATGCCATCTGAAAAAGACAAGAAGCCAGCGGAAAGAGATGGCAGTGTAAATGCAGGTCATTCCGTCACGGCGTCCGCGCGGCCTGACAATCCAGCCGCATCGATTCGCTCCGATGAAAACGGGATAGCGGGCGGCGGGGCCAGAAATTCCCAGATTAATGTCACAAATGCAGTTACAAGTAACACCGTCACTGGAGCAAGCAATGCTGCCGGAAACACCCCCACATCGAGCACAGCGACAGCGACGAATGGAAATACGGTCAGCAACAACAGCGCACCGGTGGCTCCCATTGGAAATCAAGCGACGGCATCCACGGGGCAAAACGGTGGCTCGTCCGCTATTGTCGGCGGCGCGGTGTCTCCCGATGCATCGGCGAGATCGGGCATCACGGACACCCATGCCCGATCCGAAGCTCCAGAAGTAAAGGCGGTGGCGAGTACTTCCAGGGTTTCTACCGGTTTGCATGGCGGATCAAATTTTGTTCCAGCAGCAAGTGCCGCGAATGTCGCCAATTCCGCTGGAAATACAGGCTTGACACATCTTCCATCGGCGGCGGCACACGGAGCTTCGGACGCTTTTGCGGCGCTCGACAGCGGGACGGCTGCGGAACACGGAGTGCTGCTGCATGCGGCTACGCATCATGTAGCTGTCGGAGTTACAGATCCGGCGTTGGGTTGGGTAGAGGTCCGCGCGGAGCGCATCGGTGGACAAATCACCGCCGCGTTGACCGCCAATTCCGCGGCCAGCCATGCGGCGTTGACTTCTGTGATGCCGTCAATGGCGACTTACCTTCAGGACCATCGTGCCGGGGTGCAGCACGTCCACGTGGAAACCGGGCTGGCTGGCGGTCAGGCGGGAGCAGGCTCGCAGGGACAACCCTCTTCGCAAAACGATGCGCGCCATACGGCGGGGAACAGTACGACGGAGAACGGAGTCGTTCCCATCGGCGGCGGCAAAGATTGGGGGCGTGCAGCTATCCGCACGGATGTGGCGCTGTCTTCCCCGGCAACGCGACCGGCAATCGAAGGCCACCAGCTAAGTATTCGGGCATGAGTTCATAGCGGGAGCGAAGGGAAGCTCCAGAGAAGCAGTTCGAATCGCAGTGGAAAGGAAATGCAGGATGAACCTATTGAGTATGTTGGACAACGTGAAACATGCAGTGACTTCTCCGTTTGAATCGAAGACGAAGCCGCAGGCGCAGGCCACCGGAGTGAATGCGATGGATGCTTCGAACCCGACGGGCGGCAGCGGAGCGACCAGCCCGACCGACAGCGCAACCATTACCGCCAACGATTTTCTGACGCTGCTGGTGACGGAAATTCAAAACCAAGATCCGACGACGCAGACCGATCCGATGCAGTACATTACGCAACTCGTCGGAGTGAACAGTCTGGAACAACTGGTCCAGATCAACCAGACGCTGACTGGATCGACCGGGGCAACCACCCCGGCAGCGAATGCAGCCAGCAGTCCAGCGGCCGCGGTCAAACCGAACGCGGCCGTTTCCAGCGCGGCGTCTATGCAGAATCTGCAATCGTTGACCTCCGCAGGCCAGTCGTTGCCGCTGGGCAGCAACACGCAAATCCCGCCCACGGCTGAGACCGCAGTGGCAAATGCGTTTACTCACGCCTCTGCACTACCGACCCAGGCGTTGCCGGGACAGGTATTGCCCCCGACCCAGGTTCCGATGAGTCCAGAAGTGATGCGTGCGCTTGAGCACTCGATTCCAGGTGCGACCTTTTCCGGGCAGGTTTCAGCAGGAATAGGCGGCGCCGCTCGCTAAAAGGCGGCGATCCGTTCATAGCAGCTTGAACGTTGCAGCAGTTTTGCGGTCTGCCATTTCTTGCAGAATGTGAACGGTCCGCGAGTTAAACGTCGTATTCGTCAGGGCAGCAGCAAAGGGAACAAAAATTTCGAGCAATATCCACGGAGGAAATTCATGGCATCATTTTCGATTCCGCTCACAGGGTTGAACGCCAATCAAACGGAACTCAACACGATTGCGAACAACATCTCCAACCTCGGCACCGCCGGGTTTAAGGCGCAGCACACGTCTTTTGAGGATCTGTTTTATCAGCAGGCGGGCTCGTCGGGTTCGGGCGATCCCGTGCTGGCCGGCCAGGGCGTACAGGTCGCCGCCAATGCGACGGATTTCACCTCGGGCAGCATCGACGCCACGGCCGGTAGTCCCAGTGATGTGGCGTTGAAGGGCAATGGCTTTTTCGTCGTCAACAACGGCGGAACGCAGGAGTACACCCGTGCCGGAAATTTCCAGACCGACCAGAACGGAAACCTGACGACTACGGACGGCCTGCAGGTGATGGGATATCCCGCGGCCAATGGAGTCGTCAACACCAATGCTCCGATCTCCGCGTTGCGCATCCCCGTGGGACAGACGGAGCAGGCAAATCCCACAACCCAGTTTTCTCTGGGCGCGAATCTCGATGCCAGTGCGGCTGTCGGTACCACGGTTCCGGCGCAGGTCACCGTCTACGATTCGCTCGGACAAAGCCACATCGCCAACGTGAACTTTACCAAGACGGCGGCGAACCAATGGGGCTACAACATCTCGCTGCCTGCGGCCGACTATACCGGAGCGAGCGCGAACACCACCGGAACCTTGACCTTCAACAGCAACGGCCAGCTGACGCTGCCGGCCGCGAATGTGGTCGGCATCAGCTTTGCCGGACTGGCGGATGGAGCCAGTAATCTAAACTTCAGTTGGGACCTGTACGACGCGAATGGAAACTCCACCGTGACGCAGGCGGCCTCGACTTCGACCGTTGCCAGCACCACGCAGAATGGGTATTCGAGCGGAACCTATCAGGGATTTTCGGTCGGCTCGGATGGCACCATCTCCGTGCAGTTTTCCAACAACCAGACGCAGGCGGTTGGGCAGCTGGCAATTGCCATGGTGAACAATCAGCAGGGCCTGGCGCGAGTCGGCGGCGACAATTTTTCCGCCACGCTGGCCTCCGGTCTGGCGACTGTAGGCGTCGCGGGCGCTGGCGGCCGGGGCACTATTGAAGGCGGGGCGCTGGAGCTGTCGAACGTGAACATCTCCAATGAATTCTCCAACCTGATCGTGGCGCAAAGCGCGTATGAGGCGAATGCGAAGTCGGTAACCACTTTCGACACGGTCACGCAAGCGACCATCAACATGGTTCCGCAGGCGTAATTCACCCGACGGGAACGCGAAACATCGCGTCAACATCGAAGCGGCTTTCCTGAGGGAGAGCCGCTTTCCGATGGGCCGACTCCGCAAGTGGAAGAAACGAGAGGGTCCCTTTTTCGACAGCGTCAGCGAGAGCATTAGGAAATCTAAGAATTTTCTTAAGTATTTCCGCTCTTCTTTGGTGCCATTCCTGCACCTTTTGCCTGCAACATGGCAACTACACCGACTTCCCCATTTTTACGCCCCACTTCGGTGGAGCCTCCTGAACCAAAGGCCGAGAGCAAGTCCGGAGCAGTCAATTCAGCCCCGCACGAAAAAAGCATATTGCGCTGGATCTTACTGGCCGTCGGAGCTTTTCTGCTGCTGGCTGGAACTGCATTCGGGATTTATTGGATGAGGCATCGGCGCCATCCCGCCCAAGCGGGCGCTTCCGCCGCGTCGGCAAAAAGTTCCGCCGAGACAGCGAAAAATTCAACTCCGTTGACCGTTATCAATCTGCCGCTCGAGCCGTTTGTGGTCAATCTTGCCGATGCCGGTGGTCATAGCTATGCCCGGATCGGGATTACATTACATCTGGTCACGCCAGCTTCGGCCGGGAAAAGCGCTTCGGCAGGAAGCGATGCGACGGCCAGCGATCTGCGCGACATGGTGCGCGACCAGATCATCGATGTGTTGAACCGGCAGGAGTCGGCAGACCTGCTGGCGCCGGACGGAAAAGAACATTTGAAGCAGGCGATTGCCGCGGCCATCCTGGCCAAGAATCCGCAGTTCAAGGTCATCGACATCTATTTCACGCAGTTTCTCGTGCAGTCCTAAAAAGATAAGAGGTTGGCAGATGGAAGCTCTACTGCAAGCAACTCCCACAGGCAACGAATCAGCGGCAGGAGTGGGGTCCCTCTCCGACAGCGCGGCATCGCTGGCGAAATCGCCCGCAAACCTGCTGCACACCATGATTGCCGAGCGCAAGTCCTGGCCCGCGGTGGAATGGTTGCCGATGCAGTTGAGCGTAGCGCTGCCGGTTTCTGGATTCAAAGTGCGTGATCTTCTCGCGCTCGATCCCGGCCAGACGATCAGCACGGATTGGCCGAACGGCGATGATCTTCCACTATCAATCGAGGACGTACAGCTGGCGTGGATCGAAATGGAAGCGGTCGATCAGGACATGGCTGTCCGCATCACGCGGCTTCTGTAGAGCTTCCACTTTGTTGCGTCGGGAAGATCAGAGTTCAACCACTCCAACCAAATTCAAGAGAGACGTCACGAAAATGACTGAAATTGCAGCAACGTTGCCGTCAGAGGATCTTTCCGCAATCCGTGTCTCGGAGAGCTTGGCTGCGCAAGAGCGAGTGCCCTCGAAGGCCGGCGCACGCTGGATACCTCCGGTGGAACGGATGCCACCGATTGTGCAGTTTGCCGTGAAGCTGGCGGGGTGGTGCAGGGCGAAGTGCAAAACGGACAGGAAAGCCGAAGCTCCATTGCGCATGATCGGACAACTGCCGCTTGGGGGGAAACGCCATCTGGCGCTCGTCGAAGCAGGCGGGATGCAATTTCTGGTCGGCGGAGGAGCCGAGCATGTCACCGTCATCGTGCCGGTGGGAACGGCTTCCGCAGTAAAGCTGGACGACTCTGTACTTGATATGAACGGGGAGTTCTCGCGATGAGCATACTCGCGATGGTTCTGGTTGCACCTGCTCCGCTGGTGGAACCCGCGACGAATGGACTCCGCATCGCGGGCAACGGGACCGTCCCATGGACAATCGTCTTTGTCCTCACGTTTCTCACGTTGATTCCGGCGCTGCTGCTTTCGATGACGCCGATGGTGCGCCTGTTGGTGGTGTTCCACTTTCTGCGGCAGGCCCTGGGCACACAAACCGCACCCAGCAATCAGATATTGATGGGCTTAGGTCTGATGATGACCTGGTTTTTGATGCACCCGGTGCTGATGCAAGTGGATCAGCAGGCGGTGGAACCGTTTCGTCACGGACAACTCAGCGGAATGCAGGCGATGGAGCGCGGCGTGGAGCCGGTGGAACATTACATGCTGCATTACGCGCGGGAAAAAGATTTGGCGCTGTTTGCGTCGGCCACCATGCAGCAGCGGCCTGCAAAACCGGATGATCTGCCGATGCGCGTGGTGGTTCCCGCCTACATGCTTTCTGAATTGAAGGCCGGTTTCCAGATCGGCGCGGTTCTGTTTCTGCCATTCCTGCTGGTCGATTTGGTGGTGGCGTCGATCACAACCGCCATCGGCATGTTGCAGCTGCCGCCGGTGGTGATCTCAACTCCGCTGAAAATTCTTCTGTTCGTGATGGTAGATGGATGGCACCTGCTGGCGGGTTCTCTGCTGAAAAGTTTTTAGCGGTTGCTCATTCGCCGGTACGAGAGGGAAAGGGAAAATCCGTGGGACCGGACCAGGTGGTGGAACTCGCGCGGCATCTGTTGACCGAAGCCATGGTGTTGAGCGCGCCCATGCTGTTGGCTGCGGCCATCGTCAGCATCGGGCTGAGCGTTGTGCAGACGCTGACCTCCATCCAGGAACAGACCATAACCACGATTCCGCGTTTGGCCGTCGTGGCCGTAATGGCAATTGTCGGGATGCCCTGGCTGTTGCGCCATCTGGTCCGCTACACGGTTTCCTTATGGCTGGACCTGCACCGATATTTAGGATGACCCGTCGCTTCGGCTGCGAGCGACGCGAATGGGAGTGAACAGAAAATTATGGCGGGATGGAGCGCGTTTTTAACGTCCGCAGTTCTGGTGCTGATCCGCATCAGCGGCCTGATGCTGTTTGCTCCATTTTTTTCCGCTACCTCAATTCCCCGCATGGTGAAAATTGTTTTCACGCTGGTGCTAGCCGGGCTGTTGACTCCCATTGCCGCGAATCATCCCGGAGCAGTTCCTGAACTGGGTTTGCTCCCGGTGCTGGGAGAGTTGAGCACCGGATTGCTGTTCGGCCTGTGTCTTTCGCTGCTGATGGAAGTGCTGAATTTCTCCGGGCAACTCCTGGGATTGCAATTCAGCTTCTCGCTGGTGAATGTGCTTGACCCAAACTCTTCGATTGAAACTCCGCTACTGAGCCAGTTGCTAAACCTGGTCGGGCTACTGGTGATCCTCGCCGCCGGGTTGGATCGCACGCTGTTGTCGGCGCTAATGCGCACCTTTGCGGTGGTGCCGGTGGGCACCGCGTGGCTGGCGACCCGTACAAGCGTGGCGCTGTTGCAGATGATGAGCGGAGTGTTTCTGGCTGCGGTGCAACTGTCCGCGCCGGTAATTGCCGCGACCCTGTTGGTGGAGCTGGTGGTCGCGCTGGTGGGGCGCTTGTCGCCGCAACTACCGGTGCTGTTTGTCGGAATTCCGCTGAAAACACTGATTGGTTACGCGGTGCTGATTGGCTCGCTGGCGGTGTGGCCGCGCTTCGTGGAGGCCCGCTTCGGCGGATTGTTGAATCAGGCGATGGAACTGGTTGTCGCGGCGCATCGAGCGTGAACGGCAGCGCAAAGCGTGAAGGTCGATAGAGAAGAAAGAACACAGGCATGGCAGGCGAGAAGACAGAACGTGCATCCCCGAGACGCAAACAGCAAGCGCGCGAGCGCGGCGACATCTTTCAAAGCCGCGAGCTGACCGGCGCGCTGGGCATGGGTGCGGGCGTACTGGCGATGGGCGTAATGATGGAGCGCTTTGCTATGGGTTGGCAGGCGGCCTATCTGCGGAGCCTCGATCTGGGAATCCACCGCGATATGAGCTTGAACGAAGGCGCAGTCGTGAACGATCTGGTACGCGCCACGCTGATGCGCATCGCATTTCCGGTGATGCTAATTCTGGGGGCAACGCTGGCTGCGGCTCTGATCACCGGGATGGCGCAGTCGGGCGGACTACGGTTCCATGGCGAAGCGCTGCAGATGAAATTCGATCGTCTGTCGCCGGCGACAAATCTCAAAAACATTTTTTCCCTGCGCGCGGGGACGCGCATGTTGAAATCCCTGATTCCGGCGGCGCTGGTGATGGTGCTGGGCGCCGATGTGCTGGAGCACAGTGTGTTATCGATGCCAGTACTGTCCCTAGTGCAATTGCCGATGTTGTTTCAAAGCCAATATCACTTGCTGTTGGCAACCAGCGGGATTTTGCTGTGCTGGTCGGCGCTCGATTACCTGGTGGAGTGGCGCAGCTGGGAACAGCGCCTGCGCATGAGCCGCGAAGATATGCGGCAGGAATACAAGGAAATGGAAGGCAATCCGCAGATACGCGGGCGGATTCGTTCCATCCAGCGACAGATGCGAAGGCGCAAGATTCAGGCAGACGTCTCCCGCGCCAGCGTTGTCATTACCAATCCAACACACTATGCAGTCGCGCTGGAGTTCGACTTCGATACTTTACACGCCCCCAAAGTGCTGGCCAAGGGGCGCAACCTGATGGCGCAGCAGATCAAGGATGAAGCGCGTTGGGCCGGAGTGCCGATCGTCGAAAATCCGCCGCTGGCGCGATCTTTGTACCGTTCGGTCGAGCCGGGTCACGCTATTCCTCAGGATCTATATGCGGCGGTCGCTGCCATTCTGGCCTTCCTGTATCGCCAGCGTATCGAAGAGGAACGTCGGCGCGAGCAGCGCCGGAAAGAAACGCGGAGTTCTTCCCATACGACCGGGAATCGTGGAAATGCAGGATATCCTCCGCGTGCGTATCCGTCGACGGAGCTGCTGCTTGGGGATGGATCCGATCCCGGCTTGCGTGCCGAGATAAAAAATTCTTCGGAAACGACAGACGAGTTTGGCACGGCAGATGCAGCATTCCCGGAAGAACCTCCAGCTAGCGAACCAGGAGAAGGCGCGTGAGCACGCAAGTTGTTGTCCAGAACCCGGTTCCCGTAATCCCAGGCCAGAACGGCGGCCTGTTGCGCTGGCTGACGCCGGAGGCCGCGCGTCGCGCGCAGGAGATGCTGCTGCCGGCGACGGCGATCAGCATGGTGCTGGTGATGTTGATTCCGCTGCCGGCCTTTGCTTTGGATCTGTTGTTGACGCTTTCGATCACGGCATCGTTCGTAGTGTTTTTGTCGGCGGTGCAACTACGCCGCGCGGTTGAGTTTTCAATCTTCCCCACCGTGCTGCTGTTGCTGACGCTGTTTCGGCTTTCGCTAAACCTGGCGTCGAGCCGCCGCATTCTGTTGCATGGATATGAAGGTACCTCGGCCGCCGGGCAGGTGATTGAGGCCTTCGGGCAGTTTGTGGTGGGAGGCAATTATGTTGTCGGATTCGTTCTGTTTCTCGCCCTGATCGCGATTCAATTCCTGGTGGTCAGCCACGGCGCGGTGCGCACGGCGGAGGTAACGGCGCGCTTTACGCTGGACGCGCTGCCGGGCAAGCAGATGGCGATCGACGCCGATCTGAATGCCGGGGTAATCAACGAGGCCACAGCCCGCAAGCGCCGGGAATCGATTGCACGCGAAGCGGAGTTCTACGGAGCGATGGACGGGGCGGCGCGCTTCAATCAGCGGGATTCACTGGCGACCATTTTAATTACCGCGATCAATATTATTGCTGGCCTGCTGATCGGCGTCTTCCAACAGAACATTGCCGTCGGCGAGGCGCTGAAGACTTATACCATCCTGACCGTCGGCGACGGCCTGGTCACGATGATTCCTTCGCTGCTGGTTTCTGTCGCGGGCGGCATCGTGCTGACTCGCGCCGCATCGTCGGATAATTCACTCAGCACGGAGATTGGGATTCAGCTCTTCCGCCGCTCGAACACGTTGTGGATTGCTGCCGGACTGCTGACCATCATGGCGCTGATTCCCGGCCTGCCGAAGCTGCCATTTATGTTGATGGCCGCGGGGCTGGGTTATCTGGCGTACCGGATGCCTGCGAACACGGGCGTTGAAGAAGAAGCCACCACTATCGCAGGCAAGGATGCAAAGGCCGCGAACAGCGCGCAGGCGGAAAACCTGGCGACGTTGTTACCGGTCGACGATCTGAGTCTGGAGATCGGCTTTCAGCTGATTCCGCTGGTGGATGAAAAGCAAAATGGCCAGATGCTGGCCCGAGTACGGGCGTTGCGCAAGCATCTCGCCAAGGAACTGGGCTTCATCATTCCGCCGGTGCATATCACCGACAACCTGCGTCTGAAGCCGCGCGAGTACACCATCTCTTTACGCAACACCGAAATTGCGCGTTGGCAGACGGAGGGCAACCAGTTGCTTGCCGTGAATGCCGATCCCAAAGCGCGAGCGTTGCCGGGTCTCGAAACGAAGGAGCCTGCCTTCGGCGTACCGGCGCGATGGATTCAGCCGTCGCTGGGCGAGCAGGCGATCGCCGCCGGATATTCGGTCGTCGATCCTACTACGGTCGTAGCCACGCATCTGGGCGAGGTGATCCGCCGTGAAGCGCATCGACTGCTGGGCCGTGCGGAAACCAAACGTCTGCTCGACAGTCTGCAGGAGACCCATCCCAAGCTGATCGAAGAACTGGTGCCGAAGCTAATGACGCTAGGTGAAGTGCAGCGCGTGCTGCAGCAATTGCTGCGGGAACAGGTTTCGCTGCGCGATCTGGGATCGGTGCTGGAAGTGATGGTGGAGACGGCGGCGAACAACAAAAATCTAGTTCACCTGGTTGAAACCATTCGCCAGTCAATGGGCCGCGCCCTGGTGCAACCGCTACTCGATGGCGAAGGGCAGCTACGTGTCTTCGTGTTGGATGCGGCGCTTGAAGAAGAGATTATGGCCGTAGTCGATAGCGAGAGTGCGCAGCGAATGTTGGGAGATGGCAATCAGCCGTCGCGGAACGCAGCCAACTTTTTGCGCAGGATCGTCGAGTCGTGGAAGCAAATGACCGGAAGCGCGTCGAGTTCGGCCAGTTCAGTGATCTTATGTTCGAGTCCGACCCGATATTATCTCCGGCGTTGGCTGGAGCCGTTTATGCCGCGCGTCGCCGTGGTGGCGCCCGCCGAGTTGCCGGTCGATCTGCGGGTTCGTTCCCTGGGAACGCTGCAGTAGCAGTAGAGGAGAAAAGAGAATGCCTGCACCAGAATTTCAATCGATGCCGGAGGGAGAGCGGAGCGCTCCAGCGCCCTTACTGGCGGGAGCATTTCCGCAGGAGCTACCCGGAAGTCCACCAGCTCCGCCAGACGTTCCGTTCAGCCAGATGGATGCGGCTGCACGGGAACAAGTGCTGCTCGAGCATTTGCCGATCGTGCGATACGTGGCGCGGCGTATTCATGAACGCCTGCCCCAGCACATTGAGATGGAAGAGTTAATAAGTGCGGGGATGGTCGGGCTGCTAGATGCCTTCAACAAATTCGATGCGGCGAAAAATGTACAGTTCCGCAGTTATGCGCAGATTCGTATTCGAGGGGCGATCCTGGATAGCCTGCGTACGTTGGATTGGAGTCCGCGCGATCTGCGGCGCAAGGGCCGAGCGATTGAAGAGGCTATGCACGTGCTGACCAGCCGGCTGGGCCGCGCGCCCCAGGAAAATGAAGTAGCCGCCGAGCTGGGCATGCAGCTGCAGGAGTATCAGCATGTGTTGACCGACTTGAAGGGTCTGGAGATTGGCAGCCTGCACGTCGAACGGATCGAAGAGTCCGGCGAAGAGGAGCTCGCCTATGTCCCCAATCCGACGGAAGACGATCCCTTATTCCGCTGTTTGCAGGGAGAGATGCAGGCGCGACTTGCCGATGCCATCACCGCATTGCCGGAGCGGGAACGATTGGTACTGACACTCTATTACCACGAGGAGATGACGATGAAGGAGATCGGCCTGACGCTGGACGTGGTCGAGTCGCGGATTTCGCAAATCCATTCCTCCGCTGTGCTTCATTTGCGTTCGCTGTTGAGCAATGCAGCCAAGCCGGTCCAAAAAGAGAAGAAGTTCCGGCGCGAAGTGATCCCGACGCGCGCGCAAGCCGCGATGAATCCGCTGCGAATCGCCAGATAAAAAACAGACGGGAAAGAAAGCCATTGGGAATCGAAATCGAGAAAGTGACATGGAGAAATCGTTAGCACAGGAAGAAATAGACGCCTTGTTTGCCGCAGCACGGGGCCGCGCCAACGTTGCCTGGCAACAACCTTCCAACACGCGTGTGCAGCCATTCAGCTTTTCTCGCGGCGGCCAGATCAACAACGAACAGATGCGGGCTATCAGCCTGCTGAACGATATCTTCGCCCGCAACCTGACGCACAATCTGGGCGCGTTTCTGCGCAGCCGCTTTCATGTGGCGCTGGCTTCCGCCGAACAGTTGCCGTATTCGGAATTCATTGAACGCATCCCGGATATCTGCTATGTCGGCTCCGTTCGCCTGGAACCGCTCGGCGCGATCTGCGTGCTGCAAGTGGATCTAAGCTTGGCGTTGCCCATGATAGATCTGCTGCTGGGCGGGGAAGGCAAAGCAACCGCCGTGCGGGAGTTGACCGATATTGAAGAGTCGATCCTGGCTAGCGTAGTGGAAATTATCTGCCGCGAATTGACCTCTGCGTGGCAACCGGTCGGGCTGACCTTCAACTTTGAAAAGCGGCAGTTGCAGACCCAGATCGCGCGTTTAATGGCGCCGACAGAAAAGACGCTTTCTGTGAGCTTTGAAATTCGTATGCCGCAGGTGCAGGGGATATTGAATCTGGTGTTTCCCGCCGTGGTTTCAAACACCATTTTGCGGCGATTGATTACGGACTGGGGCCGGCAGAACCGTCGCCGTTCCCCTGAGATGTTGGCTCGCATGGAAGAGCGCCTGCAGCATGTGCGGTTTCGCGGCGCGCTGCAACTGCCTTCGGTGCGCATCCATGCCAGCGAGATTGAGGCATTGCAGCCTGGTTCGGTGGTGCGGCTGAATCTTCCGGCAAACGCCACGTCAGAGCTTCGCATTGCCGGAATTCCGCTGTTTCGCGCCATCCCGGTGCGGGCGGAAGAACATCGCGGCGTCCAGATCACGGCAAGGAACAATCCTCTGCTGAACCAGACATCGGAATAAAGAGAACAAGAAAAGGAAGCAGATCATGGCGGGAAATATGAAGGTGCTGGAACTCTGGATGGCGGCGATCAGCGCCGAGCTCGAAGAACTGCTCGGCGTTTCGGTTACCGCACGCGCCGTGGGAGACATTCCACCGGCAGCGGGCGCGTATCGCAGCATGCTGCTGGTCGAAGGACTGGTGCATGGCGTGATGTATGCCACCACGTCTTCGGCCGCTATGGTCGAGTTCGCGCAGATGGCCGCAGGAGATCCACTGGATGCGCGCGCTGCATGGACCGGAGAAGCGTTGGAAGCATGGCGGCGTCTGCTGGATGCCGCCGGAAGCCGGCTGGCGACGCAACTGACGGAAGAGTTCGCAGGTTCGGCGCCGGGCCGTTGCACCGTTTTGCTGGCGGAAACTGCCGCTGTCGATGAGATGATGCTGGCGTCGGGGCCGGGGACTGCGGCCTCCGGGGCAACCGTGCAACCGTGGATTTTTCAGGCGGGAGAGAGCGAGATCGCGATTTCCGTCAGCGTGCAGGTGGAATTTTCAAAAGACCCATTGCCGGCATCCGCCACCTCGGAAGCGCAGCCTGCCGGTGATGCGCCGATATCGGGTTCGACCGAAGAACTGGCCGCCAAAAAAAATACCGACACAGATCAGTCGCAGGAAAACCGCGAATTGATCGCGGAAAACCAGGGCCAGAACCAACGCGAGGAGAGCGCCGATGCCGCGCGGCAGTCTTCCGTCGCAGACCCCGCCGCTCGTACTGTGGAGGCTCCGAGAGAGGACCAGCGCCCAGTCCAGGAGCGGCCGACCGGACGCAAGTCGAGACGGCTGGATCTTCTGCTCGACATTGAATTGGAGGCGACGCTGCGCTTTGGCGCGCTGGAGTTACCGCTGCGCGAGGTGCTCGAACTAGGTCCAGGCGACGTGTTGCCGCTGGACCGGCATGTGCGTGAGCCTGTCGATCTGGTTGTCGGTGACCGCATTGTGGCGCGCGGAGAAGTCGTTCTTGTCGGCGGAAATTTCGGCCTGCATGTTACAGAAGTAGCGGAGCCGCGCAACCGTTTGGAGACGATCCGATGCCTGTTCTAACTTTTCCAATTGTCACTATGAAATGGGTTGGAATGCGTTTCGAAAAACGAAAGGATGCACACCAATGAGTATGACTATGGAGCAGGCGCTGGCGCATCGGCAGGCTGCCATGCATGAACTTCCCGTCAGCTGGGCAGAGATTGCGCGTCGCCCGAACGGCGGCCCGTCCCGGCAGGAAAAATGGTCCGAATCCGCGTCGCTGTTGAGTACCTGTATGAATCCCGATTGCAAAACCAGCTGGATTCGGTTGTGGAGGCGCCGCCAGGTGCCGCGTTTTGAAGGGCAGTGGGCATGCAGTCCGGCGTGTATGCAGATATTGGTGGAGCAGGCGGTGGAACGCGAGTTGGGAGATGGTACGCCGCTCGAACCCAAAAAGCATAACCATCGCGTTCCGCTTGGATTATTGATGCTGTCGCAGGGCTGGATCACGCAGGAACAGTTGCGAACCGCGCTCGATGCGCAGCGAACTGCAGGAAAAGGGCGCATTGGCGCATGGCTGATGCGGCAGTGCAATCTTTCCGAGGAGCGGGTGACCCGCGCTCTGAGCATGCAGTGGGGATGTCCCGTACTGTCGTTGAGCAACCATCAGCCGGAGATGGTTGCTACCATGATCCCGCGCATTCTGTTGGACACATACGGCATGGTTCCGCTACGCACAGGTTCGAGCCGGTGGGCATATCTGGCCTTTGAGGACCGCATGGATTCAACGGTAGCTCTGGCTGTGGGGCGCATGAGCGGCCTGCGGGTTGAGGCGGGAGTGGTGACCGCTTCGCAATTTTTGCGCGCGCATGAACGCATGATGGCGACGGCGTATCCAAAATCGCAGTTGCTGGAGGCCAGGAGCGCCAGTGTCGTTGCCCGCGAAGTAGCCGATGCGGTGGAGCGAGTTCGTCCGCAGCAGGCAAAGCTGGTTCGTATGCATCGGTATTTCTGGCTGCGGCTGTGGCGTACGGCTCCGCACGCTCCTGCTCATTCGGATTCGCATGCAGGCGTGGGGGTAACGTTGCCGCGCATTCACCAGGTGGAAGACGTTTTGATTCGATTGCAGCCGGAGGATTAGAAAAATTTCGGAAGTATGAGCCTTTTCTAATCTGATACCGGCTCATTCCGGCACGCGTTCTGCACACATCCTCAGCATCCGGGAAATAGCGGTTCGGGAGAAATCAGGCAACTGTGGACAGCGGATACTACGCAGCATTTACGGGATTACTGGCGCGCGAGCAGTCTTTGGACGCGGTCGCCAATAACCTGTCCAACGCGAATACGAATGGATTCCGCGCGGAACGCGAGTTTTTCCGCGATGCCATCACCGGTCCCAACGCCGCCAATTCGCAGCTGAACACTGCGGTGAACAACTTCGGCATTCTGGGCGGCAACCATATCGATCTTTCTCAGGGGCAGATGGTGAGAACCGGCAATCCGCTGGACCTGGCGATTGAAGGCAACGGTTTTTTCGCCGTGCAGGACAAGCAAGGAAACATTCAGTACACGCGCGACGGATCGTTTCAGCGTTCCACCACGGGAATGCTGACCACCAGCCAGGGTGAGCCGGTTTTGAATGCGCAGGGAAAAGGCATTACGGTTCCGACCGGTCCGGTGACGATCGCCGGGGATGGAACAGTTTCTGTGAATGGCGGCATCGCCGGAAGGATAGGAGTTTTTAGTTTCCCAAACGGCACTCCGCTGGTGCCGGAAGGCGTGAGCCGATATCAGGCCCCGCCGAAGACGGCGAAGCTCGCCACCGGAGCCGCGGTGCATCAGGGCATGGTGGAAGGCTCGAACCAGAACGTGGTGCAGGGAACATTGCAGCTGATCATGGTACAGCGGCAGGCCGAGATGATGATGAAGGCAGTTTCGGTTTTCAGCAACGATCTGGATCAGCAGGCGACTGAGAGCTTGCCGCGTGTGTAGCGAAGGTCTTTTCAAGGACGTTTTTAGTTTTCTCAGGTTCGACGGAGCCGGACCGGAACGACGGAACAAGGAGATACAACGATGATTCGAGCTTTATATACCGCCGCCAGCGGCATGAGCGCGCAGCAGTTGAACCTGGACACGATCGCCAACAATCTTTCGAACTCGGGCACCGTCGGTTTCCGCAGCAAGCGGCTCCAGTTTCAGGACATGATTTATCAGGACCTGATTACTCCCGGCGCGGCGCAGAGCGCGCAGACGGTCTCTGCCGGGCTGCAGGTAGGTTTGGGAACGCGCTCGACGGAGAGCGAGACCATCCTGACGCAAGGCGGATTCAACCAGACCAACAACCCGCTCGATCTCGCGATTCAGGGCAACGGATTTTTTCAGGTCCAGCTTCCCGATGGCACGGTAGCGTACTCGCGCGCCGGAAATTTTCAGTTGAACAATCAAGGGCAGATCGTGGACGTGAACGGCAACCTGCTGCTGCCGGCGGTCTCGGTGCCCCCAAATGCAAAGTCTGTGACGATTACGCAATATGGCGTGGTGAATGCGTCGCTGCCGGGCCAGGCGAATCCTTCTCAGCTGGGACAGATCCAGCTGGCGACATTTTCCAATCCCGGCGGATTGAATAATGTCGGCTCCAATCTGTTTCAGGCCACGCTGTCTTCCGGACAGGCAGTGCTCGGCAATCCCGGAGATGCGACCGGCGTAGGTACGTTGCAACAGGGATATCTCGAAAATTCGAACGTCGATGTGGTGCAGGAATTTGTCGCGATGATCATGGCGCAGCGCGCATATGAGAGCAACGCCAAGGTCGCCACCGCCGCCGACGATATGTATCAGCAGGTGAACAATCTGGTGAAGTAGTCCATCGCCAGGAGCCGGAGCGCCATGCGGGTTCAGATTTCAATTGCGTTGGGAACACTGGTTGCGTTGGGTTGCGGCTATGCTGCGACAGCGCCGGTATGCGCCGCACAGACATCCGCGCAGACCCTCCGTCCCGGCACAACGCCGATGATCTATGGGTTGTCTGCAGCCGGCACTTCGTCAGAAACATCCGCCAATTATCGACTGCGCCGCATCGTCGTGGACCCGGTATTGCACCGCAGATGGGCATGGATGGAAGACTGTTTGCATCCCGAGCGACCTTTGCAGATCGTGGCATTGCCGGACCAAGCAGCCGCCGGATTGAACCGGAACGCGGTCGATTCGCCAGTTGATGCGGTCTCTCGAAAGCTGGTCGCGAGCCCAAAAATTTTGCAGCGCAGAGAGCAGGCTCGTTCGGCCCCAAAAATGACAGCGGTCATCGCGTCGCCGATCCGCACAGCGGATTCTTTATCCTCGACAGCGCCCTCTTCTCCCTCCGCGCCGCTGGTGCGCGCGGGCGATCGCGTGCATCTTTGGAGTTCCGACGCCAATGTGCGGATGGAAATTGAAGTGGTCGCGCTTGAATACGGGCACGCCGGACAGGTGATTCACCTCCGGCGCAAAGGACAGGAGACGTTGCTGACGGGAGTGGTCGTAGGGCCGGATTCTGCGGAGTTGATGCCATGAGGCCGACGGCCAATCAAATCCGAACAGCGGCGACAGCCGTCGTCTTATTGGGTATGTTTCATCCCATGTTTTGCGCGTGGGGGAAAAAGAAAGCGACGTCCTCGGCCGTCGCAACCAACCCGGCCAGCCAGGACCTGGCGCAGTACATCGCCCAGGTGCGCAAAATGTATCCGGGAGAGATGGGCGATGGCTCCATCTGGAGTGCGACCGGGCGGCTGACTTCACTATCGACCGACAATAAGGCTCTGAACCCGCATGATCTGATTTCAATTGTAATTTCAGAAAACCTGGCTGCCTCGACGGTGGGGACGGTGAAAAATTCGCGAGCTTCTTCGGCCACCTCCCAGCTGAGTGCGCTGTTCGGGCTGTTCTCGCCTTCGAGCGCGGCCAATAACGCACTCAATCAAAGCGCCGGATCGAGTTTGAATGCGCAGGGGCAAAGCGTTACCAACTCCAGCCTGAATACGACGATCGGTGGCGAAGTGATGGATGTACTGCCCAATGGCGTTCTGGTGGTTGAAGCGGCCCGGCAACTGGAGTTCAACCAGCAGACGGAAACAATTGTGATGCGGGGACTGGTGCGGCCACAGGATGTAAGCCCGCAGAACCAGGTGATGTCCACGGCCATCTCCGGATTGCAGGTGCAGGTAGTCGGCAAGGGCATCGTGAACGACTCTACCTACCGGCAGAATCCCGTGGTAAGAGTCATCGAGCGCATCCTGATTCCGTAATGTTTTTGCGTGTGGAACAGATGGCAAAGAAGGAACGAATGCATCCTGTAGGGAAACAATACGCACGCTGGACCGCGGTCGAAATTCTCGCCATTTGTCTGCTGTTTGTTCTGGGAACGCGGCACGGATGGGCGCAAGGATCCGTCGCCCCGGCATCGGCATCCAGCCCGGCGTCTGGACCGGCGAAAGGGGCTTCTTCGGCTCCCGGTGTTCTGCTCAATCAACAAGAAGCTCTGGTGAAAGATGTCAGTTCGGTCGAAGGCATTCGCGACAATCAATTGATTGGCTACGGCATTGTCGTCGGGTTGCAAAATACCGGGGACAGCCAGATGACGTATTTCCCGTTGCAGACGCTACTTTCGACGTTGCAGCGGCTGGGCATCACGGTGCCGTATCCGCTGACTTCCATCATGGTGAAGAACATGGCGGGCGTGTTTGTGGAAGCGACGCTGCCGCCGTTCGCGCAGCCAGGCTCGAAACTCGATGTCACCGTGTCTTCGACCGGCGACGCGCGCAGCCTGGCCGGCGGAATGTTGCTGATGTCTCCGCTGTACGGCCCGGATGGACAGATTTATGCCGAAGCGCAGGGACCCCTGGTAGTCGGTGGATATTCGATCGCACAGAACGGCAACATGAAGCAGATGAATTTTCCCACCACCGCCCGGGTGCCCAACGGTGGCATCGTCGAACGCGCGGTGCCGTTTGATCTGGCTCATCGCCATACATTGACGCTGATGCTGAACGAAGCAGATTTTGAAACCGCCACCCAGATGGCGGGTTCCATCAATCAATCTCTCGGTTCCACGGTCGCCCACGCCATCGACAGCCGCCGCGTCGATCTCGCGGTGGCCCCAGGCCAGGATGTGCCGGAGTTGTTGGCGCGTGTACAGACGCTACCGATCCATGTGTATCCCCATGCCCGTGTGGTAGTGAATGAACGCACCGGCACAGTCGTGATTGGCGGAAACGTGCGGCTACAGCCGGTCTCCATTCTGCACGGCGGTTTGCAGATCGATGTGCAGTCGGAGTTCCAGGTTTCACAGCCAACTCCATTTTCGAACACCGGAACCACGCAGGTGGTGCAGCAAACGCAGGTGCAAGCCAACAATCTGCCCGTCAATCGGATTGAATTGAAGCAAGGAGCGACGGTCGACGACCTGGTGCGCAGCCTGCAATCCATCGGCGCAACCGCGACCGATGTGATTTCCATTCTTCAGGCAATGAAGCAGGCGGGATCGCTTGAAGGCGATCTGGAGGTGATCTAAACATGCAGGTAACCAATCCAACGGTACAAACGCACGAAGGGGCGGCACATGCCAGCCCGCAACTGGTGAAGGCTGCCAACGATTTTGAAGCTAATTTTCTAGGGGAACTATTGAAGCCGATGCGGGAAGATCCGCTTTTCGGCGATGGCAGCGGACTGGGCGGCGACAACCTGGGCAGCGACGGTCCCGGGGGTGCGATGGGCACCATTGGCAATCTGGCTTCCGAGGCGTTTGCGCAGGCGATTGCGAAACAGGGTGGTCTGGGCATCGCGAAGCAGGTACTGGCGGAGCTGGCTCCAGTGGAAGCGGCCAATTCTCTAAAAGCCGGACTCCTTGCAGGACCGGAATGTGGGGGATGCGCGGCAACTCTCTCCATGGGGACGGAGGCGCAGAGCGCGCTTGAGGCTGGCAGCGTCGAAATGCTGGGACAAGGCAATTTGCCTGGGACTCAATCGAATTTATCGGGAAAAAACAATTCCGGATTGCGTGAATCGAAAGCCCACGAATCCGGCCATGTTCCAGACGGGAACCCTTTGCAGCAGGCTGGCGCGGTCCGCGCTATTGAGCGTGCCCGATGAATGGATTTTTGTTCGTGCTTTTTGCACAGATTTTGATGCGCTTGCTAATGTCTTTGCCGATTCGGCCGATTGGATGAGTGTGGAGGAACGTTCAGTGAACCTATCAGGCATTTGGAATAACCTACCGGACATTCTGCGTTCGCAGCAGACCGGCAGCCGCGCTCCAGCTTCCAATGTCGGGCCGGGTGAGTCCGGCGCGGCAGGGTCGCAGGCGGTTCCCAATGGCGGAAAAACCGATCACGCCGAGCTGAGCAGCAGCGGCCTGGCGGCGGCGCAGTCCGTCCAGCAGTCGCAGATCTCCGACGTGCGGATGGAGAAGGTGGATAGCGTGCGCGCTGCCATCAGCAACGGGACCTTCCAGGTGTCCGCGCAGGATGTCGCAGGCAAGATCATTCAAAATCTTCTCGGCTGACATCTGGCGGCGGTTGGCTTGCGGTCGTGAACCATTTAGGCGAAGTCGCTGAGAACGGAAGGGAAGTATGAGGCCACTCGAGACGCTGATTCAGGAAACCATCGCGGCACTTACGGTTCTTGATGCCGATGCACTTGCCCGGATCGGTCCGGAAGTGGAGGCGCTGGCGGCCATCGAATTCTCCCCCGACGAGGACCTGGTCGCGGTCCTGCTGGCGCACCGGCTGCTGGGGAAGTTGCTGGAGGAAACGGAGCGCAATCTGCGGTTGTTTCGGGTGACCTCACCCTGTCTCGATCCGGCCGCGAGCGCAGGAGTGTATCGAGCGTTTCCCGAAATATCGAACGTCACCGTATAACGCCGCAAATCGAACAGCAATCCGCAACATCAAGGTAAGGACAGAAAAATGGCGACATTAAACTCTGCGCTGCAGATCATGGCCGGCGCGCTCAGTGCCGACCAGTCGGCGCTGGACGTTACCTCCAACAACGTCGCCAACGCGAACACTCCGGGCTATACCCGCGAAACTGCGGTATTCCAGGCGAACGACTCGGTGACCATCAACGGCATCTCCTATGGCCAGGGGGTGCAGATGGTTGCATCTCAGTCGCAGCGCAGCCTGGTGCTCGAAGCCGGGTTGCAGCAACAGACGCAGGCCCAACAAGCTACCAATAGCCACTGGACGTCGCTCCAGCAGGTGGAAAACATCTTCAATCAGGTAACGACGTCGACTAGCAGCGGCACCGGCGTAGGCAGCCTGGGAGATCAGGTCCAGAATTTTTTCAATTCATTAAGCGCGCTGTCCGCCACTCCTTCCAGCGTTCCGCTACGGGAAGGTGTCCTGTCCGCGGCTGGAAAGATGACTTCCGCGTTCAACAGCGCGGCTTCGCAGCTGAACCAGCAGACCGCCTCGTTGAACAGTCAGGTACAGGGCGTGGTGCAGCAGATCAATCCGTTGCTGACTTCGATTGCTCAGTTGAACCAGCAAATCTCCAGCAGCTCCGGCGTGCCCAACGGCCAGTTGGAGGATCAACGGCAATACGATCTGCAGCAGCTTTCCCAATACGTTGGAGTCAACGTTGTCCAGACGGAAGACAACAGCATCGCCGTGACCACAACCGGGGGAGCATTGCTGGTTGCAAAGGATCAGGCATTTCAATTGACCGCCAGCAATGTGGGCGGCAATACGCACGTTTTTACCAGCGCTCCCGGATCCGCAGCCGACATAACGACGGCGCAGGCTAGCGGCGGCGGTCAGTTGGCGGGTCTACTTCAAACCCGCGATCAGGACATACCGGCCATCCAGAACCAGATTGATATGCTGGCGAACAGCGTGGCGACACAGCTGAATACCGTGCAGACCGCCGGCACGGACCTGAATGGAAATCCGGGCACGCCGCTATTCAACATTCCGGCCACGGTCGCCGGTTCGGCGGCGGGCATTGCGGTCGCGCTGACAGACCCTTCGCAGATCGCCGCGTCTGCAACCGGAAACGGCCCCGGCGATAACAGCAATCTGGAAAACATGATCAATGCTGGAAATTCCAATATTACCGGCGGCCAGACGCCCTCCACTTTTTACTCGTCGTTTATCAGCGGCCTGGGCGGGGAGGTCTCGGGATTGAACACGCAAAACCAGGCGCAGCAGGCCTCGCTCAGCCAGGTCCAGTCCCAGCGCAACGCGCTTTCGACAGCGTCCTTGAATGAGGAGGCCGCCAACCTGCAGACCTATGAACAGGCCTATCAGGCGGCGGCTCAAGTCTTCAGCATCGTAGGCACATTGATCAACAGTGCTCTGAATCTGGGCGTACCGACGGCCGTTGCCTAGCGCCGGATTTAATTTTCCGTGAGGGAATATGAGGGTCGATCCACAATTTATTCAAGGCATTGTCGGGGCGCTGGGCCAGAATGCTGCGCAGCAGCAACACGTCAGCACCGACATTTCGACCGGAGTTAGCGTCAACAGCCTGTCGGACAATCCGATCGCCGCCGCACAGGATTTTCTGCTGCGTTCCGAGCAGAGCGTCAATGACAATTTTGTGCAGACGGCGACCAGCGCCTCCGGTAATCTGCAGGTCGCCGATACCGCGTTGGGAAGCGTCGTATCACAGATTACGCAGGCCATTACCCTGGCGACAGAAGGCAACAACGGCACGTTAAATTCGAGCGATCGGATTTCGATTGCCAATCAGCTTTCTGGCGTGCGGGATGAGATACTGTCGCTGGCCAACAGCAATTATCAAGGGCAGTATTTGTTTGGCGGCAGCCAAACTTCCACTCAGCCATTTTCGCTGAACAATGCCACCACTCCCGCGACGGTGGTATACGCGGGCGACGGGGTGCAAAATACACTGCAAAGTCCTTCTGGGCAGACATTCGCGCTGAATCTTCCCGGCAACCAGGTGTTCGGTTCCGGCTCAAACGGAATCCTTGCCACTTTGAGCAATCTGATCTCTGAATTTTCTTCCGGCAGTTCGAGCGCGGCGAGCATGGCTGATGGAACCACTCTTTCAGCGGACCTACAGACGGTTTCGCAGCAGCGGGTGGTTCTGGATAATTCGCTCTCGGCCCTTCAGTCGTCGAACACGTATACGCAGAATCAGACTACGCAGCTCCAGTCGGCGGAGAACAACCTGATCCAGACCAATACTGCCGAGGCGGCGTCGCAGTTGAGCTCGATTACGACCCAGCATGCTGCACTGACCGACATCATCGCGTCGCTCGATCAGCAACCGACATTATTCGACGTTTTGAAGTAGCCTGGCCGCTACTGCGGACGCGCGGAAAACGCCGCACTGGCGGCTTTCGACAAAAATTTTGGGGCTGCCTCGTCTTGATTCGCCGATGCGGTTTGCGTCAGGCTCCGTTTCGGCAGAATGATGATATCGACCCGCCGGTTTCGGCTGCGGCCCTGCTCGGTTGCATTGCTGGCGACCGGATGGTACTCCGCGTATCCGGCTGCGGCCAGACGGCTGGCGCCGATGCGGTCCTTTTCAATGAACAGGCGAGTCAACACAACGGCACGCGCGGTCGAGAGCTCCCAGTTGGAAGCGAATTGATCGTTGTGGATAGGTACGTTATCGGTGTGCCCTTCGACACGGATGTTATACGGAGTCGCAGCCAGGGCGTGTCCGATCGCGTTCAGCGTGGAGAGAGATGCGGGTTTGGGAGTAGCGGAGGCGCTTTCGAAAAAACCCGCCTCCCGCAGGGAAATAATCAGGCCGTCTCGGCCGATTCGAACCGAAACGGTGCCATGCGCGATCTCCGGCGCCAGAAGCTGGTTCATTCTTCGCTGCATCTTTTTCAGGTCGGCCAACGCTTTGGGCGGGATATCGAGATCGTCTCCCATCATTACCGCCTCCGCGGCCGCAGTGCCGGCGACGTTGCCAAGGTTGGGGTCTTTACTGGCCGCGGGAAAGATCCCCATGCTTTGAAAGGCGGTGCGAATGGAGAACTCCACCTCTTTCACTTTGGCGCGGTCCGACTGCGACGTCGCAAACAGGACGACAAAGAGCGCGAAGAGCAGGGTGATGAAATCAGCATATGAGATCAGCCAGCGTTCATGGTTGACATGTTCATGTTTTCTTTTGCGGCTCATGCTGCGACGCTTTCCGCTTCCGGCTTCTGTTCAGCCAAAAAGGTCTTCAGCTTCAGCTCTACCATGCGCGGATTCATGCCTTCCAGAATGGCTAGCACGCCCTCAAGCATCAGCTCTTTGTGCAGCTGCTCTTCGCGATGCCGGATTTTGAGCTTGCCCGCCGAGGGGAGATAGAGAAGATTGGCAAATCCAACCCCGTAGATGGTTGCCACAAACGCGACCGCAATTCCGCGGCCCACCTCACTGATATTGTCGAGATGCTGCATCACCTGGATTAGTCCGAGCACGGCGCCAATAATGCCGATGGTGGGAGAAAAGCCCCCCGCCGACTCAAAGACTTGCGGAATTCGTTCCTCGGCTTCACTGCGGTTGTCGATGTCGAGCTGCATGATCTTGCGCAGCTCGGCGGGCTCAGTGCCATCGACAGCCAGCATGAGCGCTTGCTTCAGGAATGGATCGTGAACGCTGCCTAGATCCTGATCGAGCGAGACGATCCCGCTGCGACGGGCTTTATTGGCGAACGTGACCAACTGTGCGACCACCGCTTCCCCGTCCGGCTCTTTGGAGAAGAAGACCCGCGCCAGGCCCTTGGCCGCGGCGATCACCGTATCGAGTGGGAACTGCAGCATTACCGCGCCCAGCGTGCCGCCCAGCACGATCAGTGCGGCGGTGGGTTGCAGTACCTGGCCAATCTTTCCGCCTTCAATCATCATGCCGGCAAGAATGCCGCCCATGGCGATCAGGACGCCGCTAAAACTGCTCTTATCCATCGTTCGCTCCGCTTCGATGTGGCTCCGCCCGATTGAAAACGGATCCAAAAAAAAGAAATCAAAAATCAGTCGGGTTTTTCCCGGCGCCGCCGTCTCCAGCTTTCATCCTGGTCGATTTGCGCAATCGATAATGGGAGGGCCGAAGCCGCCGCATGGGCAGTGGAAGCCGCGCTGGCCGCGGCGGCCTGGCTGGGGTCAATGGAGACTGGACCGTTGGGAAACGCCTGCTGTAGCAGCCGCGAACGGTATGCAATCACGCGATCGATCAGCTCCGCCGTCGATTCCGAGACGACGATCTTATCTCCCGTAACCAATGTAATCACCATGTCCGGGCTCGCTTCCGCATAACGAATCAGGTCGCTGTTGACGACCATCCTCTCCCCGTTCAGCCGTGTCAGTTCAATCATCGCCGCCGCTTCCTCTCCCGTTATCTCTCTGGAATGTCTATCGGCGCGATTGCGGAAAAGATGATCTATATCGCGATGGAAATCCACTGCGAATATCTTCAAATCGCGGACGCAAAAAAATGCGGAGATATTTCGGCGGAAATATAAAGTGCTTCGACCCTGGGCCGATGAGGTCTGTGAGCACGAGGTTCCTGACCACGGAAACGGTCGAAACCAATTCACTGCTGAACCGGGTGATCTGGCGGAGAGCGCAAGGGGCGGGAGGCTCGCAACCAAAACCAGTGAATCAGGAGCCAATCATATGTCATTAGGTGTCTTAAACAATATCTCCGCCATCTACGCGGAAAATAACCTGAACCAGACACAAGCGGGCCTGCAGAATACGCTGACCCAGCTTTCATCTGGCTCGCGCATCAACTCTGGCGCGGACGACGCCGCCGGCCTTTCTCTGGCCGATGGTCTCGGCGCCAACGCAGCCGCTCTCACTCAGTCGGCGACCAATGCCAGCAGTGGCGTCGGTCTTCTGCAGGTGGCGGACGGCGCTCTTTCCCAGGTCAACAACCTGCTCAACCGCGCCGTTACTTTGGCGACCGAAGCATCCAACGGAACGCTGAACAGCTCCCAGGACGCAGCGGCCAACCAGGAGTATCAATCGATCCTGTCCGAGATCAACAACATCGGAAGCACCTCCAGCTATAACGGCAATGCAGTGTTCGGTTCGACCACGGCGATCTTCACCGGAGACGCTTCGACCATCGGATCCAGCGTGGACACACTGAACATCAAAACCTTGACCTCCTCCAGCGTCGGTGACGTAGGCGGAACCATCAGCTCGGCAACGACGGCCCATATCTACACCGGCTCCGGCGTTGCTACCGGAACCAACACAACGGCAGCCGGATCATTGGCGTTCCAGGTTGGAGCGGGTCCGATTGTTACCGTCAATATCGCTTCCGGTTCGTCCATTTCCACTATCGCAACCGATATCAACAAGGCCAACATCGCCGGCATTTCCGCGACAGTGCAATCGGCCGGCGGATTCGACAGCTTGGTCATCAGTGACCAGGGTGCGGCGTTGACCGGTTTTGTCGGTACATCGATGGGTTTTGCCGCCGATCCGACCTTTACCGCCAGCGGCGGCGCAGCTGCCAACGGCATTTCGTATGCCACCGGAACGGGTGCGGCGTTGAATACGACGGACCTCACGAATTCCACCAATGCACAAACGGCGCTGACGGCGATCAACACCGCCATTGCGGATGTGGCTGCACAACGTGGATATCTGGGTTCGCAGATCAATACGCTGAACTCGGCGGCCAGTGTTGAAAGCACGGAACAGACCAATGTCGTTTCGGCCCAGAACAACATCATGGCGACCGATTACGGCCAGGCGACTTCCAACCTGTCCAAGTTTCAGATTCTGAGCCAGACCGGCATCAGCGCCTTGGCCCAGGCGAACTCCGTACAGCAGGAGGTTCTGAAGCTGCTGCAATAGTTGTTCGACAGTGGCGGAGGCAGGTCCCCCCAGACTGCCTCCGCTCCCGTATTTTCTGTGAATTTTTAAGGAATCGGCTAGCGCGAATGGCCGATTGTTTGCTGTATCCAATTGGAGCGGTGACGTTTTTATCTCGCTGCGAGTGAGGTCGCGATGGGAGCTGTAGGAATATCGTTTGGGTCGCCCACCAGCGGGCAGGGTTTCGACGTGACCCAGACCGTCAACGAGATTGTGACGAATATGCAAGCGGTGGAAACGCCGTGGAAAAACCAGTTGACCCAACTACAAGCTCAGGACGCGGCTTATACCGCGATTGGAACGGACCTTTCCGCATTGACCACGGACCTGCAATCGCTGACGGACTTTCAAGGTGTGCTGGCGCAGAAGCAGGGATCCAGCTCCGACACGAACATTCTGCAGTTGACCTCGGCCAGTAACAGCGCCATCGCCGGCAGCCATACCATCACGGTCAACAGCCTCGCCAGCACGGCTTCTTTCAGTTCCGATGTCATTGCCAACGCATCCGACCTACTCTCCGGCACGCTGACGTTCACCGTCGGCGGCACTCCGACCATCGTGACGATTCCTGGCGGCGGCGAAACGCTGGCTCAACTTTCCTCCCAGCTGAATTCGGCTGGACTCGGCGTCACCACCAACGTAATCACGGAGCCAGGCGGTTCGCTGTTGTCGATCGTCAGCAATACCAGCGGTTCAGCAGGAAATTTCACTTTGAGCTCGAGCCTGACTGATACCAGCAACTCCAACGCGGCGGTGAATTTCAGCCAGGGACAGACAGGCGCGGACGCATCGTTAAAGATCGACGGCGTCAACATCACAAGCGCTTCGAACACCGTGACCAACGCGATTCCCGGCGTGACCTTCCAGTTGCTTTCTGCCTCTGCGGGAACACAGGTGCAGGTGGAGATCACCAACAACAACGCAGCGGTCGAAACAGCGGTCAATAGTTTCGTGACCGATTACAACAAAGTTATTTCGGATATCAATACGCAGGAGGGGAAGGATGCTTCCGGAAATCCGGAGCCGCTCTATGGCAATCCGAACCTCTCCATGATCCAGTCTCAGTTGCAGTCAGCCCTCACGTTTATGACCTCCGGCGGCATCACCGCCACGGCAGGTACGGGCAGCCCGGCAAGCTGGGTATTGAATGCTCCTTCGGCGAACGATACCTATACCGTGGCCGCCGGAGCATTTGGTACTGGAAGCGGCGGTACAGGAAGCAGCGCGGCCATCACCACGCCTTCGACACTGGCGCAGATTGCCGCCAGTCTGAATGTCGCCGGGACCGGATACTCGGCGTCGCTCGACCCCTCGGGTACCATCCTGACGGTAGTGGCTGCAGCCTCTTCTCCGGCGACACTGGCAGCGACCGCCCCGGTGCTGGCTTCGGCGGGCGGCGGCAGCGTCAATTCAATTACGCAACTGGGCATCAGCGCCAACAACGATGGAACGCTGAATTTCGACTCCAGCGCGCTGGATAGTTTGTTGAACACCAACTATCAGGATGTCGTGAATTTTCTGCAACCCGGAAATGGCTTTACATCTTTTGGCGCAAACTTTACCGCCGCTCTGGATAATCTGGGCAACGCTGGGCCCAACGGAGTTGTTTTTCTGGCCCTGCAATCAGACCAGGCCAACGAGACGTCGCTCAATACCGACATTGCCAATGAGAACGCGACCATCGCCACTAAGCAGCAGCAATTGACGAACGAGCTCAACCAGGCGAATTACATCCTGACGGAAATTCCCCAACAACTGAATTATGTAAATGAGCTGTACAGCTCATTTACCGGGTATAACGTCAATCCCAACGGCGGTTGATGTTTGTGCACCGAAGAGAAAAATAACCAGAAGGCAGCGCATGAATTATCAACAACAGACTCTCGCCGTCATGAACGGCCTGGAACTCGTGGTCGCGCTCTACGACGGCATGATTCGCTTCCTCTATCGTGCCATCGCCGACGTGGAGACCGGCGATGTGGCCGCCCGGCGCGAATCAATCCGCCGTGTGCTGGAAATTTTGACCTATCTACAGGCCCGCCTTCGTGCCGATATTGGCGGAGAACCGGCCGCCGCGCTGGCGGAATTTTATGCCGCCATGTATGCCCAGTGCGTACGCGCCTCCCGCGATGCCTCGGTTCCTCTGCTGGAACAGTCCATCCGCGACATCAAAAATGTCCGCGACGCCTGGAAGCAAGTATCGATCGGCGATCCAGGAGCAACGCCGACGTCTTTTCCATCCGTCGCACCCGCCTCGCTTTCACGGGAAGAAATGACGGCAGCCCTTCCAACCAGTCTGGATCAAAACCTGGACGAATCCAGGTCGCGATGCTGGTCGGCATAGAGACCGGACGAATTCCAAAAACAAAGTCTGATCCGAAAATTTATTACCCGGCGGAGGGTGTGTCCACCATGCGGCGGCGAATCTCCGGCGAGACCGTCTGGGTCGGCGTGCCCAATTCGTTGTAGGAGCGGACCTTATTCGGGCCCTGGTGCTTGGCCAGGGTTAGCGCCCGTTCCGCTTCGCGCAAGACCACCAGCGGAGAACGGCCCAGACTGCTGGCCACTCCAATACTCGCAGTCAGAGGGAATTCATTGCCTTCCACAATAAAGGGTCTTTTTGTGATGGCAAGTCGGACACGTTCGGCCTTGGCCTCCGCATCGGTGCTGTTGCATCCGGGAACAGCGATCATAAACTCATCCGCCGCGTACCGTCCCAGCAGATCGTAGCTGCGTAGTTGATGTCGTAAACGATTGGCAAACAACTTCAACAGCTTGTCGCCCTCATTGGTGCCGAATCTGGTATTGATTTCGGTAAAGCCGTCGATGTCGATCAGCATTAGGCTTAAGGGTGACCGCAATCGCTGGACCCGGTCTGTCTCCTTAAATAGCAGATCCAGAATCGCCTCGCGTCGCCAGGCTCCCGTCAGGGGATCGTGAGTGGAATGAAATTCCATCACCATCGCGGGATCGCTG